>Ga0153990_1000006_pt1 | contig 174859 bp, 168 predicted proteins | sample TSNC074MetaG_FD_104739 | JGI IMG/M metagenome (GOLD analysis project Ga0153990, IMG submission 104739) | Attine ant fungus gardens microbial communities from North Carolina, USA - TSNC074 MetaG | ecosystem: Host-associated > Fungi > Mycelium > Unclassified | place: USA: North Carolina, Jones...
CGCACCGGTGGTCATGGGCAGTCATCTGGACACCCAACCCAAGGGTGGGCGCTTCGATGGCGTCTATGGGGTGCTGGCCGGTCTCGAAGTGATGCGCAGTCTGAACGATGCCGACATCCAGACCGACCGCCCCCTGGAAGTCGCCGTCTGGACCAACGAGGAGGGCGCCCGCTTCACCCCGGCCATGCTGGGCTCCGCGGTTTTCACCGGGCAACTGCCGCTGGCCGAGGCCCTGGCGACCTGCGACCGCGATGGCATCTCCGTGGCCACCAGCCTGGAGCGCACCGGCTATGCCGGCGACCAGCCGCTGGGGCGGACCTTCGACGCCTATTTCGAGGCCCATATCGAACAGGGTCCGGTCCTCGAAGACGAAGGCCTGGCCGTGGGGGTGGTGACCGGGGGCCAGGCGATCTGCTGGCTCGACGTGTGCGTCCAGGGCACCGCGGCCCACGCCGGCACCACCCCCATGGCCCGGCGCCGGGATGCCCTGTTCGGCGTCGGCCGGATGCTGGCCGCGCTGGAGGATCTCGCAACTCGCTTCGGCGACGGACTGGTCACCGTGGGTCAACTGGACGTGGCGCGCTCCTCGCGCAACACCATCGCCGGCGAGGTGCACTTCACCCTGGACCTGCGTCATCCCCAGGACCAGACCCTGGCGGCGCTGGAAGCCGCCGCGCGGGAATGCCTGGCCGCCGTGGCCGCCGAGCGCGGCTTGTCGCTGGACGTCCGGCGGCACTGGCTGAGTCCTGCTACCCCCTTCGCCGCCGACTGCGTCGCCGCCGTGCGCGATGCGGTCCAGGCGCTGGGCTATCCCCACCGCGACATCATCAGCGGCGCCGGTCACGACGCCATCCACCTGGCCAAGCACTGCCCCACGGCGATGATCTTCATCCCCTGTGCCGGCGGCCTGAGCCACAACGAGGCCGAGTCGGCCAGCTTCGATGACGTCCGTCGCGGCGCCGACGTCCTGTTCAATGCCGTGCTGGCCCGCGCGGGCCATCAGGAGAGATGACATGAAGACCTTTTTCCATCCCGATCAGCGCCTGCATCATCCGCGCAGCTACCTGTCCCGTGGCCAGATGCGCACCCCCCAGGAGGTGCCGGCCCGCCTCGACGCCTTGCTGGCCGCGGTGGAGCGACTGGGCTATCCCCTCGAACAGCCGGCGGATCACGGTCGCGCGCCGCTGCATGCCGTGCACGGTGAGTCCTATGTGACCTACCTGGAGAGTGCCTATCGCGACTGGCACCAGGTACCCGAGGACTGGGGTGACGAGGTGATGTCGAACATCTATATCCGCGAGAACAACCCGCTGCGCGGCATCCTCGGCCAGACCGCCCGCTACCTGGCAGACGGCAGTTGTCCGATCGGCGCCCAGACCTGGGCCGCCGTCTATGGCTCCGCCCAGAGCGCGGTCGCGGCGGCGCGCTGCGTGCGGGACGGCGCGCCAGCCGCCTATGCCCTCTGTCGCCCACCGGGGCACCATGCCCGCGCCGAGGCGGCCGGTGGTTTCTGCTACCTGAACGGCGCCGCCATCGCGGCCCAGGAGTTGCGCGCGCGCTTCGCCCGGGTCGCCATCCTCGATACCGACATGCACCACGGCCAGGGCATCCAGGAAATCTTCTACGACCGGGATGACGTCTGCTACCTGTCGATCCATGGCGATCCGACCAACTTCTATCCGGTGGTGGCCGGTTTCGCCGATGAACGCGGCAGCGGGCCGGGCGAGGGCTGCAACGTCAATCTGCCAATGCCCCACGGCGCCTCCGAGGCGGACTTCTTCGCCCGGCTGGATGAGGCCGAGACGGCACTGCGTGAATGGGCGCCGGACGTGCTGGTGCTGTCCCTCGGCTTCGACATCTACGAAAACGATCCGCAGTCCAAGGTGGCGGTGAGTCAGGCGGGATTCGGCCTGCTGGGCGAAAGGATCAAGGCCCTCGGGCTGCCCACGGTGATCGTGCAGGAAGGGGGATACGACCTGGAAACCTTGAGCGACAACGCCGAGCGCTTCTTCCGCGGTTTCGACGGTCGATGACAGCCGGCCCCCGACGCCAGTGCCGGGGGCTCACCTGATCAGGCGAACACGAAATACTTGCGCACCGTCTCGACCACTTCCCAGGTGCCCTTCATGCCGGGTTCGACGACGAAGATGTCGCCGGCTTTCAGGTGGATGGGCTCCTGGCCGTCGGGGGTGATGATGCAGTAGCCCTCCTGGAAGTGGCAGTACTCCCACTTCACATAGTCGACGCGCCACTTGCCGGGGGTGCAGATCCAGGTGCCCATGATCTTGCTGCCGTCATCGGAGGTGTAGGCATTGAGGTTGACGGTATGGGGCTCGCCTTCGATGCGCTCCCATTTGCAGGCATCGACCACGGGCAGGGGTTGGGTGTCGCGCAGAACGGTGATGGGCGGGTTGGCCATGGCGGCTCTCCTGGTGATGGAAGCCGCCAAGGGTGAAGGGTCGCCCCGAAGCTGGGTTGTCCAGGGTCGACACCTAGCGGTGCATTTGCGCTATCAGAGCGACTAGCGCTCCACCTGCCGATTCCAGCGGGCGTTCCACTGCGGCCGCACCTTGTTCACTTCGTCCCAGTCGATGGTCACGGCGGTCTTCAGGTAGTTCTGCATGGCTTCCACCTGGCCGCGGGTCTTGTCGGTGGTGGGGGTGTTGGGGTTGGACGGGATCTGGTCGCCCAGTTCCAGCGCCGGCGCCTGGGCCTCGGGGGTCAGCAGGTATTCCGCCAGTTGCTGGGCCAGCTCGGGCTGGTCGTTGTTGGCGGTCACGCATTCGGCGACGTTGAGCACCACGGCGCCTTCCTTAGGCGGGGCGTATTCCACCGGGATGCCCTTGAGCTTGAGCGCGGTGACCTGGGTGGGCGTCAGCGGGAACAGCGCCGCCTCGTCGGTCTGCACCATTTCCGAGAGCTTGGCCGAGCTGGGGATGTACTCCAGCACATTGGGGCCGACGGTGGTGGACCAGGCCTTGAAGCCGGGGTCGACGTCCTGCTCGGTGCCGCCCTTGAGCCGGTTGAACATCAGGAAACCATGCAGCCCGAAGGTGGACGAGGACAGCGACTGGAACACCACCTTGCCCTTGTACTTGGGATCGGCGAGGTCCGCCCAGGAGGTCGGCGCCGCCCAGCCCTTGTCCTTGAACAGCCGGCTGTTGTAGGCGAGACCGGTCACGCCCAGGCTGACGGCGGCTGCCTGGTCCTTGATCTTGGCCTTTTCGGGGATCTGCGCCAGGGCCGCGCTGGGCTTGAGCGGGCTGCACAGATTCATGCCGATGGCGCGGTACATGATGCCGTCGTCGAGAAACATCACATGGATCGGCGGCTTCTGCGGACTGGCCTGGACCTTGGCGAGGATGTCCGCCGAGGTGCCGGGCACGATCACCACCTTGACGTTGTGCGCCTTCTCGAAGGCGGGCAGCACGCTGTCGGCATAGAGGCGCTCCATGGTGCCGCCATTCATGCCGAGGTAGAGCGTCGGTTCGGCCACGGCGGCCAGGGGCAGGCCGGCGAGGGCCACGAGCAGGGCAGGGGTCAGGCGCATGTTTGGGAACTCCTGGGCTGGGATGGGAAACGGGCGATGGAAAAGGCCTGCAGGCTGTGCCGGGGGGCGCCCTGCAGGATGCACTCGGCCAGGGCTTCGCCAGCCGCCGGCCCGATCTGGAAGCCCGCGCCGGCAAAGCCGAAGCCGTGCAGCAGGCCGGGGGTGGTGAGACTGGGGCCGAGCACCGGCTGGTGATCCGGTAGATAGCCCTCGACGCCGCTCCAGGTGCGGATGGCCTGGGCACCGCTGAGGGCCGGATAGAGTTCGGCGGCGTTTCTCAGGATGTCGAGGATGGCCAGCTGGCCGGGGCGGGCGCGATCGGCGTCGAGGGCGAAACCGCGCCCGCCGCCCAGCACGCAATTGCCCCGCGCCACCTGGCGGGCATAGATGCCGCCGCCTTCCACGCCGGTGCTGGCGGTCATGAACGGCGGCAGCGGTTCGGTCACCAGCATGGCCGGATGGGCCGCGGTGAGAGGAACCGGCTCGCCGAAGCGGGCGGCCAGCTCTGCCGCCCAGGCACCCGCGCAATTGAGCAGCCAGGGCGCGCTCAGGATCAGGCCGCTGTCGGTGCGGACCTGGAAGCGCTGGCCGTCGTGCTCGACCGCGGTCACGGCGGTCCGTTCGAGGATGCGGGCGCCGGCGCGGGCAGCCGCCTGGGCGAAGGCCGGGGAGACCAGGCGCGGATTGGCGTGGCCGTCCTCCGGGCAGAAGGAGGCACCCACTGCGATGTCGCCGACCCAGGGAAAGCGCCGGCGCAATTCGCCCCGGTCGAGCAGTTGCAGATCGAGGCCGAAGCCCTGACTGGCCTGGGCATAGGCCTGCAGGGAGGCGAAGTCGGTGTCGCTACGGGCCAGCTTGAGGTGGCCGGATCTGAGGTATTCGCCATCGGTACCCAGCAGGTCCCGCAGACCGCCCCAGATCTGATGGGCGCGACTGGACAGCGGCAACTGCACCAGCGGGCGGCCCTGGCGGCGTACCCCGCCGTAGTTGACGCCACTGGCCTGGGCGCCGCAGAAGTTGCGTTCCAGCAGGGCGACGCGCTGGCCGCCCTGGGCCAGGAACAGCGCCGCGCTGCTGCCGACGATGCCGCCGCCGATGATCAGGACGTCCACGTCCAGCCGACTCATGGCGCCAGCTCCACGCCAAAGGGCAGCGGCTTGATCGGCGCCTGGGCGCGCAAGCGGCCGATCTGGTCCAGCGGGCGACCACTGGCGCAGGCGATCAGCTCGGCCGCCGCGGCGCCGCAGATGCGCCCTTGGCAGCGGCCCATGCCGACCCGGCAGGTGGCCTTGACCCTGTTGATCTCCCAATGGCCCTGGGCCACGGCGGCGCGGATCTCGCCGGCGCTGACCTGTTCGCAGCGACAGACCGTGACTTCGTCCGGCGCCTTGGCCGCCCAGTCCGCGGGGAAGGGAAAGGCCCGCTCCAGGCCCTGACGAAACACCTCGAAGCGCGCTAGGCGTGCCTGCAGGGCCTGGATACGCGTCCTGTCCACCGGCACGCCGCGATCGTCCAGCAGACTCAGGGCCGCCAGTTCGCCCGCCAGCTCGGCGGCGTCGGCGCCCTGGATACCAGCGCCGTCGCCGGCCAGGTAGACCCCGGCCTGACTGCTGCGGCCACCCGGGTCCCGCACCGGCAACCAGGCGCGATTGAGGTCACTCCAGGCGAAGTCGCACCCCAGCAGGTCGGCCAGCTGGGTCTCGCTGCGCAGCGTCTGGCCAAAGCCCAGGGCGTCGCACTCCAGCCGGTGTGCCTCACCATCGGCGGCGCGCCAGCGCACGGCGTCTACTCGGCGCTCGCCTTCGACCGCCAGGAGCTCGGCGCCCTGGTGCACGGGCACGCCGTGCAGCGCCAGCCAGCTGCGGTAGTAGAGGCCCTTGGCGAAGGTGGCCGGCTGGCCGAGCAGGGCCGGGGTAGCGGCTGCCTGGTCGCGGAAGGGCGCGCTGTCCAGCACCGCCAGCGGCTTGGCTCCTGCCTTGGCGTATTGATAGGCGACCAGATAGAGCAAGGGGCCGGTACCGGCCAGCACCGGGCGGCTGCCGATGGCGCAGCCCTGGAACTTGAGCGCCACCTGGGAGGCCCCCAGGCTGTAGACGCCGGGCAGCGTCCAGCCCGGCACCGGCAGGATGCGGTCGGTGGCGCCGGTGGCAACGATCACCTGGTCGAAGGCCAGGCGATCGACATAGCGGCCCTGGCTCAGGGTATCCAGGGCGCGCGCTTCGGCATTCCACACCAGGGTGTCGGGTCGATAGTCCAGCCTTGCCTGCGCGGCTTCCAGCGCGCCGTGCAGCGCCTGGGCCTTGCCGGCTTCGAAGCCGTACAGCGCCTTGCTCGGCCGCCGGAAATTGCCCGGTTGTTGGCGATAGATCTGGCCGCCGCCGCGGGCGCTTTCGTCGAGCAGCACCGGCTCGAGGCCATGGGCGACCAGGGTCTGGGCCGCGCGAATGCCCGCCGGTCCGGCGCCCACCACCACGACGGCGCTCACAGCGGCCGCCCCGGATCGCGGCTGACCTGCTGGCCCGCTTCGAGAAAGGTGGCGCAGGCGCGCACCCGGCGGCCGTCGGCCAGGCGCACCCAGCAGTCTTGGCAGGCGCCCATCAGGCAGAAACCGGCGCGGGGTTCGCCGCCGAAGTCGCTGCCCCGCAGGTGATCGCTCTGGGTCAGGATGGCGGTGAGCAGGGTGTCGCCCTGCAGGCCCTCGGCCGGCTGGCCGTCGAGGGTGAAGGCCAGGGTCGGGCGGTCGCGTTCGGCCACCCGCTTGAGCAATGCCATGGAAGGGTCTCGGCTGTTCATTGTTTGCCCACCAGCACGCGATCCAGGCCATAGATGCGGTCGAGCAGGATCATGGTGGCCGCGGTGAGGGCGATCACCAGGGCCGACACCGCCGCCATCATCGGGTCGATGGATTCGGTGGCGTAGACGTACATCCGCACCGGCAGGGTCTGGGTCGCCGGAGAGGTGACGAAGATCGACAGGGTCACCTCGTCGAAACTGTTGATGAAGGCCAGCAGCCAGCCGCCGGCAACGCCTGGCAGGATCATCGGCAGGGTGATGCGGCAGAACAGTGTGGTGCGACTGGCGCCCAGGCTCTCGGCGGCCTGCTCGGCGCTGCGGTCGATGCCGATGGCGGCGGCGATCACCAGGCGCAGCACATAGGGGGTGATCACCACCACGTGGGCCAGCACCAGCCAGCTGAAGCTGCCGTTCACCCCCAGCAGGGCGAACAGCCGCAGCATGGCCACGCCCAGCACCAGGTGCGGGATGATGATCGGCGAGAGGCACAGGCCGTTGAGAAAGCCTTGGCCGGGAAAGCGGTAGCGGGTGATGGCCAGCCCCGCCGGCACCGCGATCAGCGTCGCCAGGGTGGCCGACAGCGCCGCCAGCTGCAGGCTGTTGTAGAAGGCGGTGAGGAAGTCCGCCCGCTCGAACACGGCGGCGAACCAGCGCAGCGAGAAGCCGGCGGTGGGCAGGCTGAGGGTGTTCTCCGGGGTGAAGGCCACCAGGCAGACCACCACCAGCGGCGCCAGCATGAAGACCATCACCAGGGTATGGAAGGCGAGCCCGAGCGGGCCGTTGCGGGTCATGGGTCAGACTCCCAGGGCACGTTTGTAGCGGCGTTCCACCAGGCGATTCCAGCCCAGCATCACCAGCAGGTTGAGCAGCAGCAGGGCCACCGCCAGGGTGGCGCCCATGGGCCAGTTGAGTTCGGCCAGGTACTGGTCGTAGATCAGGGTGGCGACCATCTTCAGCCGGCGTCCGCCGAGCAGGCCGGGAATGGCGAAGGAACTGGCGGCCAGGCCGAAGACGATCAGGGTTCCGGATAGCACCCCGGGCATCACCTGGGGCAGCACGATGCGGCGCAGCACCGTCAGGTGACTGGCGCCCAGGGACAGCGCGGCCTGTTCGGCGGCAGGGTCGAGTTTCTGCAGCGAGGTCCACACCGGGATGATCATGAAGGGCAGCATCACGTGGACCAGGCCGACGACTACCGCGAAGGGGGTGTAGAGCAGCTTCAGCGGGCGCCCGCCCAGGGCCACGATGGCCTGGTTGACCAGGCCGTCGGCGCCCAGCAGCAGACTCCAGCCAAAGGCGCGCACCACCACCGAGATCAGCAGCGGCGTCAGCACCAGGATCAGGAAGATCGAGCGCCAGGGCGCGCCCATGCGACTGAGGACGATGGCCTCCGGTACCCCGATCAGCACGCAGAGCAGGGTGACCAGGGCGCTGATCCAGAAGGTGCGCAGGAAGATCTCGTAGAAATAGGGATCGCCCAGCAGGCTCAGGTAGTGGGCCAGGGTGTAGCTGCCTTCCTTGATCCCGGTTTCGTAGTCGAAGACGTTGAAGGACAGCGCCAGGGTCAGCGCCAGGGGCGCCAGCAGCAGTCCGGCGAACAGCACCAGGGCCGGGGCGCTGAGCAGATAGGCGCGACCGGTGCCGCGCAGCAGGGTGCTCATGCGGCGGCCTCCGCGGCTTCCAGGCGGCGCAACAGACCATCGTCCCAGTGCAGCCCGACGCGCTGGCCCTCGTCCAGCGGCGGCAGTCCATCGTTGCTGCGCAGCACCGACACCTCGCCCAGCGCCGTCTCCAGGCGATACAGCCACTGGCTGCCAAGGAAGAAGCGGGTCAGCACCCGCCCTTGCAGGCGACCCTCGCCGGCGGGACGCAGCTCGATCTTTTCCGGCCGCAGCGAGATCGCCAGAGCGCCACCGGCGGCGATCTGCGGCCGGCCCTGGGCATCCAGGCTGCCCGGCAATAGGTTGGCCTTGCCGACGAAGTCGGAGATGAACCTGTTGCGCGGATGCTCGTAGAGCCGATAGGGCGCGTCCACCTGCGTGATGCGCCCGGCCTCCATCACCACCACCCGGTCGCTGATGGACAGCGCCTCGGACTGGTCGTGGGTCACCATCAGGGTGGTGATGCCGACCTCGCGCTGGATGCGGCGGATCTCGAACTGCATCTCTTCGCGCAGATGGGCGTCCAGGTTGGACAGCGGTTCGTCCAGCAGCAGCACCGGCGGGGCTATCACCAGCGCTCGCGCCAGGGCCACCCGCTGGCGCTGGCCACCGGAGAGTTCACGCGGATAGCGCTCGGCATGCTGGCCCAGGTGCACCAGGCCCAGGGCCTCGTCGACGCGGCGGGCGAGTTCGGCGCCAGCCACCTTGCGCATGCGCAGGCCGAAGGCGACGTTGTCGCGCACCGTCATGTGCGGAAACAGTGCATAGCTCTGAAAGACCACCCCGAGGCCGCGACTGGCCGGCTTGGCGTGGGTGATGTCCTGGCCGTCGAGCAGGATGCGCCCGCTGCTGACCTCGACGAAGCCGGCGATCATCTGCAGGGTGGTGGTCTTGCCGCAGCCGGAGGGGCCGAGCAGGGAGACGAATTCGCCGCGCTCGATGGCCAGGGTCGAGCCCGCCACCGCATAGCTGTCGCCGTAGCGCTTGCTGAGATTGTCGAGAGTCAGGAAAGCCATGGCCGCAATGCTCCTCCGGTCGCGCCCACGGGGACGGTGGGCAAGGTTTTGGCAGGGCGAAAGACAGCCTGGATCTGGACGTTGGCGCTCGCTCGAATGGCGGCGTCCGGTGATTGTGAGTATCGCCCTATGGACCTGAAGGTAAGGGCGACCTAGGATGCAGGACAAGCGGGTTTTTCACTGAATGAACTCTTTTTTCGGATTTATTCATTCAGTGAAATATTTTGGAGTGCTGTAGATGGAAGATTCCATTGAAAGAAAGGCGGTTGGCGGTGAGGTAGGCGTCGGCGCCATCAGCCGGGTGTTCGCCGTGGTGCGCGCCTTGGGCGAGGGCGATCCCGAAGGGGAAAAGGTCACCCGCCTGGCCGAGCGCGTGGGCCTGTCGCAACCCACCACCCACCGGCTGCTGCGCGGCCTGGTGGAAGAGGGCATGGTCGAGCAGTGCGCCCGCAGCAAGAGATACCGCCTGAGCCTGGACTTCTTCGCCCTGGCGGCTCGCGCCGGCCAGGTCGGCAACCTGCGCGACCTGGCGCGGCCGAGTCTGCTGCGACTGTCGGCGTCCCTCGGCGATTCGCTGTTCCTGCTGGCACGCAGCGGCTTCGATGCCATGTGCCTGGATCGCAGCGAGGGGCCCTATCCGATCCGCACCTTCACCGGCGACATCGGCGGTCGCGTGCCCCTGGGCGGTGGCCAGGGCGCCCTGGCGATCCTGGCCTTCCTGCCCGAGGAAGAGCGCGAAGAGGTGATCCGCTACAACCTGCCGCGGCTGCGCGACGCCCATCATTACGACGAGGTACTGCTGCGCGCCGAGATCGACAACGTCCGCCAGCAGGGCTACGCCGCGCGCAACACCGGGGTGCTGGCCGGCATGGCGGGCCTCGCCGTGCCCATCCTCGACCGCAACGGCCGGGCGGTGGCGGCCCTGAGCGTGGGTACCCTGAGCGAACGCCTCAACGCTCAGCGCCTGCCCACGGTGATCGAACTGCTCCGCCGCGAAGCCGGGGTGATCGCCGCGCGCATCAACCCCTTCGATCCGGTCTTGCGCCGGCCGACCCAGGGGTTTGGCTAAACGCGTTAGAAGAGCGGACCGGAGCGGGTGTTGTTGCCCTTCGCCAGGCGGTCATAGAGCACCACGTTGACCGTGGCCGCCAGATTCATGCAGCCCTGGGTGGGGATGTACACCACGTCCTCGCACCAGTCGCGCAGCTCCTGGCTCAGGGAGCCGTCCTCGGCGCCGAAAAGGTAGAGGGCGCGATCGGGATGGGTGTACTCGGGCAGCGGCCGGGCGCCGTCCACCAGCTCCACCGCCACCGGCACGCAACCCAGCGGCAGGATGCGGCGCAGGTCGTCGATGTTGATCAGCGGGATGTCCTGGTGGACCTTCTTGGTGTCGGTGACGAAATCCTTGGCGCGGTCGTAGCGGGTGCCGGTATAGAACACCGAGGCCACCCCGTAGCAGCCCGCCGCCCTCATGATGGACCCGACGTTGGACGGCGACTTGGGGTTGCTCAGGCCGATGCAGGCGTATCTCTTGTTGCTCACGTCAGGGGACTCTCGGGAAAACCGCCAGTATAAAGCGTCCATCATCGCGAAAACCGACTAAGAGCGTCCGGCAAAACTACTGCGCGTCCGCCAGACGGGCGCGTGCAGTGCTCGGAATCCTCATGTACCTCTCGTACACTGCGGTTCCTGCGCGCCGCGCGCACCCGCCTGACAACCGCTCGCTACGTTTTGTTAGTCGCTCTAAGATGCGCGCCCGCATCTTCAGCCCCGAGCCCCTGCGATGTCCGCCACCGCCCTCTACACCGACCTGTCGGCCTACTACGACCTGCTCTGCGCCGACATCGACTACCAGGCCCAGAGCCAGGCGGTGCTGCGCCTGCAGCGGCTGTTCGGCAACGGCGGCAGCCGTCACCTGGACCTCGCCTGCGGCACCGGTCCCCATGTGCGGCATTTTCTCGATGCCGGCTTCCAGAGCAGCGGGCTGGACCTCAATCCGCCGATGCTGGCCCAGGCCGCGCTGCGCTGCCCCGAGGCCCAGTTCTCCTGCCAGGACATGTGCGCCTTCGAGCTGGAGCAGCCGGTCGATCTGATCACCTGCTTTCTCTACTCCCTGCATTACAGCGGCAGCCTCGCACGGCTCCAGGCGTGCCTGGCGCGGGTCCAGGCGGCCCTGACCCCGGGCGGCCTGTTCTGCTTCAACGCCGTCGACAAGCGCCGCATCGACAATGGCTCCAGCGTCGGCCACAGTGTCGCGCGGGCCGAGGGCCACTTCAGCTTCGCCTCCGCCTGGCACTACCCGGGCGAGGGCGAGCACCAGCAACTCCGTCTGCGCATCGAACGCCGTCACGCCGGCCAGCAGCAGACCTGGCAGGACGAACACCCCATGGTGGCGGTGGCCTTCCCCGAATTGCTGGCCCTGCTGGAGCCACACTTCGAGGTCCAGGTGCTGGAGCACGACTACCAGCGCATCGAGCCTTGGGCCGGCGAGGCGGGCAATGCGCTGTTCGTCTGCGTCAGGCGCTAGTGGGCATGGGCATGCATCCCGCCATCCACCGCGATCACATCACCGGTGAGGTAGCGCGCCAGCGGTGAGGCGAGAAAGGCCACCACCTGGCCCACGTCTTCCGGCTCGCCGAAATAGCCGATGGGAATGTGCCGGGCGATAAAGGCTTGGCGCGCTTCGGGCGTCGGGTGCAGCCGCTGCAGGATCTGCTCGGAATTGATCCGCCCCGGGGCGATGGTGTTGACCGTGATGCCCTCGGCCGCCAGCTGACTCGCCAGCCCCTTGGACCAGAACTGGATCGCCGCCTTGGCCGCCCCGGCGCCGTTCACGTCCCGCGGCTCCATGCTGCCGCTGAAATTGACGATGCGTCCCCAGCGTCTTTCGCGCATTCCACCCAGCAGCGCCTGGGTCAGGCGGCGGGTGGCGGTGAAGTTGAGAGCCCAGGCTTCGTCCCAGGCCGCATCGTCCGCCGTTATCGAAAGCGGTCGTGTGCCGCCGGCGTTATTGACCAGGATATCCACCCGACCCAGCCCGTCCTCGGCTTCCCGTGCCAGGCGCTGGACGTCTTCGGCGTCGGTGATATCCGCTGCGATCACCAGCGGCCGGGCATGACCCGCCGCCACGATCTCCTCGGCCAGGGCCTCCAGGGCGTCCCGCCGCCGCGCAGTGATCGCCAGTCGAACGCCTTCGGCCGCCAGGACGCGGGCGATGCCCGTGCCTATGCCCATGCTCGCGCCGGTCACCAGGGCGGTACGGTCGTGCAGTTGCAGATCCATGATCGATTCTCCACTTCAGGGTCGTAGGGTGGAAAACGGCGCAGCCTTTTCCACGGGTTTGGCTGAGTGCAGCGAAGCCCAACACTTCGCCACCTCACCCACACCACTAGCCTCAACCACCACCCAGATGAGATAAATACCCTCCCAGTGCGAGGATTCCTTAGCAGGAGTGTGGAATGGATCTGCTCGACAGCATGCAGGTGTTCGTCGCCGTGGTGGAGCGCGGCAGCCTGGCCGCGGCGGCCCAGGCCCAGGGCATCTCGCCGACCATGGCCGGCAATCACCTGCGCAGCCTGGAAAAGCGCCTGGGCCTGCAACTGCTGGTGCGCACCACCCGGCGCCAGCGCCTGACCGCCTTTGGCGAGGGCTACTACGCCCGCTGCCGCGAGATTCTCGCCCTGGTCGCCGACACCGACCGCCAGGCCGAAACCCAGCGCCTGGCACCCGCCGGCATCCTGCGCGTGTCGGCGCCGGTGTCCTTCGGCACCTACGGCCTCACGCCACGGCTGGGCGACTATCTGGCGCGGCATCCCCAGGTCACCCTCGATCTGGTGCTGAGCGACCGGGTCCAGGACCTGGTGGAGGAGGGTATCGACATCGCCATCCGCATCGGCGAACTGGCCGATTCCTCCCTGGTGGCGCGACCCCTGGCGCCCTATGTGATGTGGTGCTGCGCCGCGCCCGGCTATCTCGCCCAACGCGGCACGCCCGAGCGACTGGCCGATCTGGAGGCCCACGACTGCCTCGGCATGGACCCTCGCGCCCTGAGCCAATGGCGCGCCCAGACCGGCACCCCCTTCGGCCCGCTGCCACCCGGTCGCTTGCACCTCAGCAACGGCCCCGCCCTGCGCCTCGCCGCCCTGCAGGGCCTCGGCGTCATCCTGCAGCCGGCCTTCCTGCTGCAGGATGACGTCGCCGCCGGCAATCTGGTCCGCCTCTTCCAGGGCCAGGAACTCACCCGCCCCCTGACCGCGCTCTATCCCCAGACGAGATGGCGCTCGGTGACGGTGAGAAGCTTCGTGGAATTCCTGTTAATGGAGTTCACCCCGTAGCGTGGAAAACGGCGCAGCCTTTTCCACCCGGTTGGCCGAGCGCAGCGAAGCCCAACACTCCGCCACCTCTCCCACGCCACTAGCCTCACCCACCACCCAAATGAGATAAACACCCTGCCCCAGTCTCGCCAAAGGATCATGGATCGACGCGCTGAATCACGGCCAAGCATCCGTGCACAGAAGACTCCAATCGGCACTGATCACTTAACGGTAATCAAAAAAGTTGCAACTTTTGTTGCAAGGTATAAACCTAAAAGCTATCCTGCCGCTACCGCCACCAGCCCAGGAGTCGCCATGCTTCCTTACCCGTCATCCCCCGAATTCCCAGCGGCCCTAAAAGCCCGTCGGGAGTCTTCCGGTCTGAGCCGTTCCGCCTTGGCGCGGGCAGCCAATATTCATGGGGTAATGCCCCGACGCTACGAAGAGCCCGATTGCAGGGAGTTCGCGAAGCCTCGCGCTGGCACCTGGATTGCGCTGAATAAGGCGCTTGGGTATGACATTCCTGACGAAACTCTGGCAGCGCTGGCACAGGAAGAGCCTACGAACTCAACCGACATGGATACACCATCAACGGTTCCAGGGGTTATCAAAGCATTGACCTTGGCGGAGGCAAAAGCCGGCCTAGCGATTACTTTCGGAGTAAACATCGACCAAATCGAAATCACCATCCGTGGCTAATTCATGCCAATCCATCATCACTAGAAGCTAAAAGGTTATAACTTTTAAGGAGCTTTAGAATGCACCATATGCAAACGTCGGATTGGGACAGGGCTTCGGACACACTGAAGAAAAATATTTCTGCAATGCCGCTCGGCCAAGCGAGCAAGATTCGCGACATCATTGGGGAAGTGGCGTGGGCGCCGCTGCAACGGACAACACGCCACCGCTTCGGTAAGCACGTTCGAGCCAACCTTGAGCACTACGGACTGGTATTTGCGGGCGTGGCCGGGCGTATTGCCATTTATAAAAAGTCGGCCATTTGAGATCGTCAATCTGGGCCTAGAGCATCTCAGACAATGGGGTTGAGCTCATTCGCGACCGCGATTCTTTTGTCGTAATGCAGATTGCCCACCGCGCGCGTAATAGGACGTTATGGTCAATCAGCCCCCTTGCTAGCTGGAGTGCTGGATGCCAGAAGAGGCATAAGCGGCTGCCGGCTGGGGTGTTCTGGTAGCCCAACATCCTAGTCCCGTAGCGTGGAAAACGGCGCAGCCTTTTCCACTGACGCCCCCAGCGCACGGCCCCAAAGCTCCCGCGTGGACAAGCTTCGCGTTGTCCACCCTACGCCTCCAGCCGCTTCTCCATAAACACACTCAACGGATCCTCCCTATACGCCCCAAAAGGACCGCGTCGCCGGTAACCCGCGGACTCATAGAGCCTCAAGGCCTCCGGTTGATAGGGCCCCGTTTCCAGTCGTGCCAACTCACACCCACGGCCTACCGCTTCGCGTTCCAGCTCCGCCAGCAGGCGACCACCCAGCCCTCGCCCGCGGCCCCTGGGGCTCACATACATCCGCTTGAGTTCGCCATAGCCCTCATGCAGCACCATAGCCCCACAGCCCAGGGCACTGCCGCTGTCATCGCGGGCGACCAGGAACAGCACGTTCGGCTGCATGAGCGATGCGAGATCCAGGGCATAACGACTCTCGGGCGGATAGAGGCCGTCCTGATAGGCGTCCAGCTCGGCGATCAGGGCGATCACCTCGGGTTGGTCGGGGGATTCGAGGGCGATGGGCATGGCGGCTCCGGTCGGGAAATCGCTCAAGCATAAGCGATTCCCGATGCCGCCTTGTTTCACGCCACACTCACTCGCAGCCCATCCCGCCCGCCGCGCTTGGCTTCGTAAAGGGCTAGGTCGCCGCGCTCAAGCAGGGCCGTCAGGCTCGCCTCGGTGTCGTTGAAGAGCACCGCTCCAATGCTCAGAGTAACGGGCTCGGGCGTGGTGAGACGGCGCGCCGCCAGCTCGTTGAATTGCTCGCGCAGCCGCTCGCCGAGGCGGAGCGCTTCGGCGTTCGAGGTCGCCGCCAGCAGCATCACGAATTCATCCCCACCCAGCCGCGCGGCCAGAGCCTGCTTGGGCAGGGCCGTACGAATCAGATCGCTCAGGGCCACCAGCAGTCCATCGCCGGCGGCGTGGCCGTGTAAGTCATTGGCCAACTTGAAGTTGTCCAGGTCGATCAGTAGCAGCGCACCCGGACGGTCGTGATCGATCTGCTCCAGCAGGGCGGGCGCCTGGGCCAGCAGTGCGCGACGATTGTAGAGACCTGTTAGAGGATCACTGCCGGCCAGACGCTCGATATGCTGCTCGCGGCGGTAGCGAACGGTACCCGTCACGGACAGGGCGATCAGCATGATGACGATCACGCCTTCCACCAGGGAAATTTGGATGATCTGACCGCGAAAGGCTGTGAGATCCAAGGGTGTGCCCGGGGTCAGGACGGTCGTGCCCTTGGCCATGTAGAACAACCCATGGCCGAGCAAAACCCAGCGCAGTTGCCGCTCGCCCACTCGATTACGCCGCAGCAGCAGGCCTCCTCTTATCGAGAGCAAGCCCACCAGCCAGGAGTTCACCAGCAGCATGATCCGCGACCACCAAGATGCTTCCGGCAACAGCAAAAGAGCGCCCCAGACGGCTGCCAGCAACAGCCAGGCGCGTGATAGAGGCCGCTGGGTAAAGCGCGATACGCCAAGGAGAAACAGCCCATGGGCACAGACCAGCAGCCCATTGGCGAACCAGATACCCAGGACCGGATAACCATGCAGGCGCAATAGCGACAGCGTGGAGCCAATGCTCACCGTGGCAAAACCGGCGCTCCAGAACAGTAACGAGCGCTCCCGTACCGAATGCCACTCGGCCACCAGATAGCATGCGGAAGCCGTCGCCAGGGCGATGGTCAGGGTAAGGAGGGTTACGGGGTCAAGAGCCATCTGATGGGTCTTCCACTAGGCCGAACAGGTCGCGCCTCCGCCCGAAAGGCAGTGAGCAGGGAAACAAGGCGTCGGTTCAGTATATCGGCAGGTATAAGCGAAGCCGCAGACCTATTTTGGACAGAAGGCGCCTGCAGCGGACAAACGTAGCGGACGGCTTTGAACTTGCGGCGAAGCAACCTGTAGCCAATCTGACGACCCAGGGCCAGACTCAGGGTTTGGTCAGCACCCTTACGCCCGCCGCCGGCAACCGCGCCGTGCTGCCATCCGCCAGTCGCAGCACGAAGGCCTCGCCCAGCGACCAGACCACCTGTACCTCCTTGAGCACGCACTGGTCATCGGTGGGCAGCACCCTGGCCTGCTCCTTGGCGCAATAGGAGGTATCGAGCACGATGGCCCTGGCCTGGTAGTTACCCAGGCCCAGCGTCCTGACCATGGTCTCGGGCAGGGTGGTGAGCACACCGCTATAGCCGGCCAGGAAGAGGGCGAAGAACAGCGAAAACATCATCGCTGCCTTCCAGCCAGCGATGAACAGCATGGAAGTCATGGTCGTGACGAAGGCGATGACGAACGGCGCGACGGCCAGAGCGCCCCACTTGAACAGCGGCTGCCAATCGCTCACCAGCGGATAGGCCTGCGCCAGCATCCAGAAGATGAACAGGCCGACGACCATCGTCGGCAGGTAAGCCTCCCAGACGAATTTCAGAAAGCTGAAGCGGCGCAAGTCGAACAGCCCCTGTATGGCCATGCCCGCCAGTAGCGTAATGGCAACGGGCGCAAGAAAGGCGACGCTGAGGAACAGCTCAGGATCGACCAAGAGAATGGCCGCATCGCTGAACCCCGCCAGCAGATAGGGCACGAAGAACACCAGCGTCATCAACAACATGATCTTGCGAAAGCGCCCCTCGCCGCGATAGGGCAGGGCGTAGGTGATGTCTTCCTTGATCGCCGCCGTATTGATGAAGCGGTAATAGACCCAAGCACCTGGCAAAAAGAGCGCGGCAACGAAGGCGCCTATGGTCAGAAAGCCCAGGCAGGCAGCCGCCACTAGCAGCGACGAGAACTGGAAGAGATCGAAGCTGGGATAGAAGTGGTTTCGGGCGAAGTAGGCTAGGAACATCCCGAAGCCCAAGGTTGGCAAGAGTGCCTAAGCCAGTAGCGAGGCATGCCGCTACAGGATAGCGCTGCAGAGTGAAAGGATTAAATAAATAAAAATTTTGTTGGTGATGTGGTCGCTCCAGTGGAGTATGGTTGTTTAGGGTCAGTGAAGTAATTATCCATCTTTGGTTTAATTTATTTTTTTAAGGAGCTCTGTTATGTCGTTATTTGATAGCTCTGATCGTTTGTAATGGTAAGTGGGTTTTCCATCAATTGGGCCTGCTATAAGCGGGGAGGTTCCGGTTGTCGTTATGTTTTTGGTTATCAATATAGTCGCCGCAGTGCTTTTTTCTGTCAGTTCTGAGGTGTGGAAATCTTCTGATTTCATGGAGTAATAATCTCCAGTGCGATAAGTTTCGACTGATGATTCGATAAGGGTTATTTGGTTTTCTGTTTTGTGAAGAATTGAATGCTCTCCCGAGTATTCTGCAGTGTACAAAGAGTACTTTTCTCCAAAAATCGATTGGCTTAATTTTGTATTTTTTATACTTCCCGCAATGATCCAGCTTTCGAAGTCAAATATGTGGTTGTGAATGAGTATGTCTCTGTTTTGCACATGCTCTGGATCTGCTGGCCAGATGTGTACTCTTGCATTGATTGAACCCTCCTTTAAAAAGCTACACGATATGAAGCCCAGCGGGTGGGCACGGAAAGGAAATTCTTGCTTTTGTAGGTGCTCGATTAACTCTCGAATGTCTAGTTTTTTTTGATATAGGTCGTTCTTTAGGTCTACTATTTTTTTATGCATAAAGTCTAGTAGGGGTTGGTCGGGTTATTTGTAAGTTGAAGTATTTTTTCGTGATCGAGTTCTTGCTCCAGTACAAACTCGTAAAGGTCAGCACATCTTAGGACTTCTTCAAGTTTTTCTCTTGTAAGTTTCCCGTTAAATTCAATATTTCCGCAGCAGTCAAGTTCCTTGGATTGTCTCTCTGCAAGTCTTACGTCATCTTTGTATGAGTCGTAGAAATAAGTTCCTATATCTGCCCTAAGAGCGGATGCTTCTTTTTCTTCTTTTGTAACTATTACATACTGGTCAGAGATGTCTAATCTGAAAGCAGAAAAGCTATCTATGAAGTACAATTTTATTCGTAGCAATGGTTCGTTCGATCTATATTTTAATGCAGAGACGGCCGTGGCTATAATTTCCTCTTGGACACTTTTTTTTCTCCACTCTGGTAGCGATTTCCCTGACTTTAAGCTTCTTCTGTATGTTGCGTACTCGGTGCATAGGATGTGGTTTTTTGGGTTTAAAAGATATATGTATATGTCTCTGCCGATGCCTTCGTTACGCGCTGCTTCGGCGAGCTTAGGTAGGGTTGTAGATCTTGTGTATCTTCCACATGCCCCCTTATATATCCAGAACTTTGAAGAAAATGTAGCTTCTTTAAGGAGTTGCCCTATCTGCTTTGGTTCTATTACTTCAATGGAGGATCTTTTCACGATATCGGGCTTTAGCCAAAAGACGAATACTCCAATAAATATAGTTATGAGGAGAGAGGTGGTCAGATTATCAAGAAATGTAATGAGAAATGAAGATGTTGTAATGGGGTCGGTGGGGTAAAAATATGGTACCGTGTAGAATCTTAATAAAGATGAGAGTAGTAGCAATAGTGCGGTTACTACATAGAATGTCTGGCGGTAGTGCTTTTTGTTAAGTATTTCATCCATAAAAAATCCCTTTCGCTAGATTAAAAAGCCCTGTCTCAGACAGGGCTTTTAAGTGGATTAAATTTTTGGGTGCTCTTTTATGTAAGAGTATCCAATATTATGCGCGATTGAGACTAATCCCAGCTCAACGCCCCACCCGTCTGATACTCGATCACCCGCGTCTCGAAGAAGTTCTTCTCCTTCTTGAGGTCCATGATTTCGCTCATCCAGGGGAAGGGGTTGGTGGCGCCCGGGTATTCTTCCTTGAGGCCGATCTGGGTCAGGCGGCGGTTGGCGATGAACTTGAGGTAGTCCTCCATCATCGCCGCGTTCATGCCCAGCACGCCGCGGGGCATGGTGTCGCGGGCGTATTCGATCTCCAGCTGGGTGCCCTGGAGGATCATCTGGGTGGCTTCGTCCTTCATCTGGGCATCCCACAGCTGCGGGTTCTCGATCTTGATCTGGTTGATCATGTCGATGCCGAAGTTCAGGTGCATGGACTCGTCACGTAGGATGTACTGGAACTGCTCGGCGGTGCCGGTCATCTTGTTGCGACGACCCATGGAGAGGATCTGGGTGAAGCCGCAATAGAAGAAGATGCCTTCCAGCACGCAGTAGTAGGCGATCAGGTTCTTGAGGAACTGGCGATCGGTCTCCGGGGTGCCGGTCTTGAACTCGGGGTCGGAGATGGAGCGGGTGTACTTCAGGCCCCAGCTCGCTTTCTTCGCGACGCTCGGGATCTCGTGGTACATGTTGAAGATCTCGCCTTCATCCATGCCCAGCGACTCGATGCAGTACTGGTAGGCGTGGGTGTGGATCGCCTCTTCGAAGGCCTGGCGCAGGATGTACTGGCGGCACTCGGGGTTGGTGATCAGGCGGTAGACGGCCAGCACCAGGTTGTTGGCGACCAGGGAGTCGGCGGTGGAGAAGAAGCCGAGGTTGCGCTTGACGATGCGGCGCTCGTCCTCGGTCAGGCCGTCCGCGCTCTTCCAGGTCGCGATGTCGGCGTTCATGTTCACTTCCTGGGGCATCCAGTGGTTGGCGCAACCATCCAGATACTTCTGCCAGGCCCAGTCGTACTTGAAGGGCACGAGCTGGTTGAGGTCGGCGCGTGCGTTGATCATCTGCTTGTCGCCGACGTGCACGCGGGCGGAGGAGCCTTCCAGGTCGTCCAGGCCTTCCTGGATGTCCAGCTCGTTCAACGCGGCCTTGGCGCGGGCCACGGCGTCGGAATCGTCGGCGGACAGGGCGCGGGCATCATGGACCAGGGCGTCGCCCTCGGAATCCAGGCGCTCGGTCTGGGCGGGCGCCTGCTGGCCGGCGGCCTGGGCGGGCTTGGCGGTGGCGGTGTCGTCGTCTTTGTCGAATTCTTCCCAGTTCAGCATGGGGTGTCTCCTGGGTGGCTGTGTGGTGGGGGCGGGGCGGCAGGGCCCTCACCCTAGCCCTCTCCCAGGGGGAGAGGGGATCTGGAGCTTTGGGGTGGGGGTGGCCCTCACCCTAGTCCTCTCCCCGAGGGAGAGGGGATAAGAGCAGCCCTCTGCTAAGAGAGGGCTTGATTACTTACTGGCAGGCTTCGCACTCGGGATCGTCGAGGCTGCAGGCCTTGGGCACCGGCGCCGGAGCCGCGGCGGGCGCCGCTTCGACCTTCTGCGCCGGGGCGGGCGCGGCACTGGCCTGGACGCCGGTGATGGGGTCGGCACTCACGGCGTTCAGCTTGCCGGTGTTGATGGTGGACTTCTCGGTGCTGGTGGCGGCCAGGGCACGGAGGTAGTAGGTGGTCTTCAGACCGCGGAACCAGGCCATGCGGTAGGTCACGTCGAGCTTCTTGCCCGAGGCGCCGGCGATGTACAGGTTCAGCGACTGGGCCTGGTCGATCCACTTCTGGCGACGGCTGGCGGCCTCGACGATCCACTTGGTCTCCACTTCGAAGGCGGTGGCGTACAGGTCCTTCAGATCCTGCGGGATACGCTCGATCTGCTGCACGGAGCCGTCGTAGTACTTGAGGTCGTTGACCATCACCGAGTCCCACAGGCCGCGGGCCTTGAGGTCGCGTACCAGGTAGGGGTTGATGACGGTGAATTCGCCCGAGAGGTTCGACTTCACATAGAGGTTCTGGTAGGTCGGCTCGATCGACTGGGACACGCCGGTGATGTTGGCGATGGTCGCGGTCGGCGCGATGGCCATGATGTTGGAGTTGCGGATGCCTTTCTTGGCACGCTCGCGCAGCGGGGCCCAGTCCAGGGTCTCGGACAGGTCGACCTCGATGTACTTGGCGCCGCGCTCTTCGATCAGGCGCTTCTCGGAATCGATCGGCAGGATGCCCTGGGACCACAGCGAACCCTGGAAGCTGGAGTAGCTGCCACGCTCTTCGGCCAGGTCACAGGAGGCCTGGATGGCGTAGTAGCTGATCACTTCCATGGAGGTGTCGGCGAACTGCACGGCGGCATCCGAACCGTAGGCGATGTGCTGCAGGTACAGCGCATCCTGGAAGCCCATGATGCCCATGCCGACCGGACGGTGCTTGAGGTTGGAGTTCTCCGCCTGTGGCACCGAGTAGTAGTTGATGTCGATGACGTTGTCGAGCATGCGCACGGCGGTCTTGACGGTGCGGGCGACCTTGGCGGTGTCCAGCTTGCCATCGACGATGTGGTTCACCAGGTTCACCGAACCCAGGTTGCACACGGCGATCTCGTCCTTGTTGGTGTTCAGGGTGATCTCGGTGCAGAGGTTGGAGCTGTGCACCACGCCCACGTGCTGCTGCGGGCTGCGCAGGTTGCACGGATCCTTGAAGGTCAGCCACGGGTGGCCGGTCTCGAACAGCATCGACAGCATCTTGCGCCAGAGGTCCTTGGCCTTGATGGTCTTGTGCAGCTTGAGCTTGCCGTACTCGGTCAGGGCTTCGTAGTACTCGTAGCGTTCTTCGAAGGCCTTGCCGTAGAGGTCGTGCAGATCGGGCACGTCGGCGGGGGAGAACAGGGTCCAGTTGCCGTCCTCGAAGACGCGCTTCATGAACAGGTCGGGGATCCAGTTGGCGGTGTTCATGTCGTGGGTACGACGACGGTCGTCACCGGTGTTCTTGCGCAGCTCGAGGAATTCCTCGATGTCCAGGTGCCAGGTTTCCAGGTAGGCGCAGACCGCGCCCTTGCGCTTGCCGCCCTGGTTGACCGCCACGGCGGTGTCGTTGACCACCTTGAGGAAGGGCACGACGCCCTGGCTCTTGCCGTTGGTGCCCTTGATGTAGGAGCCCAGCGCACGTACCGGGGTCCAGTCGTTGCCCAGGCCGCCGGCGAACTTCGACAGCATGGCGTTATCGTGGATGGCGCCATAGATGCCGGACAGGTCGTCGGGCACGGTGGTCAGGTAGCAGCTGGACAGCTGCGGACGCAGGGTGCCGGCGTTGAACAGCGTCGGGGTGGACGCCATGTAGTCGAAGCTGGCCAGCAGGTTGTAGAACTCGATGGCGCGGGCTTCCTTGTCCTGCTCCATGTGCGCCAGGCCCATGGCCACGCGCATGAAGAACAGCTGCGGCAGCTCGAAGCGGGTGCCGTGGCTGTGCAGGAAGTAGCGGTCGTACAGGGTCTGCAGACCCAGGTAGGTGAATTGCTGGTCACGCTCGTGATCGATGGCGGCGCCCAGCTTGGCCAGGTCGAAGGTAGCCAGTTTCGGGTCCAGCAGCTCCAGCTCCACGCCCTTGGCGACGTAGGCGGGCAGGGCCTTGGCGTAGAGGTCGGCCATCTCGTGGTGGGTGGCGGATTCGGCCACGCCGAGGAAGCTCAGGCCTTCGGCGCGCAGGCTGTCCAGCAGCAGGCGGGCGGTGACGTAGGAGTAGTTGGGCTCGCGCTCGACCAGGGTGCGGGCAGTCATTACCAGGGCGGTGTTGACGTCCTTCTCGGCCACGCCGTCGTACAGGTTCTTCAGGGTTTCCTTCTGGATCAGCTCGCCGTTCACCTCTTCGAGGCCTTCGCAGGCTTCGCTGATGATGGTGTTCAGGCGGCCCATGTCCAGCGGCTGGGTGGTGCCGTCGGCCTTGGTCACGCGGATGCTCGGGTGCGGCTCGGCGATGTCGCTCGCGGCGCCCTGCTTGCGCTCCTGGCTGCGGGCTTCACGGTAGATCACGTAGCTGCGGGCGACCTTCTGCTCGCCGGCGCGCATCAGGGCCAGTTCGACCTGGTCCTGGATCTCTTCGATGTGGATGGTGCCACCGGAGGGCATGCGGCGCTTGAAGGTGCTGCTGACCTGGTCGGTGAGCTGCTTGACGGTGGTGTGGATGCGCGAGGAGGCCGCGGCGGTACCGCCTTCCACGGCGAGGAAAGCCTTGCTGATGGCCACGGTGATCTTGTCGTCGGTGTAGGGGACGACGGTACCGTTGCGCTTGATGACGCGCAGTTGACCGGGGGCGGTGGCGCCCAGGTCCTGGCTGGCATCTTGCGCCGGGCGGCCCTGCTGGGCTTGCTCGCGGGTCAGGTCGGTGTGCATGCGGAACTCCCTTGATCGGAAAGAGGGGATCGTCGACGAGCCGGCGATCCGGAAGAGTGTCGGCCCATGGGCCTGCGCGACGACTGCCTGTCGCGCCATTACCAATGAAGATTCCAACGAAAAGCCGTACCAGCGCCGATTCCCGCAGGAGCCGGCGTTCGGGGTCAGGGACCCTGGAAATTCATAATTCGGGCGACAGGATAAGCCCTCCTCGTTAGGGAAGACAGTCTTGACAGAGGGGTGTTTCGCCGTCCCAAGGCATACCGACGAACTGCTATATATGGTGGTGCGGGGGTGCAAGGGCCACTAGATGTCGCGTTTGTCACGTTTCCGGCTGTGGATAAGACGTGGATAAGCTGTTCGGGACTGGGGGGTATCCTGGGGGTGGTGCCCAGCCAGTGCGCGTGGAGGCTAGGATCAGAGCGAAGTGGTCAAATAACGTACAACGTGACTGGGCGGGTGAGACAAAAGCGTCACGGGATATATCGGTTCGCTATGAGCACTTTCTCCACCATAAGAAAACGTTCGATGGCCGCTGCGACGTTCTGCCCCGGCCGGCCTCCGCGCACCGGGTCGCCCGGACGACCCTTCCTCTATATAGGGATGGCCTCAGCGACGCGGCGCGATCAGCGTGAGCAACCGCCGCTCCTCGTCCAGGCGGTAGTGACCACGCAGCGAGGTCCCGGCGGACCAGCGCGGCGACAACTCGATCAGCAGCCGAATATCGAAGGTCCCGCCGGGATCGGTGCCAAGGATCTCGGCATCCTGAAAGAAGAACATCTGCCCGACCTGGGGATGCAGCGCCTTGAACAGACTCTCCTTGGCGGAAAACGCCAAGGTGATGGCAAAGGCCTGCTGCACTTCGTCCAGCGCCTGCACGCTTTCCCGTTCGGCCGGGGTGAGGATCTGGTCGGCCAGACGCAGGGCCTTGGCCGGTTCGAGCAGGGTTTCCACATCCAGGCCGAGACCCAGGTAGTCCTGGGCGCTGCCCACCGCCGCGGCTGCCCAGCCGTGACTGTGGGTGATGGCGCCGACCCAGCCGGCGGGCCAGGCGGGGCCACGATCCTCGCGGCGATGACCGGGTACCGCCGGCGCGCCACTGAGCTGCCGCAGGGCCTCGCGGGCGCAGAGACGCCCGGCCAGGTATTCGGCCTGCCGCTTGGCCACGGCGCGACGGATGTTGTCCGGCGGCAGGGCGCCCAGGCGCAGGGCGTCACGCTCGAAGCTCACCTGGGCGGGATTGAAGCGGCAGTGCAGCACGGCCAGGGCGTCGAATTCCTCCGCCAGCGGCGGCAGCGGCGCGGGCGCTGTGCAGCAGCCGGGCAGGTCGGTAGGGGGCAGGGCGGGCATCTCGGCCGGATACTCCTCGAAGGCGGCAACGGATCAGGGCAGGCGCCGCTGGAAAGGCGCGCAAAGGATAGCCGACTACCGACGGCGACTGGCGGAAAACCGCCTCGCGCGGTGGGGGATTTCCGCCCCTTTTCGTCGGGTGGCGGGGTTCCGCCCACCGCTGACAACTAGACTTTCGACTGAAAGGTGCATGAAAGCTGGCCCTTTGATTGCGCACCAAGAAGTGGAACGGCGATTGCTTATATCCAGCCAGATACTGGTGTCACCGTCGCGCGGCCGCCAGGTCCACAACAAAAAGCTCTCAGGATGAGAGAGCCAACTTCAGTCAGGTGCCCACTCAGACAGGACGTCAGGTAGTGGCCACAAGGGAAAGAGCCATGACAGCAACCGTCGACACAACAACAACTACCACAGCTCCCGCGCCCAAGCGTCCCGTCAAGCAGCCGCTCTACAAGAGTCTCTATTTCCAGGTGATCGTGGCGATCGTCCTGGGTGTGCTGCTCGGCCACTTCTATCCCCAGACCGGCGCTGCCATGAAGCCGCTGGGTGACGGTTTCATCAAGCTGATCAAGATGGTCATCGCGCCCATCATCTTCTGCACCGTGGTGACCGGTATCGCCGGCATGCAGAACATGAAGGCCGTGGGCAAGACCGGCGGCATGGCACTGCTGTACTTCGAGATCTTCTCCACCATCGCGCTGCTGATCGGCCTGATCGTGGTCAACGTCGTCCAGCCGGGCGCCGGCATGAACGTCGACGTCAGCACCCTGGACACCAAGGGCATCGCTGCCTACGCCGCGGCTGGCGAGAAGCAGAGCACCATCGACTTCCTGATGAACATCATCCCGTCGACGGTCGTCAACGCCTTCGCCACCGGTGAGATCCTGCAGGTCCTGTTCTTCGCCGTGCTGTTCGGTTACGCCCTGCATCGCCTGGGCGAGACCGGTCAACTGGTGTTCAACTTCATCGACCGCATCTCCCACGTCTTCTTCAACATCATCAACGTCATCATGAAGCTCGCCCCCATCGGCGCCTTCGGTGCCATGGCGTTCACCATCGGCAAATACGGCGTCGGCACCCTGGTGCAGCTGGGCTACCTGATGGCCTGCTTCTACATCACCTGCCTGCTGTTCGTGCTGGTGGTGCTGGGTGCCGTGGCGCGCATGCACGGCTTCAGCATCCTCAAGTTCATCAAGTACATCCGTGAAGAACTGCTGATCGTGCTGGGTACCTCGTCCTCCGAGTCCGCCCTGCCGCGCATGCTGACCAAGATGCAGAAGCTGGGCGCCGAGAAGTCGGTGGTCGGCCTGGTGATCCCCACCGGCTACTCCTTCAACCTCGACGGCACCTCCATCTACCTGACCATGGCTGCGGTATTCATCGCCCAGGCCACCAACACCCAGATGGACATCACCCACCAGATCACTCTGCTGCTGGTGCTGCTGATCTCCTCCAAGGGCGCTGCAGGCGTCACCGGTAGCGGCTTCATTGTACTGGCCGCCACCCTGTCCGCCGTCGGTCACGTACCGGTTGCCGGCCTGGCGCTGATCCTGGGTATCGACCGCTTCATGTCCGAAGCCCGCGCCCTGACCAACCTGGTCGGCAACGGCGTGGCCTCCATCGTGGTCGCCAAGTGGTGCGGCCAGCTGGACGAGCAGACCCTGAAGACCGAACTCGCTCGCGGCCCGAACGCCGTCGAAGTCGAGGAAGCTCGCCAGCCTGCCTGAGCCTGACGCGAGGGCCGCGCCTGGAGCGGTCCCTGTTGTAACGACAAGACGCCCGTATCGAAAGATACGGGCGTTTTCTTTTGCCTGGGATCTGGCCAGAGCAGGGTGGCCGCGCCGCGTCAGACCGCAAGGTCAGGCCCTTCGATTGGCAGGTATGGGAGAGCCCTCCCAGCCGTCTTGGCTACGCCGAGAGCGAAGGGCAAGACGGGGCCCTTCAGACGGCCTCTGCCGATGCTGCATGGCGGGAGGTACGGGATGGCGCAGGGTGGGTCAGATCGCGCGTGCAGGGTCGTACAGCCCGCTATCCGGCAGGTGTGCAGGTCAGTCGGTCAGGCGGGAGATAAGGAGGGAGGAGAGCGGAGGGGTAGCGGAAGGGACGAAGCGCTGGCAGGCCGCCAGCGCTTCGGGGTGGATCAGCGACGCAGGGTGGGGCGATAGCCCATTACGCCGTAGAACAGGATGTAGAGGTAGCAGACCAGCGGGATCAGGAAGGAGGGCAGCAGGCCGATGGTGTCGGCGAAGTAGCCCTGGATGGCCGGCACCAGTGCGCCACCGACGATACCCATGCACAGCAGGCCCGAACCCTTGGAGGTGAACTTGCCCAGGCCCTTGAGCGCCAGGGAGAAGATGGTCGGGAACATGATGGAGTTGAAAAAGCCGATGGCCAGCAGCGCCCACATGGCGACCTTGCCACCCTGCAGCACGGCCACGGCCAGCAGCACGCCAATGGCGATGGCGTTGAAGGTCAGCACCAGGTTCGGCCGCACCTTGGTCATGATCACGCCGCCGATGAAGCGACCGACCATGGCGCCACCCCAGTACAGAGACAGGTACTTGGCGGCGGTGGCGGCGTTCAGGCCGGCCACGTCCGGGCTTTCCATCAGGCTCACCAGGTAGCTGCCGATGGACACTTCCGCACCCACGTACATGAAGATGCCGACCACGCCGAGCAGCAGGTGGCGATAGGCCCAGACGCTGTTGGCGGTCAGGGCGTTCTCGTCGGTGGCGTTGTCCTGCTCGGTGTCCTTGATCTGCGGCAGGCGGAAGAGGCCGATGATCACCGCCAGGGCGACCAGCATGCCGGCCAGGATCAGGTAGGGCAGCTGCACCGAATGGGCGGCGGAGTCTTCACCGACCAGCGCCAGAATGGTCACCGCGCCCACCAGCGGGCCGACGGTGGTACCCAGGGAGTTGAAGGCCTGGGTCAGGTTGAGGCGCGAAGCCGCGGTTTCCGGCTTGCCGAGGATGGTGACGTAGGGGTTCGCCGCCACCTGTAGCACGGTGATACCGGCCGCCAGCACGAACAGGGCGGTCAGGAAGAAGCCGTAGGAGTGGGCTCCGGCGGCGGGGTAGAACAGCACGCAACCAACGCCGGCGGTGAGCAGGCCGACGATGATGCCCTTCTTGTAGCCCAGGCTTTCCACCAGGCGACCGGCCGGGAAGGAGACGATGAAGTAGGCGGTGAAGAAGCAGAACTGGATCAGCGAGGCCTGCAGATAGCTGAGGGTGAAGACTGCCTTGAGGTGGGGAATCAGGATGTCGTTCAGCGAGGTGATCAGACCCCACATGAAGAACAGCATGGTGAGGACGATCAAGGGTCCGCGGTAGCTCTGGTTTTGATTGTGCATTGGGGCTCCATGGGTACAACAGTTTCTTGTTTCTGCCCGCTAGTTCGGACAGCGCTGTCTATGGCGGCTGCGCAGGTACAGCGAAGCGGCGCGAGATTAAGCTATTCGTGCTGCTGAATCCATTCTTCCTAGAGGTTCGCAGGCGAAGTGCCGGCGCCTTCGACCGCGGGGCCCGTTACCGGTTCAGCGGGGCGGGGAGCAGAAATGAAAAACGGCGCCAGAGGCGCCGTTTGGGTCACACAAGCGAGGACTATCAGCCCTGCCAGCGCTTGAGTACCAGGGTGGCGTTAGTGCCGCCGAAACCGAAGCTGTTGCTCATGATGAGGTCCAGCTTGGCGTCTTCCTTGGTCTCGCGCAGGATCGGCAGGTCGGCGACTTCCGGATCCAGTTCGTCGATGTTGGCCGAGCCGGCGATGAAGTTGCCTTCCATCATCAGCATGCAGTAGATGGCCTCGTGCACACCGGCAGCGCCCAGGGAGTGACCCGACAGGCTCTTGGTGGAGCTGATGGCCGGAGCCTTGTCGCCGAACACGGCGCGTACGCCCTTGATCTCGGCCACGTCGCCCACCGGGGTGGAAGTACCGTGGGTGTTCAGGTAGTCGATCTCACCGTCGACGGTGGACAGCGCCTGCTGCATGCAGCGGATGGCGCCTTCGCCGCTCGGGGCGACCATGTCGTAGCCATCGGAGGTCGCGCCGTAGCCGACGATCTCGGCGTAGATCTTGGCGCCGCGGGCCAGGGCGTGTTCGAGCTCCTCGACCACCACCATGCCGCCGCCGCCAGCGATGACGAAGCCGTCACGCTTGCTGTCGTAGGCACGGGAAGCCTTTTCCGGCGTCTCGTTGTAGTCGCTGGAGAGCGCGCCCATGGCATCGAACAGCATGCTCTGGGTCCAGTGCTCTTCCTCACCGCCACCGGCGAAGACCACGTCCTGCTTGCCGAGCTGGATCTGCTCCATGGCCAGGCCGATGCAGTGGGCGCTGGTGGCGCAGGCCGAGGCTACGGAGTAGTTCAGGCCCTTGATCTTGAAGGGGGTGGCCAGGCAGGCGGAGACCGTGCTGCTCATGGTCCGGGTCACGCGGTAGGGACCGACGCGCTTGACGCCCTTCTCGCGCAGGATGTCCAGGGCTTCCATCTGGTTGAAGGTGGAAGCGCCACCGGAACCGGCGATCAGGCCGGTGCGGGGGTTGGAGACCTGCTCTTCGGACAGACCGGAGTCCTTGATCGCCTGCTCCATCGCCAGATAGGCGTAGGCGGCGGCATCGCCGACGAAGCGCTTGACCTTGCGGTCGATCAATTCTTCGAGGTTCAGGTCGATGGAACCGGAAACCTGGCTGCGCAGACCCATCTCGGCATATTCCGGATTGTGACGGATGCCGGCACGACCCGCGCGCAGGTTGGCGGAAACGGTGTCTTTATCATTGCCCAGGCACGAAACGATACCCAGACCGGTAATGACGACGCGACGCATGCGAAAAGCCCTTAGAAGCTATCGGTGGAAGTGAACAGGCCGACGCGCAGACCTTCGGCGGAGTAGATCTCGCGGCCGTCCACGCTAACGGTGCCATCGGCGATGGCCAGAATCAGCGACCTGTTGATGGTGCGTTTGATATGGATATTGTAGGTGACCTTCTTGGCGGTCGGCAGTACCTGGCCGAAGAACTTCACTTCGCCAGAGCCCAGGGCGCGACCGCGACCCGGATTGCCCTGCCAGCCAAGGTAGAAACCGACCAGCTGCCACATGGCATCCAGGCCCAGGCAGCCCGGCATCACCGGGTCACCTTCGAAATGGCAACCGAAGAACCAGAGGTCGGGACGGATATCGAGTTCCGCCACCAGTTCGCCCTTGCCGTATTTCCCGCCTACCTCACTGATATGCGTGATCCGATCGATCATCAGCATGTTCGGTGCGGGCAATTGGGCATTGCCCGGACCGAAGAGCTCGCCACGGCTGCAGCGCAGCAAGTCTTCGTAGGTAAAGGCGTGTTGTTTGGTCATGCAAGCTCCTGTAGCTGGCCTAGGTCCAGGCTCTGGCGACTCCGAAGGTCGCTCTGGGTATGGCTTCGTGTAGCAGTAGACTGCCGGGGCATCGGGAAAGTCACAGGCCAGCGCCCCGCTCGTTAACGGACCATTGTGCACTTTTCGCAGTCAATTCTCCATCCTGGGCGCCCGCTCGGGGTCGCGCGCGCCCTGGGGCGACGCGGCGGGCAGTACCGGGAAAGGGGTGTTTGCCACCCTAGATAAGTATTCCTCGGGCGTTTTCAATACCGTTCGGCCGATACGCGGCAGACCGTGAACCGGCCCTGAGGCCGGCGCGCGGCTACCGTATACTGAGCGACGAGGCCGCGCGATCGCGGTGAAGCCGAGAGTTTCGATGACAGTCCAATCCCCCATCGCCGTCCTGGGCGGCGGCAGCTTCGGTACCGCCCTGGCCAATCTGGTCGCCGAGAACGGGCTGCCGGTGCGCCTGTGGATGCGCGATCCGCAACAGGCCGAGACCATCCGCCGCGAGCGCGAGAATCCGCGCTATCTGAAGGGTATCAAGGTGCACGCCGCGGTCGAGGCCACCAGTGACCTGCAGGGCGCCATCCAGGGCTGCGAGCTGATCCTGGTGGCCCTGCCGTCGAGCGCGCTGCGCCAGGCCCTGGCACCCATCGCCCAGCAGCTGGAAGGGCGTTTCCTCGTCAGCACCACCAAGGGCATCGAGGCGCACTCCTTCATGCTGATGAGCGAGATCCTCGCGGAAATCGTGCCGCGGGCGCGCATCGGCATCATCTCCGGGCCCAACCTCGCCCGCGAGATCGCCGAGCACCAACTCACCGCCACCGTGGTGGCGAGCGAGGACGAAGAGGTGTGCCGGCGGGTCCAGGCGGCGCTGCACGGCCGCACCTTCCGCGTCTATGCCAGTGCCGACCGTCTCGGCGTGGAGTTGGCCGGCGCCCTGAAGAACGTCTACGCCATCATCGCCGGCATGGCCGCGGCCCTGGCGATGGGCGAGAACACCCGCAGCATGCTGATCACCCGGGCCCTGGCCGAGATGACCCGCTTCGCCGTGCAGCGCGGCGCCAATCCCATCACCTACCTGGGCCTGGCCGGGGTAGGGGACCTGATCGTGACCTGCTCGTCGGAGAAGAGCCGCAACTACCGAGTCGGCCATGCCCTGGGGCGAGGATTGACCCTGGACGAGGCGGTGGCCCAGATCGGCGAGACCGCGGAAGGCGTCAATACCCTGCGCGTGCTCAAGGAAAAAGCGGACGAGCTGGGCGTCTACATGCCCCTGGTCAACGGCCTCTATGCGATCCTGTTCGAGGGCCGCAGCCTGGGGCAGGTGATCGAGGCCCTGATGGGCGGCGAGCCCAAGACCGATGTTGATGTGGCGGACGCCCCCTTCAATTGAGCCGCTACACTGTCTGAAAAGAGGAATTCCCATGTCCCAACCCGAGCATTCCCGCGAGCTGCTAGGCCTGCGCCTGATCTGGATGCTGCTGTTCCTGTTCGTCTGGCTGGGTGCGCAGTACGTGCTGGCGGTGGTGGTGCTGGTGCAACTGGTGGTGCGCCTGATCAAGGGCGAAGCCAATCCCGGTCTGACCGCCTTTGGCGCGGCCCTGGGCAGCTATCTGGCGCAGATCGTCCGCTTCGGCACCTTCGCCAGCGAAGTGAAGCCCTGGCCCTTCGCCGACTGGCCGGCCACCGAGCAACCCGACGACCGTTCCGCCACCGCGCCATGAAGCTCTGGCTGCTGCGGCATGGCGAAGCCGAGGCGCGGGCGCCCAGTGACGAGCTGCGCGAGCTGACCGCGACCGGTCGCGCCGAGGTGCTGCGTAGCGCCCTGCAGCTCAAGGGTGCCGAGTTGCAGCTCATCCTCGCCAGTCCCTATGTGCGCGCGCAGCAGACGGCGGCCCTGGTGCAACAGCAGCTGGGCTGGCCGGGCGAGTTGCGCAGCGTTTCCTGGGCCACGCCCGACGGCGAGCCGGAACGCGCCCTGGCGGAGCTGGCGCGACTGGAGGTGGAGGAGCTGCTGCTGGTGACCCACAATCCCTTCGTCGGTGAACTGGCCGGCTGGTTGCTGCACGGTCATCGGCAGGCACCGGTGGCCATGGGTACCGCGTCCCTGCTGTGCCTGGAGGCGCCGCTGCCCCTGGCCGGCGGTTTCGATCTGGTCAGTCGCTTCCACGGCTGACGCCCTTGCAAGGAAAGTACATGAGCATCTGGCAGACCCTTCCGGATCCTGAGGACCTCGGGCGTGCGCTCGAGAACACCCTGGCCGAACACCTGGACATGCGGATCGAAGCCTGGGACGACAGCAGCCTGACCGCCAGCATGGTGGTCGACCGCCGCACCCACCAGCCCATGGGGCTGTTGCATGGCGGCGCTTCGGTGGCCCTGGCGGAAACCGTGGGCTCGATCGCCAGCATGCTCTGCGTGGATCGCTCGCGCTTCTATTGTGTGGGTCAGGAAATCAATGCCAACCACCTGCGCGGCGTCCGCTCCGGGCGGGTGACGGCGGTGGCGCGTCCCCTGCACCTGGGGCGCAGCAGCCATGTCTGGGACATCCGCCTGAGCGATGAAGAGGGGCGCCTGACCTGTGTCTCGCGGCTGACGGTAGCCGTGGTGCCCTTGCAGCGGGATGCCTCCCCGGCATGAAGCGCGCACTGGCACCCGCGGAGTGGAAATCATGACCGCCCAGGTGCAGGAATTGCGGCTGGAATTGCCCCATATCGAGTTGAGCGCACGGGTCTTCGGTCCGGAAGATGGCTATCCGGTGCTGGCGCTGCATGGCTGGCTGGACAATGCCATGACCTTCGCCCAGCTCGCGCCACGGCTGCACGGCCTGCGCATCGTCGCTCTGGACCTGCCGGGTCATGGTCTGTCGGCCCATCGTCCCGCAGGCGTTGGGTATGCGATTCAGGACTATGGGCTGGATGTGCTCGCGGCCGCGCGGCAACTGGGCTGGGATCGCTTCGGTCTGCTTGGCCATTCGATGGGCGCCATCGTCGGCGTCATCGCCGCCGCGGCCCTGCCGGAGCAGATCGAGCGCCTGGCGCTGATCGATGGCCTGCTGCCCTATACAACGCCGGCAGAGGAGATCGCCGAGAAACTCGGCAAGGCGCTGCTGGCGGAGCTGGAGCTGCCCAACCGGCGCAAGCCGGTCTACGCCACGGTGGAAGACGCCGTGGCGGCGCGGCTGAAGGGGTCGCTGACGGTCAGTCGGGAAGCCGCCGAGCTGCTCGCCGAGCGTGGCTTGATGGCGGTACCCGGTGGCTACACCTGGCGTTCTGATCCCCACCTGAGGCTGCCCAGTCGAATGAGGTTCACCCCGGAGCAGGCCGAAGCCTGTCTGCGCGCGGTGCGCTGCCCCACAGCCCTGGTGGTGGCCACGGGTGGCCTGGTGGCGCCCCACGCCGAGGCCATGCGCCTGGCGCGAGAACAGCCGAACTTCAGCCTTCACGAGTTGCCGGGCGGGCACCATCTGCATCTGGACGATGCAGCGGGCGCCCAGGCCGTCGCAGATTGTTTCAATGCCTTCTTTGCCGCCGGCACCGGGCACGACGAATAATGCGGCATGCCTAGCCGTCTGTTCTGCCCGCGCTCCCGCTTCCTGCCACGCCTTCTGCTGATCGGCCTGCTGCTGTCCCTTGGGACGACGCAGGCGGAGGTGCTGCCGAAGATCGCACCCATGGACCATGCCCAATTGGTGCGCGAAAGCGCACCGGCCAGCGCCGAACGCCTCTATCCGCTGGGACCGGTCAGTCGCATCGGCGGTCGCCTGCGCCTGGAGGATTCGCTGCAGGTGGAGGGCCAGCTCCAGACCCAGACCTTCGAGCTGGCCAGCGGCCATCCGCCGCTGGCGCGGCTGGACAGCGAGCGGCAGCGCCTGCAGCAGCAGGGCGCGACGCTGCTCTACTGGTGCGAAGGGCGTGATTGCGGCGCCAGCAACGTCATCGCCAACAGCCTGCTGGGCGAGGCCATGCTCTATGGACCGGACGATCAGCAGGGGCTGCTGGTGCTGCAACTGGCAGAGCCGCAGACGGTGCTGACGCTCTATGGCATCACCCGCGGCAACCGTCGCGGCTACCTGCATGCCGAGCGGTTGCAGGCAGGCCAGCCCCTCCCTGAACTGTTGCCAAGCGCTGCCACCCTGCTCAAGGAGTTGCAGCGCGACGGTCAGCTGCTCCTGCCCGCCCTGGAGCGAGCCCCGGAGCAACCCTGGATCGCCCGGCTGGCGGCGGCCCTGGCGCTCAATGGCGATGTAGCGGTAACGCTGGGCGGCGACCAGGCAGACGCCTGGCAGCGTGCCCTGCGCGAAGCGGGTATCCGCGCGCCGCGGCTGCAGACCGAGGCCAGTCGAGCCGCCGGACTCTATCGCCGCTAGACGTCGTTGACGTAGCGGGTCCGCCCCGCACCCAGGCCGAACAGCGTGGCCAGCACGGCGATCAGGGTGAAGAGCACGCCCATGGGGGCCCAGCCGTGGGTCGCGTCGTGGATGATGCCCACCAGCAGCGGACCGAGCGAGGCCAGGCTGTAGCCCGCGCCCTGGGCCATGCCCGATAGCCGTCCGGCGGTTTCCGCATCCCGCGAGCGCAGCACCAGCAGGGCGAGCGCCAGGCTGAAGGTCCCGCCCTGGCCCAGGCCGAGTATCACCGCCCACAGCCAGAGACTGCCGACCGGGGCGTAAAGGCAGCCCAGCAGGCCGGCGAGGGTCAGACTCATCACCACCACGATGGCCAGGCGCTGGTCCTGGCCCCGCGTCGCCAGCCAGGGGGCGGTGAGGGCGCTGACCAGCTGGGTCATCACCGAGCCCGACAGCATCAGGCCGGCCTGCACCATGCCCAGGCCGCGATCCATCAGCAGGGTCGGTAGCCAGCCGAAGACGATATAGGCCAGCGACGACTGCAGGCCCATGTACAGGGTGATCTGCCAGGCCAGCCGATTGCGCCACAGCGAACCGCCAGCCCCGCGGCGCGGTGCGATGGTGGGTGGCTGGCGCAATTGCGGCAGCCAGACCAGCAGGGCCACCACGGCGACCAGGGCCCAGGTGGCGAGGGCCGGTTGCCAGCGGCCGTCGAAGGCCTCGGCGAGCGGCGCGGTGGCCCCGGCGGCCACGGCGGCGCCTATGCACAGCATCATGGTGTAGAGCCCCATCAGCTGGCCGGCCTGGGCGGGGAAATCGCGCTTGACCAGGGCCGGCAACAGGACGCCGAGGATACCGATGCAGGCGCCGGCGATCAGGCTGCCGACAAACAGCCCAAGGGGTGGCAGCAGGCTGCGCAGGACGATGCCAGCGGCCAGCAAGGCCAGGATGGCGCCGAGCGTGCGTTCGCTGCCCCAGCGGCGGGCCAGGCGCGGAGCCAGGGGCGCGAACAGCCCCAGGCAGAGCACCGGCAGGGTGGTGAGCAGACCGATGGCGCTGCTGGAAAGACCCGTGCTGGCCTCGATCTGCCGCAACAGGGGCGCCAGGCTGGAGAGCGCCGGGCGCAGGTTGAGGGCGATGAGCATGAGGCTGGCGAGCAGCAGGCCGCGTTGCCAGGGGGTAAGGGGGGAGGAGGCTGGAGAAGACATGAGTACGGCTATGACCGGGGGAACTGGCAATGCTAGCGCACCCTGGCCATAACGCACGGCGCTTCCGTTCGCTACCCTTCAACGGGAAAAAATAGTTGGCGGACCGGCTAAAAAATCGCCAGTTCGTCCATCGCCGCACCGCCGCTCGCTTGTCCGGGGTCGGTTGAAGGTTTTCCACGAGGTTATCCACAGCAACTGTGGATTACCGCCAGAAAACAGCCCTTTTGCTTTGGCTGGCGATCTGTTAGGCGCGGTCGGTGCCCGCCGGCTGACGGGCATTTGCTACTATTACGCCCCTTCGCGCTGGCTGTCGAACCAGCGCCACCGCTGAACCGGAGTAACGATGACCGATCCCATTCGCCTCACCCAATACAGCCACGGCGCCGGTTGTGGTTGCAAGATCGCCCCCAAGACCCTGGAGACCATCCTGGCCGGCAGTGGCGCCCAGCACCTGGATCCGCGGCTGTGGGTGGGCAACGCCTCGCGTGACGATGCGGCGGTCTATGGCCTGGACGAAGAGCGCGGCGTGGTCTCCACCACCGATTTCTTCATGCCCATCGTCGATGATCCCTTCGATTTTGGGCGCATCGCCGCCACCAATGCCATCAGCGACATCTACGCCATGGGCGGCGACCCCCTGCTGGCCATCGCCATCCTCGGCTGGCCGGTCAACGTGCTGCCGCCGGAAGTGGCGCGCGAGGTCATCGCCGGCGGTCGCCGCGTGTGCGACGAAGCCGGCATCCCCCTGGCCGGCGGTCATTCCATCGACGCGCCCGAGCCGATCTTCGGCCTGGCCGTCACCGGGATCGTGGAAAAGCGCCATCTCAAGCGCAACGACACCGCGACCCTGGGCAGCCGCCTTTATCTGACCAAGCCGCTGGGCATCGGCATCCTCACCACCGCCGAGAAGCGGGCCTTGCTGCGCCCCGAGGATCGCCATCTGGCGCGTGACACCATGTGCCAGCTCAATCGTCCCGGCAGCCGTTTCGGCCGCCTGGCCGGCGTCACGGCGATGACCGACGTCACCGGCTTCGGGTTGCTCGGCCACCTGGTGGAGATGGCCGACGGCAGTGGCCTCTCCGCCGAACTCGACTTCGCCGCCATTCCCCGCCTGGAAGGCGTGGATTTCTATCTGCAGCAGGGCTGCGTGCCTGGCGGGACCGAGCGCAACTTCGACAGCTACGGCAGCCGTATCGCCCCGCTGGACGAAGGCCGCCGCCAGCTGCTGTGCGACCCCCAGACCAGTGGCGGCCTGCTGGTGGCCGTGGCACCCGAGGGCGAGGCGGAATTTCTCGCCGTGGCGGCGGAGCTGGGCCTGGCCCTGCAACCCATAGGGCAGCTGGTGAGCCGGCGCGCCCATGCGGTCGAGGTGGCCTGATGAGCCAGCGTGAGGATGCCCGCGACCTGCGGGCGCTGTTCCTGAGCGATGTCCCCCTGGTCGATGTCCGCGCCCCCGTGGAATTCGCCAAGGGCGCCTTTCCCCAGGCCACCAACCTGCCGCTGATGAATGACCTGGAGCGCCAGCGCGTCGGCACCCGCTACAAGCAGCAGGGTCAGCAGGCGGCGCTGCAACTGGGTCACCAGCTGGTGTCCGGGGCGGTGAAGGAGGCGCGCATCCAGGCCTGGGCCGACTTCGCCCAGGCCCATCCGAAGGGCTACCTCTATTGCTTCCGCGGTGGCTTGCGCTCCCAGATCAGTCAGGAATGGCTGCGCAGCGAAGCCGGCATCGCCTATCCACGGGTGGTGGGCGGCTACAAGGCCATGCGTACCTTTCTCATCGACACGCTGCAGCAGGCCCTGGCCGAGTGCGGCTTCGTGGTGGTGGGGGGCATGACCGGCACCGGCAAGACCGAGGTAATGGCCCAGCTCGACAACGCCGTCGACCTCGAAGGCCATGCCAATCACCGCGGCTCCAGCTTCGGCAAGCGGGCCACGCCCCAGCCGGGCCAGATCGATTTCGAGAACAGCCTGGCCATCGACCTGCTGCGCCGCCGTCATGGGGGGCAGGCGCAATTCGTGCTGGAAGACGAATCGCGCCTGGTCGGTCGCTGCTCCCTGCCGCTGGAATTGCACCAGGGCATGCAGCAGTACCCGCTGGTCTGGCTGGAAGACAGCCGGGAAAACCGCATCGAGCGCATCCTGCGCGACTATGTCATCGACCTGGCGGCGGAATTCGTGGCCCTGCACGGCCCCGAACAGGGCTTCGGCCTGTTCGCCGAACAGCTGCGCAAGAGTCTCTCCGGCATTGCCAAGCGTCTGGGGGGCGAACGCTTCCAGCGCCTGTCGGCCATTCTCGAGGACGCCCTCGCCGAGCAGGAGCGCTCGGGCGACGTCGCGGCGCATCGCGGCTGGATCGAGGGTCTGCTGGCGGAATACTACGATCCCATGTACGCCTATCAGCGCGAGAGCAAGGCGTCCCGAGTGATCTTCAGCGGCGACCAGGCCGCGGTGGTCGAGTTTCTGCGCAACCGGCGCTGAACAGCGCTTGGGGTTGGCGGTCTACGCTGCGGTTATCCGGCCGTTCCGGCCGGTTGCAGGTGCAAGGAGAAAGAGAGATGAAAGCGAAACTGGTTCCCGTCCTGGCCGCTACGCTGGCTGCCGTGGTGCTCGCCGGCTGTTCGGGCAAGGTGGTCAATCGCGACAGCTGCGCCGCCCAGACCCGTTCCGCCTGGCAGGAACTCGACCTGGCCAAGGCCGAAGGCTTTTCCGGCACGGTGAGCTATTCCAAGGCGCTGGCCTTGCTGTCCACCGCCAAGACGCAGCAGCAGGTCGAGGCCTACACCGGTTGCGTGAAGAACGCCGAAAAGGCGCGCTTCTACATTCGCGAGTCCCGCGCCGGTCGCTGATCGCTTGGCCCCCTGGCCAACGGCCGCCGTCCAAAGCGACGCCGACATAACCGCGCGCGACGGATAGTGGCGGTTTGCTCCGCACCCTCTCAAGAATCGGCTTCTGCAGACGACAGCGTCGGTAGAACTCATTTTGTCGGGGTGCGGTATGAAAGGGATTGCGCGCTATCGCCTGGCCAATTGGCGAACCGCGACCAAGCTGGCGGTGGGCTTCGGGCTGGTGCTGCTGCTGACCCTGGTGGTGGCCCTGCAGGGCGGGCTCGCACTCAAGGATGTCGAGCATAGATTCGGCTCCCTGCGCGACATGGCGGCGATCAACCGGCAGGTGATGCAGGTCCGCGCCCTGGAGCAGGGCTTTCGCCTGAGTGGCGAGGCCGCCCAGGCCGAGCATCTACGGCAGGCCCTGCCGGCAGTGCTCGAGCGGTTGGGACAGCTGGAGGCCGAGGTGGGCAGTGCCAACGCTGTCGACCTCGGCGCCGCCCGCGAGGCCATCCAGGCCTATGGCGCTGCCTTCGCCGACTTCGAACGACTCCACACCTCGCGCCGTCTGGCCATGGAGGGGGCCGCCTTTCTGGTAGAGGGCGCGGCCAACAGCCTGGACATCCTCCAGTCCGGTCTGCTGGATGACGGCGCCTATGCCCTCAAGGATTCCGGCGGCAAGCAGGGCGCCGAACTCCTGACCCTGTCGCAGCAGGTCGGCGAACTCTATCGCCTGATGCTCAAGAGTCTCGACGAAGCCCAGGCGCGAGCCGGCAAGAGCACGGTGGACGACCAGCCGCTACCCTCGGCCAGTGCCGCCCTGGAATTGCTGGCCAAGGTCGAGCCGCAACTGAGCGATCCGGCCTATTCCTCGGTCATCCAGGACGTCTCCACCAACATCAAGGAATTCATCCGCCGCCTCGGCGACTATGCCGCCGCCCTGGCCCAGGAGCAGACCGCCGGTGCGCGGATGACCAGCCTGGCGGAGACCGCGGTGCAGCGGGTCGATGCCCTCTATGGGCAACAGGAAACCGAACTGCAGGCGATGATGACCAAGCGCCTGCTGACCATCGGCGGCGTGGCCCTGCTGGCGCTGATCGTCGGCGCCCTGGCTGCGCTGATCATCACCCTGGCCATCGTCCGGCCGCTGCGCAAGGTGATCGCCGCCGCCGAGCGCATCGCCCAGGGCCAGCTGGATGTCGAGTTGACGGTGGATCGGGGCGACGAGATCGGCCAGTTGCAGCGTTCCAGCGCCAGCATGGTGGCGGCGCTGCGCGGCATGGTCCTGCAGCTGCAGAGCGGTATCGGCCGGCTCGGCCAGTCCGCCGCCGCCCTGGCCGAACAGGCCCGCGAGGCGCAGCTGGGCGTGACCCGGCAGCGCGAGGAAACCGATCAGGTAGCCGCGGCCATGGCCGAACTGGCCGCCACGGCCCAGGGTGTCGCCGCGGATGCCGAGGCCGCCGCCGGTGCCGGCGATCAGGCCGAGCGCCAGGTCAGCGATGGCCAGGCGGTGATCGGTCGCAGTCTGGCCGGTATTGAGACCCTGGGGGTGGATGTCCGGTCCGCGGCGGAGCGCCTCGAAGGCGTGTCCCACGACAGCCAGGCGATCAGCAGCGTGCTGGACGTGATCAAGGCGGTGGCCGAGCAGACCAACCTGCTGGCGCTCAACGCGGCCATCGAGGCGGCGCGTGCCGGTGAGCAGGGGCGGGGATTCGCCGTGGTCGCTGACGAAGTCCGGGCCCTGGCGCGCCGTACCCAGCAGTCGAGCGTCGAGATCGAACGGCTCATCGTGGTGTTGCAGAAGGGCAGCGGCGAAGCGGTCGCACGGATGCAGCAGAGCGAGACCCTGCTCGTCGACACCCTGGACAGTGCCGGCGATACCCGGCGCGCCTTTGCCGGTATCGCCACGGCGGTGGCCAGCATCCAGCAGAGGAATCAGCAGATCGCCGCGGCGGCCGTGCAGCAGCGCGGGGTGGCCGAAGAGGTGGCGGTCAATGTCACCCGGATTCGCGACGGCGCCGATCAGTCTAGCCAGGCGATGGCGGCCACGGCCTCAGCCAGCCGCGAGCTGGCCGAACTGGGTGACGAGCTCGCGCGCCTGGTGCAGCGCTTCCACGTCTGATCGACTCCGCTACTGGGCGTTGAGCGCCTGGCCAGTGGTGCCCCGGCTGGCCGGACCGAGCAGATAGAGATAGACCGGCAGGATGGCCTCCGCCGCGGGCACCCGGGCCGGGTCCTCTTCGGGATAGGCCGCCGCCCGCATGGCGGTGCGGGTACCGCCCGGGTTGACGCTGTTGACCCGGATGCCGTCCTCGGCCAGCTCCTCGGCCCAGACCTGCATCAGGCCCTCGGTGGCGAACTTGGACACCGAATAGGCGCCCCAGCCGCCCCGGCCCTTGCGACCGACACTGCTGGACGTGAAGATCAGCGAGGCCTCACCGGCCGCTCTGAGCAGCGGCAGTAGGGCCTGGGTCAGGGCGAAGCCGGCCTGGACATTGACCTGCAGCACCTGCGCCAGCGCGGCGGCGGGCGTCTCTTCCAGCAGCACCCGCGGCCCGAGCAGGCCGGCGTTGTGCACCAGGCCATCCAGGCGCCCGTGACGTTGTCTCAGCCGCTCCGCCACGGCGGCATAGGCGGCCGCATCGGCCTGTTCGAGATCCAGCACCAGGGTCTCGACCTGGCCACCGCTGGCCAGGATCTCCTGACACACCTGATCCAGCGCCGCGGCATCGCGACCCTGGAGGATGACGCTGGCGCCCAGGGCGGCGCAGCCCTTGGCGAGGGCGGCGCCGATGCCGCGATTGGCACCGGTGACGAGGATAATGCGGTCCTTGAGCAGCTCGGCCGGAGCCTGGTAGTCGAACATCTGAACCTCTAGCAGCCGCACAGCGCGCGATCGAGCAGGGCGCGCAATTCCAGCGGATGGTCGATGATGGCGTCGGCGCCCCAGTGCTCGGGGCGGTCGTCCGGATGGATGTAGCCGTAGCGCGCTGCCACCGTCTTGCTGCCGGCGGCGCGACCGGATTCGATGTCGCGCAGGTCGTCACCGATGAACAGGGCGGTCTGCGGATCCACGTCCAGTTGCCGGCAGGCCAGCAGCACCATCTCCGGATCCGGCTTGCTGTGCGTGACATGGTCCGGGCAGACCAGGCAGGCCGAGCGCTCGGCCAGGCCCAGGCGCTGCATGATCGGCTCGGCGAAGCGCACCGGCTTGTTGGTCACCACGCCCCAACGCAACCGGGCGGCGTCGAGATCGTGCAGGATCTCGTCCATGCCGTCGAACAGCCGGGTGTGGACCGCGCAGTGCGTCTGGTAGCGCTCGAGAAACTCCAGTCGCAGGGGTTCGAGTTCGGCGCCCAGGGGGTCGATCTCGAAGCCGGCCAGGATCATCGCCTTGGCACCACCGGAGATGACCCCGCGCAGGCGGGCCTCATCGGCGGGCGCGAGGCCCCTGTCCTGGCGCATGCCCTGGATGATGGCGATGAAGTCCGGCGCCGTGTCGAGCAGGGTGCCATCCATGTCGAAGAGGACCGCTTGCAGACGCATGGCCTAGTCCTCGCGCTGGGTGCGCACCATGTAGTTCACCGTCACGTCGCCTTCGAGCTTGTATCTCTTGGTCAGCGGGTTGTAGGTGAGGCCGATGACGTCGCGCAGGTTGAGGCCGGCGGCACGGGCCCAGGCACCCAGTTCCGAGGGGCGGATGAACTTGCGGAAATCGTGGGTGCCCCGCGGCAGCAAGCGCAGCACGTATTCGGCACCGACGATGGCGAACAGATAGGCCTTGGGATTGCGGTTGATGGTGGAAAAGAACACCTGGCCGCCCGGCTTGACCAGGTCGTGGCAGGCCTTGATCACCGAGGAGGGATCCGGCACGTGCTCGAGCATCTCCAGGCAGGTCACCACGTCATAGGTGCCGGCGTGCTTGCGCGCGTGGTCCTCGGTGGTCTCCTGGATGTACTCCACTGGCACGCCGGATTCCAGCTGGTGCAGGCGGGCGACGGCCAGGGGCGCCTCGGCCATGTCGATGCCGGTCACCTGGGCACCGCGCTGGGCCATGGCCTCGCTGAGGATGCCGCCACCGCAGCCGACGTCCAGCACCTTCTTGCCGGCGAGGCCCGCGTGCTGGTCGATCCAGTTGACGCGCAGCGGATTGATGTCGTGCAGCGGCTTGAATTCGCTCTCGCGGTCCCACCAGCGGTAGGCGAGGGCCTCGAACTTGGCGATCTCGGCGTTATCGACGTTGGACATGGGGTTCTCCAGAGGCAAGGGAGCGGGGCGCGTCAGGCGCCCTGCTGGATACGGGTGGCCCACTGCTGCGCATTGGCTATGAGTTCGGCCTCGTCCAGGCGCACGAGTTCGCTCTGGCGCAGCAGCGGCACGCCGCCGACCCAGACGTCGCTGACGCGGTCGCGGCCGGTGGCATAGATGAGTTGCGAAACGGGGTCGTAGAGCGGCTGCTGGGCGAGGCCGCTGAGGTCGATGGCGGTCAGGTCGGCGGCCTTGCCGACTTCCAGCGAGCCCAGGCAGCGCTCGAGACCCAGGGCGCGAGCACCGTTCAGGGTGGCCAGACGCAGCGCACGGTGGGCATCGAGGGCGGTGGCGGAGCCGGCCACGGCCTTGGCCAGCAGGGCGGCGGTACGGGTCTCGCCGAGCAGATCGAGATCGTTGTTGCTGGCCGCGCCGTCGGTGCCGATGGCGACGTTCACGCCGGCCTGCCAGAGCCGCTCCACCGGGCAGAAGCCGCTGGCCAGCTTGAGATTGGATTCGGGACTGTGGATGACATGGCTGTTGGTCTCGACCAGGTTTTCCAGGTCCTCGTCGTCCACCTGGGTCATGTGCACCGCCTGGAAGCGCGGCCCGAGCAGGCCCAGTCGCCGCAGCCGGCTGAGCGGCCGCTCACCGGTCTGCTGCAGCGCCTGCTCCACCTCGAAGGCGGTCTCGTGCACGTGCATCTGGATCGGTGCCTGTAGCTGCTCGGCCAGGACCAGGATCTGCTCGAGCTTGGCGTCGGCCACGGTGTAGGGCGCATGGGGCCCGAAGGCCACGCTGATGCGCTCGTGCAGCTTCATGTCGTCGAACAGTTCCAGGCCGCGGCGGATCATGTCGTCCGCGGTGCGGGCGCCGGGAATGGGGAAGTCGAGGATCGGCAGGCAGACCTGGGCGCGCACCCCGGTGCGATGGATCGCCTCGCAGGCCACCTGGGGGTAGAAATACATGTCCGAGAAGCAGGTGATGCCGCCGCGGATCTGCTCGGCGATGGCCAGGGTGGTGCCGTCGCGGACGAAGTCCTCGTCGACCCAGCGCCCTTCGGCGGGCCAGATGTGATCCTGCAGCCAGGTCTGCAGCGGCAGGTCGTCGGCCATGCCGCGAAACAGGGTCATGGCGGCGTGACCATGGGCGTTGATCAGCCCGGGGATCAGCACCTTGCCCGGCAGCTCCAGGGTCTCCTTGGCCGGCTGGCGCAGGGCCTCGCTACGCGGCGCGAGCAGGGCGATGCAGCCGTCGCGCACGCCCAGGGCGTAATCGCCCAGGACTACTCCGGCAGGCTCCACCGGCACGATCCAGCTGGGGAGCAACAAGAGGTCCAGGGGCGCGGGGGTGGGCATCGGCGGCGGTTCCAAGGGGGGCGAGCCGGCAGTATAGCGGTCCTTGCGGCGCTACCGCTAAATCCGCACGCCGATGCCGGTATACTGGCTGGCTACAGATTCGGGTCGAGGAGAGATCATGCGAGAGCGTCTGCTGGCGGCGGAAAAGATCAAGGCGATCGAATGGCGGGACGGTGCCCTGCACCTGCTCGACCAGCGCCTGTTGCCGCTGCGCGAACACTGGGTCGCCTGTCACAGCGCCGCCGAGGTGGCCCAGGCCATCCGCGACATGTTGGTACGAGGCGCGCCGGCCATCGGCATCAGCGCCGCCTATGGCGTGGTGCTGGGTGCCCGGCAGCGTGCCGCGGCGGGTGAGGACTGGCAAGCTACCGTCAGTGCCGACTTCGAACTGCTGGCCGCTTCGCGTCCCACCGCCGTCAATCTGTTCTGGGCGCTCAACCGGATGCGCGAGCGCCTGACGCGCATGGCCGGGGAGGGCGCCCTGGCGGCGCTGGAAGCCGAGGCGGTGGCCATCCACCTGAGCGATCGCGAGGCCAACCTGACCATGGCCCAGCTGGGCGTCGAGCTGATCCGCAAGCACGACGCCAGCAAGCAGACCTTCCTTACCCACTGCAACACCGGCGCCCTGGCCACCGGTGGTTTCGGCACCGCCCTGGGCGTCCTGCGCGCCGCGCACCTGGACGGCCTGGTGGAATGCGTCCATGCCGACGAGACCCGCCCCTGGCTGCAGGGCTCGCGCCTGACCGCCTGGGAGCTGGCCGGCGAGGGCATCCCGGTCAGCCTCAACGCCGATGCCGCCGCGGCGCACCTGATGAAGACGCGCAACGTCGCCTGGGTGATCGTCGGCGCCGATCGCATCACCGCCAACGGCGACGTGGCCAACAAGATCGGCACCTACAACCTGGCGGTCATCGCCATGCACCACGGCGTGCGCTTCATGGTGGTGGCGCCCAGCTCCACCATCGACATGAATCTGGCGTCCGGTGACGACATCCCCATCGAGGAGCGCGCCGGTCACGAGTTGCTGGAAGCCGGAGGCCAGCGCATCGCCGCCGAGGTCGAGGCCTTCAATCCGGTGTTCGACGTGACCCCGGCCGATCTCATCGATGCCATCGTCACCGAGCGCGGGGTGGTGGAGCGTCCGGACGCCAAGAAGATGGCCGAGCTGATGAATCGGCGCCGCCTGCATTGAGGTGATCGCCAGGGGCGGATACATCCCTGAATGTGTTAGAATTTCGCTCTTTGCACAGGCTTTGTTCGAAAGCCCTCGGCAGGCGGTGATGCAGTGCTGAAAACCGGCTGGAGCGCCTTCGCGCCGCCGGTGGCAGGCGCCGCCAGACGGGCTTTCGCCTCTCCTATATCAGGCTCGGCCGACATGCGGACGAGCCCTAGCGCTTTTCAGATCAGAAGGAACCAGGCTTCTCATGGGTGAACTGGCCAAAGAAATCCTCCCGGTCAATATCGAAGACGAATTGCGGCAGTCGTATCTCGACTACGCGATGAGCGTCATCGTCGGCCGGGCCCTGCCGGATGTGCGCGACGGCCTCAAGCCGGTGCACCGGCGCGTGCTCTACGCCATGAGCGAGCTGGGCAACGACTGGAACAAGCCGTACAAGAAATCCGCCCGTGTGGTGGGTGACGTCATCGGTAAGTACCACCCCCACGGCGACACCGCCGTCTACGACACCATAGTGCGGATGGCCCAGCCCTTCTCGCTGCGCTACATGCTGGTGGATGGCCAGGGCAACTTCGGGTCGGTCGACGGCGACAACGCCGCGGCCATGCGATACACCGAAGTGCGGATGTCCAAGCTCGCCCACGAACTGCTGGCCGACCTGGACAAGGAAACCGTCGACTGGGTGCCCAACTACGACGGCACCGAGCAGATCCCGGCGGTGATGCCCACGCGCATCCCCAACCTGCTGGTCAACGGCTCCAGCGGCATCGCGGTCGGCATGGCCACCAACATCCCGCCGCACAACCTCGGCGAGGTCATCGATGGCTGCCTGGCGCTGATCGAGAACAGCGAGCTGACCGTCGACGACCTGATGCAGTACATCCCCGGTCCGGACTTCCCGACCGCGGGCATCATCAACGGTCGCGCCGGCATCATCGAGGCCTATCGCACCGGTCGTGGCCGCATCTATGTGCGGGCCCGCGCCGAAGTCGAGGACATCGACAAGAGCGCCAATCGCCAGCAGATCGTCATCACCGAGCTGCCCTACCAGCTCAACAAGGCACGGCTGATCGAGAAGATCGCCGAGCTGGTGAAAGAGAAGAAGATCGAAGGCATCACCGAGCTGCGCGACGAGTCCGACAAGGACGGCATGCGCGTGGTCATCGAGCTGCGTCGCGGCGAGACCCCCGAGGTGGTGCTCAACAACCTCTACGCCCAGACCCAGCTGCAGACGGTGTTCGGCATCAACGTGGTGGCCCTGCTCGACGGCCAGCCGCGAACCCTGAACCTCAAGGAACTGCTGGAAGCCTTCATTCGCCACCGTCGCGAAGTGGTAACCCGGCGCACCGTCTACGAACTGCGCAAGGCGCGCGAGCGTGGCCACATCCTCGAAGGCCAGGCGGTCGCCCTGTCCAACATCGATCCGGTCATCGAGCTGATCAAGAGCTCGCCGACCCCGGCCGAAGCCAAGGAGCGCCTGATCGCCACGCCCTGGGAATCCAGCGCGGTACGCGAGATGGTCGAGCGCGCCGGCGCCGATTCCTGCCGTCCGGACGAACTGCCCGAGCAGTACGGCCTGCACGAGGGCAAGTATCACCTCTCGCCCGAGCAGGCCCAGGCCATCCTGGATCTGCGTCTGCACCGCCTGACCGGCCTGGAGCATGAAAAGCTCATCGCCGAGTACCAGGAGATCCTGCTGCAGATCGGCGAGCTGATCCGCATCCTGACCAACCCCGAGCGGCTGATGGAAGTCATCCGCGAGGAGCTGGAGAAGGTCAAGGCCGAGTTCGGCGACAAGCGTCGTACCGAAATCATCGCCTCCCAGGTGGACCTGACCATCGCCGACCTCATCACCGAGGAAGACCGCGTCGTCACCATCTCCCATGGCGGCTACGCCAAGTCCCAGCCGCTGCACGCCTACCAGGCCCAGCGCCGGGGCGGCCGCGGCCGCTCGGCCTCGGCGGTCAAGGAAGAGGACTACATCGAACACCTGCTGGTCGCCAACAGCCATACCACCCTGCTGCTGTTCTCCAGCCTGGGCAAGGTCTACTGGAAGCGCACCTACGAGATCCCCGAGGCTTCCCGCGCCGCCCGTGGCCGTCCGCTGGTCAACCTGCTGCCGCTGGCCGAAGGCGAGCGCATCACCGCCATGCTGCCGGTCGATCTGGAAGCCATACGTCAGCAGGCGCCGGCCGGTGACGAGGACCTGGGCGAGCAGGACGACAACCTGGACATCGAAGACGCCGTGCTGGTGGAAGACGATGTCGAAAGCGAAGGCGAAGAGGGCGAACTCCTCGATGCCGACCAAGACGAGCCCACCGGCGCCTACATCTTCATGGCCACCCGCAACGGCACCGTGAAGAAGACCCCGCTGGTGCAGTTCAGCCGTCCGCGCAGCAACGGCCTGATCGCGCTGAAGCTGGAAGAGGGCGACAGCCTGATCGCCGCCGCCATCACCGATGGGGCCCGCGAGGTCATGCTGTTCTCCGACGGTGGCAAGGTCATCCGCTTCAAGGAACGCCATGTGCGCACCATGGGCCGTACCGCCCGCGGCGTGCGGGGCATGCGTCTGGCCGAGAACCAGCGGCTGATCTCCATGCTGATCCCCGAGCCGGGCGCCGAGATCCTCACCGCCAGCCTCAACGGCTTCGGCAAGCGCACCGCCATGGCCGAATACCCGCAGCGTGGTCGTGGCGGCCAGGGCGTGATCGCCATGGTCATCAACGAGCGCAACGGCCCCCTGATCGGCGCCATCCAGGTGCTGGACGGCGAAGAGATCATGCTGATCTCCGACCAGGGCACCCTGGTGCGGACGCCGGTCGAGGGCATCTCCCGTACCGGCCGCAACACCCAGGGCGTCACCCTCATCAAGCTCGGCAAGGGCGAGAAGCTGGTGGGCCTGGAGCGGGTGCAGGAGCCTTCGGTGGACGAAGAGCTGCTGGATCACGAAGCCGAGTTGGACGACGAGGTGCTCGACAAGGAATTGCCGGTCGACAGTCACGAACCCGACCAGGACGATGTGCTGCCCGGTGCCAGCGACGTGCCGAGCGATGATCTGCCCAACGAGGATGACGAGTGATGAGCAAGCGTGCCTACAACTTCTGCGCCGGCCCGGCGGCCCTGCCTGAAGCTGTGCTGCGCCAGGCCCAGGCCGATCTGCTGGATTGGCAGGGCCGTGGCCTGTCGGTGATGGAGATGAGCCACCGCGGTGAAGACTTCACCGCCATCTCGAACCAGGCCGAGGCCGACCTGCGCGAGTTGCTGGCCATCCCCAGCAACTACAAGGTGCTGTTCCTGCAGGGCGGCGCCAGTCTGCAATTCGCCCAGCTGGCGATGAATTTGATGCCCGAGGGCGGCAAGGCCGACTACATCGACACCGGCATCTGGTCGCGCAAGGCCATCGAGCAGGCGCGGCACTATGGCACCGTCAACGTCGCCGCCAGTTCCAAGGGCTACGACTACTTCGCCATTCCGGGGCAGCACGAATGGCAGCTGTCCAAGGACGCCGCCTACGTCCACTACACCCCCAACGAAACCATCGGCGGTCTGGAGTTCGACTGGATTCCGGACGTGGGTGACGTGCCCCTGGTGGCGGATGCCTCTTCCGACATCCTCTCGCGCCCGCTGGACGTCTCGCGTTTCGGGCTGATCTACGCCGGCGCGCAGAAGAACATCGGGCCGAGCGGCCTGGTGGTGGTGATCGTCCGCGAAGACCTGCTGGGTCGCGCCCGCGCCGCCTGCCCGACGCTGCTCGACTACAAGGTCGAGGCCGACAACGGCTCCATGTACAACACCCCGGCCACCTTCTCCTGGTACCTGTCGGGCCTGGTGTTCAAGTGGCTGAAGGAGCAGGGCGGTCTGCCCGCCATGGAGCGCCTGAATCGCCAGAAGAAGGAGCTGCTGTACGGCTTCATCGACGCCAGCGACTTCTACAGCAACCCCATCGCCAAGAACGACCGCTCCTGGATGAACGTGCCCTTCCGCCTGGCGGACGAGCGCCTCGACAAGGCCTTCCTCGAAGGCGCCGAAGCGCGCGGCCTGCTGTATCTGCAGGGCCATCGTTCAGTGGGTGGCATGCGCGCCTCCATCTATAACGCCGTGACCCTGGAAGCCGTCCAGGCGCTGGTGACCTATCTGGCCGAATTCGAGAAGGAGCACGGCTGATCATGTCCGAACACGAGCTCAAGGCCCTGCGCCTGCGTATCGACAGTCTGGACGAACGCATCCAGGAGCTGATCAGCGAACGTGCCCGCTGCGCCCAGGACGTGGCCCGGGTCAAGATGGGAACGCTGGCGGAGGGCGAAAAGCCCGTGTTCTACCGGCCCGAGCGCGAGGCCCAGGTGCTCAAGCGGGTGATGGAGCGCAACGGCGGTCCGGTCCGTGACGAAGACATGGCGCGACTGTTCCGCGAGATCATGTCCTGCTGCCTGGCCCTGGAAGAGCCGCTGCACGTGGCCTACCTCGGCCCGGAAGGCACCTTCTCCCAGGCCGCGGCGCTCAAGCACTTCGGCAAGGCCGTGGTGACCCGGCCCATGGCGGCCATCGACGAGGTGTTCCGCGAGGTTGCCGCCGGCGCCTCCAACTTCGGCGTGGTCCCGGTGGAGAACTCCACCGAAGGGGCGGTCAACCACACCCTGGACAGCTTCCTCGAGCACAACCTGTCGATCTGCGGCGAGGTGGAGCTGCGCATCCACCACCACCTGCTGATCGGCGAGAACACCAAGGCCGACAGCATCACCCGTATCTATTCCCACGCCCAGTCGCTGGCCCAGTGCCGCAAGTGGCTGGACTCCTACTACCCCAGCGTCGAGCGGGTGGCGGTGGCCAGCAATGCCGAAGCGGCGCGGCGGGTGAAGGGGGAGTGGAACAGCGCGGCCATTGCCGGTGACATGGCGGCCTCGCTCTATGGCCTGACCCCGGTGCAGCAGAAGATCGAGGATCGCCCGGACAACTCCACGCGCTTCCTCATCATCGGCAACCAGGAGGTGCCGCCCAGCGGCGACGACAAGACCTCCATCATCGTCTCCATGCAGAACAAGCCGGGTGCCCTGCACGAGCTGCTGCTGCCGTTCCATACCAACAACATCGACCTCAGCCGGATCGAGACGCGGCCTTCGCGCAGCGGCAAGTGGACCTATGTCTTCTTCATCGATTTCCTCGGCCACCAGGCTGATCCGCTGATCCGCGATGTGCTGGAGCGCCTGTCCACCAGCGCCGTGGCGCTCAAGGTCCTCGGTTCCTACCCCCGCGCCGTGCTCTGACGCGGTGCCAGCCGGTTGCGGGCGTCAGCGTCGACGCACGCAACCCTGGTCATCGAAGGTCACCAGGCGCGAGCGTTCCTTGCGCTGGCGCGCCTCGTAGTGATAGCGAGTCAGGGCGTCCAGTTGGGAAATTCGCTGCGGCGGTCCTAGGGCGTTCTCCACGTCCGCCCGGCTCATGCCGACCCTGACCTGTCCCCGGATGATCGCCTGCCGCCTTTCGCTGGGGCTGAGCAGATCACCGCACCCATCCGTCCTGGCAGCCACCACCGTCGGTGGGCGTTGCGCCTCCTTGCGCGGAGTGGCTTTGGGTTTCGCCATCAGCGTGGGCCTGGCGCCGCCCGGGCGGGGATTGTCCGCGCGTTGCAGCCGGCTGTCGCTGTCCGAAGCACAGCCGCTGGCGGAAAAGGTGAGGTGGCCGGCGGCATCTTCGCAACGATAGACCGTGGCCGCCTGGGCAGAGGCGCAGCCCAGCAACAGGCCGAGCACGACGAGCTTCTTCATGGGACGTCCTCCTTGACGTAGCGCTCAAGCTTAGCGGAGTAACGACCGCGGGACGAGCGTTGCAAGCGCGGCTTCGATACCGGCCCAGAGCCCTTGCAAATAGCTGTTTTGAAAACCTTTTGCGTTCGCACCCGTAACCGGTCCGGTGTATCATCCCCGCCGTCAGCCCCGCCGGGGCAGTGGTCATCCCCCCTTATGGACTTACCCAGTCAACACTCAATCGCCTTTTTCGTCCCGTTGTTGAGATAGGGTTCGTCGGTGCGCTCCGCCGGCGGGCCGGAGTGCGCTATGACCGTAGTGAACGAAGCAGAAATCAGAAAGCCCCACGAGACGCTGCAGGAGCGTCTCGCCCAGGTCGTCGAGTTGCTGGAGCGCTACGACCTCGCCGTCGAGGCGCGTGAAGACCACGACCGCGCCCCCGTATCCCCCGCCGATATTCCCGAAGAAGGCCTCGAAGAGCTGCGTGCCCGGCTGGACGAGCTACACCCGGCCGACGTCGCCTTCATCCTCGAAGCTCTGCCGCAGGAAGACCGCCTGACCGTCTGGGGGCTGGTCAAGACCGAGCGTGACGGCGAGATCCTGCTGGAGGTCTCGGACGCCGTCCGTGAAACGCTGATCGCCGACATGGACGATCAGGAAATCCTCGCGGTGGCCGGTCAGCTCGACGCCGACGAACTCGCCGACCTGGCGCCGGACCTGCCGCGCGACGTCGTCCATGAACTGATGGAGGCCCTCGACGCCCAGCAGCGCGAGCGGGTGCGCTCCGCCCTGTCCTACGAAGAGGACCAGGTGGGCGCGCTGATGGACTTCGAGATGGTGACCATCCGCGATGACGTCGCCCTGGAAGTGGTGCTGCGTTATCTTCGCCGGCTGAAAGAGCTGCCCGACCACACCGACAAGCTGTTCGTGGTCGACAACGACAGCATCCTCAAGGGGGTGCTGCCGATCAAGCGACTGCTGGTCAACGATCCGGAAAAGCTGGTTGTCGAGGTCATGGCGAAGGAGGCGGTGGCCTTCCATCCGGACGGCGACGCCTATGACGCGGCCCAGGCGTTCGAACGCTACGACCTGGTTTCGGCGCCGGTGGTGGACAAGAACGGCAAGCTGATTGGCCGTCTCACCATCGACGAGATGGTCGACCTGATCCGCGAGGAAAGCGAAAGCGAAGTCCTCAACATGGCCGGTCTGCGTGAAGACGAAGACGTCTTCGCCTCGGTGTGGAAATCGGTGGGCAACCGCTGGACCTGGCTGGCCACCAACCTCATCACGGCCTTCATCGCCTCGCGGGTCATCGGCCTGTTTGAGGGCTCGATCGAGAAACTGGTGGCCCTGGCCGCGCTCATGCCCATCGTCGCCGGCATTGGCGGCAACTCGGGCAACCAGGCCATCACCATGATCGTGCGCGCTATGGCGCTGGGGCAGATCAGCGTGACCAGCACCGCGCGCCTGCTACGCAAGGAGATGGGCGTCGCCCTGTGCAATGGCGTCATCTGGGGTGGGGTGATAGGGCTGGTGGCCTTCTATCTCTACAGCAGCTGGTCCCTGGGCCTGGTGATGATGGGGGCCATGACCCTGAATCTGCTGCTGGCGGCGTTCATGGGCGTGCTGATTCCCATGACCCTGCAGCGCTTCGGTCGCGACCCGGCCATGGGGTCGAGCGTCCTGATCACCGCGGTCACCGACAGCGGCGGCTTCTTCATCTTCTTGGGACTCGCCACCCTGTTCCTGATGTAGGGCAGGGCAGGGTGCAGCGGGCTGCCCAGGCGCAGGGCAGCCCGGACGCTGTCAGGATGCGGCGTCGATGTCGTGGGCGATCAGCGAGATCAGGGCGTTCTGCTGGCGACCCGACAGCTGCCGAAAGCGCTGCAGCAACTCCCGCTCGCTGGCGGTGATCTCCGGACTGTCCAGGCGAAGCCCGGGTTCGTCCCCAAGGGCGCCCTCTTGCTGCAAGCTCTGCTCGAGACGCGCGATGATTTCGGAGTTCATGCTGCGATGATGGTTGCGGGCCACATCCGCGATGCGCTCTCGCATGCCCTCGGGCAGACGCACGACGAATTTGTCAGCGGTACGGCTTGAGTAGGATCTAATGGCCTGGGTCATTGAGGTACTTCATCTGGAGTCAAAAATCAGTGAAGGCATAAGCCCTCGTCTCGTTCCGCTAGCACTCACGGCACCTTGGACTCTGTTACCACCTGTCCCTAGGTATCTGTTTTTATTGACGTCAATTTACCGACGTACAGAGCAAATTGCAAAGCTGCCGAAGAACTTCCTGCCTGTGCCGCCCCGCGCGCAGTGTCGCGCTGCCTGAACCGGAACATGACAAACCTTCCGCTGCTCGTTACCATGAGCGCCCTTTCCTGTCCCAGTAGCTCAATTGGATAGAGCATCCCCCTCCTAAGGGGAAGGTTGGTGGTTCGACCCCACTCTGGGACACCAGATTCCTTTCCAGAACCTCTCCTCGCGATCCGACGCCTTCAACTGCCCTTGCCGAACCGTTACAGCAGTTTGGAGGATAGGGCAAAAACGGCGACCTTGTCCGACTTCCAAGCTCTTCCAGTGGCGATTTGTGGCTGTGATCACAGCATAGAGCAGCAGACAAAAACCTGCCGAATTTATCTGTACTCTCCGTTGGCTAACCGTCTGCATTGCTTGTATCTGGAGCGCCTCTGGAGGTTCGCGTCATGGCCTTTTATCCCGTCCTACTTTCAGTCGTGTTCGTTGTGCGTAATCAGGCTACCGAGTTGCAGAGCGTCCTCGAGCGCGCGGCAACTGTTATCGGTCCCTTGGTAAGTGACTACGAACTTATCATTGTCGACAACGCCTCTTCTGATGACAGCGTAGCTCGATTGAAGCAACTCACCAGCATCAATGGCCTGCCCAATCTGCAGGTATATGCCCTGACCAAGGAAGTGGACTCCGATACCGCCGCCTGGGTGGGACTGGAGAATGCGCTGGGAGACTTCGCGGTCGTCATAGATCCGGAAACCGATGACATCGCCTTCTTGCCCGACATGTTGCAACAGGCTGCCGGTGGCATCGACGTGGTGTTCGCCAACAATCAGCAGAAAGTTCGGCAGACCCTGTCCTACAGTCTTTGCTCCAAGGGCTTCAACAGTCTCTACAAGCAGTTCAACGGCGTCGATCTGGCCAAGGATGCGCCTCAGTACCGGATGCTCAGCAAGAAGGTCATCAATTACATCCTGCGCCATCCCGCGCCGGCGCTGACCTATCGCCATCTGCCGGCGACGGCGGGCTTCTCGCGGATCAATCTCGAATACAGCATGCCGCCGCGCAGCACCAAGCCCAAGCGGTTGTCCGGCAGCTTCGATCGCGGTGCCCGGCTGCTGGTGTCCTCCACCCGCAAGCCCATGCGCATGGTCAGTTTCCTGTCCATCGTCGGGGCCCTGTCCAATCTGCTCTATTCGATCTACGTCATCGCCATCGGCCTGTTCAAGGATGACGTCGCGCCAGGTTGGGTGACGATTTCATTACAGCAGTCCGGCATGTTCTTTCTCATTTCGCTGGTCCTGCTGGTGCTCGGCGAATATGTCCTGCAGTTGACCCACAGAGTCAACGAAGGGCCGCTCTATCATGTCGCCCAGGAGTTCACGAGTGCGGTCATGACGCGCCGTGACAAGCTCAATGTCGAAGTAGTGCAGGGCGGCAATGCCGCAAGGCCGGCCACTCAATCCGGCATGGCCTGACGATCATGAGAGATGCGATCGTCATAGGTGGCGGATTTTACGGGGCCATGACGGCCCTGTATCTCATGCGCGTGAGAGGCTTTGCGAAAGTCACTCTGGTCGAGCGGGAAGACGGGCTGTTGAAGCGCGCCTCTTATCACAATCAGGCACGCGTCCATAACGGTTATCACTATCCCCGCAGTTTCGTCACGGCCTTTCGCAGTCGAGTCAACTTGCCGCGCTTCTTGCGCGATTATCCGGATGTGGTGGTGCGCGACTTCACCAAGTTGTATGCCATTGCCCGCAACAACTCCAAGGTCACGGCCAAACAGTTCGAACGCTTCTGTCAGGGGATCGAGGCGTCGCTGCAACCGGCGTCCGAGGAATTAAGTCGATTGTTCGACGATCGACTGATCGAGGCGGTTTATCTCACCGAGGAATATGCCTTCAACTCCGCCGTACTCGCCGCTGAAGTGAGTCGCGAACTGGATGCCGTCGGCGTCGAGTTGCGCCTCAAAAGTCGCGTGACGGCGATCCGCGGCGAAAGCGGCGGCCTGGGGGTCGACGTGGTGGACGAAGCCGGCGGCCAGGAGGAGATGCAGTGCCGTTATCTCTTCAACTGCACCTACAGCGGCCTCAACCAGTACGGTGGCGATTTCCCCGGGACCGCCACCCGGCTGCGCCACGAAATCACCGAGATGGCGCTGGTGGAGATGCCTCCGGAACTGCGCAACCTCGGGGTGACGGTCATGGACGGGCCGTTCTTTTCCATGATGCCGTTCCCGGCCCGGGGTCTGCACACCCTGTCCCATGTGCGCTACACCCCGCACCTGAACTGGGAAGACGCCAATGGCACCGATCCCTATGCGCTGCTGGACGGCTATGACCGCGCCTCGCGGGCGGACTGGATGGTGCGTGACGTGGCCCGCTACATGTCGGCTGCGGCGCGGGTGGAGTACCGGGATTCGCTGTTCGAGGTGAAGACCATTCTGATGAAGAACGAAGGCGACGACGGCCGTCCCATCCTCTTCGAACAACATCCCCAACTGCCCGGCTGCTATTCGATGCTGGGCGGCAAGATCGACAACATTTTCGATGCCCTGGAGCGCCTCGATGCCGAACCCTTCCACTGAAGCGACACCCAGGGGGGTGTCCGGCGTCGCCGGCTTCATCAGCGTTCTGGTCTTTTCCATCATCAATTTCTTTCTGTTCGGCAAGGGCGTCATCCTCGATCCCTTCCACCAGGGGGAGTATTTCGCCACATTGCCGACGCTGCTGCACAGTCAGCCGGGCGCCCATGCCTTCACCATCCATGGTGGCCTGGATTTCATCCCGGTATGGCTGGCGGAGACCTGGTTCGGCGCCCAGCACACCTTCCTGGTGACCCAGATCCTCTATGGACTGTGCAACACCGGTGCGGCACTGCTGCTCTGGGGAACGGCCGTGTTGCTGTGCCCGGTGCCCAAGGGCCGCGCGCGCCTGATCCTGCTGGTCGCCGTGGGCGCCGTGGCGACCCAGGTGGTGGGCTATCGCGATCTCTTCCTGCTGCTGTCGCTGTTTCTCTTCTGCCTGCATCGCAAGGTGGAGACCACGCCGCGGCGACTGCTGTGCGAGGTGTTGCTGGGCCTGGCGGCCGGCTTCAACCTGTTCTGGTCCTATGACCGCGGCATCGCCGGGGTGCTGGCCATCGGCTCGGCGGTACTGCTCACGCTGCTCCTGCAGCGGCGGCATGTCCTGTCTCTGCTGAGCTTCGTGGCGACTGTCGGCTGGCTTGGCTTTGGTACCGATTTCTTCGCCCTGACCGATTACGTCAAGAACCTGACCTTCCTCCTGGAGACCTCGTCCCAGTGGGGCTACGGGCTGAGTGCCCGGCCGCTGGCGCTGAGCCTGCTGCTGGCGGTGCCCACGGCCCTGGCAGGTTTCGCCCTGATCCGTTGTCTGCCCTGGCCATGGCGCTGGAGCGAGGACCTGCCACTGATCGGTGCCCTGGCCGTGCTGCTCGCGATCTTCTTCAAGATCGGGGTCAATCGCGCGGACTTTCAGCACATCCAGATGGGTTTCTGGGTCCCCCTGCTGAGTCTGCTCTATGCCGCCCGGCGGCAGCGCCTGGCGCGCAACGGCGGCTGGGATATCTCGGCCCACCCGCGCGCGGCCGCCGCGGCCATTGCCGCTGCCGTGCTGCTGGGGCTGGTCGGACTTAATCCTTCGCCGTTCTTCGCGGTGCTGCTGGCGGGAGCACTGCTGGCCTTCAGTCGGCGGCTGCTGGTGCCGGCCCTGGCGGCGCTGCTGGTGCTGCTCGCCGCCTTCAACCTCTACAAGTCGCCGGTGGAGCGGGTGTGGGCCCAGGGGCTCGCCTGGGTACCAGAGCTGGCCGCCTTGCCGGATGACGCCGCCCTGGCAACGCCCGGGGTGCAATGGGCCTCGCAGCGCCTGCTGGAGAGCGGCGCCCACTGTGTGTTCGACCTGGCCAACAACGGGGTCATCAACGGGGTGACCGATCTGCCGGCGTGTACCAAGTACATCTATCCGGTCTATGCCACGCCGCCCTACGAGGCCGATCTGCTCAGCGATCTGCAGCATGCCGATCCGCCGGCGGTGGTGTATTCGACGACCTTCTGGTCATTCAACCTGAACAACATTTCCATGCACGACAAGTTTCCACGACTCAAGGCCTACCTGGACGAGCGTTATCCCGTCGAGGAGTGCCAACCGGACTATTGCCTGAGATTCAAGACCAAGGGGTGAGCAACATGAAGACCGACGCATTGATAGGGTACAGCGGCTTCGTGGGGTCGACGCTGCTCAAGCAGAAGGCCTTCGGCGCGCTGTTTCGCTCCACCAATATCGACCAGATCGGCGACCAGCCCTATGGCCAGGTCATCTGCGCCGGCGCCCCTGCCCAGAAGTGGATCGCCAATCGCGATCCCGAGGCCGATCGCCAGAAGATCGATGGCCTGATCGGTCATCTGTCGCGGATCCAGTGCGATTCCTTCGTGCTGATCAGCACCGTGGACGTCTTCAAGCAGCCGCTCGGGGTGGATGAGACCACCGCGGTGGACGAAGAGGGCCTGCACGCCTACGGCGCCAATCGCTATCGACTGGAGCAGTTCGTCCGGGAGCATTTCGCCAATGCCCTGATCGTCCGCCTGCCGGGCCTGGTCGGGCCTGGCCTGCGCAAGAACGTGATCTACGACCTGCTCAACGACAACAACCTGCACGCGGTGGAAAGCCGTGGTGTCTTCCAGTTCTATCCGATGGTCAATCTCGGCTATGACATCCAGACCGCCCAGGCCGCCGGGCTGGACCTGGTGCACCTGACCGCCGAGCCCATCAGCGTGGCGGACATCGCCCGCCAGGGCTTCGGACGCGACTTCGGCAATACCCTGGAGGGTACGCCGGCGCGCTACGATTTTCGCAGCGTGCATGCCGAGGTCTTCGGCGGCCGTGACGGCTACCAGTACAGCGCCCGCGATACCCTGCTGGCCGTGCGCGCCTATGCCCAGTCGGAACCTCCGGTCATCAAGGCGGAGGGTCAGTGATGCGCATCGCCATCTCCAATATAGCTTGGGATCCGACCGATGACGCCATGGTCGCCGAGATCCTGCAGCAATACCGGGTCGATGCCATCGACATCGCGCCCGGCAAGTACTTCGCCGATCCCAAGACGGCCACCGCCCAGGACATCCAGGCGGTGCGTCAGCAGTGGCAGGCCCGTGGCATCGAGATCACCGGCATGCAGGCCCTGCTGTTCGGCACCACCGGACTCAATGTCTTTGGCGCCAACGACATCCAGCACGCGCTGCTGGCGCAGCTGGAGGGCGTCTGCCGGGTCGCCGAGGGACTGGGTGCGACGCGCCTGGTGTTCGGCTCGCCGCGCAATCGCGATCGCTCGGGATTGAGTGACGACCAGGCCCTGGCACAGGCACGGGATTTCTTTCGCCGTCTGGGCGATGTGGCCGCGACCCATGGCGTGCAGATCTGTCTGGAGCCGAATCCGCCCCGCTATGGCGCCAACTTCATGATCGACAGCGACTCCACCGCCGCCGTGGTGCGGGCGGTCGAGCATCCGGCGATCCGCATGCAACTCGATACCGGCGCCCTGACCATCAACGAGGAAGATGCCGCCCGCGTGCTCGAAGATCATGCCGAGCTGATCGGTCACGTCCATGCCAGCGAGCCGGACCTGGTGACCTTGGGGGAGGGCGGTACCAACCACGAGGGCATCGCCTTCGCCCTGACCCGCCGCCTGCCGGAACAGGTCGTCAGCATCGAGATGCTGCCAGCCAAGCAGGGCTCCAACCTGGCCGCGCTGGAGCGTGGCGTCCAGGTCGCGGTCAAGGCCTATCGAGACCTGCCGGAGGCTGCCGCATGAAGTGGCTGATCCTGATCCTGGGCATCGCGTCCAACGCCTCGGCGAGCGTGCTGGTGAAACTGGCCATGCTGCCGCCGCGACGTTTTCCCAGCCTGAGCGATCCCATGGGCGCCCTGGCCAACTGGCCGTTCTGGCTCGGGCTGTTCATGTATGGCCTGGCCTTTCTGCTGTATGCCGCCGCCCTCGCCAAGCTGCCGCTGAACGTGGCGCATCCGGTGCTGACGGCCGGCGCCATCGCCAGCGTCGCATTGCTGTCGGTGGTGATCTTTCGCGAAGCCTTTCCCTGGACCACGGCGGCAGGCATCGTCCTGATCATTGCCGGCGTCGCCCTCATCACGGCCCGTGTCGGTTGAACCTGGAGGACCTATGACTACTGCAATTCCCGCCACCGAGCGCGCCCTCTGGCAGGTGCCCAGCTATTCGACGACCTTCTGGAACGGCCGTAGCCGCCCGCACTGCGTGGTGATTCCGGTCATCAACGAAGGCGAGCGCATTCTCAATCTCCTGCGGCGCATGGCGGCGGTCAGGATCGCCGACATCGCCGATGTCATCATCGTCGACGGCGGCAGCACCGATGGCTCGCTGGAGCCGCAACGGCTGCAGGAACTGGGCGTCCGCGGGCTGCTGGTCAAGACCGCGCCGGGCAAGCTGAGCGCCCAGCTGCGCTGCGCCTATGCCTTCGTCCTCGACGAGGGTTACACCGGCATCGTGACCATCGACGGCAACGACAAGGACGATCCGGACGCCATCCCGCGCTTCATCGAAGCCATCGAGCAGGGTTACGATTTTGTCCAGGCCTCGCGCTTTCTGGCCGGCGGCGTGGCGGAGAACACCCCCAAGTCCCGTGACTTCGCCATTCGCTTCATCCATGCCCCCATGCTGAGCCTGGCCTCGGGTTTCCACTGGACCGACACCACCCAGGGTTTCCGCGCCTACAGCCGGGCCATGCTGCTGGATCCGCGCGTGGCACCGTTCCGCGACGAGTTCACCACCTACGAGTTGCTGGCCTATCTGTCCTACCGGGTACCGAAATTGGGCTATCGCTGCGTGGAACTCCCCACCGTGCGGCGCTATCCGAAGGGCGAGGTACCCACCAAGATCAGCAGCGTCAGAGGTAATCTGTCGGTGTTGCAGGTACTGATGAAGGCCTGTGCAGGCCACTACAACCCACGCCTGGGCGAGGATGCCCAGTTGGCGGCGCAACGACGAAGCTGATCCCGTCGCGCTCGCCTGATGCGCAAGAGACGATGGAGTAGGCAATGGTGCGTGTGCTGTCGGCGTTTCGCGGGCTCTATTTCGCGACGCTGTTGATGTTGATCGGGACCGGTCTGCTGAGTACCTATCTCGGCCTGCGACTGGCCGCCGATCAGGTGCAGGGACTCTGGGTCGGCGCTCTGACCGCCGCCTATTACGCAGGACTGGTGATAGGCGGCAAGCTGGGGCATCGGCTGATCGCCAAGGTTGGCCATATCCGCGCCTATGTGACCTGCGCCGGGGTGGTCGGCGCCGCGGTGCTGGGCATCGGCCTGCTGCCCTGGTTGCCGGTGTGGCTGGCGCTCAGGGTACTGATCGGCATGGGCATGATGTGCCAGTACATGGTGCTGGAAAGCTGGCTCAACGAGCAGGCTGGCCCTGGCGAGCGGGGCAAGGTCTTTTCCGGCTACATGACCGCCTCCTACCTTGGCCTGGCGCTGGGGCAGGTGGTGCTGGTGCTCTCGCCCGATCTCGGCGTCGACAAGCTGATGCTGGTCGCCATCTGCTATGCCCTGTGCCTGGTGCCAGTAGCGGTCACCGGCAAGATCCACCCGGCGCCGCTCAAGCCGGCGCCGCTGGAGCCCACGTTCTTCATCCAGCGGATTCCGCAGTCGTTGACGACGACCCTGGTCGCTGGACTGGTGATCGGCTCCTTCTATGGCCTGGCGCCGCTCTATGCCAGCGCCCAGGGCCTGCCCACCGAGCGCATCGGCCTGTTCATGGCCTGCTGCATCTTCGCCGGTCTGATCGCCCAGTGGCCGATCGGCTGGCTTTCGGATCGGCACGATCGCAGCTGGCTGATCCGCGTGGTCGCCATCGCCCTGACTCTCGCCGCCCTGCCGTTGGCCGTGCTGCCCCATGTGCCGCCAGTGGTGCTGCTACCCCTCGGCCTCATCGCCAGCCTGCTGCAGTTCGTGCTGTATCCGCTGGCGGTGGCGCTGTCCAATGACCATATCGAAGGGGAGCGCCGGGTCTCCTTGAGTGCCATGCTGCTGGTGACCTTTGGCATCGGTGCCTGTATCGGTCCGCTGGTGGTGGGGGCGCTGATGAATCTGGTCGGACCCAATATGCTCTATGCCTTCGTCGTCCTCTGCGGGGCTATCCTGATCTGGCGCATCCGGCCGGATGCAGTCACCGGCAAGCACCTGGTCGACGAGGCGCCGCTGAGCCATGTGCAGATGCCCGAAGGGTCGACCAGTTCGCCGCTGGCGGCCGCGCTGGATCCACGGGTCGATAGCCAGGTGGTACACGACCAGATGCATACTGATCCGGTCGTGGAGGAGGAACCCGCCGAGGAGGGGGCGCCTCTGCAGGAAGAGATCGAGTTTCCCCGGAATCCGCCTGAATCCAAGGCGACCTGAGAGTTGGAGGAGGGCGCCCAGCAGCCGTGGGCGCCCGATCGGTCACTCGAACCGGCGATTTTCTCGCTGCAGCTGGTAGATGAAGCGCTCGACCTGGCGCTGGGCTGCGCCACTGAGGTTGTCGAAGCAGACGCCCACGTCGCTGTATTCCAGGCGGTCCGGACAGGCGACGTGGCGGATGGTCACCGGCGTGTTGATGGCGCCTATGGGCAACTCGGCGGTAAAGCTCTGGACCCGCTGCCCGGGTTGCAGCAAGTGGGTCACGTTGCCGGGAAAGCGTAGCTTGCAGCCCGTGGCCGACAGGTCGATCAGTTGACCACGCAGCTGGATCTGGCTGTTGCCCTGGCTCAACTCGGCCGTCGCCGGCTGGGTCAGCAGCAGCTTGACCCGATAGGCATTGCGCCGCTGGTGATAGGTGAGCTCGGTGGGCAGGCCGATCCAATAGCAGCGATTGCCGTCTAGTTCGCTGAACTCGACCGGGCGATCGATCTGCCAGGTGACCTTGATGCCTTCGTGGAAGCTGTCCACCCGAAACGCCTGGCCCTGTTCGAGCAGGCGTTCGGCTTCGCGTGGGATGAACTCGTCCAGCGCGATCAGTCCCTTGGCTTCGTCGATTTCGACGACGAAGCTCTGGAATTGCTGCCCCTGACGATTGAAGGTGATCCGCAGCGGAATGTGCTGCTGTTGCGCCGGCCGCAGGCAGGCCAGGATCTCGCCCTTGGAGCGATAGATCTGGGGTGGCTGAGCGGCGTTGTCGCTAGCGGAAGAACCTTGCACCTGGAAACTCCTGTAAACAGCGGTCAGCAAGAATACTGGCTAGCTGCCATCTGTACAGCAAAAACGCGTTGGGGGAAAAGCTCCGAGCTCAAGCCGAACTCAGCGGACGCTGATAACCGCCACCGGTCTGACTGCCGCGGCGGTTGTACAGCGTGGGTGCCGAGGTGCCCTGCAGCACGTTCAGCAGCTTGCCGACCACGAAGCGGTTGGCCTGGATGATCTGGCCATTGCGGACGTTGTGCGCCTTGCACTGCTCCATGAGCTGCGCGAGCTGACTGGAAAGCGCCAGCAGTTCTTCCCCATCGGGCTGCCGCGCAGCCAGGGCTTGCAAGCCCTGCAGATCCGCGCGCAGGCCGTGCGCCTGGAGCAGGGCAGTGCGCTGCTGGGCATGCTGGTCGAGCTGCTTGAGCAGGATCTGCTTGGTGCCCAGCAGGGCTTCCAGCCGATCGAGCTGACGCTCGCTCAAGGCCTGGAATTCCTGCTCGATCAGGGCCAGCAGTTGCTCGCTCAGGTCGATGTCGTGGCGGGTGATCTCGAGCAAGGTGGCATTGGGCATGGCACGGTTTCCTTTCGAACGTTAGTGACGATCGTCAGAAAGGCCGTGCCGAACCGGGCGTCAGGACTCGAACGCCATCAGTTTGTCGGCCACTTTCTGGCTGTCGACCTTGTAGGAGCCATCGGCGATGGCCTGTTTCAGGCGGCTGACCTTGTCGCTGTCGACCACCGGCAGATCCTTGAGCCCTGCCGTCAGGGAGCTCAGTTGCTTGGCTTCAGCGCTCAAGCTGACCGACTCGCCGGAGGCGGTGCTCTGGGTAGCCTTGACGTCGCTGGTCTGAGCCGCGGACACGTCCTTGGTGGACGCCGCCTTGGTATTGCCTATGCCCGCAGTAGAGGACGAATTCAGGCGATTGATATCTAGAGCCATGAGTGGAAATCCTCGTGTCGTCTCGTTCGCATGTCCGGCTTATCGGCGTGCAATGCCGAAACTTTAGCCGTAGACCTGTGCGCCCCGTCACATCCTTCGACAGGATAACGCGCAGAGGTTCAGGAAGCGGACGTTCAAGGTACCTCTTTTGGCTCCTGCGCTAAAGGGCTACCTCCACCTGGCCCTGATCGACGACCCGACCGTGGATTACCCGGTTGGAGCTGAGGTTGCGTACGCGGATCTCCTCGTCCTTGGCGCCGGCACTGAGGGCCTCGCCCTGCATGCGGATGCTGAAGGAGGCGCTGCGGGCATTGATGACCACCTGCTCGCCCTTGCGAATGAGTTCGGCCTGCTCGATAAAGGACGGCGCCAGGACCTGCTCGCTGACCACCTGACGCTTCAGCTGGGTGCCTATCACCTGCTCCAGGCTGGTCAGGTAGCCCTGGGTCAGGGTGCCGACATCACGCTCCACCAGCGCCACGTTCTGGTTGTCCAGCACCGCGCCACGCAACAGGGGCTGCAGCGTGACCACCACTGGGCGATACAGCTTGACCTGCGCGGGCACGAATACCGTCCAGGGACTGCCGCCCTCGCAGCGTACCTTGACGTTGATCCGACCCACCGGCATTGGATTGCCCTGTTGCGACAGCGTCAGGGGTTTGTCGCAGGCGGCCAGGCGCAGGCGGGAATCCAGCGAGTTGATCTGGGTTTCATGGCGCGCGTTGGAATTGGTCTCCAGCAAATATTCCTGCACGCGCTCCTCAAGAAAACTTTCGACGGCGCCGATAAGTTCGTCAGATGAGGTGTAGTCGCCTTCTGCATAGGCCTTTCCGCCCAGGCATGTCAGGATCAGCACAAGATTCGCAGCCCAGCGGCAAGAAGTCTTCATAGGTCGGAAACACGTCGCTTCGATCTTCATGAGTCACATCTAAGCAAGCCCTGTGCCGAGTTTTCCAACCGGTCCGTGGCAACGAGAGGAGTCGCCAAATGGCTGGTGTATTGGACGCAGTCAACCAACGTACCCAACTGGTGGGCCAGAACCGTCTGGAACTGCTGCTGTTCCGCCTGGACGGCTCGCAGCTCTATGGCATCAACGTCTTCAAGGTGAAGGAGGTGCTGCAGTGCCCCAAACTCACCGTGATGCCGAAATCGAGTCCGGTGGTACGGGGCGTGGCCAGCATTCGCGGCGGCACCTTTCCCATCATCGACCTGGCCATGGCCACCGGTCGCCGTGGGCTGGAAGACATCAACAACTGCTTCGTGATCATCACCGAGTACAACACCAAGGTGCAGGGCTTCCTGGTGCGCTCGGTGGAACGGATCGTCAACATGAACTGGGAAGGCATCAACCCGCCGCCCAAGGGTACCGGTCGTGATCACTACCTGACCGCCGTCACCCGGGTCGACAACCAGCTCGTCGAGATCATCGACGTGGAAAAGATCCTGTCCGAAGTCGCACCGTCCGTCGAAACCGTGTCGGCCGGCGTCATCAGCGAAGTGGTACAGGCCAAGGCCGTCACCAAGCGCGTCCTGATCGTCGACGACTCCTCGGTGGCCCGCAAGCAGGTGAGTCGCTGCCTGGAAACCGTCGGGGTAGAGGTCATCTCCCTCAACGACGGCCGCCAGGCCCTGAATTACCTCCAGGCCATGGTGGCCGAAGGCAAGCGCCCGGAAGAGGAATTGCTGATGATCATTTCCGACATCGAGATGCCGGAAATGGATGGCTACACCCTGACGGCGGAAATCCGTCATGATTCGCGGATGCAGAAAGTGCATATACTGCTGCATACCTCCTTGTCCGGCGTCTTCAACCAGGCGATGGTCAAGAAGGTCGGTGCGGACGACTTCCTGGCCAAGTTCCGCCCCGATGATCTTGCCTCCCGGGTAGCCGAGCGCATCAACGCGGTCGACAGTCACTAGGTGAAGGCGTCTCTATCCCGGTATCCAGAAGGCGGAGCGGCAGTGTCAGCAGTCAACGCGGATTTTGTGCTTTTTCGTGATTTCCTCGAGAAATCCAGCGGGATCCTGCTCGGTGACAACAAGCAGTACCTCGTCTCCAGTCGGCTCAACAAGCTGATGGAGACCGAAGGGATCAAGACGTTGTCGGAGTTGGTGCAGCGCATCCAGATGCAGCCCCGTGGCGGGTTGCGGGAAAAGGTCATCGATGCGATGACGACCAACGAAACCCTGTGGTTTCGCGACACCTATCCCTTCGAGGTGCTCAAGAACCGCCTCTTGCCGGAGTTGACCAAGAACACCTTCGGCCAGCGCCTGCGGGTCTGGTCGGCGGCCTGCTCCTCGGGTCAGGAACCCTATTCGCTGTCCATGACCATGGACGAATTCGAGCGCAGTGCGGCAGGGCAGGGGCGTGGCGGCATGCAGATCGTGGCGACCGACCTGTCCGGTGCCATTCTCACCGCGGCCAAGTCCGGCGAATACGATTCGCTGGCGATCGGTCGGGGGCTGTCCCCGGAGCGCCTGCAGCGCTACTTCGACGTGCAGCAGCCGGGACGCTGGGCGGTCAAGCCGGCGATTCGCAGCCGCATCGAATTCCGTGCGCTGAATCTGCTGGACAGCTATGCCAGCCTCGGCAAGTTCGACATGGTGTTCTGCCGCAACGTGCTGATCTACTTTTCCGCCGAGGTGAAGAAGGACATCCTCACGCGTATCCACGGCACCCTCAAGCCGGGTGGCTATCTGTTCCTGGGCGCCTCCGAGGCCCTCAATGGCCTGCCGGATCTCTATCAGATGGTGCAGTGCAATCCGGGCATCATCTATAAGGCCAAGTAGGCCGGTCGATGGACACCCCAAGGGCAGACCCAGGTCTGCCCTTTCTTTTGCGCCAAAGTTTTGCCGCGCAAGCCTCGGGGCCCGGCAAGGACGGCGGAAAAACCTTGCCGCTTGCCGTCGTTCTGACTGCCACCTTGCGCTAAGCCATTGATTTAAATGGATGTTGGGGACTGGCACGGGCCTTGCTAAATCGCTTGCAAGCCACGTCAAAGGTCTCTCGACATGAGCATCAGTTTCGACAAAGCACTCGGGTTGCACGAGCAGGCGCTGAACTTCCGTTCGCAGCGTGCCGAGGTGTTGGGCAACAACATCGCCAATGCCGACACCCCGGGCTACAAGGCACGGGATCTGGATTTCAGCGCCGTGATGGCGGAGCAGGCAGCCAAGAGCGCGCCGGGGGCTTCCGGCCACTATCAGCTGGAAACCACCAACAGCCGCCATATCGCTGCCGAAGGCTTCGACATGGGCATGGGCGACTCGGCGTTGAAATATCGCATCCCCACTCAGCCCTCGGTGGACCAGAACACCGTGGATGCGCAGGTCGAGCAGGCCAACTACGCGGAGAACGCGATGAATTTCCAGGCCAGCTTCACCCTGCTCAATAGCAAGTTCAAGGGGCTGATGTCGGCCCTGCGCGGAGAATAGCCATGTCCCTGAGTTCGCTGTTCAACATCGCCGGCAGCGGGATGAGTGCCCAGAACGTTCGCCTCAATACCGTGGCCAGCAACATGGCCAACGCCGATTCCGTGTCTTCCAGCGTCGACCAGACCTACAAGGCGCGGCACCCGGTGTTCGCCGCCCAGCTCAACGAGGCCCAGGGCGGCGCCTCGCTGTTCGACGACCAGGGTCAGGCCGGGGTCGGGGTGGAGGTCAAGGGCATCGTCGAGGACCAGAGCGAGGTACAGAAGCGCTATGAGCCCAACCACCCGATGGCGGACAAGGACGGCTACGTCTACTACCCCAATGTGAACGTGGTGGAGGAGATGGCCGACATGATTTCGGCCAGTCGCGCCTTCCAGACCAATGCGGAAATGATGAATACCGCCAAACAGATGATGCAGAAGGTGCTGACCCTCGGTCAGTAAGGAACCGGCGCCATGGCCATAAGCACGACCAATTCCACCGCTCAGTCGGTACTCGACAAGTACTCGCTCAACAAGACGAGTGCCACGGGTGACAGCAGCGGCAGCGAGACCAAGAAGACTAGCCAGCTCGGCAAGGACGAGTTCCTCAAGCTGATGGTCGCCCAGATGAACAACCAGAATCCGCTGGAGCCCCAGGGCAATGGCGAATTCATCGCGCAGCTGGCGCAATTCAGTACCGTCGAAGGCATCACCAACCTCAACACCAGCGTCAGCTCGATCCTTTCCGGCAGCCAGTCTTCCCAGGCGTTGCAGGCGTCCACCCTGGTGGGACGCAAGGTGATCGTCGACAGCGACCAGGTCAAGGTGGATACCACCGCGGACTTCAAGGGGGCGCTCAACCTGACCGCTTCCAGCTCCAATGTCTGGGTCAACGTCTATGACACCAGCGGCAGTCAGGTGAACCGCCTGAACCTGGGACAGCAATCCAGCGGTCTGGTGAACTTTACCTGGGATGGCACCGATGCCAGTGGCAAGAAACTGGACGCAGGCACCTATCGCTTCGAGGCCCAGGCCAGCATCGATGGCAAGACCGAAGCCATGAAAACCAGTTTGCCGGCTAACGTCGACAGCGTGACGCTGGGGCAGAACGGCGGCGAAATGACACTCAACCTTGCCGGCGTCGGCAGCATCGGCATCTCCAAAGTCCAGGCGGTCGGCCAGTAAGGCGCGGCACACGAGAGGAATCCAGCATGTCTTTCAATATCGGTTTGAGCGGCATCAAGGCCGCGTCCAGTGACCTCAACATCACCGGCAACAACATCGCCAACGCCAGCACCGTCGGCTTCAAGCAGTCGCGGGCAGAGTTTCAGGATCTCTATGCCGCCTCGGTACTGGGTACTGGCAAGAATGCCCAGGGCAGCGGCGTGCTGCTGGGCAATGTCGGCCAGCTGTTCAACCAGGGCACCATCGATTCCACGCAGAATGCGCTGGACATGGGCATCAACGGCAACGGCTTCTTCATGACCAGCAACAACGGTGCCGTCCAGTACACCCGTGCGGGTTACTTCGGCACCGACAAGCAGGGCTTCATCGTCGACAACAACGGCTACAAGCTGCAGGGCTACACCACCAACGCCCAGGGCCTGCTGCAGCCCGGCGTACGCAGCGACCTGCGCATCGAGACGGCCAGTCAGGCGCCCAAGTCCACCACCCAGATCGCTCAGCAGTTCAACCTGAACTCGACCAGCGCACCGCCGACGCTGACGCCCTTCGATCCCTCGGATCCGAAAACCTACAACTCCTCGACCTCGCTGAACATCTATGACAGCCAGGGTAACTCCCACGTCATGTCGCAGTACTTCGTCAAGGCACCGGCGCCGGCCACCAATCAGTGGTCGATGCAGGTGCTGATCGACGGGCGCAATCCGCTGGATCCGGGGGTTGCCACCAAGACCGCCAATACGGCGGCGGGGGTTGCCGGTGCGACGGCAAACAGTGTCGCCACGGCGGTCAACAACATGTCCGGGGCCACGCCCCAGGTGAAGGCCATCGCCAACAATGCCGCCGCCGCTGCCGGTGCGACTCCGGCCTCGGTCGCCGCAGCCGTGGCCGCCTATGGCACCCAGCCGCAGAGCTTTGGCGTGACCTTCGATGCGGCTGGCAAGCTGAGCACCGTGAGCTCTTCTTCGTCGGGCGTCAGCATCGATCCCAAGACCAATATCATCACCTTCGCTACCGATCCCACCGGATCGAGCGGTAGTGGCTGGATCCCGGCGATATCCGATGGTGGCAACCCGGCGAACTACAGCTGGAACGGCGCGCTGGGCAACACGGGCGGCTTCACCTTCGATCCGCGCGGCTCGACGCAATTCTCTACTGCCTTCGCGGTGAACAGCGTTAACCAGGACGGCTACACCACCGGTCAGCTGTCCGGTCTGGAGATCGACGATACCGGTCAGATCTTCGCGCGCTACACCAACGGTCAGTCCAAGGTGCAGGGTCAGGTGATCCTAGCCAACTTCGCCAACGTCCAAGGCCTGACGCCCATGGGCAAGACCTCCTGGACCGAATCCGCCGAGTCCGGCCAGCCGGTGGTGGGCACGCCGCGGGCCGGTACCCTGGGGGCCCTGCAATCCGGTGCGTTGGAGGCGTCCAACGTCGACATCTCCACCGAACTGGTCGACATGATCGTGGCGCAGCGTAACTACCAGGCGAACGCCAAGACCATCGAGACCGAGAACGCCATCACCCAGACCATCATCAACCTGCGTTGATGTCGTTTCTCTGACGGCTTGCCGCTCAGACGTCAGGAAAAGCCTCCTTCGGGAGGCATTTCTATTCTCAAGCCTTTGATTCAGCAGGTTTTTCGTTTTCTGGAACGGGCCTTGCTAAAGAACCTCCGAACGCAAGCTTGGCGGCAATCTGCCGCCGTCGGAGGATCAGATGGACAAGCTGCTGTACGTCGCCATGACCGGCGCCAGCCAGAACGAAATGGCCCAGCGCGCCCATGCCAACAACCTGGCCAACGTCTCGACCTCGGGATTTCGCAAGGATCTCGAACAGGCGCGCTCGATGCAGGTGTTCGGCGAGACCATGCCGTCGCGCGTCTATTCCATGAGCGAACGGCCGGCGACGGACTTCACCCCCGGCGCGCTGCAGGAAACCGGGCGTGACCTGGACGTGGCCATCCAGGGTCCCGGCTTCGTCGCGGTCCAGGATCCCTCCGGCAAGGAGGCCTATGTGCGTACCTCCAGTCTGCAGATCGATCCCCTCGGCATGCTGCGGACCGGCAGTGGTATGCCGGTGCTCGGCAATGGCGGACCCATCGCCGTGCCGCCCGCTTCCAAGGTGGAAATCGGTCAAGACGGCAGCATCACCATTCGCGGCTCCGGCCAGGCAGCCAATGCCCTGGCCCAGGTCGATCGCATCAAGCTGGTCAATCCCGACACCAAGCAGATGGAAAAGGGGCTCGACGGCCTGCTGCACATGAAGCAGGGCCAGGCGGCGCCGCCCATGGATGCCAATGTGTCCCTGGTGTCCGGCTTCGTCGAGTCGAGCAACGTCAATGCGGCGGAGGAGATGACCTCGATCCTGTCGCTGTCCCGCCAGTTCGAACTGCAGGTGAAGATGATGCGCAGCGCCGAAGACAACGACGCGGCGCTGGCAAAGGTTTTGCAATTCTCCTGATCAAGGCTAGCGCCGACGTAAAACCGGCACTTCGAGGAATACCATCATGATGTCGTCACTGTGGGTCGCCAAGACCGGTCTGTCCGCCCAGGACATGAACCTCACCACCATCTCCAACAACCTGGCCAACGTGTCCACCACGGGCTTCAAGCGCGACCGCGCCGAATTCCAGGACCTGCTGTACCAGATCCGGCGCCAGCCGGGTGCCCAGTCCACCCAGGACAATCAGCTGCCCTCCGGCCTGCAGCTGGGTACCGGTGTGCGCATCGTCGGCACCCAGAAGAACTTCACCGAGGGTTCGCTGCAGACCACCGACCAGCCGCTGGACATGGCCATCAACGGCGACGGCTTCTTCCAGGTGACCATGCCCGACGGGACCATCAACTACACCCGTGACGGTACCTTCCACCTGAATGCCGATGGCCAGCTCGTGACCGCCAACGGCTTCGCCCTGCAGCCCGCCATCGTGCTGCCGGCCGATACCAAGACCTTTACCGTCGGCGAAGACGGCACCGTGTCGGTCACCACCGCCGGCCAGGCCGCGCCCCAGGTCATCGGCAACCTGCAGATCGCCCAGTTCGTCAACCCGGGCGGTCTCCAGGCCGTGGGCCAGAACCTGTTCAGCGAGACCGCCTCCAGCGGCGCGCCCCAGGTTGGCACCCCGGGTCTGAACGGCCTCGGCACCGTGCTGCAGAGCACCCTGGAAAACTCCAACGTGAGCACGGTGGAGGAGCTGGTGAACATGATCACCACCCAGCGCGCCTACGAGATGAATTCCAAGGTCATCAAAGCGGCCGACGACATGCTCGGCTTCGTCAGTCAACAGCTCTAATCCCCTGTGAGGAAGCGCTCCATGAAACCTCTGTTCGCCGTCGCCCCGCTCCTGGGAGCGCTCGTACTCGCAGGATGCGTAGCCCCGGCCGCCAAGCCGGACGATCCCTATTACGCTCCGGTGTTGCCGCGCACGCCGGTGCCGGCGGCGCAGAACAACGGCGCCATCTTCCAGTCGGGGTTCGAACAGAATCTCTATACCGACCGCAAGGCCTTCCGCGTGGGCGACATCATCACCGTCACCCTGCAGGAGAAGACCCAGGCCAGCAAGAACGCCAGTTCCGACGTCGCCAAGAACAGCAAGGCGACCCTGGGGCTGACCTCGCTGTTCGGCGCCAAGCCGAAGATCCCCAATCCCCTGGCCGATGGCGACCTGAGCCTGGACGCCGGCTTCTCCGGCAACCGCTCCAACACCGGCAAGTCCACGGCGGCCCAGGGCAACAGCCTGTCCGGTTCGCTGACCGTGACCATCGCCGAGGTACTGCCCAACGGCATCCTGGTGGTCCGCGGCGAGAAGTGGCTGACGCTCAACACCGGCAACGAACTCATGCGCATCCAGGGCATGGTCCGCGCCGATGACATCGCCACCGACAACACCGTGTCGTCCACCCGCGTGGCCGATGCGCGGATCACCTATTCGGGCACCGGCGCCTTCGCCGATGCCAGTCAGCCGGGCTGGCTGAGCCAGTTCTTCGGCAGCCCGCTGATGCCCTTCTGAGGATGAGCGCCATGTTCAAGACCCTCATCGCCGCTGCCGCCCTGGCCCTGGTCATGCCCCTGGCCCAGGCGGATCGGCTGAAGGACATCGCCAGCATCCAGGGCGTGCGGACCAACCAGCTGATCGGCTACGGCCTGGTGGTGGGTCTGCCCGGGACCGGCGACCAGACCACCCAGACGCCCTTCACCGTGCAGACCTTCAACAACATGCTGGCCCAGTTCGGCATCAAGGTACCGCCGGGTACCACCGCGCAGCTGAAGAACGTCGCCGCGGTGTCCATCCATGCCGATCTGCCGGCCTTCGCCAAGCCCGGCCAGACCATCGACATCACCGTGTCCTCCATCGGCAACTCCAAGAGCCTGAGAGGCGGCAGCCTGCTGCTCTCGCCGCTCAAGGGGATCGATGGCCAGATCTACGCCATCGCCCAGGGCAACCTGGTGGTGGGTGGTTTTGACGCCGAAGGTCGCGATGGCTCGAAGATCACCGTCAACGTTCCGTCGTCCGGCCGCATTCCCAATGGCGCCACCGTCGAGCGGCCGGTGCCGAGCGGCTTCGACCAGGGCAACAGCATCACGCTGGACCTCAATCGCAGCGACTTCACCACCGCCAAGCGCATCGTCGACAAGATCAACGAGACACTTGGCGCGGGTGTTGCATCTGCTGTTGATGCCGGATCGATTCGCGTCACGGCGCCGGTGGATCCCAGCCAGCGCGTCGACTACATCTCGATCCTGGAGAACATGGAAGTGGATCCGGGACAGGCGGTGGCCAAGGTCATCGTCAACTCCCGTACCGGGACCATCGTCATCGGCCAGAACGTCAAGGTCTCGCCGGCGGCGGTGACCCAGGGCAGCCTGACCGTGACCATCAGCGAGGACCCCCAGGTGAGCCAGCCCAATCCCTTGTCGGGTGGGCAGACGGTGGTGACTCCCCAGTCGACCGTCAAGGCCAAGCAGGAGGCCAAGCCGATGTTCAAGTTCGGTCCGGGTACCACGCTGGACGAGATCGTGAGAGCGGTGAATCAGGTGGGCGCTGCGCCCAGCGACCTGGTCGCCATTCTCGAAGCGTTGAAACAGGCCGGCGCCTTGCAGGCCGATCTGATCGTTATCTAAGGAGAACGGGCGATGGAATCTCGTCTGGGTGGCAACTACGGCAACGTCAAGGATTCGGGGGCCTTCACCGACCTGAATCGGTTGGCCCAGATGAAGGGTAAGGATCGCGACAGCTCGGAAAACGTCAAGAAGGTCGCCGGCGAATTCGAGTCGCTGTTCCTGAGCCAGATGCTCAAGTCCATGCGCAGCGCCAACCAGGCGCTGGCGGACAAGGACAGCCCCTTTTCCAGCGAGAACACCAAGCAGTACCAGGACATGTACGACCAGCAGCTGGCCGTCTCCCTGTCCCGGGATGGCGGTGGTATCGGCCTGGCCAACGTACTCGAGCGTCAGCTGAGCAAGACCGCCCAGCCGTCGAGCCGTCCCAATCCCTTCGCCCAGGTCGGCCAGGCTGCGCCCACCGAAGGCCAGCTGGCCGCCGGCCGCAACGCCAAGCTCAACGACGTGGCGAGCCACGGCCTCAAGCCGGCCACTACCGTAGCGTCCGGGCGTGACGATTCCAGCGCGCTGAATTCGCGCCGGCTGGCCCTGCCCGGGCGTCTGGCCGAGCGTACCGCCGCCAATATTTCCGGCGCGGCGGAGCAGGGCGCCACCCTCAGGCAGAGTTTTCAGGACGTCGCGGCCGCCCAGAGCGCCTGGCGCCAGCAGGCCACGCAACCCGGCAGCAAGCCGGCCGCCGCGACCGAGGCCGTCGCCAGCGTGGACGGCGCCGCTGCCACCGGCAAGACCCGTTTCCGCACTCGTCAGGAATTCGTCGACACCATGATGCCCATGGCCGAGGCCGCGGCGAAGCGCCTGGGCGTGGACCCCAAGTACCTGGTCGCCCAGGCGGCGCTGGAAACCGGCTGGGGCAAGCACATGGTCAAGCAGGCCGATGGCAGCAACAGCAACAACCTGTTCGGCATCAAATCCCACGGCTGGGACGGCGGCAGCGCCCCGGCGGTGACCCAGGAATTCGTCAACGGCAAGGCCGTGACCGAGACCGCCAAGTTCCGCACCTACGATTCCTTCGCCGATAGCTTCCACGATTACGTGAACTTCCTGCAGAGCAACGACCGCTATGACAAGGCGCTGTCCACCAACGGCAACTCCGAGCGCTTCATGCAGGGGCTGCAGCAGGCCGGCTACGCCACCGATCCGCACTACGCACGCAAGGTGATCCAGATCGCCCGCAACATGAACACCTATCAGACGGTCGCCTCCCTGGGCACCAGTCCGTCCCGCGGTTGAGGTGAGCCATGGCTGATCTACTTTCCATTGGTCTATCGGGCCTGAGGTCCACGCAAAACGCCCTGACCACCACCGGTCACAACATCGCCAACGTCAATACGCCCGGCTATTCGCGGCAGGAGGCCATCCAGCAGACCAACATCGCCCAGTTCAATGGCTCGGGTTATGTCGGCTCCGGCTCCCAGACGGTGGATGTGCGTCGCCTCGCCAGTGATTTCCTCACCAGCCAGGTGCGCTCGGCCAACAGCCAGAACAGCGAGTTGCAGGCTTTCAAGAGCCAGATCTCCCAGCTCGACGGCCTGCTGTCCGACAACACCACCGGTATCACGCCGGCGATGCAGAAGTTCTTCGCCACCCTGCAGACCGCGTCCCAGGATCCGTCCTCGGTCCCGGCGCGGGAGGCCGTGCTTGCCCAGGCGCAGGGGCTGAGCAAGTCCTTCAATACCCTGTATGACCAGATCGACAAGCAGAACAGCCAGATCAACGATCAGCTGTCGGCCCTCACCGGTCAGATCAATTCCCTGGCCAAAAGCGTCGGCAGCCTGAACGATGCCATTGCCCGTTCCAAGGCAGCCGGCGCGGCGCCCAACGATCTGATCGATTCGCGGGACCAGGCCATCAAGCAGCTGTCCGGCATGGTCGGTTTGCAGGTGGTCAGCCAGGACGATGGCTCGCTCAACCTGTTCGTCGGCACCGGCCAGCCACTGGTGGTCGGCAGCAACGTTTCGACGCTGACCGCTCAACCGGGCAATGACGATCCGTCGCGCTATCAGATCACCCTGACGGCGGGCAGTACCTCGCAGATCATCACCTCGCAGGTCAGTGGCGGCGAGATGGGGGGCCTGCTGTCCTATAGAGACACGGCACTGGACCATGCCTTCAATAGCCTCGGTCAGCTGGCGCTGACCCTGACCGATACCCTGAACAAGCAGCTGGGGCAGGGTCTGGATCTGGCGGGCAATGCCGGTTCGGCGCTGTTCAGCGACGTCAACGGCGGCCAGAGCACCGGTCTGCGAGTCATGGGGCGGTCCACCAACTTCGGCTCGGCTACAGCCACGCTGAACATCACCGATACGTCCAAGCTCAATCCGAGCGACTATCGGCTGGATTTCGACGGCACCAACTTCAAGGCGCTGCGCATCAGTGATAGCACCAGCATCACGGTGACCCGCAGCGGTACCGATCCGGTCACCCTGACCTTCGCCGATGCCAAGGGTACCGATCAGGGTTTCAAGGTGCAGTTCACCGCGGCCGAACTGAACAAGGCCCAGGCGGGCGACGTCTTCAGCCTCCAGCCCACCCGTCGCGGTGCGGCGCAGATGAGTGTGGAGCTGAGCCAATCCAGCCAACTGGGCTTCGCGGGTACCGCCAAGGCTGCCAGCACTACCAACAACCGTGGTACCGGTGCTATCACCCAGCCTGACCTGAAGAGTGCGCCTTCGCCGGTCAGTACCGCCGATCTGGGTAGGCTGTTCGGTAGTGGTGGCATCAAGCTGAGTTTCAATGCCGCCGCTGGCAACCTGACCGGGACCCTGCCCACCGGGGCCAGCCTGAGTTATGTCTCGCCGTCCACTACCGGCCTGACCTCGGGTCAGACCAATACCTTGCGGCTGCAATACACCGACCCGAACACCAACAACAGCTACAGCTACGATTTCAACGTCAGCGGCGTGCCGCAGGATGGCGACAGCTTCACCCTGGGTGCCAACAGCGGCGCCGTCTCGGACAACCGCAATGCCCTGAACCTGGTGGCCTTGCAGACCAAGACCACCATGGGCGGCTATGGCACGACCGGTACCACTTACAACAACGCCTACGGCGGCCTTGTGGAGCGGGTCGGTACCCTGACCGCCCAGGTGCGGGTGGACTCGGCCGCCAGTGAGACCGTGCTCAAGCAATCCGAAGACAATCGTGATTCCCTGTCAGCGGTGAACCTGGACGAAGAGGCGGCCAAGCTCGTCCAGTTCCAGCAGTACTACGGTGCCTCGGCGCAGGTCATCAAGATCGCCCAGTCGCTGTTCGACACCCTGATCGGCGCCTTCAGATAAGGAACCCGCCCATGCGCATCTCTACCGTCCAGGCGTTCAACAATGGCATCAGCGGCCTGCAGAGCAACTATGGCGATGTCAGCCGCTCCCAGGAACAGATCAGCACCGGCAAGAAGATCCTCACCCCGGCGGACGATCCGGTGGCGTCGATCAAGCTGTTGCAGCTGAGCCAGGAAGAGGCGCTCAACGGTCAGTACAACACCGGTATGACCGCCGCCAAGAACAGCCTCACTACCCAGGAATCCATGCTGACCTCAGTGGAGACGGTGCTGACGCGTATTCGCGAGATCGCCGTCCAGGCCGGCAACGGTGCCCTGGATCCAACCGATCGCGCCTCTCTGGCCAAGGAAGTCGGGCAGCGCGAAGACGAGCTGATGAACCTGATGAACAGCAAGGATGCCAGTGGCAAATACTTGTTCTCCGGTTCCATGGGTGACACCCAGCCCTATGTGCGTAACGCCGACGGCACCTACAGCTACAACGGCGACGAAGGGCAGCGCAGCGTACAGATCGCCAGCTCCACCTTCGTGCCCCTCAGCGACAGCGGCAAGGACGCCTTCGAGAACAACTTCAACGCCAATCGGGTGGATACCAGCAAGGGGACGACCAATACCGGTACCGGGCGGATCTCCCTCGGCCTGGTGACGGACAAGGGCGCCTATGACTCGACCTTTCCGGCCAGCGCGCCGCCGGTAGCCAGTGACGGTATCGGCATCCATTTCCTCGATGACAAGAAATACGTCGTCTACGACCTCGCCAAGGCACCTACGGCCGCCCAATGGGCGGCCTACGATCCGGCCAATCCACCCGCGGGCCAACTCAAGGTGGACAGCCTGGACAGCACCCAGGAAGCCAGCAAATCCATCAGCTATGGCGGGGTGAAGGTGCAGATGGATGGCGTTCCGGCTGCCGGCGACGAATTCAAGATCACCCGCGACACCGCCAACGAGAAGCGCAGCCTGCTCAACGTGGTATCAGACCTGCGCAAGGCGCTGGAGAATGGCGACAGCAGTACCGAAGGGGTCTACCAGATCCGTGACAGCGCTGCCGTGGCCCTGAGCAACTTAGATACGGCCTACACCCAGGTCGACGGCGTGCGTGGCAAGGTCGGCGCGCGTCTCAACGTCATCGACTCCACCAGTGACTTCATCGCCAACGTCAGCCTGGTCAACAAGTCGGTGCAGTCTGATCTCCAAGATCTCGACTATCCCGAGGCGCTGTCGCGTTACGCCTTGCAGAACACCGTACTGCAGGCATCGCAGCAGAGTTTCGTGAAGATCGCCCAGTTGAGTCTGTTCAAGTACCTGTAAGGACAGAGGTCAAGGCGTAACGGGATTGGCCGATTTTTTGCTGCTACTCTTTCGCTAGGCTAGATGCGCCGGTTTTCCGCCGCCTCCGCCGCTCGACTCATCGCGAAGGGATAGCAACATGTTTGATGGCCTGTCGATCTTCATCTCGGGTGGTACCGGCTCTTTCGGTCGCGCCTTCGTCAAGCGGCTGCTAAGCGACTACCAGCCCAAACGGGTAGTGGTGTTTTCTCGCGACGAACTCAAGCAGTACGAGATGAGCCAGGAGTTCGATGCCCCCTGCATGCGCTACTTTCTCGGCGACGTGCGCGACGAGCAGCGTCTGCAGCAGGCCATGCGCGGCATCGATCTGGTGATACATGCCGCCGCCCTGAAGCAGGTGCCAGCGGCCGAATACAACCCTACCGAATGCATCCGTACCAACGTCAATGGCGCGGAAAACATCATCGCCGCGGCGTTGCAGAACGGTGTGAAGAAGGTCATCGCCCTGTCCACCGACAAGGCGGCCAGTCCGATCAATCTCTATGGCGCCACCAAGCTGCTGTCGGACAAGCTGTTCGTCGCCGCCAACAACATCGCCGGCAGTCGCGACACCTCCTTCGCCGTGGTGCGCTACGGCAATGTGGTCGGCTCCCGCGGCTCGGTTTTGCCACTGTTCCGCAAGCTGATCGCCAAGGGCGCCAAGGACCTGCCGATCACCGATGCGCGCATGACGCGCTTCTGGATCACCCTTGACGAGGGCGTGGATTTCGTCATGCGCAGCTTCGAGCGCATGCAGGGCGGTGAGTTGTTCGTGCCCAAAATTCCCTCCGCGCGGATCGTCGATCTGGCTACCGCCCTGGCGCCGGACCTGCCGCAGCGCCAGGTTGGCATCCGTCCGGGGGAAAAGCTGCACGAGATGATGATCTCCCGGGATGACAGTCCTCATACCCTGGAATTCGCACGCCACTATGTCATCGCGCCGGCGCTGAGCTTCAACCAGCCGTGCAACTACTCCCTTGATGGCCTGGGCGAGCAGGGACATCCGGTCGAGCCGGGCTTCGAATACCTGTCCGACAGCAACCCCGACTATCTGGACGTCGCGGCGCTGCGCCAGCTGGTCGAGCGCTGCCCATGAGCGCCATTCCCTACGGTCGGCAATCCATCAGCGAAGCGGACATCGCCGCGGTCACCGCCGTGCTGCGCTCCGACTGGCTGACCCAGGGGCCGATGATCGAGCGCTTCGAACAGGCGGTGGCGGGGCGCTGCGAAGCAACGCATGGCGTGGCCGTATGCAATGCCACGGCGGCGCTGCATATCGCCTGCCTGGCACTGGACCTGGGGCCAGGGGATCTGCTCTGGACCTCGCCCAACACCTTCGTGGCCAGCGCCAACTGTGCGCGCTATTGCGGCGCCGACGTCGAATTCGTCGACATAGATCCGCGCACCCTCAATCTCAGCGTCCCGGCGCTGGCCGCCAAGCTGGAAGTCGCCGAGCGGGCAGGGCGGCTGCCGAAGATCCTGGTGCCCGTGGCCTTCGCCGGCCAGAGCTGCGATATGGCGGCCGTCCAGCCTTTGGCACGCCGCTATGGCTTCAAGGTGATCGAGGATGCGTCCCACGCCATAGGCGCGCGTTACGCCGGTCAGCCCGTAGGCTCTGGCGCCCAGGCCGACATCACCGTATTCAGCTTTCATCCGGTGAAGATCGTCACCACCGGCGAAGGGGGACTGCTCACCACCAACGATGCCGCCCTTGCCGAACGGCTGCGGCGACTGCGCAGCCACGGCATCACCCGCGATCCGGCGTTGCTGCAGGCCGCAGGGCAGGGTGGCTGGTACTACGAACAGCTGGAGCTGGGCTTCAACTACCGCATCACCGACATCCAGGCGGCCCTGGGACTGTCGCAGCTCGACCGCTTGGAGCCCTTCATCGCGCGCCGGCGCGCCCTGGTCCAGCGCTATCGGGAGCTGCTGGCAGAATTGCCGGTCGGCCTCCTTGGCGATCAGGTCGGTGCCGAGTCGGCCTGGCATCTCTTTCCCATCCGCGTGGAGCAAGGCCAGCGCGATCAGGTCTTCGCCGGGATGAGAGCTGCGGGTATCGGCGTCAACCTGCACTACATTCCCGTGCACCTGCAGCCCTATTACCGCGCCCTGGGCTTCGCGCCCGGCGAGTTTCCAGAAGCCGAGCGCTACTACGCCCAGGCCCTGAGCCTGCCGCTGTACGCCGACCTGAGCGAGGCCCAGCAGGATCGAGTGGTTGAAACGCTGGCCGAGTTGTTGAAGTAGAGGAAAGGACCATGCGAGAGATGACCGCGCAAGAGCGCTTCTGGCAGGGTGAATTCGGCGATGCCTACGTCGACCGTAACGCCGGCGCTGCAGCCGTGGCCAGCAGCCTGGCCTTCTTCGGACGCGCGTTGGCGCGGGCCGGCGGCCTGGGTAGCGTTCTCGAGTTGGGCACCAACCGTGGCCTCAACCTGCAGGCGCTGCGAGCCCTGTTGCCCCAGGCGCAGTTGCAGGGTGTGGAGCTCAACGGCAAGGCCTGTGCCCTGGCCCGGGCGCTGAACGTGGCCGAGATCTGGGAGGGTTCGCTGTTCGACTATCCCGTGCCCAAGGGCTTCGACCTGGCGTTCACCAAGGGCGTACTCATCCATCTGCCTCCCGACTTGCTGCCGGCTGCCTACGACAAGCTGTACCAGGCCAGCCGACGCTTCATCCTGGTCGCCGAGTACTACAACCCCACGCCGGTGGAAGTGAGCTATCGCGGGCATGCCGAGCGGCTGTTCAAGCGCGACTTCGCCGGTGAACTGCTCGACCGCCATGCCGATCTGCGCCTGCTGGACTACGGCTTCGTCTATCACCGCGATCCGCTGTTCCCGGCCGATGACATCTCCTGGTTCCTGCTGGAGAAACAGGCGTGACCGCCATCGCCATCATCCCCGCCCGGGGGGGCAGCAAGCGCGTCCCGCGCAAGAACATCAAGGCCTTCCACGGCCGCCCGATGATCGCCCATTCCATCCAGGCGGCGCTGGAGAGTGGCCTGTTCGCCCGGATTGTGGTCAGCACCGACGATGCAGAGATCGCCGAGGTGGCCCGCAGCTGGGGCGCCGAGGTGCCCTTCCTGCGTCCCGCCGAGCTGGCGGATGACCATGCCGGTACCGTCGAGGTGATCCGGCATGCGGTAGCGGCGCTGCGCGAGCAGGACGAAGATTTCGCCTACGCCTGTTGCCTCTACGCTACCGCACCTTTTGTGACCCCGGCCGATCTGGCGCGGGGGCTGGAAATCCTCGAAGGTCATCCGGACAAGGCCTATGCCTTTACCGTCACCGATTACGCCTCGCCGGTGCAGCGAGCGTTGCGGCTGCGCCCGGATGGCGGTGTCGAATCGCTCTATCCGGAGTTCTACGAAACCCGTTCCCAGGACCTGGAACCGGCTTTCCACGATGCCGGCCAGTTCTACTGGGGGCGCACCGAGGCCTGGGCGCAGGGCGCACCCCTGCATGCGCCGCACTCGCTGCCCATACGGCTGCCGCGGCATCGGGTGCAGGATATCGATACGGCCGAGGACTGGCGGCGTGCTGAAGTTATGTTCGCCGCCCTGGGAGCGGCGCCGCGGTGATGCGGATTCTGGTGCGTGTGGATGCCTCGCCCATGATCGGCAGCGGTCATCTGGCACGTTGTCTCACCCTGGCCAGGGCGCTGGAGGCACAGGGTGCGCAGTTCACCTTTGTCTGCCAACTCGCTGAGCCGGACTGGCGCGCACTGATCCCCCAAGCCTATGAAGTCCTGCTGTTACCCCCACTGGGATCGCCGCCTGGCTATCCCGAACAGCGGATCGACGCCGAGGAAGACTTCCTAAGCATGCAAGTCCTGCTGGGTGAGCGATGCTTCGACTGGTGCCTGATCGATCATTACGGCCTGGCCGCGGACTGGCATGCCAAGGTCCGCCGCCATGCCAGACGCATCCTGGTGCTGGACGATCTCGCCAACCGTCCCCTGGCGTGTGATCTGCTGCTGGACCCAGGCGATCATCCATGGCCGGAGCAGCGCTACGTATCCCTGCTGCTGCGCGACGCCGTGCAATTGTACGGGCCAGAACACGCACTGCTGCGCGACGAGTTCAAGCAAGCGCGAGAAGGGCTGGCGCCGCGCGCGGGGCGTCTGGAGCGGGTCTTGGTGTTCTTCACCGGCGGTGATGACCTGGGCCAGACGCGGCTGGCGCTGCAAGCCCTGCTCAACTGGCGCCCCGGCCTAATTGTCGATGTGGTGGTCGGAGCAGGGCAGGCTGACCAGGCAGAGCTCCAGGCACTGTGTGATCAGCCGGGGTGGCGACTGCACATTCAGATCGACTACATGGCCCGGTTGCTGGCGGACGCCGATCTGGCCCTAGGTGCTGCTGGCGCCTCCTCCTGGGAGCGTTGCGCGCTGGGAGTTCCAGCGCTATTGGCGATCCTGTCCGACAACCAGCGCGAGTTGGCGGCCGGTCTGGAGCGCTGCGGGGCAGCACTTATCCTGGGGGAAGGTGCCGAGCTTGAAGTCGAGGATTATCAGCAGGCGCTGCACGCCCTGACGCCCGAGCAATTGGCGCGGATGTCGGCGCAGGCCTGGAAGCAGGTGGATGGTCTGGGTACCCAGAGAGTCGTCCACGCCCTAATGGAATTGTCGGCCGCACGCTGAGGCGGTGGAGGAAAGCTCGCATGTACCCACGTCCATTCGCCATCGCCGGCCGCGAGATTGGGATAGCGCACCCGCCGTACTGCATTGCCGAGGTTGGCATCAATCACAACGGTGATCTGGACACGGCGTTTCGTTTGATCGAGGTGGCCAAGTCGGCCGGTGCGGATGCGGTCAAGTTTCAGACGTTCAAGGCCGAGGATTTCTGCGGCGATCCCGAGCAAACCTTCACTTACCGCTCGCAAGGCCATACGGTCACCGAGCCCATGCTGGCGATGTTCCAGCGCTATCAGTTCGCTCCTGCGCAGTGGCAGGCGATCAAGGCGCATTGCCAGGCCGTCGATATCACCTTCTTTTCAACGCCGCAGAATCGACCCGACCTGGATCTATTGCTGCAGATCGGCGTGCCTGCCATCAAGGTCGGATCCGACGACTTCACCAATCTGCCGCTGCTGGAAAGCTATGCTGGCGAAGATCTGCCGCTGATCCTGTCCTGCGGGATGAGCGATCTGGCCGAGGTGCATCAGGCGCTGGAAAGCGTCGGCTGGTTCGCCGGTCGACCGCTGGTGCTACTGCTTTGTACCTCCCAGTATCCGACGCCGCCAGACGATGTACACCTCAGCCGCCTGACTACCTTGCAGCACGCCTTCCCCGGCCTCACCGTCGGGTTTTCCGACCATACCCAGGGCCCTCTCGCTGCAGCATTGGCACTGGCCCTCGGCGCCCGTGTGTTCGAAAAGCATTTCACCCTCGATCACGATCTGCCCGGACCGGATCACTGGTTTTCCGAAGATCCGCTGGGTCTTGCGTGCTGGATCGAACACATCCACCAGGCGGCGGCCATGATGGGCCGTCCCTATGTCCGTCCGACGGTGGAAGAGCTGACGAACAAGCGTGAGTTTCAACGTGTGCTGGTGGCCTCCCGTGATATTCGTCACGGCGAGCTCTTCAGCGCTGAAAACCTCGGTGCGCGACGGGTAGCGGGTGGTATCGGACTTCCGCCGTCCTTCCAGAGACGCTTGGTGGGACGATCGGCTTCGCGGGATTTCCTGGCAGGCGCGGTGATCGACCTGTGAAGCCGAGGATCTGCCTGCTACTCAATGACCTGGCGGAGGCACCGGCCGCTACGTTGCTGGAACGTCTGCTGCCGTCATCTCGGGTGGTCGTGGACCTGGCCGTGCACTATCCGGCAGAGCCGGAGCGCTACACGGCCATCGTACCCTTCAATTATCGCAGGCTGCTGCCTGCCGAAACGCTGGACCGAGTACTGGTCTTCCATGCGTCGGCCTTGCCCCAGGGCAGGGGGTGGGCGCCGATCTACTACAGCATCGTCGAGAATCAGCCCTGCTATGTGGTGACCGGCTTTCGCGCCGCTGCAGCGGCCGACACGGGTGATCTGATCGTCCAGGCCAGCTTTCCATTACGTCCCGAGTACACCGCGGCCTATCTCCGGCAGGTGGACGAGCCACTTTTTCTACAGGTGCTCGGTCGATTGCTGGAGCGTTGGCCGACAGGCGATTTTCCTGCCATACCCCAGTCGGGCGAAGGTGCGTTTCGCGAGCGCCGACGGCCTGCGGACAACGAGATAGATCCGACGCGACCCTTTGCGGACTGGATCCCGCATCTGCGTGCAGTGGAGGCGGCTCATCCAGCCTTCTTTTTTTACCGGGGCGTCAAATACCTCGTCGAGGTTCGCCCCGAGATACCCCCTGCTTTTCCGCCGCCCTTGCGCCTCGAATACTGCGCTTCGGGTGAAATCGAGTGGCTGGAGGACTGGGTGTGAGGGTGGCCATTCATCAGCCTGCTTATCTACCCTGGCTCGGTTACTTCGATCGCATCGCCCAGGTCGACCGTTTCGTCTTTCTCGATACCGTGCAATTCGAGAAGAACAGCTTCATCAATCGCAATCGCATCAAGACCCCTCAGGGTATCCAGTGGCTGAGCATACCGGTATCCAGTCGCGGCCACCTGAACAGCGATCTGAGCGAGACCCGTATCGACAATTCGCGCGATTGGCGCGCCGACCACCTCAAGGCGCTGGCGCTGAATTATCGGCGCACTCCGCATTTCGCCATGCGCTTTGCGCGTCTTGAGGCCCTCTACGCCGAACCTGAAGACTTGCTCTCGGCCTGGTGCTGGCGCCAGCTGCGCTTCTGGCTCGACGAATTGCGGATCTCGACACCCGTGCTGCGCGCGAGCGACCTCGACCTGCGGCAGCGCAAGTCGGCGCTGGTACTGGAAATCTGCCAGCGCCTCGGGGCTAGACATTATGTATCGGGTAGCCTTGGGCGTGACTATCTGGATGAGGCGTCGTTTACCAACGCCGGAATAGTCGTGGAGTACCAGGCGTTCGTGCCGCGATCCTATCCTCAGCTCTGGGGCGAGTTCAGTCCCGGCCTAGGCGTGGTCGACTGGTGGTTCAATCAGCCCGAATCGATCACCCCCTTCAGGAGTCAGCCATGACCTTTTCCGCCGAATGGGAGCAGCGCTATGCGGCCAATACCCATCTGTCCATCTGGCCCTGGTCGGATGTGGTCAGCCTGACCCGGCGCCATCATCCCATGCTCGGCGCAGGCCACCGTGTTCTGGAACTCGGTTGTGGCGCGGGTGCCAACATCCCGTTTTTTCTGCAGCTCGGGGTCGACTACCACGGCCTCGATGGCAGTCCGACCATGGTCACTCAGCTGCAAGAACGCTTTCCGCCGCTCAGAGAGAGGTTGCTCGTCGCTGACTTCACCGAGGCCTGGCCGCTAACGCCAGGCTTCGAGCTGATTCTTGATCGCGCCAGTCTGACTCACAACACCACCGCCGCCATCCGACGTTGCCTGGCCCAGGTGCTGGCGGCCCTGCGGCCCGGTGGGCTGTTCATTGGCGTGGACTGGTTTTCCACCGCGCATTCGGAGGTTGTCCATGGGCGACCCGATACCGATGCCAATACCCGTACCTCTTACACGTCCGGGCCCTTTGCCGGGGTGGGGCGGGTGCACTTTGCCGATGAGGCCCAGCTGCGCGAACTCTTCACCGATTTCGACCTGCTGCACCTCGAAGAACGACGTGCCCAGCGCCTGGAGCCGGCCGATGGCCTGTGCATAGCCACCTGGTCGCTGGTGGCGCGCAAACCCGAGAAGAAAAGCTCATGAGCAACGAACGCGTTCTGGTCATCGCCGCCCATCCGGACGACGAGATTCTTGGCTGTGGTGGCGCTATCGCCCAGCACAAGGCACGGGGGGACGAGGTGCATGTCGTCATCATGGCCCAGGGGCTCTACAGTCGCGGCACACCCGAGGAGGCGGAGCGCCTCGCCCTCGAGAAGGCGTCCGACGACGCCAATCGCATTCTGGGAGTGGATCGCCTGACCCGTCTCGACCTGCCGGACAATCGCCTCGACAGCCTTGATCTGCTGGATCTGGTCAAGCCCGTCGAAGCCCTGATTGGCGAGCTGCGGCCCGGTATCGTCTATGGCCACTGGTGTGGCGACGTGAACATCGATCATCGACGCCTGCACGAAGCGGTAGTCACCGCGTGCCGCCCGCAACCGGGTCATCCGGTGCATACCCTGCTGTTCTTCGAAGTCGCCTCGTCCACCGAATGGCAGCCTCCTCACAGCGCACCGGCCTTCCTGCCGAACTGGTTCGTCGATATCGATTCCGTGCTGACGCTCAAGCTGCAGGCCCTGGATGCCTATGCCATGGAAATGCGCGCCTGGCCGCACCCGCGCTCGCTGAAGGCAGTCGAGCATCTTGCCCGTTGGCGTGGTGCCTGTGTCGGCATGGCCGCGGCAGAAGCCTTCGTGCTTGGCAGGCTGCTGCAATCATGATCGAGTACGACGGCGGCTCACCGGTTGCCCGGGACTGGACCTCGACCGACCTGCCGTTATCAGACGGTCCCTGGCTCTTCGGCAATGCCGGGATCGATTGCCTGCGGCAGCAGGTGGAAGATGCCTTCGCCCGGCGCCAACTGGATCCCGCAGCCGAACCCCTGCGGGTGAGCGCCGACCAGCTGTCCGTACCGGCGACCCGCAATATGCAGGCCTATGCCGCGCTACCGGCAAGTCTAACGGCTGAACAGCGCTGGCATGACTACGCCGCTGCCTTGGAAGAGGGCGGGCGACTGGTACTGGACGTACGTCCGGCGGAGCACTGGCAGGGGTTCGGTCGGCGCCTGACAGCCCAGGATCAGCGGACGCCTTGCTATGCCGTACGCGACCTGATCAGCCAGTTGAGCGCCCAGGGGCTGGCTGTCATCGCCGTCGAACCCTATGCCGGGCTCTGGGACAATGCTTGGCTGTATCGGGGGCTCAGGCACAGACACAAGTGGCGGCGGCTGCTGTCCTGGCTCGCCAACGACGAGCCGCTGCTGACCTGGGCGCTGCGCCTGGAACAGGAGGTTTTCGCCACGCTGGCACCCCGGGCAAGTGGACGCTGCCTGGTCGCGGCAGAGAAGCGTCCCGGGGCGGTGGATCCTGCGGACGCATTGCAGCAGCTCGCCGAGCGCGACCAGGCCCTGAGTGATCCTCTGCGCCTGGCGCCGGGTGCCGAGGCGCTGGCGGCAAGCCAGGCGGAGGCGACTTCTTCCCTGCGTGCCCAGCAGCTGTTGCTCATGCTTGGCGAAGTTCTGCAGCGCCACTATCCGCAGCTGGATTGGCTGGCGCTGCTGCCAGAATCAGCCGCTCGGCAATTGCGCGATTGGCAGTCCGCGGAGGCGATCGATCAGCGGGCCATGACCATACTGGACGCGTGGCGCCAGGGCTCCGGCGAACATGAAGAGCTGTTGCGTGGCCTCGACTATTCCCTGATGACGCCGCTGTTGCGGCAGTATTTTCCGGCACGGAGAACGCCCTCGTGAAAGCCCCGGCCATCGTCGCCTTCCTTTGGGACAATCAACTGCCGGTGTTGCGGGACTTCTTCCGCCGACACGGTCCCCTGACCCTGATCACCCTGTCGCCCTATGTCTCGCAGGGGCTGCTGGACGTATTGGACGAGGCGGGTAGCAAAGTCTTCGTGCTGGATCAGGAGCTGGACGATGCGGGCGTCTTCGCCGTCGAGCGCGACACCTACCACTGGCATAGCCGCCTGCAGCTCTGGTTCGATCAGGGGCCACCGGCGCGTCTGCACAACGAAGACTGGACCGCGCTGCGCACCCTGATAGATGCCCGCCTGCAAGCCGAGTTGCCCACCGTGGTGACGCTGCTGGAAAGCCTTGCCCGTGCGCAACGCGACTACCGGCTGAGCCTGGTACTGGGCAGTGAAGACGTGATGGTCATCGCCAAGGTGACCATGCTCTGGGCGCGCACCCAGGGGATTCCCTCCCTCCACCTGTCCCATGCCCTGGCCCTGAACGATCCCTACACGGTGCATGGGCGCCAGGTCGCCGACATCACCGCCGTCTATGGCCAGCGTGGCCTGGAGGGCTATCTGGATTATGGAGTGCCGCCGGAGCGCCTGAGGGTCACTGGCAACCCGGCCTGGGATGGCATTCCCGCACGGCGTGCCGCCCGTGCCGAGCATGCCGAGGCCCTGCGTGCCAAGCACGGACTCCGCGCCGGAGAACCCATCGTGGTGTTCGGCACCACCTGGGCGAGCGGTCATAGCGCGCACGGTGACCAGGCCATCTTCGAAAGGACGGTAGCGGCCTTCATCGACGCCTGCGAGAAGCTATTCAGTAGCGGCTTGACCTTCAACCCGGTGATCAAGGATCGTCCGCCCAATTTTCAGTTTGGCGAGACGCGTGTGGCTGAATTGCTACGCGAACGCCAGGCCGATCCTAGTCGCTATTTCTATCTGGTCGAAGACGGTCCGCTCTGGCCGGTGGTCGCCGATGTACTGATCGCCGTGGATTCCAACTACTGTGTGGAAGCCTTGTTGAGTGGCACCGCTGCCATCAATCTGCGGCATCCCGGCAACATGCCCTTCGGACCCTGCTATGCGGCGGAGGCCGGTATCGCCGACGTCACGGCGCAAGAGCTGCCCGAGACCCTTGGCCGCCTGCTGCGCGATCCTGGCGAGCGGGCTCGGCAGATTGCGGCCAGTGCCCGCAACGCACCCTATTACAACCTTGCCCAGGCGGGCGATGCCGCCCAGCGCGTAGCACAGCTGATGGGTGAGATGGCCGTCGGCCTGGTGCCGCGTCTGCTGGCCTGGCTGGATGCCCGCCTGCCTATCGCGGCGGAGCGCGAGGCGCTGCAGCGTCCGCTTGACGAGCTGGGTCGCGGCCGGCAATTGCTGGGAATCCTGATTCTCGATGCCGACCAGAATGGCGGCGCGGTGCAGCGGACTCTAGCCAGTCTGCAAGAGGCCCTGGGGTCGGCCTGGACCGCTGTAGTAGTCAGCCCGGCGCCTGTCCCCGTCACCCTAGAGGCCGGCGTCGAATGGCTACCGGTCGAAGCAGGGGAGATCATGACGGTCGCCTCGGCACGGATGCAGGAGCAGGGCAATGCGGCCTGCGACTGGTGGTTGACCCTGGACGCCGGTGGCGAATTTACTCGCAGCGGCCTGCTGCTGGTCACCTCGATGCTAGCCCGGTTGCAGTTGCAGGATCCCGAGGGGCAGGCCAGTCATGCCTGTTTCGCCGACGAGTTGCAGCGGTCTGCCGAGGGTGCGATCGGCGCCTGCTTTCGTCCCGACTTCAACCTGGATCTGCTGCTGAGCTTTCCGGCGCTGTTTGGACGGCACTGGGCCGTGCGTCAATCGAGCCTGCTTGCCCTGGGCGGCCTGGAGCCTGCCTACGGCACTGCGGCACCGCTGGATCTGCTGCTGCGGGTGATCCAGCGCCATGCCGGAGCTGGTATCGAACATCTGCCCGAGGTCCTGCTGGTCGCGGACAGTCCCGCCCTGAGCGTGGAGCCCGCCGAGCAGGTGGCGCTGGAGCAGCACCTGCAGGCACGCGGCTATGCCGAGGCCCGGGTCGAAGCCTTTCTGCCACGGCGGTATCTCATCACCTATGGCCATCAGGCGACTCCCAGCGTATCGGTGATCATTCCGGTGCTGGATGAGTTGGAGCGCGCCCAGCGCTGTCTGGACAGCCTGCTGGAACAGACCCGCTATGCCCGTTTCGAGGTCCTGCTGGTCGATTGCGGCAGCCGTCAGCCGGCGACGCAACGCTGGCTAGATGACCTGGAGGCGCTGGGTGCCGAGCAGGTGAAGGTCTGGCGTTTCGCCGGCGAGCCGAATCGTTCCGCGCTGATCAACGCCGTAGCCCAGGCCAGCGCGGCGGACTTCCTGCTGCTGCTCGAGCCCAGTTGCGTGCTGGTGCAACCGGACTGGCTGGAGGTCTTGCTCGATCAGGGGCAGCGGCCGGAGGTCGGCGCCGTTGGACCGCGCATCTGCGATCCCCAGGGCCAGATCCTCGAAGCGGGCCTGCTGCTGGGCCTGGACGATGCGGCCAGTGCGGCCTTCGCCGGGGAGGACCTGCAGACGCCTGGCTATCTGAGCCGGCTGCAACTGGTGCAGGACTACAGCGCCCTGGGTGCGAGCTGCCTGTTGCTGAAGCGCGAACTGATCCTGGCGCTGGATGGCTGGGATGCCGAGCGCTTTCCACTGGCCTATGGCCCGGTGGATTTTTGCCTGCGTCTGCGGCAGGCCGGTTATCTCAACGTCTGGACACCCCAGGCGACGGTTGTCCAGGAAGGTCTGGACGGCACGCTGGTCGATCAGCAACGAGCGACGGAGCGCGAAGCGCTGCAGGAGCGCTGGCTCCCCGTGCTGGCACGGGATCCCGCGTACAACCCCCAGCTCTCGTTGGCCGGTAGCGGCTTTAGCTTCGAATACGGCACGCGACGCCTGCAGCAGGCCGTCCTCCCGCAGATCCTGGTCTGTCCCGCCGACGAGGCGGGCTGCGGCCATTACCGGATACGTCAGCCGTTGATGGCGCTGCGCGATGCTGGTCGGGTGGAGGGGCTGATCTGCGCCCAGCATCCGACGCCCCTGGAACTTGAGCGCTTCTCGGTCGATACCCTGGTCCTGCAGCGGCAGATCACCGATGACCAGCGCGACAGCCTGCGGCGCTTGCAGAGGCTGTCGCGCACCTTCACGGTGTTCGAGCTGGACGACTATCTGCCGAACTTGCCGCTCAAGAGCATGCATCGCGCCTCGATACCCAAGGATATCCTCAAGGCGCTGCGTCAGGCCGTGGCGACCTGCGACCGCCTGGTGGTTTCCACGCCGGCGCTAAGCAGTGCTCTGGCCGGTATGAATACCGATATACGCGTCGTACCGAACTTCCTGCCTCCACGCTGGTGGGCGGGGCGGCAGAGCCTGCGTAGGCAGGGACGCAAGCCACGAGTGGGCTGGGCGGGGGGCAGCAGCCATACCGGCGACTTGGAGTTGGTGGTGGATGTCGTCCAGGCGCTTGCCGATGAAGTGGAGTGGGTCCTCTTCGGGATGTGCCCCGACCGACTCAGACCCTATGTGCATGAGTTCCATCCGGGAGTCTTCATCAATGACTACCCGGCCAAGCTGGCCAGCCTGAATCTCGACCTGGCCATTGCGCCGCTCGAAGACAACCTGTTCAACCGCTGCAAGACCAACCTGCGGCTGCTCGAATATGGCGCCTGCGGTTTCCCGGTGGTGTGCTCGGATATCGAGCCCTACCGGGGTGATCTGCCGGTCACCCGGGTGCGCAACAGATTCAAGGACTGGTGCGATGCCATTCGCAGTCAGCTGGCCGATCTGGATGCCACCGCGCGACAGGGCGATCTGCTGCGTGAACAGGTGCTCCAACAGTGGATGCTTGAAGGCTGCAATCTGGACGTCTGGCAGGCTGGATGGCTACCCGGTTGAACGTCGCGATGAAAAGTGCGCTTCGCCATTAAATAAAACGGCTCTCCCGTCGATAACCTGGATGTCACTCTCCGGCGTTTGATCACTGTCAAGTGTCTGGCGAAGAAAATCGCCAAACACCCTTAAAGTTCTAGCGACAGGCGCCGATAAACAAGATGAATGCGAAATACAGGGGCGTCTGAGCAAGCAGGTCCCATTCGCATGCTCAGGCACACAAGGTTCAACTGGAGACGCCACCATGGCACTTACCGTCAATACCAACATCCCTTCCCTGAACACTCAGCGTAACCTGCAGAACGCGTCCAGCTCCCTGGCCACCTCCATGCAGCGTCTGTCCACCGGTAGCCGTATCAACAGCGCCAAGGACGATGCCGCCGGTCTGCAGATCTCCAACCGTCTGACCAACCAGATCAACGGTTTGAACCAGGCGACTCGCAACGCCAACGACGGTATCTCCCTGTCGCAGACCGCTGAAGGCGCCATGCAGCAGTCCACCAACATCCTGCAGCGTATTCGCGACCTGGCCGTGCAGTCCGCCAACGGCTCCAACAGCGACGCCGACCGTTCCGCTCTGCAGAAGGAAGTGACCGCGCAGCAGAACGAACTGACCCGTATCGCCCAGACCACCACCTTCGGTGGCCGCAAGCTGCTGGACGGCTCCTTCGGCACCACCAGCTTCCAGATCGGCGCCAACGCCTACGAAACCATCGATGTCACCCTGAAGGACACCTCGGCCACTGCCTTGGGTTCCAACCAGATCGGCAGTGGTGCCAGCACCAGCGCAGGTAATGCGGTTGCTGGCAGCGGTGGTGTACTCACCACCAGCGGCAGCATCACTCTCGTGGGCGGTGGCAAGAGCCAGCCTGTGAACTACGCCGCCGGTGACTCGGCCAAGACCATCGCTGGCGCTATGAATGGCCAGATTCCTGGTCTTGCTGCTTCGGCGCGTACTGTGCTGACCGTAACCGATTCCATTACCAGCGGTGCGGCCAACATGACCATGAACGTGGGCAGCAACTCGCTGAACCTGGTCGGTGTGGCCAGTACCAAGGACATGGCTGACCAGATCAACGCCAACGCCGCCAAACTGGGCGTTACTGCTAACTACGACAGCCAAGCCAAAAAGCTGACCATCACCTCGGCCACTGGCGAAAACGTAACCTTCGGTGCGGATACCGGTAACGCAGCCGGTGCCATCACGGTTTCCTCGCAGAAGTCCGATGGTTCGTTTAGTACCGGTGTGGATGTGCGGGCCAATGGCGGTCAAGCCATGGGCTACGTCAAGCTAGATTCGCCGACCACCTTCGCCATGACAGGTGATACCACTGCGATTTTTGGTTCGACCAAGTCTTCGCTGAGCAAGGTCTCCGACGTCGACATCTCCACGGCCGACGGCGCTCAGAAGGCCCTGTCCGTGATCGACCAGGCCCTGGCCAACATCGACTCCCAGCGCGCTGACCTCGGTGCGGTGCAGAACCGCTTCGACAACACCATCAGCAACCTGACCAACATCTCGGAGAACGCCACCTCCGCCCGTAGCCGCATCAAGGACACCGACTACGCCGCAGAAACCGCGAACCTGTCGAAGAACCAGGTGCTGCAACAGGCTGGTACCGCGATCCTGGCCCAGGCCAAGCAGCTGCCCCAGTCGGTTCTCAGCCTGCTCCAGTAAGGGCAGAGATCGGTCTAGGCAGGGAGAAGGGGGACGCCCCTTCTCCCTTTCATGCGTTGTGAGGACATTACAATGGACATCGTCAAGACAACGGGTTTTTCAGCGGTAAGGCCCTATGGCGCTCAATCGAGCCCTGCGGCCGCGACGTCCTTCAGCGCTGCGGCGCCCACGGCGGACTCCACGGTCAAGCCGGTTTCCCAGACCAGCAAGGCCGACGGGGACAAGGCCGAGAAGCCGGAAGACGGCAACATGGATGGCGCCCTGTCCAAGCTGAAATCGAAATTCCAGGAAGACCACCGCAACCTGGATTTCAGTATCGATGACTCCACCGGCGAGGTGGTGGTCAAGGTGCTGGACGGTGAGTCCGGCAAGCTCATCCGGCAGATGCCCAGCGAGGAGGTGCTCAAGCTGGCTAAACAGCTGGATGAGATGCGCAGCCTGATGTTCAAGGCCAAAGCCTAGTTGGCGCGGAACTTGAATCAGACTGACTAAGCGCAGGGGCGACGACGTAACGTTGGCAGGGGGATAGCGACATGGCAGGTATCAGCGGAATTGGCGGCTCGGGGCTGGACATCGACTCCATCGTCACCAAGATGGTGGCCGCCGAAAAGGCACCCAAGCAGGATCAGCTCACCAAGACCCAGAGCAAGGCGACCGCGCAACTCACGGCGATTGGTTCCCTGAAAGGCGCCATCAGCGAATTCCAGACCGCGCTGACCACGCTCAACAGCCCCACCAGCTTTCAGGCGCGGGGCGTCACCCTATCGAAGAGTGACTACCTCACGGCAACGGCCAGTACCAGTGCCAGCGTTGGCAGTTACCAGGTCGAGGTCAGCAGGCTGGCCACTAGCAGCAAGGTAGCCCTGGCGTCCGTACCAGCCACCTCTAGCACGACTGGCAGTGACGGCAAGGCCACTACGTCTCCTACTACCTTTGGCAAGGGCACGCTGAGCATCAAGATCGGCGATACCAAGTTGGCGGATATCCAGGTCGATGCCACCAACAACACCCTGAGTGGCATCCGCGATGCGATCAACAAGGCCGGGCAGAGCCAGGGGCTGAGCGCTAACATCGTCAACGACGACTCTGGGGCTCGTTTGGTGCTGAGCAGCACCAAGACTGGTGATGGTAACGACATCTCGGTATCTGTGAGTGGTGATGACGGTTCGGGCAAACAAAGTCTGACCAAGCTGGCCTATAATCCAAGTGACACCGAATCCAGTGATCCCGCTGCCGCTCATTCGCTTGCGAAAGCGCTGAGCGCCCAGATGACCATCGATGGTCTGAAGATCACCAGCGCCTCGAACACGGTCAGCGGTGCGGTCGATGGTCTGAGTTTCACCCTCAAGGCCACCACCCCGGTGGGAAGCCCCATGACAGTCGGCGTCAGCCAGGACGAGTCGGGGGTCAAGGGCAACATCAAGAATTTCGTCGACGCTTATAACAAGCTCATGGGCGTGATCAAGACCCAGACTTCGGTGACAACGGTCGGGGACAACAGTGCGCCCATCACGGCTGCGCTGGTAGGCGATGCCACTGCCCGCGGCCTCACGACTACCATCCGCAGTGAACTGAGCACCATGCAGGGCACGGGTGCGGTCAAGGCGCTGGCCGATCTGGGCATCACCACCCAGAAGGATGGCACCCTGGCCATCGACGACACCAAGCTGAGCAAGATGGTAAGTTCCAACTTCAGCGATCTGCCCAGTTTCTTTACCGGCGATCAGGGCATAGCGGCGCGGCTCAAGGGTAAGCTCGATCCCTATACCATGACCAATGGCATTCTCGAGCAGCGTTCGAACTCCCTGAGCACCACCCTGAAGAACGTGGATGCCCAGACCGCCACGCTCAACACCCGCATGACCGCGCTCTCGGATCGTCTCTACAAGCAATACAACGCCATGGACCAGCTGTACTCGTCGTTGTCGACCACCGCGTCCTCGCTCTCCCAACAGCTGGCGGCCATGCCCTTCGCCAACAAGAGTTGAGTGGGCCGATTCGGCCAATCCGGTCGATAAAGGGGTCAAGTAATTCGCGTCATGACCGATAAAGAAAGTATCGGAAACACACAGAGGTCGTGACATGAACGCAATGACAGCCATGCGCCAATACCAGCAGGTCGGCCTGCAGGCGCAGGTGTTCGAAGCCAGTCCCCATCAGCTGATCCAGATGCTCATGCAGGGTGCTCTGGACCGTCTGGCCAAGGCGCAAGGTGCCCTGGAGCGTGGTTGGCTGCCGGAGAAGGGCGAGCTGATCGGCAAGGCGGTATCCATCATCGCCGGTCTGAAGGACGTCCTCGATTTCGAGCAGGGTGGTGAGATCGCCACCAACCTGGATCGTCTGTACGACTATATGATCCGCCGGCTCAGCGAAGCCAACCGCAACAATGATCCTGTTATCCTTGAAGAAGTATCCGGCCTGATCCGCGAGATCAAATCCGGCTGGGATGCCATTGCCCCCTGATCTGGAGTCGACCGATGAACGTCGCCATGCAAAAGACCCCGGTGGAACGCGTCGAGCTCGTCTATGAGCAGATGGCCGCTGCGCTCAAGGCCGGAGACTGGACGCGGATCGCCGAGCTGGATCTGGATTGCCGGCTGTTCGTCGACGAAGCCATGTATGCCACGGGGGACGAGGCCGTAGCCCTGCGTGCCAGCCTCGAGCGCCTGCTGGCGCTCTATGCCTCCTTGCTGCAGAGCTGCAAGGCAGAGCGGGACGCTACCGCCCAAGAGTTGACCAAGCTCAACAAGTCGAATCAGGCCGCTAAGGTCTATCAACTGTTCGGTTGACTGTCATCTGTTGGACGGTAATTCAAAGTTTGGATATTTCGCCGCCATAAAATTGACCCCGCATCACAATTTGTCTTAACTTGCGCAAGATGCCGACCAGTTGGCACTTGGATGCAGGCGACACCTGCGCGTAGCGAACCGACAAGCCGAATTGGGGCAGGGACATGTGGCGTGAAACCAAGATCCTTCTGATCGACGATGAAGCCGAGCGGCGCAAGGCGGTCTCGGTCATTCTCGATTTTCTCGGCGAAGCTCATCTCGCCTGCACCAGTTCCGATTGGCAGGCCACCCTCGAAGCGCTCGACAGCAGTCGGCAGGTCAGCTGTGTGCTGGTCGGTCGCGTCGACAGCCGTGGCAACAGCGTCGAGCTGCTCAAGCAGGTGGTGGCCTGGGACGAGATGGTCCCGCTGCTATTGCTCGGCGAAGCGGCGCAGCCGGAGTGGCCGGACGATGTCCGCCGCCGTGTGCTGGTCTCCCTCGAATACCCGCTGGCCTACAACAAGCTGCTGGATTCCCTGCACCGCGCCCAGGTCTATCGCGAGATGTACGACCAGGCTCGGGATCGCGGGCGTCAGCGCGAGCCCGAGTTGTTTCGCAGCCTGGTGGGTACCAGTCGCGCCATCCAGGGCGTACGCAAGATGATGCAGCAGGTGGCCGATACCGAGGCCACGGTACTCATCCTCGGCGAATCCGGTACCGGCAAGGAGGTGGTGGCGCGCAACCTGCACTTCCACTCCAAGCGCCGCGAGGCGCCCTTCGTTCCGGTCAACTGCGGCGCCATTCCGGCAGAGTTGCTGGAAAGCGAGCTGTTCGGTCACGAGAAGGGTGCTTTCACCGGCGCCATCACCAGTCGCGCCGGTCGCTTCGAACTGGCCAACACCGGCACCCTGTTTCTCGACGAGATCGGCGACATGCCGCTGCCCATGCAGGTCAAGCTCTTGCGGGTGCTGCAGGAACGGACCTACGAGCGAGTGGGCAGCAACAAGACCCAGAGCGTGGACGTGCGCATCATCGCGGCGACCCACAAGAACCTGGAGCAGATGATCGCCGCCGGCACCTTCCGCGAAGACCTCTACTACCGCCTCAATGTCTTCCCCATCGACATGGCGCCGCTGCGCGAACGGGGTGAAGACATCCCGCTGCTGATCAACGAACTGATCGCGCGGATGGAACACGAGAAGCGGGGCTCCATCCGCTTCAACTCGGCGGCCATCATGTCGCTGTGCCGCCACGAGTGGCCGGGCAATGTCCGCGAACTGGCCAACCTCGTGGAACGCATGGCGATCATGCATCCCTATGGCGTCATCGGCGTGGCCGAGTTGCCGCTCAAGTTCCGCTACGTGGAAGATGAAGCCGATCCCATGGTGGAGTCCCTGCGCGAGGAATTGCAGGAGCGCGAAGCCATGGCCGGGATCGGGACGGTCGAGGTGTCGTCCTCGGCGCTGCTGCCGAGCGAAGGCCTGGATCTCAAGGACTACCTGGCCAACCTGGAAAAGAGCTTTATCCAGCAGGCGCTGGACGATGCCGGTGGCGTGGTGGCACGTGCCGCCGAGCGACTGCGCATCCGCCGGACCACCCTGGTCGAGAAGATGCGCAAGTACGGCATGGGCCGTCGCGACGACGAGTTCGACGAAGAGATCTAGCGATCCTACTGTAGCGCTGAATGGGTCAACGTAGGGTGGATGAGGGCGCAGCCTCATTCACCTTCTTTTTAACGTGGCAAGTGGAAAAGGCCATGCCGTTTTCCACGCTACGGCGCTTTGGCACCGGGGCGGCATGGGTCTTGCTCCAGCCTGGACAATGTCAATTGTCCGTCGCGAGCCCCAGCCGATGCCTGCGCAAGCCCTTTCTTCCGCTGTCCCTGCCGACGCTGCCGTGGAGGCTTCCGCCTCCGCGCAGGCCCGTGAAGCCCTGGGGCAGATGTCGCGCCAGCTGAGCGAATCCTTCCAGTTGCTCGAAGCCCGGATGAATTCGTTGCAGGGCGAACTGGAATGGGTGTCTGCCCAGCGTCTGCAGGAGCTGGCGGAAAAGGAGCGCCTGGCCAGTCGGCTGCAGAATCTGCTCGACGTCTTGCCCGCCGGCATCGTGGTGCTGGACGGCGCCGGGCGCGTGCGTGATGCCAACCCCGTGGCCCAGGCCCTGCTCAGTGAGCCTCTGACAGGCGAGCTGTGGCGTACGGTGATCGCCCGGGCCTTTGCCCCGCGCCATGACGACGGCCACGAGGTGTCCCTGCGCGACGGCCGGCGGCTGTCTATCGCCATCCGCTCCCTGGATGGCGAGCCGGGACAACTGGTGCTGCTCAACGACCTCACCGAAACCCGTCACCTGCAGGGCGAACTGGCGCGGCATGAACGGCTGTCGGCGCTGGGTCGGACCATGGCCTCGCTGGCGCATCAGATCCGTACCCCGCTGACCGCAGCGCTGCTTTATGCCAGCCATCTGGAGGAGGGCGGCCTGGCCCTGGCGCAGCAACAACGCTTCGCCAGCCGGCTCAAGGAGCGGCTGCACGAACTGGAAAACCAGGTCCGCGACATGCTGGTATTCGCTCGCGGCGAATTGCCCCTGGCGAATCGACTGACCCCCAGCGGGCTGTTCACCACCTTGCGCGAGGCGGCGACCCCTCATCTCGGCGACTGCCCCGTGCGTTGGCAACTGGATGCCCAGGGCGGACTGCTCGCCTGCAACCGCGACATGCTGGTGGGCGCCGCCCTGAACCTCATCCACAACGCCCTGCAGGCCATGGCGGGCAGTGGCCGCCCGGGACGACTCAAGGTGCATCTCCATCGCCGTGACGGCGAGTTGCGCCTGGTGATCAGCGATAGCGGTCCGGGCATTCCGCTGGCGGTCCAGCAGCGTCTGGGCGAGCCCTTTCTCAGCACCAAGACTACCGGCACCGGTCTCGGCTTGCCGGTGGCCCTGGCGATGGCCAAGGCCCACGGCGGCCGGCTGACCGTGCGCTCGCGGGTGGGGCGTGGCACGGTGGTGACCTTCATCCTGCCCCTGCTGGCGAGCGAGGAGACCTCGGCATGACCCTGCCCATCCTGCTGGTGGAAGACGACCGCGCCCTGCGCGAAGCCCTGGCCGATACCCTGGAGCTCGGCGGTTACCGCTATCGCGCCGTGGACAGCGGTGAAGCGGCATTGCTGGCGCTGGCCGAGGAGCCCTTCGGCCTGGTGATCAGCGACGTCAACATGCCCGGCATCGACGGTCATCAATTGCTGGCCAGTGTCCGGCTGCGCGATCCGGCGCTGCCGGTGCTGCTGATGACCGCCTTCGGCAGCATCGAACGCGCCGTCGAGGCCATGCGCGGCGGGGCGGCGGACTATCTGGTCAAGCCCTTCGAGCCGCGCCTGCTGCTGGACACCCTGGCGCGCTGCTGCCCCCAGGGGCGCCGCGCGCCCGGTGCGCGTCAGCCGGTGGCGGCCGATCCCCAGAGTCGGCAGTTGCTGGAGCTGGCCAGCCGGGTCGCCCGGAGCGAGGCCACGGTGCTCATCACCGGCGAGTCGGGCACCGGCAAGGAGGTGCTGGCGCGCTTCATCCATGATCAGTCGGCGCGGGCGGATGGCCCCTTCGTGGCGGTCAATTGCGCGGCCATCCCCGATCACCTGCTGGAAGCCATCCTCTTCGGTCACGAGAAGGGCGCCTTCACCGGCGCCATCGCCGCCCAGCCGGGCAAGTTCGAACTGGCCCAGGGCGGTACCCTGCTCCTGGACGAGATCTCCGAGATGCCGCTGGGGTTGCAGGCCAAGCTGCTGCGGGTCCTGCAGGAGCGCGAGGTGGAGCGGGTCGGGGCGCGCAAGCCGCTGGCGCTGGACATCCGCGTGGTGGCCACCAGCAACCGCAAGCTGGCGGAGGAGGTGGCCGCCGGGCGCTTCCGTGAAGACCTCTTCTATCGCCTGTCGGTCTTTCCGCTGGCCTGGCTGCCGCTGCGCGAACGACCGGCCGACATCGTGCCCCTGGCCGAACGGCTGCTGGCTGTCCAGGCCGCGCGGATGAATCGTCCGGTACCGGCCCTGAGCGCCGCCGCGCGCCAGGCCCTGGCCGAGCATCCCTGGCCGGGCAATGTGCGCGAACTGGACAATGCCGTGCAGCGGGCGCTGATCCTGCAACCGGGCCACCAGCTCCAGGCCGAGGATTTCGGACTGCACTGGCTGGCGACCGGTGTCTCCCAGACGCCTGTCGCAGCGCCCGTACCGACGGCGGGCGTGGCCGATGCCATGCGTCCATTGGACGCCGATCTGCGCGATCGGGAATTCCAGGTGATCCTCGATACCCTGAAGGCCGAACGCGGCCGCCGCAAGGAGACCGCCGAGCGCCTGGGCATCAGTGCTCGCACCCTCAGGTACAAGCTGGCGCAGATGCGCGATGCCGGGCTGGATGTGGAGCAGGAATTGCTCGCCGGTTGCTGAGCGCGCAAGTCGATAGCCGGCTATCTACCCAGAGGGAACCAACCGTCTAAGGCGCTGTTCTAGAGAAAGGATCGCGACTGCGGCGTGGGGTCGCAGAGGAAGCTCGCCCCCGCCGTCCCGGACCCCGTCCGGCCGCTTTGCTTTCTTCTCCTAGGCGCTGCTTGTGCTGAAAACGGTTTCATGGACGGTGCTTGCCGTTTTTGCCGCGGGTGGCGCGCCTGCCAGCACGAGGACGCTTGCCATGGGTTCCACCGCACCTTCCAGCTCTAACGCCGACCTATTGACCATCAATACCATCCGTACCCTGTCCATGGATGCGGTACAGAAGGCCAATTCTGGCCACCCTGGTACGCCGATGGCCCTGGCCCCGGTCGGTCATACGCTGTGGAGCCGCTTCCTCCGCTATCACCCCGAGCATCCGGACTGGCCCAACCGCGACCGCTTCGTGCTGTCGGTCGGCCATGCCTCCATGCTGCTCTATTCGCTGCTGCATCTCGCGGGCGTCAAGGAGATCGACGAGCACGGCACCGCGACCGGCAAGGAAGCGGTCAGCCTGGAGGACATCAAGCAATTCCGTCAGCTGGACTCCAAGACCCCGGGCCATCCCGAGTACCGCATGACCACTGGCATCGAGACCACCACCGGTCCGCTGGGGCAGGGCTGCGGCAACAGCGTCGGCATGGCACTGGCGCAGAAGTGGCTGGCGGCGCGTTTCAATCAGCCGGGCGTGACCCTGTTCGACTATGACGTCTACGTCCTCTGCGGCGACGGCGACATGATGGAAGGGGTCACCGGCGAGGCAGCGTCCATGGCCGGCCACCTGGGGCTGGACAACCTCTGCTGGATCTACGACAACAACACCATCAGCATCGAGGGCCACACCGAGCTGGCCTTCAGCGAAGACGTGGCCGAGCGCTTCCGTGGCTATGGCTGGCACACCCTGCACGTCAAGGATGCCAACGACGCCGAGGCCCTGGCCGCCGCCCTGCATCGCTTCAAGGGCAACACCGGCAAGCCGACCCTGATCGTGGTCGACAGCCTGATCGGCTATGGCGCACCCAACAAGCAGAACACCGCGGCGGCCCACGGCGAGCCGCTGGGCGCGGACGAGATCAAGCTGGCGAAGAAGGCCTACGGCTGGCCGGAAGATGCCGACTTCCTGGTGCCCGACGAAGCCCGTCATCACCTGCGTGATGCCCTGCTGGAACGGGCCAGTGGTCTCTACGAAGACTGGAATCGCGCCTTCGATCGTCTGCGCCAGGACGATCCGCGCCGTGCCGACGAACTCCAGCGCATGCGTGCCGGGGAGATGCCGGAGGGCTGGGACGCCAAGCTGCCCAATTTCGACGCCGACGCCAAGGGCGTGGCCTCCCGCGAATCCGGCGGCAAGGCGCTCAATGCCTTTGCCGAACAGATCCCCTGGCTGGTCGGGGGGGCCGCCGACCTGGCGCCGTCCACCAAGACCAACCTCAAGTTCGACGGCGCCGGCAGCTTCTCCGCGCGGGAGCCTTCGGGGCGCAACATGCATTTCGGCATCCGCGAGCATGCCATGGGCTCCATCGCCAATGGCATGGCGCTCTGCTACCTGCGCAGCTTCACCGCCACCTTCCTGGTGTTCAGCGACTACATGAAGCCGCCGATCCGCCTGGCGTCCATCATGGAGCTGCCCGTGGTGTTCGTCTTCACCCACGACTCCATCGGCGTCGGCGAAGATGGCCCGACCCACCAGCCCATCGAGCACCTGGCGCAACTGCGCGCCACCCCGGGCCTGCTGACCCTGCGTCCGGGCGATGCCAACGAAGCCGTGCAGGCCTGGAAGATCGCCCTGCAACAGACCAACAGACCCTCCTGCATGGTGCTGTCGCGCCAGCCGCTGCCGACCCTGGATCGTTCGAAGTACGCCAGTGCCGAAGGGGTCGCTCAGGGTGCCTACGTGGTGGCCGATGCCGAGGGCGGTAAGCCCCAGGTCATCCTCATGGCTACCGGCAGTGAATTGGGCCTGGCGATGCAGGCTTATGAGCAACTCAAGGGCGAAGGGGTCAAGGCACGGGTGGTTTCCATGCCCTGCTGGGAACTGTTCGAAGAGCAGGACGAGGCCTACAAGCAGTCCGTGCTGCCCGACGAGGTGCTGGGGCGCGTCGCCATCGAGCAGGCCGGTCCCCTCGGCTGGGAGCGCTATATCGGGTGCAAGGGTGCCTCGGTGACCATGAGCACCTTCGGGGCCTCGGCGCCCATCGGCAAGCTGCAGGCCAAATACGGCTACACCGTGGACAACGTGGTCAAGCTGGCCAAGGAACAGGCACAACGCTCCGGGAGTGCCAAATGAGCAATCCACTCAAACAGCTGACGGAGCAGGGCCAGGCGGTCTGGCTCGATTTCGTCAGCCGCGAGTTCCTCGCCAAGGGTGAACTGCAGAAGCTGATCGAGCGTGACGGCCTCACCGGCGTCACCTCCAACCCGTCGATCTTCGAGAAGGCCATGGGGCATGGCAGTGACTATGACGCCAGCCTCAAGGCCTTTCTGGAAAAGGCCGATGCCGAGCCGGTGGATGTCTATGAGCATCTGGCGATCGAGGACATCCAGCAGGCCGCCGACATCCTGCGGCCGGTCTACGATCGCCTCGAAGGCCGCGATGGCTACGTGAGCCTGGAGGTCTCGCCCTATCTGGCGCTGGATACCCGTGCCACCCTGGAAGAGGCGCGCCGGCTCTGGCAGGCGGTGGACCGGCCCAATCTCATGGTCAAGGTGCCGGGTACGCCCGAGGGTGCCGTGGCCATCCGCAAACTGATCGAAGAGGGGATCAACGTCAATGTGACCCTGCTGTTCGATCGCAACGCCTATATGGCGGTGGCGGAGGCCTATATCGCCGGTCTGGAAGCCCGCCTGCATCGCGGTGAAGACATTTCCCGTCTCGCCAGCGTGGCGAGCTTCTTTATCAGCCGGGTCGATGGCGTGCTGGACAAGCTGATCGACGAGCGCAAGGGCGAGGACGCCGAGCTGGGCGGGCTGCGTGGCAAGATCGCCATCGCCAACGCCAAGCTGGCCTATCAGGACTACCTGCGGCTGATCCAGTCGCCGCGCTGGAAGGTTCTGGAAGCCAAGGGTGCGCGCCCGCAGCGTCTGCTGTGGGCCTCCACCGGCTCCAAGGATCCGGCCTATCCCGATACCCTCTATGTCGACCAGCTGATCGGTCCGGATACGGTCAACACTATGCCGCCCAAGACCATGGACGCCTTCCGTGACCATGGCACCGCGGCTCCCATGCTAAGCACCGATATCGAAGCCGCGCAGCGCGTGGTGGATGCGACCGCCCGTTTCGGGCTGGACCTGGATGGCGTGGCCAAGCGGCTGGTCAAGGACGGTGCCCGCCAGTTCGAGGACGCCGCCGATGCGCTGCTGGGCGCGGTCGGCCAGAAGCGCATCGATTTCCTGGGTGAGCGCCTGAATACCGCGGACTATCGCCTGCCCGATGCGCTGAATGAAGCGGTGGAAAAGCGTCTCGACGAGGCACGCCGTGAAGGCTGGTCCCGTAGGCTGTGGCAGGGCGATGCCTCGCTCTGGACCGGTCGCGATGAGGACCAGTGGGTTGGCTGGCTGGCCGCGGCCCAGGGCCGTCAGGCTGACCCCAAAGCCTTGGCAGCCCTGGCTGAAGCGGCCCGGCAAGAGGGCCTGGATACCGTGGTGCTGCTGGGCATGGGCGGTTCGAGCCTGGGTCCGGAGGTGCTGGCCAATACCCTGGGCACCGCGCCAGGCGGGCTCACGCTCAAGGTGCTCGATTCCACCGATCCGGCGCAGATCGCCGCCCTGGAAGAGCAACTGGACCTGCACCGGACGCTGTTCCTGGTTTCGAGCAAATCCGGCTCGACCCTGGAGCCAGAAATCCTGCGCGCCTATTTCCACAAGGCCGTCGAGCAGGCCCTGGGTGCGGAAGCAGCCCAGCGGCGCTTCGTCGCCATTACCGATCCCGGCTCCAAGCTCGAAGCCAGTGCCACGGCCGAGGGCTACCGGGCTATTTTCCAGGGCGATCCCCATATCGGTGGACGCTATTCGGTGCTGTCGGTATTCGGCATGGTGCCCCTGGCGCTGCTCGGCCATTCGGTGGCCGATTTCTTCCAGGTGACCCAGCCCATGGTGCTGGCCTGCAGCCCCAGTGCGCCACCGGCCATCAATCCCGGCATCCGCCTGGGCGTGGTCCTGGGCGAGGCGGTGCGTGCCGGACGCGACAAGGTCACCCTGATCGCCTCGCCGGGTGTCGCCAGCCTGGGCGCCTGGCTGGAGCAGTTGCTCGCCGAGAGCACCGGCAAGCAGGGCAAGGGCATCATCCCGGTGGACCTGGAGCCGCTCGGCGAGCCAGCCGTCTATGGGGCGGATCGGGTGTTCGTTAGCCTAGTGCTGGCGGGCGAAGAAGACGCCGAGCGCGACCGTCGCCTGCAAGCCCTGGCCGCAGCCGGGCATCCGGTGGTGGACATCCGTCTCGCCCGCGCCGAACTGATCGGCCAGGAATTCTTCCGCTGGGAGGTGGCGACCGAGGTGGCCGGTGCCGTCATCGGCATCAATCCCTTCGATCAGCCCGACGTGGAAGCCAGCAAGATCAAGACCCGCGCCCTTACCGACGGCTACGAACGCGAAGGGCGTCTTGCCGGCGACGAGCCGTTGCTGGAGGAGGGTACCCTGGCCCTGTTCGGCGATGCCGACCTGCAGGGGCAGGACACCGCCCGCGCGGCGATCAGGGCGCACCTGGCGCGCCTGCAGCCTGGCGACTATCTCGCCGTGCTGGCCTATCTCGAGCGCAATGCCGTGCATGAGGAGGCCTTGAGCGCCATGCGTGATAGCATTCGCGACAGCAAGCGCGTAGCGACCGTCGGCGGCTTCGGCCCCCGCTTTCTGCACTCCACCGGACAGGCCTACAAGGGCGGTCCGAACTCGGGTGTGTTCATCCAGATTACCGCCGATGCCCAGAACGACCTGGAGATTCCAGGGCGGAGTCTGAGCTTTGGTGTCGTCGAGGCCGCCCAGGCCAAGGGCGACCTCGAGGTGCTGGCCGAACGGGGACGGCGCTACCTGCGCGTGCATATCAAGGGCGGCGACATCGACGCCGGCCTGCAACAAATCGTCGAACTGGTCGAGGCGGCGGTCGCCTGACCTCAAGGAGTCATCAGCATGCAATTGGGAATCATCGGACTGGGCCGCATGGGCGGCAACATCGCACGGCGTTTGATGAAGCATGGGCATGAAGTCGCGGTCTATGACCGCAGTGCCGAAACCGTGGCCGGCCTCGGCAAGGAAGGCGCCGTCACCGCCGATAGCCTGGACGGTGTCATCGCCGCCCTGGCTCAGCCGCGGGCCATCTGGGTCATGCTGCCGGCCGGCGAGCCGACCGAGCAGACCATCGCCGAGCTGGCCGACCGCCTGGCTCCCGGCGACGTCATCATCGATGGTGGCAACACCTACTACAAGGACGACATCCGTCGCGCCAAGACCCTGGCCGAGAAGGGCATCGACTACGTCGATGTCGGCACCTCCGGTGGCGTCTGGGGCCTGGAGCGCGGCTACTGCATGATGATCGGCGGCAAGTCCGAAGCCGTCGAGCGTCTGGAGCCCATCTTCGAAGCCCTGGCCCCCGGTTATGGCAGCATCGAGCGTACCCGTGGCCGCAACGCCCCGGACGAGCGTGCCGAGCGCGGCTTCATCTTCACCGGTCCGGCCGGTTCCGGTCACTTCGTCAAGATGGTGCACAACGGCATCGAATACGGCCTGATGCAGGCCTATGCCGAAGGCTTCGACATCCTCAAGATGAAGAACAGCGACAAGCTGCCGGAAGACGAGCGTTTCGACCTGGACCTGGCCGACATCGCCGAAGTCTGGCGCCGTGGCAGCGTGGTGTCCTCCTGGCTGCTGGACCTGACCGCCCAGGCCCTGGCCGGCGACGTCGCCTTGGAGAAATTCTCCGGCTCCGTGGCCGACAGCGGCGAAGGTCGCTGGACCATCGAGGCGGCCATCGAGGAAGCGGTACCGGTCAACGTCCTGTCCGCCGCCCTCTATGCGCGTTTCCGCTCCCGCCAGCAAGCCACCTACGCCGACAAGCTGCTGTCGGCCATGAGATTCGGCTTCGGCGGTCACGTCGAAATCCCGCAATAAAACCTCGGCCGTTCCCCTGTGGAGCGGCCACGGGCCGCGTCCCGGGGGACGGCATCAGCCGCCCTCGCGGATAAGGCCCTGTCATGACCGATTCTCCTGCTGTCACCCCCAGCACCGCCGCCCAGGAGCGCCGCTCCTGCACCAAGGCACCCACCGCACCGCCGGCCACGCTCTTTCTGTTCGGCGCCAATGGCGACCTGGTCAAGCGACTGCTGATCCCCTCGCTGTACAACCTCCTGCGCGACGGTCTGCTCGACGACCGCACCCAGATCATCGGCGTCGACCACAACCCCAACTCCGACGAAGGTTTCGCCGACCGGCTGGAAGCCTTCATCCGCGACCAGGCCGAAGCCAAGGGCAAGTCCCGGGACGAGGCGCTGGATGCCGATCTCTGGGGCCAGCTGCGCGGGCGCATCCGCTATCTGCAGGGCGACTTCCTCGAAGACGCCACCTACCAGGCGGTGGCCGAGCGCATCGCCCAGGCCGACACCGACAACGCCGTCTTCTACCTGGCCACCGCCGCGCGCTTCTTCGGCGACGTCGCCGAGCGCCTGGGCAAGGCCGGACTGCTGGAAGAGCGTGAAGACGCCTACCGCCGGCTGGTGGTGGAAAAGCCCTTTGGCGCCGACCTGGCCAGTGCCCAGGCGCTCAACCAGCGCCTGCTGGCGAACATGGAGGAAAAGCAGATCTATAGAATCGACCACTACCTGGGCAAGGAGACGGTGCAGAACATCCTGGTCAGCCGTTTCTCCAACGCCCTGTTCGAGTCGTTCTGGAACAACCACTACATCGACCATGTGCAGATCACCGCGGCCGAGACCGTGGGCGTGGAGTCGCGGGGCGATTTCTACGAGAAGACCGGTACCCTCAGGGACATGGTACCCAACCACCTGTTCCAGCTGCTGGCCATGGTCGCCATGGAGCCGCCGGCCTCCTTCAACGCCACCTCGGTGCGTGACGAGAAGGCCAAGGTGGTCGGCGCCATCCGTCCCCAGACCACCGAAGAGGCCCTGGCCAACTCGGTGCGTGGCCAGTACGCCGCCGGGACAATGAACGACAAGCCCGTCAAAGGCTATCGCGAGGAAGAGCGGGTCGATCCCGAGAGCCAGACCGAGACCTATGTGGCGCTCAAGCTGTTCGTCGACAACTGGCGCTGGGCCGGGGTGCCTTTCTACCTGCGCACTGGCAAGCGCCTGACCGCGCGTGATACCGAGATCGCCATCTGCTTCAAGCATGCGCCCTATGCCCAGTTCCGCGACACCAAGATCGACCGGATGCGGCCCAACTACCTGATCATCCAGATCCAGCCCGACGAAGGCATGTGGTTCGACTTCCATGCCAAGCGCCCGGGACCCCTGGTGGAACTGGAGAACATCCGCATGGGCTTCGCCTATAGCGATTTCTTCGAGATGCAGCCCTCCACCGGCTACGAAACCCTGATCTACGACTCCCTGATCGGCGACCAGACCCTGTTCCAGCGCGCCGACAACATCGAGAACGGCTGGCGCGCCGTGCAACCCTTCCTCGACGCCTGGCAACAGGGCGGCGCAGTGGAAAGCTACGCCGCGGGCAGTGCCGGTCCCGCCGGTGCCGATGAACTCCTGCAGAAGGACGGCCGCTCATGGCATCCGCTGACCTGACCCCCATCGACCTGCTGGTGTCGGATATCGACGGCACCCTGGTGCGTGACGACAAAAGCCTGAGCGAGGCGGTGATCGCCGCGGTAAAGCGCCTGCAGGCGGCCGGCAAGGCCATCACCCTGGTCAGCAGCCGCCCGCCACGGGCGCTACTGCCGCTGGTGCGGCAACTTGGCATTGACCAGGCGGTGGCCGGTTTCAACGGCGGCAATCTGGTGGAAGCGGACGGCATCCTGATCCGCGCCCACCGCCTCGCCGAGCAGGTGACGCGTCAGGTGCTGGAGCGCCTGGATCGCGAGGCCTTCGAAGTCTGGTTGTTCGCCGACGACCTCTGGCTGACCCGCGACGGGGAGGGGCCCTACGTCCCCCGCGAGACCCGGGCACTGGGCTATGGACCGACCGTGGTGCACTCCTTCGAACCCTACCTGGATCGCGTCGACAAGATCGTCGCTGCCGGCAGCGATCACGCCGGCCTGGAAGCCCTGGAGGGCGAACTGGGTGAGCGATTGGGCGAGGGCGCCACGGTGCTGCGCTCCCAGCTCTATTACCTGGACATCACCCATCCCAAGGCCAACAAGGGCGACGCCCTGATCGAACTGGCCCAGGCCGCGGGCGTACCCGTGGCGCGCACCGCGGCCATTGGCGATGGCAGCAACGACGTGCCCATGTTCCGCCAGGCGGGCCTGGCCATCGCCATGGGCCAGGCCGGGGCGGCGGTGCGCGAAGCAGCCGACCGGGTGACGGCCAGCAACCAGGAAGATGGCCTGGCCCAGGCCATCGATCAGTGGATCCTGGGGGCCTGATGGCTGGTTGGTGAGGTTGGGTTGAGACAGCTCCACCGTCGAAGCCCAACAGGTCTGAATTAGCTCCAGGTGGAAAAGGCTGCGCCGTTTTCCACACTACGGCCTGATGGGTGAGGTTGGGCTTCGCTTTGCTCAACCCAACCTAAAGGGTGCGTAGGTCGGGTTGCGGCGGCTCCATCGCCGAGGCCCAACAGGGTTGGCCTTAGCACAGGTGGAAAAGGCGGCGCCGCTTTCCACGCTACGCGGTATCAGGCGGGCGCCCCCTCTCCCTCCGGGAGAGGGCCGGGGTGAGGGTAGCCCAAACCCCGCGCTACCCCTCCTTCTGCTCCCTGAACCCCCGCACATGCTCCACCAGTGCCCGCAGCTTGGGCGCCAGGTTGTGGCGGTTCGGATAGTAGAGGTAGAAGCCGTGAAAGGGCGGCAGATAGTCGTCCAGCACCCGCTCCAGTTCACCACGTGCCAGATAGGGCCGGAAGGTGTCCTCCATGCCAAAGGTGATGCCGCCGCCGGCCAGGGCGGTGCGCACCATCAGCAGCATGTCGTTGGTGGTGATCCGCGGCGAAACGGCCACGTCGAAGGCGCGGCCGTCCTCGCTGAATTCCCAGCGCCAGGGCGCCACCTCCGGAGCCGGACGCCAGCCGATGCAGCGGTGGTCCGCCAGGTCGCGCGGGTGCCGCGGCCGCCCGTGGCGGGCGAAGTAGGCCGGCGTCGCCACCGCCACCTCGCGCTGCGCCCCGGTCACCGGGATGGCGATCATGTCCTGCTCGATCACCTCGCCCAGTCGCACGCCGGCATCGAAACCCCGCGCGACGATATCGAATTCCTCGTCGGTGACAGTGATGTCCAGGGTCACCTCCGGATAGGCCTCGACGAAGCTGGCCAGCAGCGGCCCGTCGAGAAAGCGCTCGGCGATGGAGGTGACCGCGACCCGCAACAACCCCCGCGGTGGGCCGGCGTGACTGGCGTCTTCCAGGGCACCCAGCAGCCCGGCCAGGGGCCCGGCGACCTGCCGCTGCAGGCGTTCGCCCGCTTCGGTGAGACGCACGCTGCGGGTGGTGCGCTGCACCAGCGAGCTGCCCAATTCGTCTTCCAGACGGCGAATGGCCTGGCTGACCGCCGAGCGACTGACGCCCAGGCGATCGGCCGCCACACGAAAATTCTCGGCGGTGGCCACCACGGTGAAGACCTTGAGCAGATTCAGATCGGTAGGCATTGGTAAGTCCGGCTAACCATGGCAGTCAGGGAAGGGGGAGTTATCACGACAATGGCCCCTCGCTAAGGTGGTGGCAAGCCTGGAAGGGCGCCGTGCTGACAAAGCACGCAGCCGACGAGCAGATCGTCCGGGCAAACCATCCCATTTCGAGAGGAACACTCCATGGCTTTCGACAAGGTCGTACTCATCACCGGCGCTTCCAGTGGCATAGGTGCGGGCATCGCGCGCGAACTGGGCGCGGCCGGCTGCAAGCTCCTGCTCGGTGCCCGCCGCAGTGAGCGGCTGGAAGCCCTGGCGGCCGAGATCAACGCTGCGGGCGGCGAGGCCGCCTGCCGCCGACTGGACGTCACCGACAGCGCCGACGTGGCCGCCTTCGCCCAGGCGGCGCGCGAACGCTGGGGCCGGGTGGACGTCATCGTCAACAACGCCGGCATCATGCCGCTGTCGCCCCTGGCCTCGCTCAAGACCGCAGAGTGGATGCAGATGGTCGACGTCAACATCAAGGGCGTGCTCAACGGCATCGCCGCGGTGCTGCCGGAATTCACCGCCCGCGGCGCTGGACACATCATCAACCTGGGCTCCATCGGCGCCCTGTCGGTGGTGCCCACGGCGGCGGTCTATTGCGCCACCAAGCATGCGGTGCGGGCGATCTCCGAGGGATTACGCCAGGAACGTGACGATCTGCGGGTCACCTGCATCCATCCGGGCGTGGTGGAAAGCGAGCTGGCGTCCACCATCACCGATCCCGCCGCCCAGGCGATGATGGACAGCTACCGCGCTATCGCCCTGCAACCCGATGCCATCGGCCGCGCGGTGCGCTACGCCATCGAGCAGCCGGACGACGTGGACGTCAACGAGATCGTCGTCCGCCCGACGCGCAGCGCCAACTAGATCGTTTCGGCCAGGGCTTCGAGAAAGCGCTCCAGCACCAGATTCGGCCGCCGACCCTTGCGGGTGACGGCGGCCAGGGTGGTGTCGAAATGGAAGCGTTCGGGATTGAGGGCGCGCAGTTGTCCTTGCACCACCCAGGGCTGGGCCACGTGGTCGGGCAGGTAGCCGATGTAGCAGCCGGTGAGGATAAGGAAGGCCACGCCTTCGCGATCCGAGGCCCGCGCCGTGCAATTCAGCGCGGCATGGCGCTCGTGGCCGTCCTGGTTGAGCAGATGATTGGGGCCGACCGCGTCCTGGGCGGCCAGGACGCTTTCGTCCAGCGCCACATCGGCCACCGCGAACAGTGGATGGGCCTGGCTGCAATAGAGCAGGGCGCGCTCTTCGTAGAGCGGCAGATAGTCCAGCCCGGCCAGGGCATTGATCAGCGGTAGCACGCCCAGGTGCAGATGGCCGTCGAGCACGCCGGTCTCGATCTCGCCGGGCAGGGTCATGCCGATGTTGACCACCACCCCCGGCGCGGCGCGCTTGAGCGCGGCCAGGGCATGGGTGATGCGCATGCGCGGCTGGGTCACCAGGTTGTTGATGATGCCCAGGTTCAGCTCGCCGCGCAGATGCTGGTGCAGCTGGTTGACCTCGCTGCGAAAGCCTTCCAGGGCGGCGAACAGCGACTGGCTCGCCTTGAGCACCTCGCGGCCTTCGTCGGTCAGGGAGAAACCGGCGCGCCCGCGCTGGCAGAGGCGCATGCCCAGGCGTTTTTCCAGATCGTTCATGTGCAGGCTGATGGCCGAGCGGGTGATGCCCAGCCGGCCTTCGGCGGCGGTGAAGCTGCCGCATTCCACCACGGTCTTGAATAGTCGCAGCAGGCGGATCTCGAAATCGCCGACCTGGGCGAGCAGGGCCTTGCGCGTCGTCTTCATGGCTGCCACCGCAAATGCGGGACAGCATAAGGCGCCGTCGGGAGCGGCGCCAGCGACCGGCTTCAGGCGCCGATCAGCACCCGGCTGCGCTGCTGGGTGACCTGCTTGACCACCCAGACCGCGGCGATGCAGCAGAGCAGGGTGATCAGCGTCAGGCACAGGCGGGTCCCCAGGTACTGGGCGAAATTCTGCTCACCCAGCAGGCGCCCCAGCGCCCGGTAGGCGCCAGCCAGATAGCCGTGCAGGAAGTAGATGGCGAAGCTGTAGGCGCCGAGCAGCGCCATGCCCTTGGCCAGGCGGCTGTCGGCACGTTCCGGTGTCTTGACCTGCCGGCTGAAGACGGCGAACAGCAGCAGGCACAGCGCCAGTTTCTGCAGGCCGTAGAAGGCGCTGTCGAGCACCGCCGCGCCACTCAGCAGCACCAGGGCCGCCAGCAGCCAGTAGCGCGCCTGGGGTCGTTGCAGGCGCTCGCGCTGTTCGCAGGCCAGCATGCCGCAGAGGTAGATCGGCAGGAAATGCAGCGCTGCCAGCAGCGGATCGGCATCGTTGGCCGGACGGTCGGACACCAGGAAATACAGCAGGCCGACCATGGTCGCCGCGGGCAGCAGGCCACGCTTGACGATCCATTCGAGGACCGGCGCGAGCAGGAAGATCAAGGTCAGTGCCGGAATGAACCACAGCGGACCGAGGTGGGCGCCGGTGGCCAGCAGCAGGGCGGTCTGGGCGAAGGGCGGCCAGTCATGGAAGGCGTTCATGTCAATCCATTCGTGTTCCTGCTTGAGTCCGGAGACATAGAGCAGCACGGCGGGGATCGAGATCAGCAGGTAGGGCAGGATGACGTTCTGCAGCTTCTTGCTCAGGTAGACCTGGTAGCTGTATTTGCCGAGATTGTAGCGAAAGAAGAAGCCGGACAGGGTGACGAAGATGCAGGTGGTTTCCAGCGACAGCAGATTCAGGGCGATCTGCTGGTGTTCGGTGGTCTGGTAGCTACCCACGGTCATGTGGTGGAAAACGATGAGAACGGCCGCCAGGCCGCGGATCCAGTTGAGCTGAATCAGCATGGAGAGGTTTCCTTGGGGAATAGGTAAACCACGCGCTCTGCCTCGGGAGAGGGGCACGGGTTAGCGAAAGCGGAAGATTGAATGCGCGGTAGAGACGGCGGACAGGCTACCGCGCCCGGCAGGACTACGCGCCGGGAAAAGAGGTGAGGCGAGGGGGCCTCGGCGCCACGGGACTACGGTGGCAGGCGGCCAGCTTAAAGTGTTTCAGGCAAGTCACTGATTACTAATCAATTTTCTTGGTTTCAAGATGTTTCGGCGGTGCAGAGTTGGCACGGATGATCGCCTCTGGAAAGGGGGTTTCATCCATTCCAGTATCCGCTCAATGAGAGACGTTTTCCCCTGCAAGAAAGTCTCGATTGGTTGAGCACTCTCGCCAATAAGGTGAGTTTCAAGATATCCAAGCGTAAGAAAAAAACCCTTTAACTCACGCAAAACCGGGCGCACTCTGCAGACTCGACTTCACCGCCCGAGACCCCGTCATGAACCAGCCGCTGACCGTTTCCCCTCCTGTCGCCGCCCAGCTCAATCTGCGCGCCCACTGGATGCCCTTCACCGCCAATCGCGCCTTCCAGAAGGATCCGCGCATCGTGGTGGCCGCCGAGGGCAGTTGGCTGACGGACGACCAGGGCCGACGCATCTATGACAGTCTCTCCGGCCTCTGGACCTGCGGCGCCGGTCACTCGCGCAAGGAGATCCAGGAGGCCGTGGCACGGCAGCTGGGCACCCTCGACTATTCGCCGGGCTTCCAGTACGGCCATCCGCTGTCCTTCCAACTGGCCGAGAAGATGGCCGAACTGACTCCGGCCGGTCTCGATCATGTCTTCTTCACCGGTTCGGGTTCCGAGAGCGCTGATACCTCGGTCAAGCTGGCCCGCGCCTACTGGCGCATCAAGGGCCAGCCGGCCAAGACCAAGCTGATCGGCCGGGCCCGCGGTTATCACGGCGTCAACATCGCCGGCACCAGCCTGGGTGGCATCGGCGGCAACCGGAAGCTGTACGGCTCCTTCATGGACGTCGACCACCTGCCGCACACCCTGCAACCGGGCCTGGCGTTTACCAGGGGCATGGCCGAGACCGGCGGCGTCGAGCTGGCCAACGAACTGCTCAAGCTGATCGAGCTGCACGATGCCTCCAACATCGCCGCCGTCATCGTCGAGCCCATGTCCGGTTCGGCCGGGGTGATCGTGCCGCCGGTGGGCTATCTGCAGCGCTTGCGCGAGATCTGCACCCAGCACGACATCCTGCTGATCTTCGACGAGGTCATCACCGCCTTTGGTCGCATGGGCCGCCACACCGGCGCCGAATTCTTCGGCGTGACGCCGGACCTCATGAACGTGGCCAAGCAGGTCACCAACGGCGCCGTGCCCCTGGGCGCGGTGATCGCCAGCAGCGCCATCTACGACACCTTCATGAACCAGGCCACGCCGGAGCATATGGTGGAATTCCCCCATGGCTACACCTACTCGGCCCATCCGGTGGCCTGCGCCGCCGGCCTGGCCGCGCTGGAGCTCTTGGAGCGGGAGAACCTGGTGCAACAGGCCGCCGAGCTGGCGCCAAAGTTCGAAGCTTCGCTGCATGGCCTCAAGGGCGCCAAGCACGTGGTGGACATCCGCAACTGCGGCCTGGCTGGCGCCCTGCAACTCGCCCCGCGCGATGGCGATGCGGTGATCCGCCCGTTCGAGGCCGGCATCGCCCTGTGGAAGGCCGGTTTCTATGTCCGCTTCGGCGGCGACACCCTGCAATTCGGGCCCACCTTCAACGCCAAGATCGAAGACCTGGACCGCGTCTTCGCCGCCGTCGGCGACGTCCTCAATCGCCTCGACTGATCCCTTTTTCAGCGCTCCCGCCGCGGAGCGCCCGCCTCTTGTACAAGGAGTCCCCTTCATGAGCCTCAAGCATCTCATCGGCGGCCAACTGGTCGACGGCGGCAGCCGCCGCGCACCGGTCTACAACCCCTCCACCGGCGCGGTGATCCGCGAAGTGCCCCTGGCCGATGCCGCTACCCTGCAACAGGCCATCGATGCCGCCCAGGCCGCCTTTCCGGCCTGGCGCAACACCCCGCCGGCCAAGCGTGCCCAGGTGCTGTTCCGCTTCAAGCAACTGCTGGAAAGCAACGAAGCGCGCCTGGTGCAGCTGATCAGCGAAGAGCACGGCAAGACCCTGGAAGACGCCGCCGGCGAATTGCGCCGTGGCATCGAGAACGTCGAATACGCCACCGCCGCACCCGAATTGCTCAAGGGCGAATACAACCGCAATGCCGGTCCGAGCATCGACACCTGGTCCGACTTCCAGCCGCTAGGCGTGGTGGCCGGCATCACCCCCTTCAACTTCCCGGCCATGGTGCCGCTGTGGATGTATCCGCTGGCCATCGCCTGCGGCAACACCTTCATCCTCAAGCCCAGCGAGCGCGATCCCAGCTCCACCCTGGCCATCGCCCAGCTGTTCGAGGAAGCGGGTCTGCCCAAGGGCGTGCTCAACGTGGTGCATGGCGATAAGGAAGCCGTGGATGGCCTGATCGACGCCCCCGAGGTCAAGGCGCTGAGCTTTGTCGGCTCCACTCCCATCGCCGAATACATCTATGCCCGCGGCACCGCCAAGGGCAAGCGCGTCCAGGCGCTGGGCGGCGCCAAGAACCACGCGGTGGTCATGCCGGACGCCGACCTCGGCAACACCGTCAATGCGCTGATGGGCGCCGCCTACGGCTCCTGCGGCGAACGCTGCATGGCCATCTCGGTGGCGGTCTGCGTCGGTGACCAGGTCGCCGATGCCCTGATTGCCCGGCTGGTGCCGGAGATCGAAAAGCTCAAGGTCGGCCCGGGTACTCAGTGCGGCCTGGACATGGGGCCGCTGGTCACCGGCGCGCACCTGGACAAGGTCACCGGCTATGTCGTCGACGGCGTCGCCGCGGGCGCCAAGCTGGTGGTGGACGGCCGCAGCCTCAAGGTCGCCGACCATGAAGACGGCTTCTTCCTCGGCGGCTGCCTGTTCGATCAGGTCACCCCGGAGATGCGCATCTATAAGGAGGAGATCTTCGGCCCGGTGCTCTGCGTGGTGCGGGTCAAGAGCCTTGCAGAGGGCATCGCCCTGATCAACGCCCACGAATACGGCAACGGCACCTGCATCTTCACCCGCGACGGCGAAGCGGCTAGGTTGTTCGCCGACCAGATCGAGGTGGGCATGGTCGGCATCAACGTACCCCTGCCGGTGCCGGTGGCCTACCACAGCTTCGGCGGCTGGAAACGCTCGCTGTTCGGCGACCTCCATGCCTATGGCCCCGACGGTGTGCGCTTCTACACCCGGCGCAAAACCATCACCCAGCGCTGGCCGCAGCGCGAGGCTCAGGAGGCTTCGCAGTTCGCCTTTCCCAGCAACGGCTGACCGCTAGAAAAGCCCATTCCTTGGCCTGCCGCACAGCAGGCCGGCCAGGGAAGGCTTTACCCTTCGGCTGCCCCCAGCCGCCGAAGTCCCCATGTCTGCCACCCCCTTCACAGCCGTCGCCCGTCTCGGGTGTGTGATTGGCCTGCTGCTCGCGAGCCTGACCGGTTGCACCAGTCAGTCCGCCCAGGACATCGCCCGGCAATTCGGCAAGACCCGCCCCAGCGAATTCCTGCAGACCAGCTCCGACCGCATGGCCACCCTCGCCATGCAGGCCAATCTGCAGAGCCTCTATCTGCTGATGAACAAGCTCTATCTGCGCAATCCGGCCGAATGGAAAAAGACCGGGCTGCCCGATGCGGCCAGTGCCGAGCGCGAAATCCGTATGGCCATCGAACAGCGGCGCAGCCTGCCGGCGCTGGACGGACGCAAGGACGTGGCGGCCCTGAGCTACGTGCTGGGTGATGACTACCGCGGTGATCGCGTCGGCGCCTTCATCTATGCCATCGGCAGCATGATCATCGCCGCCCACGGCAATCGCACCGAGTTCTACATCACCGACGTGGTGGATGCGCGCTTCGTCAACAACGCCGCGCGCAACATCGAGAAGGCCACCTGGCTGCTCGGCCAGCGCAAGAACGCCGCCGGCGAGCCCCTGCTGTTCGCCAACGAGATCTCGGAGGAGGGCAGCAACCTCAGCTTCGCCACCGAATTCGGCAAGATCGTGGCCCGCCTGGACCTGCTCGCCCAGTTGCTGGACGAGCGCTATCGGCGCATCGGCGTCAACTACGCCCAGAGTCTGCTGTTCATCAATTTCCTGCCGGTGCAGTAGCGCCTTCGACCACGCGTCCCCTAGAGTCGAGAGTGGAGCGCGCCGCCGCCAGCGGCACGGCGCAGCATCCGGCAGCGCTGAGCGGGCGAGCGGGCCTTACAGCGGCTTGGTCAGTTCCTTGGCGCGGTCGTAGGCCTTGGAGAAGCCCTTGAGCGACAGGCTTTCGCTAGCGGTCTCGCCGTTGGCGACCGGGGTGGTCACGGTCAGGCGACCGCCGCGCTGCAGCTGCTTGAAGACGTCACCGACGAATTCCACTGGCACCACGCAGCCCTGGGGGATGCAGGTGTGGAAGGGCCGATTCTCCAGGCTGCGCTTGTCGATCTGCAGCGAGATCGGCTTGGTCACCGCCACGCCGAAGGGCAGCACGAGGATGCCGTCCACGCCTTCACGATTGGGACGCAGCTCGGTGACCAGCATGCGCTGACCCTTGGCGCTGTCCTTCTGCTGGGTGATGGCGCACAGCTGCACGGAACGGTCCGCGTTGCGGGCGATGCGGCAGATCACCTGCCAGTCGCCATACTTCTCCGTGACCGACGGCTGGGGTTCCTGGGCGTTGTTGGGCGCGGACTGGGCGAAGGCCTGGCCGGCGAGCAGCAGGGGCGCGAGGAACAGGGCCGGGCGGAGGAAGCGCTGAGACATGGAGAGTCCTTGGCAGGAAAAAAAGAGCCTCAAGGGTAGGGCATCGCTCCGCCAGGGAACACCCCGGCACGACGATCAGACCTTTTTGACGAACTCGGATTTGAGCTTCATCGCACCTATGCCATCGATCTTGCAGTCGATGTCGTGGTCGCCGTCGACCAGGCGGATGTTCTTGACCTTGGTGCCGACCTTGACCACCAGCGACGAGCCCTTGACCTTGAGGTCCTTGATCACGCTGACGGTATCGCCGTCCTGCAGGGTATTGCCGACCGCATCGCGGATCACCTTGGCCTCGTCCGCGGCGCCGGCGTTGCCGGGCGTCCATTCATGGGCGCATTCCGGGCAGATCAGCTGGTCGCCGTCGGCGTAGGTGTATTCGGAAGCGCAGCGGGGGCAGGGCGGCAAAGCGGTCATGACGGAAGCACCTGGCTGGAAAAGCCGCGCATTGTATAGGGTTTTAGGCGCGTCCGGGTGGACTCGATCCCCCTGGGCCTAGGCGGCCAGCTGTACCTCGACCACGGTGCCGTTGTCGTTGCGGTAGCGGGCCTCGCCGCCGAGTTGTTCGGCCAGGCTGTTGATGATCTTGAAGCCCAGGCGCTGGCTGGTACGCGGATTGAACTGCTGCGGCATGCCGCGGCCGTTGTCGGCGATACGCAACAGCAGCTGCTGATCGTCGCCGCGCTGCAGGCTGATGCTGATGAGGCCGCGCTGGCTGGCGTCGAAGGCGTGCTTGAGGGAGTTGGTCACCACCTCGGCCACCAGCATCGACAGGGTGGTCAAGCGGGGCAGGTCGAAATTGAGCGGTTCGGCGGTGATGGCGCAGGAGACGTTGGCCTGTCCCGCGGCGGCCAGCAGATCGCTGGTCAGCAGCTGCAGGTGGTGGGCCACCGGCTGATCCGCATCGGCGGGATCGTGCAGGCGCCGGTGGATACGCGAAATGCTCTCCAGTCGCGAGCGGGCCTCTTCCAGGGCCTGGGACGCCTGGCTGTCGCCGGGCAACTTGAGTTGCTGCAGCATGAGCAGCGAGGCGATGAACTGGATGTTGTTGGCGACCCGGTGCTGCAACTCCTGGAACATCGTGGTCTGGACGTTGTAGAGGTCGCGGATTACCTGCTGCTCGGCGCGCAGCCGGGCGCTGGCCGTGTGCATGTAATGGATCAGCACGATGTCGACGCTGACGATGACCACATAGAAGGCCAGCGCCAGGGCGCCCTGGGGACCGACGACGAAGGTCCAGCCCGGCGGGATGAAGAAGTACCAGGCGGCCAGGCCGGACAGCACGGCGCACAGGGTACCGGCGCCGCTGCCGCAGAAGAAGGCGGTCAGGATGACGGCGGGAAAGAAGGTCAGGTAGGGAAAGCCCTGCAGCAGGACGTCCACCAGGGCGAAGCGTGCCGCCAGGGCCAGGCCGAACGCCAGCAGCGCGAGGCTGTAGGCCAATGCCGGGCGAGCGCGGATCCTGCTGCTGAGATCGCTGATCCAATGACGACGAGACGACGGATCCAAAGCTCTGACCTGCGGAGTAGACGGCGGCGGCGCCAGCTTAACGCAAAGCCGTCTCGCTTGGGGGTACGACAGGCCCAAAGGTGGCTCTGCCCAGCCCGACGGCGGCTTCCTGTACAAGACTTACACCGGCATGGCTGGAACTGCCGGCAACGCGCCTTTCGCGGCGTATTTTCTTGTACAGGCTTTCCCTTGGTCGTACAGGGCAGGACGGCAACGAAACGCTATGGTCGAACGATTGCGTCTCAACCATCACAGGATCCGCTCATGAATCGCCAGCGCGTATTGGTCGCCGAAGATGAGCCTGTCCTGCTCGATCTGCTGCAGGAATTGTTCGAGAGCTGGGGTTATCAGGTGCATGCCTTCGGCAGCGCCGACGCCGCCTGTGCCTTTCTGCAAGACGAGCAGCCGCAGCTGGATCTGCTCTTCACCGATGTGCGCATGCCGGGAATCCTGAGCGGCGTCGACTTGGCGCTGCAGGCGCGAGGACGGCAGGCCAATCTGCCCATCGTCATCACCTCGGGTTATTGCGACGACAATCCCGCCCGCGCGGCACGGGCGACCTTTTTGCCCAAGCCCTGGGATCTGGAGGCATTGCACCGCAGTTGCCCCACGCCCGGGGCCCAAGTGAATCTCGTCTAGGCGGTCGTCAGCGTTGTGGCGAGTGAATCGCAGCCATGAAAAAAGCCCGTAGCGGTTACCCGCTACGGGCTTTTCAGATTTTGGCTCCGCGACCTGGACTCGAACCAGGGACCCAATGATTAACAGTCATTTGCTCTACCGACTGAGCTATCGCGGAACAACGGAGCGTATCTTACTGATAGATAACGGGAAGTCAAGCCTCGGCGACACCGGAAAACGGCGCCGCCAAAGCGGCTGCCTTAGCCCTGCAGCACCGCGGCGATGGCCTGGATGGTCGGGGGCAGATTGCGCTCGTTCAGCGCTGCCACGCAGATGCGTCCGGTGCTGACCGCATAGATGCCGAATTCGCTCTTCAGCCGCTCGACCTGCTCGGCGGTGAGGCCGGAGTAGGAGAACATGCCGCGCTGGGCGTTCACGAAGGCAAAGTCGCGATTGGCGCCAGCGGCGGCCAGGCCTTCCACCAGGGCGTTGCGCATGCTGCGGATGCGCTGGCGCATCTCGCCCAGCTCGGCTTCCCACAGCGCGCGCAGCTCGGGATTGCTCAGCACCGTGGCGACGATGGTGGCGCCATGGGTCGGCGGGTTGGAATAGTTGGTGCGGATCACGCGCTTGACCTGGGACAGCACCCGGGCGCTTTCCTCGCGGCTCTCGCTGACCAGGGTCAGGGCGCCTACCCGCTCGCCATACAGCGAGAAGGACTTGGAGAAGGAGCTGGAGACCAGGAAGGTCAGGCCGGAGTCGGCGAACAGGCGCACGGCCTGGGCGTCTTCCTCGATGCCGTCGCCAAAGCCCTGGTAGGCGATGTCGAGGAAGGGCACCAGGTTGCGCGCCTTGACCACGTCCAGCACCGCCTGCCAGTCGGCCGGCTGCAGATCGACGCCGGTGGGGTTGTGGCAGCAGGCGTGCAGCACCACCACCGAGCGCTCCGGCAAGGCCTGGAGATCGGCCAGGAAGCCTTCGCGATTCAGGCCGTTGCTGGCCGCGTCGTAGTAACGATAGTTCTGCACGGGGAAGCCGGCGCTTTCGAACAGCGCACGGTGGTTTTCCCAGCTCGGGTCGCTGATGGCGACCACGGCATCCGGCAGCAGCCGCTTGAGGAAGTCGGCGCCGATCTTCAACGCGCCGGTGCCACCGACGGCCTGGACCGTGATGGCGCGGCCGTCGCGGACCAGGCTCGACTCGGCACCGAACAGCAGGTGCTGCACGGCCTGGTCATAGGCGGCGATGCCCTCGATGGGTAGGTAGCCACGCGGCGCCTGGGCGGCCACGCGCTGCTTCTCGGCCTCGGCCACGGCGCGCAGCAGCGGGATGCGGCCCTGCTCGTCGTAGTAGACCCCCACGCCCAGATTGACCTTGTGCGGACGGGCATCGGCGTTATAGGCCTCGTTCAGGCCAAGGATGGGGTCACGGGGTGCCATTTCGACGGCGGAGAACAAACTCATGGGGCAGCGGCTCGAATGAGGGGTGAAGGGAAGGGCGGAACGCTCGGGAAGCGGAAGTATAGCCCCCTGCAGTCGCCATCGCGACCCGACCTCCGTCGGAGTTTTCCTGACGTGCGGCGACGCGGGCAGATTGCAAAAGGGCGCTGGCGACCTCATCTGGGTGGTTCCAGTCCTTTCCTCGTCCGCATCGCTCCGGCTCCCGGTCGGCGCGCTGTCGTCCGTGCATTTTCGCGCTATTGAGGCAGCCATGTCCGCATTCCAGCTCTCCACCCGCTACACCCCGGCCGGCGACCAGCCCGAAGCCATTCGCCAGATGGTGGAAGGCCTGGAGGCGGGTCTGTCGCACCAGACCCTGCTCGGCGTGACCGGCTCGGGCAAGACCTTCAGCATCGCCAACGTCATCGCCCAGGTGCAGCGCCCGACCATGGTGCTGGCGCCTAACAAGACCCTGGCCGCCCAGCTCTATGGCGAATTCAAGGCCTTCTTCCCGAACAACTCGGTGGAGTACTTCGTCTCCTACTACGACTACTACCAGCCGGAAGCCTACGTGCCCTCGTCGGACACCTTCATCGAGAAGGATTCGTCCATCAACGACCACATCGAGCAGATGCGCCTGTCCGCCACCAAGGCGCTGCTGGAGCGCAAGGACGCCATCATCGTCGCCTCGGTGTCCTCCATCTATGGCCTGGGCAGTCCCGAGGCCTACCTGAAGATGGTGCTGCACCTGGACCGCGGTGATCGCATCGACCAGCGCACCATCCTGCGCCGGCTGGCCGAGCTGCAATACAGCCGCAACGACATGGAATTCGCTCGTGCCACCTTCCGGGTGCGCGGCGACGTCATCGACATCTTCCCAGCGGAATCCGACCTGGAAGCCGTGCGCGTCGAGTTGTTCGACGACGAGGTGGAGAGCCTGTCGGCCTTCGATCCCCTGACCGGCGAGGTGATCCGCAAGCTGCCGCGCTTCACCTTCTATCCCAAGACCCACTACGCCACGCCGCGCGAGACCCTGCTGGGCGCCATCGAGAACATCAAGCTGGAACTGGCCGATCGCCTGGAATGGCTGCGCAGCCAGAATCGTCTGCTCGAGGCCCAGCGCCTGGAGCAGCGCACCCGCTTCGACCTGGAGATGATCCTCGAACTGGGCTACTGCAACGGCATCGAGAACTACAGCCGCTACCTGTCCGGGCGCGGTCCGGGCGAGCCGCCACCCACCCTCTACGACTACCTGCCGAGCAACGCCCTGCTGGTGATCGACGAATCCCACGTCACCGTTCCGCAGATCGGCGCCATGTTCAAGGGCGACCGCTCGCGCAAGGAAACCCTCGTGGAATACGGCTTCCGCCTACCCTCGGCGCTGGACAACCGGCCACTGAAGTTCGAGGAATGGGAAGCCGGCGCGCCCCAGACCATCTTTGTCTCGGCGACCCCGGGACCCTATGAGGAAGAGCACGCCGGGCGCGTGGTCGAGCAGGTGGTACGACCCACCGGCCTGGTCGATCCGGTGATCGAGATCCGCCCGGCCACCACCCAGGTGGACGACCTGCTCTCCGAGATCCGCCTGCGGGTGGCCCAGGAGGAACGGGTACTCTGCACCACCCTGACCAAGCGCATGGCCGAGGACCTCACCGACTACCTGGCCGACCACGATGTGCGGGTGCGCTATCTGCACTCGGACATCGATACCGTGGAGCGGGTGGAGATCATCCGCGACCTGCGCCTGGGCACCTTCGACGTCCTGGTGGGCATCAACCTCCTGCGCGAAGGTCTGGACATGCCCGAGGTCTCCCTGGTGGCGGTACTCGACGCCGACAAGGAGGGCTTCCTGCGTTCCGAACGCTCGCTGATCCAGACCATCGGCCGGGCGGCGCGCAACCTCAACGGCAAGGCCATCCTCTACGCCGACAGCATCACCGGCTCCATGCAGCGTGCCATCGACGAGACCGAGCGCCGCCGCAACAAGCAGCTGGCCTTCAACGAAGAACACGGCATCGTGCCCCAGGGCATCAAGAAGGACATCCGCGACATCATGGAAGGCGCCGCGGCTCCGGGTGCCAAGGGCAAGCGGCGGGTGGCCAAGGCGGCCGAGGGCAAGGGCGAATACGCCGCCGAACTGCGTTCGCCCAGCGAGATCGGCAAGCGTATCCGCCAGCTCGAAGAGAAGATGCTGCAACTGGCGCGCGACCTGCAGTTCGAGTCCGCCGCCCAGCTGCGCGACGAGATCCAGGCCCTGCGCGAGCGCCTGGTCCAGGTCTGAACCCGCTCCAACTGGCAGCGCCAGGGCTGGCGCTGCTACCATTCCGCCTTTGTCCCTTCGCGTTTCTCGAGAAAGCCGATGACCACCGTTCGCACGCGCATCGCGCCGTCGCCCACTGGCGACCCGCATGTCGGTACCGCCTATATCGCCCTGTTCAACCTCTGCTTCGCCCGTCAGCACGGCGGTCAGTTCATCCTGCGCATTGAGGATACCGACCAGGTCCGCTCGACCCGCGAATCCGAACAGCAGATCTACGACGCCCTGCGCTGGCTGGGCATCGAGTGGGACGAGGGCCCGGACGTCGGTGGCCCCCATGGTCCCTATCGGCAGAGCGAACGCGGCGAGATCTACTGGAAATACGCCCGGGAGCTGGTGGAGAAGGGCCATGCCTTCTACTGCTTCGCCACGCCCGAAGAGCTCGACCAGATGCGTGCCGAACAGCAGGCGCGCGGCGAGACCCCCCGCTACGACGGTCGCGGCCTGCGCCTGACCCCGGAAGAAGTGCAGCAGCGCCTGGACGCCGGTCAGCCCTATGTGATCCGCATGAAGGTGCCGGAGGAGGGTGTCTGCGTCGTCCCCGACCTGCTGCGCGGTGATGTCGAGATCCCCTGGGATCGCATGGACATGCAGGTGCTGATGAAGGCCGACGGCCTGCCCACCTACTTCCTCGCCAACGTGGTCGACGACCACCTGATGGGCATCACCCACGTCCTGCGTGGCGAAGAGTGGCTGCCCTCGGCGCCCAAGCTGATCAAGCTCTACGAATACTTCGGCTGGGAGCAGCCGCAGCTGTGCTACATGCCGCTGCTGCGCAACCCGGACAAGAGCAAGCTCTCCAAGCGCAAGAATCCCACCTCGGTGACCTTCTATCAGCGCATGGGTTACCTGCCCGAAGCCATGCTCAACTACCTCGGCCGCATGGGCTGGTCCATGCCGGACGAGCGCGAGAAATTCACCCTGGACGAGATGGTCGAGCACTTCGACCTCCAGCGCGTCTCCCTCGGCGGTCCGATCTTCGACGTCGAGAAGCTCTCCTGGCTCAACGGCCAGTGGCTGCGCGAGCTGAGTCCCGAGCGCTTCGCCGCCGAGGTACAGCACTGGGCGCTCAATCCCGAGTACCTGCTCAAGATCGCCCCGCTGGTGCAACAGCGGGTCGAGACCTTCAGCCAGATCGCCCCGCTGGCCGGCTTCTTCTTCAGCGGCGCCCTGAATCTGGATCCGGCGCTGTTCCAGCACAAGAAGCTGTCCGCCGACCAGGTCCGCCTGGTCATGCAGCTGCTGCTGTGGAAGCTCGAAGCCCTGCGCCAGTGGGACAAGGAGCGCATCACCGCGGTGATCCAGGTGGTCGCCGAGCACCAGCAGCTCAAGCTGCGGGACGTCATGCCGCTGCTGTTCGCCGCCATCACTGGCCAGGCCAGTTCGGTCTCGGTGCTCGACGCCATGGAGATCCTTGGGCCGGACCTCACCCGCTTCCGCCTGCGCCAGGCGGTCGAGTTGCTGGGCGCGCCCTCCAAGAAGGAAACCAAGGAGTGGGAGAAACTGTTGGCCGAACTCGGCTGACAGTCGCCCGACCGACCCCGACGTCGGGGTCGGCTTCCTCCTCGCGCCAGGATGGCCCCGATGACCTCCGTGACTCCCCAGCGGCACAATCTGCTCGAAGACGTACTGGCCTTGCTCAGCGCGACCCTGATGATCGCCCTGGCGGTCAATCTCTATCGCCACGCGGGCCTGCTCACCGGCGGTACCGCGGGCCTGGCCTTTCTCGCCCAGTACGGCACGCGCCTCTCCTTCGGGCAGGCGTTCTTTCTCATCAACCTGCCGTTCTACTGGCTGGCCGTGCGGCGCATGGGCTGGGCCTTTACCCTGCGGACCCTGGCGGCGGTGACCCTGGTGTCGCTGCTTACCGAGCTGACCCCGCACTTCGTCGCCTTCAGTGCCCTGCAACCCCTCTATGCCGCCGTGATGGGCGGCGTACTGATGGGCGTGGGGCTGCTGATCCTCTTCCGCCACCAGGCCAGCCTCGGCGGCATCAACATCGCCGTGCTCTATCTGCAACAGCGCTATGGTTGGCGGGCGGGCAAGGTGCAGATGGGCATCGATTGCCTGATCGTCCTGCTGTCGCTGTGGGTCGTCGAGCCAGGTGCCATCCTCGTCTCCATCCTGGGCGCCGTGATCCTCAATCTGACCCTGGCGATCAACCATCGGCCGGGGCGTTACAGCGCCATCAGCTAGGGGCTTTCCGTCGCGCAGGCGCAACTTCGATTGGTCCGCGACCCGCCTTGGCTTTAAGATGGCGCCCATTTTCGGCGGCCCAGCCGTCGTCATCGCAAGTTGAAGAGGTCTCCATGAGCTGCGATTTCCTGGCACTAGCCCTTCCCGGCGTACAGAAACTCTCGCCCTACGTGCCCGGCAAGCCCGTCGATGAACTGGCCCGCGAACTGGGCCTGGCGCCCGCCAGCATCGTCAAGCTCGCCAGCAACGAGAATCCCCTCGGCCCCAGTGCCAAGGCGCTCGAGGCCATCCGCGCCGAGCTGGCCGAGCTGACCCGCTATCCCGATGGCGGCGGCTTCGACCTCAAGCAGGCCCTGAGCCAGAGGTTCGGCGTGGCCGCCAACGGCATCACCCTGGGCAACGGCTCCAACGACATCCTCGAACTGGTCGCCCGTGCCTACCTGGCGCCCGGCTACAACGCCGTGTTCAGCGAGCATGCCTTTGCCGTCTATCCGCTGGTGACCCTGGCGATCGGTGCCGAAGGCCGTAGCGTCCCGGCCAAGGACTACGGGCATGACCTCGAGGCCATGCTCGCTGCCATCGATGCCGACACCCGGGTGGTCTTTGTCGCCAATCCCAACAACCCCACGGGTACCTGGTTCGACAGCGAGGCCCTGGCACGCTTCCTCGCCCGCGTCCCCGAGCATGTCCTGGTGGTGCTGGACGAGGCCTACATCGAATACGCCGAAGGCGACGAGTTGCCGGACGGCCTGGCGTTCCTGGCCCAGTACCCCAACCTCATCGTCTCGCGGACCTTTTCCAAGGCCTATGGCCTGGCCGCCCTGCGCGTCGGCTATGCCTTCTCCTCGCCGACCGTGGCCGATGTCCTCAACCGGGTGCGCCAGCCGTTCAATGTCAACAGCCTGGCCCAGGCCGCGGCCTGTGCGGCCCTGGCCGACAGCGACTACCTGGCCCGCAGCCGGGCGCTCAACGATGCCGGCATGGCCCAGCTGGAAGCCGGTTTCCGCGATCTCGACCTCAAGTGGATTCCCTCCCGTGGCAATTTCATCGCCGTGGACCTGGGGCGCGACGCTGCGCCGATTAATCAGGGGCTGCTGCAGGAGGGCGTCATCGTGCGGCCCGTCGCCGGCTATGGCATGCCCACCTTCCTGCGCGTCTCCATCGGCACCGAAGCGGAAAATGCCCGTTTCCTGGCGGCGCTGAGCAAGGTCCTGGGTCGTGGCTGAAGTGGCCACCCCCCTGATCGAACGTCTCGTCGTTGTCGGCCTGGGCCTGATCGGCGGCTCCTTCGCCAAGGGCGCCCGCGCCAGCGGTCTCTGCCGTGAGGTGGTCGGGGTCGATCGCGATCCGGAGACCCGCCGGCTGGCGGTCGAGCTGGGCGTCGTCGACCGCTGCGTCGCCGAGCTGGCCGATGCCTGCCCGGGTGCCGACGTCATCCAGCTTGCCGTGCCGATTCTCGCCATGGAGCGGGTGCTGGCCGAGCTTGCGGCCCTGCCGCTGCAGGGCGCCATCCTCACCGACGTCGGCAGCGCCAAGGGCAACGTGGTGCGCGCCGCGCGTCAGGCCTTCGCCGGCCAGTCGCTGCGCTTCGTGCCGGGTCATCCCATCGCCGGCTCCGAACGCAGCGGCGTGACGGCGGCCAACGCGGCGCTGTTCAATCGTCACAAGGTCATCCTCACACCGCTGGAAGAGACCCTGCCGGCCGATCTGGACAAGGTCGATCGGCTCTGGCGCGCCATAGGGGCCGATGTCGAGCACATGACCGTCGAGCACCACGACCAGGTCCTCGCCGCGACCAGCCATTTGCCGCATCTGCTGGCCTTCAATCTGGTGGACTCCCTGGCCAAGCGCAGCGAGAACCGCGAGATCTTCCACTATGCCGCCGGCGGCTTCCGCGACTTCACCCGCATCGCCGGCAGCGATCCGACCATGTGGCACGACATCTTCATCGCCAATCGCGAAGCCGTGCTGCAGGCCCTGGACACCTATCGCGCCGATCTCGACGAACTGCGTGGCGCCATCCAGGCCGGCGATGGTCAGTTCCTCATGGAGGTGCTGACCCATGCGCGCGGCGCACGCGAATATTTCGGGCGCATCCTCGCCAGTCGTACCCAGGCCGGCGCCCAGGTCGCCGCCCATCATTCTCTTACGGAGGGGCACTCATGAGCAGTACCGCACCCGTCATCACCCTCGATGGTCCCGGCGGTTCGGGGAAGGGCACCCTTGCGGCGCTGGTCGCCCGTCAGTTGGGCTGGAATCTGCTGGATTCCGGCGCGCTCTATCGCCTGCTGGCCTTCGCTGCGCGCAACCATGGCGTGGACTACACCAACGAGGAGTCGCTCAAGCTGCTGGCGGCCCATCTGGACGTCCAGTTCCTTGCCGGGCATGAGCACGGCCAGCGCATCATTCTCGAAGGCGAGGACGTCACCGACGTCATCCGGACCGAGGAAGTCGGCGCCGGTGCCTCCCAGGTCGCCACCCTGCCGGCCGTGCGCGATGCCCTGCTGCAGCGCCAGCAGGCCTTCCGTGAGGCGCCCGGTCTGGTCGCCGACGGTCGCGACATGGGCACCGTGGTGTTCCCGGACGCCGAGCTGAAGATCTTTCTGACCGCCGGTGCCGAGGAACGGGCACAGAGGCGTTATCTTCAGTTGAAGCAGAAGGGCGAAAATGTTAGCTTGCCTGCCCTCCTGGAAGAGATCCGTGAGCGGGACGCCCGCGATAGTCAGCGTAGCGTTGCTCCGCTCAAGCCGGCCGACGATGCCGTCGAGCTGGATTCCACGCATCTCTCCATACAACAGGTATTGGAACGCATCCTGACCCTGGCCGCCGAGCGCGACCTGGCGGGATGAAGGCCGAGACTCATCCGAGTCGTCGGTGAAAGCTGCCGGGAACCAGTCGCATCCCGGCAGCCGGATGGTAACCACTCACCCCGCATGGGCTGGTCATGCGGTAGCCGGATACATCGGGTATCCATACAACAGGTATGAACATGAGCGAAAGCTTCGCAGAACTCTTTGAAGAAAGTCTGAAATCCCTCGACATGCAGCCGGGCGCCATCATCGTCGGCACCGTGGTGTCGATCGATGGCGACTGGGTTGTGGTCGATACCGGCCTGAAATCCGAAGGCCTGGTTCCGCTCGAGCAGTTCTACAACGAACAAGGCGAGCTGACCATCAACGTGGGTGACGAAGTCCACGTAGCCCTGGATGCCGTCGAAGACGGTTTCGGCGAAACCAAAGTGTCTCGCGAAAAGGCCAAGCGCGCCGAGTCCTGGCTGGTCCTGGAAGCCGCGTTCAGCGCCGACGAAGTGGTCAAGGGTGTCATCAACGGCAAGGTCAAGGGCGGTTTCACCGTCGACGTCAGCGGCATCCGCGCGTTCCTGCCGGGCTCCCTGGTCGATGTCCGTCCGGTGCGTGACACCACCCACCTGGAAGGCAAGGAACTCGAGTTCAAGGTCATCAAGCTGGACCAGAAGCGCAACAACGTTGTCGTTTCCCGTCGTAGCGTCCTGGAAGCCGAGAACAGCGCCGAGCGTGAAGCTCTGCTGGAATCCCTGCAGGAAGGCCAGCAAGTCAAGGGTATCGTCAAGAACCTCACCGACTACGGTGCGTTCGTCGACCTGGGCGGCGTAGACGGCCTGCTGCACATCACCGACATGGCCTGGAAGCGCATCAAGCATCCGTCGGAAATCGTCAACGTCGGCGACGAGATCGACGTCAAGGTGCTGAAGTTCGACCGCGAGCGCAACCGCGTCTCCCTGGGTCTGAAGCAGCTGGGCGAGGATCCGTGGGTCGCCATCAAGGCCCGTTACCCGGAAGGCACCCGCGTTCAGGCGCGCGTCACCAACCTCACCGACTACGGCTGCTTCGCCGAGCTGGAAGAGGGCGTGGAAGGCCTGGTGCACGTGTCCGAAATGGACTGGACCAACAAGAACATCCACCCGTCCAAGGTCGTTCAGGTCGGCGACGAAGTGGAAGTCATGGTCCTGGATATCGACGAAGAGCGTCGTCGTATCTCCCTGGGCATCAAGCAGTGCCGCGCTAACCCGTGGGAAGAGTTCTCGGGTCAGTTCAACAAGGGCGACCGCATCTCCGGCACCATCAAGTCGATCACCGATTTCGGTATCTTCATTGGTCTGGAAGGCGGCATCGACGGCCTGGTACACCTGTCCGACATCTCCTGGAACGAAACCGGCGAAGAAGCCGTGCGTCGCTTCAAGAAGGGTGACGAGCTGGACACCGTGATCCTGTCGGTCGACCCGGAGCGCGAGCGCATCTCTCTGGGCATCAAGCAGCTGGAAGACGATCCGTTCTCCAACTACGCCTCCCTGAACGAGAAAGGCACCATCGTGCGCGGTACCGTCAAGGAAGTCGATGCCAAGGGCGCTGTCATCACCCTGGCCAACGAGATCGAAGGCGTCCTGAAGGCGTCCGAAATCAGCCGTGACCGCGTCGAAGACGCCCGTAACGTGCTGAAGGAAGGCGACGAAGTCGAAGCCAAGATCATCAGCATCGATCGCAAGAGCCGCGTGATCAGCCTCTCCGTCAAGTCCAAGGACGTCGACGACGAGAAGGAAGCCATGAGCTCCCTGCGTAGCAAGCAAGAGCCTGCTGCTGGCCCCACCACCATCGGCGACCTGATCAAGGCGCAGATGGAAAGCCAGAACTAAGTTCGAGCTTGAATAAAAGGCGACCCCTTCGGGGTCGCTTTTTTTTGTCCGGAAGAAAGCGGGCAGGGTGGTCACGGCCCGTAAAAAGTTGTGGAGGTGAAGCCGCCGGCTTGACTTTTCAAAAATCGGCCAGCGTGCTAAAAGTCCTTGAAGGTGATCTAGCCGCTTGATAACGAAGGAAAAATCCATGACCAAGTCGGAGTTGATCGAGCGCATCGTTTCCTATCAGGGGCAGCTGTCGTCCAGGGATGTCGAGCTGGCGATCAAGACCATGCTGGAGCAGATGGCCCAGGCGCTTTCCACCGGGGACCGTATCGAGATTCGGGGCTTTGGCAGCTTCTCGCTGCACTATCGGGCTCCCCGTACCGGACGCAATCCCAAGACCGGCGAGTCGGTGCTGCTGGACGGCAAGTTCGTCCCGCACTTCAAGCCTGGCAAGGAGTTGAGAGACAGGGTCAATGAGCTGGAGCCATAAGGCCGTCGCCCCTTTTTCCTTTGTCCGCTGCTTTCTGGCAAACCACTGATTTCTCTGTATTTTTAGTTTCCGTTGCGGTCGTCAAAAAAGCGTTATCGAGCAAGCCAATAGCGGATTTTTGACGTTTACAAAAAAAGTCAAGTCTTTTTGATATTTTTGTAGACGAGTTCCGATTTTTGTATGAGACTTCCTTCACATAAGGTCTTGGGTGACCTCGTAGTCCACGCCGAGTGAGGAAGTTGTCATGCGCCACTATCTTTTCATCTGGATCGGTATCGCCGCTTGCTTCACCAGCATGCAACTCGGTCACCCTTTCCTGGCTGTAGCTGCTCTGGCCGGTAGCTGGATGGTTGCGCTGTTCCTGCAGCCCGCTCAGCGCGTCGAGAGCTTCTCGCGCCACTACGTCGCCCAACCGGCCGCGCGCTTCCAGGCCGTTGAAGTCCAGACTTCCGCCAAGACCTTCTAAGGTTCTCACGTTTTTTCGGCCCGCCGCGCTCAGGTTCGGCGGGCTTTTTTATGCCTGCGTTTTGCGTCGCTAGGCCCCTGCGGGGCAATGTCTTACCATAAGCGCCCTTTCCTGGCTGACTGGCACGGCGCAACGCATTGATGGAACGCAAGATTCTGGTGACAGGGGCAGGGGGCTTCGTCGGCGCGGCCCTGGTTCGGCAGCTGCAGACCCGGGGTTATCCGGTGGTCGCCGCGCAACGCCGACCGACAGCCGCCGCGGTCGATGGCGGGGTCATTCCGGTGATCCGCGACCTCTCCGCCGCTACCGACTGGTCCGCGCCTCTGGCAGGGGTAGACACCGTCATCCACCTCGCTGCCCACGTCCACCAGCTGGGCGAGCAGCCAGGGGCCGCCAGCGAGGCGCGCTACGACGAGGTGAATCGGGCCGCGACCCTCAAGCTGGCCCGGGACGCCCAGGCTGCCGGCGTCCGTCGCCTCATCTTTGTCAGCAGCATCAAGGTCAATGGCGACTGGACCCTCCCCGGCAAGCCTTTTCGCGCCGACGACCAGCCTGCGCCCACCGATGCCTACGCACGTTCCAAGGCGGCGGCTGAGCGGCAACTGCTGGCGCTGATGGCCGAGACCGGACTGGAGGTGGTCATCGTGCGCCCCCCACTGATCTACGGACCCGGGGTAAAGGCCAATGTGGCGCGCCTGCTGGACACCCTGGCGCGGGGCGTGCCGCTGCCCCTGGGGGGCGTTCGGCACAACAGGCGTAGCCTGCTGGCGCTGGAGAACCTGCTCGATCTGTTGATCCTGTGCATCACCGCGCCGGAGGCCGCTGGCGCCATCCTGCTGGTCAGCGACGATGAAGATATTTCCACCGCCGAGCTGCTCGAATTGCTCGGTGAAGGTCTGGGTCGCAAGCCCAGGCTGATCGCCGTTCCGCCCGCCTGGCTCGAATGGGGTGCCCGACTGCTGGGCCGAGGCGAGGTGGCGCAACGCCTCTGTGGTTCACTGCAGGTCGACATCCGACCCACCAAGACCCTGCTGGGCTGGCAGCCCCCCGTGTCGGCGCGAGCCGCCTTGCGTGCGCTGGGGGCGCAGTGGGCCGCTGCGGAGGGACGCAGATGATGCCACTGCTCTTGCTCCTGGCCGGTGGCTGCAGCTGGCTGGGCACCGCGGCGCTCCGCCGCTATGCCCTGTCCGGCGGCCTGCTCGACGAGCCCAACGCCCGCAGTTCGCACCAGGTGGCGACGCCCCGCGGCGGTGGTCTGGCGATCGTCGTAACGTTCGTGCTCGGTTGTGTCGTGCTGCGCCTGCTGGGACAGCTTGATCCGGTTTCCTGCGGCGTCGTGATAGGGGCGGGGCTGCTGGTGGCCGTGCTCGGCTTCGTCGACGATCATCGGCACGTGGGCGCCGGCTGGCGTCTGCTCGGCCATTTCCTGGCCGCGATCGCTGCGCTGCTCTGGCTCGGCGGCTATGGCGCCTTGCCGGCGCAGCTCTCCGCGGTGCTGGGATTGCCCGACTGGCTGGTGATGACCCTGGGCGTCCTCTATCTGGTCTGGCTGCTGAATCTCTACAACTTCATGGATGGCATCGACGGCATCGCCGGCGGCGAAGCGCTCGTCGTCTGTCTGGGCATGGCGCTGATCTATGCCATGACCGGCCATGGGACCTTGCTGGGTGCGCCTCTGCTGCTGGCCGCGGCCGTAGGGGGGTTCCTGTGCTGGAACTTCCCGCCGGCGCGCATCTTCATGGGCGATGTGGGCAGTGGCTTTCTCGGCCTGATCCTCGGCATGCTGTCCTTGCAGGCGGCGCTGATCGAGCTGTCGCTGTTCTGGGCCTGGCTGATCCTGCTCGGCGTCTTCGTGGTCGATGCGACCTGGACCCTGTTGCGGCGTCTGAGTCGGGGCAAGAAACCCTACGAGGCCCATCGCACCCACGCCTACCAGTGGGCCTCGCGGCGGCATGGCGCCCATCGGCCAGTGACCCTGGCGGTGCTGGCCATCAACCTGTTCTGGTTGCTGCCTATCGCTTTGCTGGTGGGGCTGGGGCTTTTAAGTGCCATACTGGGGCTCTTGCTTGCCTATGGGCCCTTGCTTTGCCTGGCCCTCCGATACCATGCTGGGACCGATGAGGTAGCCATGGCTGCGCAGTCCACGGGATTCAGGGATTAGGGACACTGACATGTTGCGTGACCATCTGGTCAAGCTGAACCGGCGTACCAAGAGAGTCATCCAGGTCGCGGTCGACCTCCTGCTGATCTGGCTTTCGCTCTGGTTGGCCTTCTATCTGCGCCTGGGCTCCGTGCAGATGATCGAGCCCTTCAGCGGGCATGCCTGGCTGTTCATCACCGCGCCGGCCATCGCCATCCCCCTGTTCATTCGCTTCGGCATGTACCGCGCGGTCATGCGCTACCTGGGCAACGATGCCCTGATCGCCATCGCCAAGGCGGTAACGCTGTCGACGCTGCTGCTGTCGGTGGTCATCTACTGGTATCGCGATCTGCCGGAGATCGTCCCGCGCTCGATGATCTTCAACTACTGGATCGTCAGCCTGATCCTGATCGGCGGCCTGCGCCTCGCGCTGCGCCAGTACTTTCTGGGCGACTGGTATCGCGCCATCACGGTGCCCTTCATCAAGCAGCCGGACGAGCTGCCGCGGGTCGCCATCTATGGCGCCGGCTCGGCGGGCAACCAGCTGGTCGCGGCGCTGCGCATGGGCCGCGCCATGCGTCCGGTGGCCTTCATAGACGACGACAAGAGCATCGCCAATCGCATCATCGCCGGGCTCAAGGTCTACACCCCCAAGCACATCCAGCAGATGATCGACGAGACGGGTGCCGAAGAGATCCTCCTGGCGATTCCCTCTGCCACCCGGGCACGGCGGCGCGAGGTGCTCGGCCTGCTGGAACCCTATCCGCTGCACGTTAGAACCGTGCCGCGGATCAGCGACCTGGCCTGCGGCAAGGTACAGGTGGACGACCTCCAGGAGGTCGATATCGCTGACCTGCTGGGGCGGGATCCGGTCACGCCCCGGCCCGAGTTGTTCGCGCGCTGTATCACCGGTCAGGTGGTGATGGTGACCGGGGCAGGGGGGTCCATCGGCTCCGAGCTGTGTCGGCAGATCATCGGCCAGAAACCGCGCACCCTGATCCTGCTCGACCACGCCGAATTCAATCTCTACAGCATCCATCGCGAGCTGGACGCCCATCTCCAGCGCGAAGCCCTGCCGGTTACCCTGGTGCCGGTGCTGGGCTCCATCCGCAACGCTCCGCTGCTCCTGCAGGTGATGCGGCACTGGAAGGTGGCCACCCTCTACCATGCGGCGGCCTACAAGCACGTGCCCATGGTCGAGCACAACATCGCCGAAGGGTTCGGCAACAACGTCCTGGGGACCCTGAATGCCGCCCAGGCGGCCATCCAGGCCGGCGTCACCAGCTTCGTGCTGATCTCCACCGACAAGGCGGTACGGCCCACCAACATCATGGGCAGCACCAAGCGCCTGGCCGAGATGATCCTGCAGGCGCTCAGTCGCGAAGCGGCGCCCGTGCTGCACGGCCAGGCCGACGGTATCCACCAGGTCAATCGCACCCGCTTCACCATGGTGAGATTCGGCAACGTGCTGGGTTCCTCCGGTTCGGTCATCCCGCTGTTCCGGACCCAGATCCGCAAGGGCGGGCCGGTCACCGTCACCCATCCCAAGATCACCCGCTTCTTCATGACCATCACCGAGGCCGCCCAGCTGGTCATCCAGGCCGGCGCCATGGGCGAGGGCGGCGACGTCTTCGTGCTGGACATGGGCGAGCCGGTGCGCATCGTCGAGCTGGCCGAGCAGATGATCAAGCTGTCAGGTCTGAGCGTGCGTTCGCCGGCCAACCCCCATGGCGATGTTGCCATCGAGTTCACCGGCCTGCGCCCCGGCGAAAAGCTCTATGAAGAGTTGCTCATCGGTGACGACGTGAGTCCGACGTCCCATCCCAAGATCATGCGTGCGAGCGAAGACTTCCTGGCCTGGGAGGCCTTCCGAACCGCCCTCGTCGAGCTCAGTCGCGCGATCGATGCGGGTGATTACCTCCGCGTCCGGCAACTGCTGCGGGACGTCGTCGCCGGCTATTCCCCCGAAGGCGATATCGTCGACTGGCTGCACGGCAAGCGATCCATCGAGTGATCCCGTCCACGCTTTCTTTCGGCCTGGATTTGAAGCCGAGCACAGAAGCGGCAGCCTCCCCCCGCTAGGCTGAACTTTCTTTTCCTGCCACTGTTTAACTCAGGTCTTTGGGTGCATAGCTGTAGCTGTGACCCGAGCCAGGGATGGCTGCGCCGTCCTCCGATGTCTCGCCCGCAGCGCCGGGCGCGATGATGTACAAATCGATATAGGCAGGATTCAGGATGAAGGTACTGGTAACAGGTGGCGCGGGTTTCATTGGTTCCGCCGTAGTACGTTTTCTTATCAACGAAACCCAATGCAAGGTTGCCAACGTCGACAAGCTGACGTACGCCGGTAACGTGGATTCCCTGGCCGAAGTCGCCGACTCCGACCGCTACGAATTCCACCAGGTGGACATCTGCGATTTCGCCGCGCTGCAGCAGGTCTTCACGTCCTTCCAGCCCGACGTGGTCATGCACCTGGCTGCCGAGTCCCACGTGGACCGCTCCATCGAGGGCCCTGCCGCCTTCATCCAGACCAACGTGGTCGGTACCGGCGTCATCCTGGAAGTGACCCGTGCCTACTGGAACGAGCTGGCGCCGGAAGCCAAGGCGGCCTTCCGGTTCCACCATATCTCCACCGACGAGGTATACGGCGACCTGCACGGCACCGACGACCTCTTCACCGAGACCACCCCCTATTCCCCGAGCTCGCCCTATTCGGCCAGCAAGGCCGGCAGCGACCATCTGGTGCGCGCCTGGGGCCGGACCTACGGCCTGCCGGTTCTGGTGACCAACTGCTCGAACAACTACGGTCCGTATCACTTCCCCGAGAAGCTGATCCCCCACGTCATTCTCAATGCCATCCATGGCAAGCCGCTGCCGATCTATGGCGACGGCTCCCAGGTGCGTGACTGGCTGTTCGTCGAAGACCATGCCCGCGCCCTCTACACCGTGGTGACCCAGGGCGAGGTCGGTGAGACCTACAACATCGGCGGCCACAACGAGAAGCGCAACCTGCAGGTCGTCGAGACCATCTGCGACCTGCTCGAAGAGCTGGCGCCGCAGAAGCCCGAGGGCGTCGAGCGCTATCGCGACCTGATCACCTTCGTCAAGGATCGTCCCGGTCACGACATGAGATACGCCATCGATGCCAGCAAGATCGGCCGCGAGCTGGGCTGGACGCCGGCAGAGACCTTCGAGACGGGCATGCGCAAGACCGTCACCTGGTACCTGAACAATCGCGAGTGGTGGCAGCGGGTGCTGTCCGGCGCCTACCGCCTCGAGCGTCTCGGCGAAGCCGTTTAACGATCCTATCGCGGACACGCCCGTGGGCGTGTCCGACCGACAGCAACAGTCAATTTTCAGAGGACGATTGCCATGAGCAAATACAAGGGAATTCTGCTGGCCGGTGGCTCCGGTACCCGTTTGCACCCCATTACCCTGGGCGTGTCCAAGCAGTCGCTGCCGATCTACGACAAACCCATGATCTACTATCCGCTGTCCGTGCTGATGCTGGCCGGTATCCAGGAAGTGCTGATCATCTCGACGCCCGCCGACCTGCCGGGCTTCCAGCGCATGCTCGGCGACGGCAGCCACTTCGGCATGCAGCTGAGCTATGCCGAGCAGCCCAGCCCGGACGGCCTGGCCCAGGCCTTCATCATCGGTCGCGAATTCGTCGGCGATGACAACGTCTGCCTGGTCCTCGGCGACAACATCTTCTACGGCCAGCACTTCAGCGAGACGCTGCTCAAGGCTGCCAGCGTGGACAAGGGCGCCACCGTCTTCGGCTACTACGTCGCCGACCCCGAGCGTTTCGGTGTGGTCGAGTTCGACGAGCAGGGCAAGGCCCTGAGCATCGAAGAGAAGCCCAAGAAGCCGAAGTCCAACTACGCCGTCACCGGTCTGTACTTCTACGACAACGACGTGCTGGATATCGCCGCCAACATCAAGCCGTCGCCCCGCGGCGAGCTGGAAATCACCGACGTCAACAACGAGTACCTGCGCCGTGGCTCGCTGAACGTCTCCCTGCTGGGCCGTGGTTTCGCCTGGCTGGATACCGGTACCCACGACGCCCTGCTGGAAGCCGGCCACTTCGTCCAGACCATCGAGAAGCGTCAGGGGCTGAAGGTCGCCTGCCTCGAGGAAATCGCCTTCCAGAAAGGCTGGATCACCTGCGAGCAGATGGCACTGCAGGCCGAAGCCCTGAGCAAGACCGGTTATGGCCAGTACCTGGCGCGTCTGTGCAAGGAGCAGGACTGATGCAGGTCTTCGAAACCGCGATCCCGGACGTCAAGCTGATCGAACCCAAGGTCTTCGGTGACGACCGCGGCTTCTTCCTGGAATCCTTCCAGGCGGAGCGCTATGCCGAGCAGGCGGGGATCACCCTGGCGTTCGTGCAGGACAACCACTCGCGTTCCACCCGCAACGTGCTGCGTGGCCTGCACTTCCAGCGCAGCAAGCCGCAAGGCAAGCTGGTGCGTGTCGTGCGTGGCGAAGTGCTGGACGTGGCCGTCGACATCCGTCGCGGTTCGCCCACCTTCGGCAACGTGGTCGCCGAGATCCTCTCGGAAGACAACAAGCGTCAGCTCTGGATACCGCCGGGTCTGGCCCACGGCTTCGTGGTGCTGTCGGAAACCGCTGATTTTGAATACAAGTGCACAGATTATTACGATCCCTCTGATGAAGGGTCTTTGATCTGGAATGATCCGGATCTGAATATCGACTGGCGGGTTACGGATCCCATCCTGTCCGCCAAAGATGCACAAGGCCTTCGATTGGCGGAGCTGTATAGATGAAGATACTGGTTACCGGAGCGAACGGTCAGGTCGGACGTTGTCTGACCGATCGTCTTCAGCGTTCAGAACTGGCATGGGAGGCCCATGGACGTGCCACTCTGGATATCGCTGACGAAGGCTCGGTAACCAGCCATCTCGAGCGATTCGCTCCCGACGTCGTGATCAACGCGGCCGCCTACACGGCGGTCGACAAGGCCGAGCAGGAGCCGGAGATCGCTGCCCGCGGCAATATCGAAGGCCCTGCGGTGCTTGCCCAGGCCTGCGGCGCCGCCGGCATCGCGCTGCTGCACCTGTCCACCGACTACGTGTTCGACGGCACCGCCACCGAACCCTACCAGGTCGAGGATCCGGTCAGCCCGTCCGGGGTCTACGGCATGACCAAGCTGGAAGGGGAGAATCGCGTGCTCTCCGCCTGCCCGCGCTCGGTGGTGCTGAGAACCGCCTGGGTGTTCAGCGAACACTGCAACAACTTCCTCAAGACCATGCTGCGGCTCGCTGCCGATCGCGACGAACTGCGGGTGGTGAGTGATCAGGTGGGTTGCCCGACCTACGCTGGCCATATCGCCGACGCCCTGCTGCAGGTCGCCGCCCGGGCTCATGCTCAGCCTGAGCAGACGGCCTACGGCCTCTATCACTTCGGCGGTGACAGCGGCCTGAGCTGGTGCGACTTCGCGCGCTACATCATCGACGCCGGCCAGGAGCTGGGCATGCTGGAGCGGGCGCCGCTCATCACCGGCATCGCCACCTCCGAATTTCCGACCCTCGCCAAGCGTCCGGCCTATTCCATGCTGGATTCCAGCGCGCTGGAGCAGCGCTTCGGCATCCCGCCCAGCGACTGGCGCCAGGGCGTTCGCCAGACCCTGCTGGCGCTGCGGACCGAGCGTGCCCAGGCGGGCTCGCTGGTGAGTTGACCGCCTGACCCGTTGCGTTAAGCTCTGCGAATCAAACAGCGGAACACGGAGGTTCCTCTATGAGATTCATCTGGATAGTGACGTTGCTCGCTCTGTTCGGCTCCTGGGCCAATGCCTGCGAGTCCGGCCCAGGGGCTGCAATCAAGCCAGCCTCCACGGCCAACCTGGTGTCCCTGAACATCAATGTCGCCGACGCCACCGCGCTGCAAGGGCTGCGGGGGATAGGGGCCGTCAAGGCCCAGGCCATCGTCGACCATCGCCAAGCTCATGGCGCCTTTGCCTCGGTGGACGAGCTGCTCGAGGTCAAGGGGATCGGCAAGGCCCTGCTGCAGCGCAACCGCGACCGCCTCAGCGTCGACTGATTTTCGGCAAACTTTAGTCGGTTCTCGGCACCTTTTTACCAAGCCATTGTTTTCGCTGGATTTTTAGGATCTGGCACAGGCATTGCTCTATCTCTGACACGAGTGGGTACGGCGTCAATTTCCCGTGCCAGAGGAGCAGAGCAAATGGTTCAAGGTGTCGAGTTCAATCGGTTGATGCTGGAAATGCGTTCCATGCAGACCGAAGCCATGGCCCGGTCGAAAGCCGTCGTAGCTCCGGCTGCCGGCGCGGAACAGGTCCAGGGTCCGAGCTTCGCCGACATGCTCAGCAAGGCCGTGGGCTCCGTCAACGAGACCCAGCAGACCGCCGGCGAGCTGGCCAAGGCCTTCGAGCTGGGTCAGGGCGGTGTCGACCTCACTCAAGTCATGATCGCTTCGCAGAAGGCTAGCGTCTCCGTGCAGGCCTTGACCCAGGTACGCAACAAGTTCGTGCAGGCGTACCAAGACATCATGCAAATGTCGATTTGAGGACGGTCTAGAAAATGGCTGACGCTCTTACCAACGCACCCGTCCCGACGACCCAACCTGCGGCTGAAGACAAGCCCAAGAAGTCGCTCCTGGGTCTCAGTTTTCTCGACAACCTGTCCGACATGCCGCTGCTGCGGCAGATGGGGCTGCTGATCGGCCTGGCCGCCAGCGTCGCCCTGGGTTTCGCCGTGGTGCTCTGGACCCAGCAGCCGGACTATCGGCCGCTGTACACCAGCATGAACGGTCTCGACGCCAACCAGGTGCTGCAGGCCCTGGGCGCGGCCGACATCGGCTACAAGGTCGATCCGAATTCCGGTGCCCTGCTGGTCAAGTCCGATGACCTCGGCCGGGCGCGCATGAAGATGGCCGCGGCCGGCATCACCGCCTCCGATGGCAACGTCGGCTTCGAGCTGCTGGACAAGGAGCAGCCGCTGGGCACCAGCCAGTTCATGGAAGCGGCCAACTACCGTCGCAGCCTGGAAGGCGAACTGGCCCGGACCATTTCCAGCCTCAACAACATCAAGGGCGCCCGGGTGCACCTGGCGATCCCGAAGAGTTCGGTGTTCGTTCGTGACGAGCGCAAGCCGAGCGCCTCGGTACTGGTAGAGATGTACCCTGGCCGTACCCTGGATGCCGGTCAGGTCATGGCCATCATCAACCTGGTCGCCACCAGCGTGCCGGAACTGGACAAGTCCCAGGTCACCATCGTCGACCAGAAGGGTCAGCTGCTGTCCGACCAGCAGAATCTTTCCGAGCTGTCGATCGCCGGCAAGCAACTGGACTACACCCGCAAGATGGAAGGCTCCCTGACCCAGCGCGTGCAGAACATCATGCAACCGGTGGTGGGCAATGGCCGCTTCAAGGCCGAGGTGGCCGCCGACGTGGACTTCAATGCCGTGGAGTCGACCTCCGAGCAGTTCAACCCGGATCAGCCGGCGCTGCGCAGCGAGCAACAGAACAGCGAGCAGCGTCAGACTTCCGGCGGCGGCGCCCAAGGCGTGCCGGGGGCCCTGTCCAACCAGCCGCCCGGTCCGTCCTCGACCCCGGAAAAGGCTGGTGCCCAGGGTGGCGGTGCGAACTACATCGCTCCCGGCCAGCCGCTGCGCGACGCCAATGACCAGTTCATCTACGACAGCAAGACCAGCCTGCCGGCGACCCTGCCGTACCCGACCGACAAGCGTGAGCAGAACACCCGCAACTACGAACTGGACCGCAGCATCAGCTACACCCGTCAGCAGCAGGGTCGTCTGCGTCGGCTTTCCGTCGCCGTGGTACTGGACGACCAGGTCAAGGTCGATGCTGCCGGCAAGGTCAGCCACCAGCCCTGGACCACCGAAGACCTGGCTCGCTTCACCCGTCTGGTGCAGGATGCCGTGGGCTTCGACGCCAGCCGTGGCGACAGCGTGAGCGTGATCAATGCGCCCTTCGCCCCGGTGCAGCAGGAAGAGATCGAGAGCATTCCCTTCTATCAGCAGCCCTGGTTCTGGGGTGTGGTGAAGCAGGCCCTCGGCGTCCTCTTCATCCTGGTGCTAGTCTTTGGGGTGCTGCGTCCGGTGCTGAAGAACCTGTCCGGCGGCAACACCAAGGACGCCGCTGCCCTGGCCGCTGCCGGTGGTGCCGGTGCCCTGGGTGCTGGTGGTCTGGATGGGCTGTCGGACGATCTGGCCGACGACAAGGTGAGCCTGGCCGGTCCTGCGCCGCTGTTGCTGCCCAGCCCCAGCGAGGGTTATGACGCTCAACTGACCGCCATCAAGCAGCTGGTCAACGATGATCCGGGCCGTGTCGCCCAGGTAGTGAAGGATTGGATCAATGGCGACGAATGACGCGCAACTTTCCAAGGTCGAGAAGGCCGCGATCTTCCTCCTGTCGCTGGGTGAGGCCGATGCCGCGCAGATCCTGCGCCACATGGGACCCAAGGAGGTACAGAAGGTCGGTACCGCCATGGCGCAGATGCGCAACGTCAACCGCGAGCAGGTCGAGCGGGTACTGGGCGACTTCATCGAGGTGGTGGGCGACCAGACCAGCCTGGGCGTGGGCGCCGACGGCTACATCCGCAAGATGCTCACCCAGGCCCTGGGCGAGGACAAGGCCAGCGGCCTGATCGACCGCATCCTGCTGGGCGGCAACACCAGCGGCCTGGACAGCCTGAAGTGGATGGAGCCGCGGGCGGTGGCGGACGTGATCCGCTACGAACACCCGCAGATCCAGGCCATCGTGGTGGCCTATCTGGACCCGGACCAGGCGGCCGAGGTGCTCGGTCACTTCGATCACAAGGTGCGCCTGGACATCGTCCTGCGCGTTTCCTCGCTGAACACCGTGCAACCGGCGGCGCTCAAGGAGCTGAACCTGATCCTGGAGAAGCAGTTCTCCGGCAGCGCCAGCACCACCCGTACCGCCCTGGGCGGCGTGAAGCGCGCCGCCGACATCATGAACTACCTGGACAGCTCGGTCGAAGGCCCGCTGATGGATGCGATCCGCGATGCGGACCAGGATCTGTCGGGGCAGATCGAGGACCTGATGTTCGTCTTCGACAACCTGGCCGACGTCGACGACCGCGGCATCCAGGCGCTCCTGCGCGAGGTGTCGTCCGATGTACTGGTGCTGGCGCTCAAGGGCGCCGACGACGGCATCAAGGAAAAGTTCTTCCGCAACATGTCCAAGCGCGCGGCCGAGCTGCTGCGCGACGACCTGGAAGCCAAGGGCCCGGTGCGACTGTCCGAGGTGGAGGGCGCGCAGAAGGAGGTCCTCGCCGTGGCTCGTCGCATGGCCGATGCCGGCGAGATCGTTCTGGGCGGCAAGGGTGGGGAGGAAATGGTCTGACGGCTTGCCGGGGTTGGCCTGTGCTTTGCTAATGTCTGCTCAGTAGCGGTTTTCTGACGGACAGGTAATGAGCAAAGAAGCGGCAAGCGAACTGATCAGGGCGCGGGATCTGGAAGCCTTCGATGTCTGGCGACTGCCGGCCTTCGACAGTTTCGACGAGCCCGAGGAGATTCCTGCGCCCGCGGCCGCCGAGCCCGAGCCTCAGCCGGAGCCGCAGATCGAAGAAGTGCCGGTCGAAGAGGTCCAGCCGATCACCCTCGAAGAGCTGGAGGCGATCCGCCAGGAGGCCTACAACGAAGGCTTCGTCACCGGCGAGCGCGACGGCTACCACGCCGGTCAGCTCAAGGCGCGCCAGGAAGCCGAGGCGGCGCTGGCCGCCCGGCTGGCCAGCCTGGAAACCCTGATGAGCCATCTGCTCGATCCCATCGGCGAACAGGACCAGGCCCTGGAAGCCGGGATGGTGCAGCTGGTCCGGCACATTACCCGCGAAGTCATCCAGCGCGAACTTACGCTAGACTCCAGTCAACTGGGTCAGGTGGTGCGCACGGCGCTGAAGCTGCTGCCCATGGGGGCCGAGAACATCCGCATCCAGGTCAGCCCCCAGGACTTCGAGCTGATGAAGGCCCTGCGTGACCGCCACGAGGAGAAATGGCGCATCCTCGAGGACGAGACCCTGTTGCCTGGCGGCTGCCGGATCGAGACCGAGAGCAGCGTCATCGATGCCAGCATCGAGACCCGTCTGACCCAGGCGCTGACGCAGCTGGCCGAGCAGCAGCGTCACCAGGCGACCCAGCCCCAGGAAGCCGATCTGCACATCGACATCGAGGATGCCCCCCATGCGTCTTGAGCGTCTGAGTTTCGAACGCCGCCTCGGCGGTTACGATGAAGCCATCCGGGTCGAACAGCAGCCGGTGATCGAAGGCCGCCTGCTGCGCATGGTCGGCCTGACCCTGGAAGCCGAGGGCCTGCGTGCCGCCGTCGGCAGTCGCTGCCGGCTGATCAATGGCGGTGGCTACCAGCCGGTGGAAGTCGAGGCCGAGGTGATGGGCTTCAACGGCAACAAGACCTTTCTCATGCCGGTGGGCAGCCTCGCTGGTATCGCGCCCGGCGCCCGGGTGGTGCCGGTGCCGGATACCGGCCGTCTGCCCATGGGCATGTCCATGCTCGGTCGCGTGCTGGATGGCCTGGGCAATGCCCTGGACGGCAAGGGCCGCATGCGTGCCGAAGACTGGGTGCCGATGGACGGCCCCACGATCAACCCGCTCAAGCGCGAGCCCATCAGCGAGCCCCTGGACGTCGGCATCCGCAGCATCAACGGTTTGTTGACGGTGGGTCGCGGCCAGCGTCTCGGTCTGTTCGCCGGTACCGGCGTGGGCAAGAGCGTGCTGCTCGGCATGATGACCCGGCTGACCAAGGCCGAGATCATCGTGGTCGGGCTGATCGGCGAACGGGGCCGCGAGGTGAAGGAATTCATCGAGCACATCCTGGGCGAGGAGGGCATCAAGCGGGCAGTGGTCGTGGCCTCGCCGGCGGACGATGCGCCCCTGCTGCGCCTGCGTGCAGCCATGTACTGCACCCGCATCGCCGAATACTTTCGCGACAAGGGCAAGAACGTGCTCCTGCTGATGGATTCCCTGACCCGCTATGCCCAGGCGCAGCGGGAGATCGCCCTGGCCATCGGCGAGCCGCCGGCGACCAAGGGCTATCCGCCGTCGGTGTTCGCCAAGCTGCCGCGGCTGGTGGAGCGGGCCGGCAATGCAGAAAAAGGTGGGGGTTCGATCACGGCGTTTTATACTGTGCTCTCGGAAGGCGACGATCAGCAGGATCCCATCGCCGACTCGGCGCGGGGCGTGCTGGATGGCCACTTCGTGCTGTCGCGGCGGCTGGCCGAGGAAGGCCACTATCCGGCGATCGACATCGAGGCGTCCATCAGCCGGGTCATGCCCCAGGTGGTCAGCCCGGAGCACCTGCGCAACGCCCAGCGCGTCAAGCAGCTCTGGTCGCTCTATCAGCAGGCCAAGGACCTGCTCAGCGTCGGTGCCTATGTGCCCGGCGGAAATGCCGAAACCGATCTGGCGATCGCTCGCTACGCCCCCATGCAGCACTTCCTGCGCCAGGGGCTGCGCGAAAGCGAATCGCTGGAGCAGAGTGCCGCCAATCTCCAAGCTGTGTTGGGAGGCTGATAGATCATGAAAGGCAGAGCAGAACGTCTGGGCCCCGTGGTGGAGATGAGCGAGCGCGACGAGCGTGACGCGGCCCAGCGCCTGGGGCAGTGCCAGCAGCAACTGGCCCAGGCCGAGTTCAAGCTCGGCGAATTGCAGCGCTATCGCGAGGATTACCAGCAGCGCCTGGTGGCCAATGGCAGCCGCGGCGTCACCGGCCAGTGGCTGATCGGCTATCAGCGCTTTCTCAGCCAGCTGGAAGAGGCGATCGGCCAGCAGGAGCGCAACGCCCAGTGGCACCGCGACGTGGTGGCCAAGGCCCGCACCCAGTGGCAGGAGCACTATGCGCGCCTCGAAGGCCTGCGCAAGCTGGTCGAGCGCTATCGCCAGGAGCAGCGCCTGGTCGAGGACAAGCGCGAACAGAAACAGATGGACGAATACGCCCAGCGGGCGCGCTCGACCTATATCTAGGCCGGGCCTTGCCCCTCGTCCCTTGTCTTAGCCAGTGAGAATGCCGATGTTTTCCTCCCATCTCGATCCGGAAACGCTCGCCGCCCTGCGCGACTGCATGGAGGAGGAGTACGTCGACCTCATCGAAACCTTTCTGGTGGATTGCGAAGAACGTATCGCCGAACTCAAGCGCAGCGTGATCGGCGGCGATGCCGAACAGGTCCGCCAGCTGGCGCACAGCTTCAAGGGCAGTGCCGGCAACATGGGGGCCGCACCGCTGGCGGAGCTGTGCCGAGCCGTGGAGGAGGGCGCGCGGCGTCGGGCGACCACCGCCGAGCTGGCCATGGGGGTATCCGCCATGGAGCGCGAATTCGCCATCGTCCGCATCCTGTTCAAGGTCGAGCGGCAACGCTACGCGGGCTGACCTCGTCAAAGCGCTGGCGTTTAGGGCTGGCGCGCAACTTGCTAGTGATCCGAAAACCCGTCCTTCGGAGTCCTCCATGGCCGTCGTGCCCGATTTCCTTCTGAACACCGCCACCTCGCCAGCCAGCACCGGCCGGGCGGCGGCCAAGACCCCTTCCCAGGATCGCCCGGCCGCGCAGGAGCGCTTCGCCGATGTCTTTGCCCAGGAGCAGCCGCGTGAGCCGGTGCGCAGCGAAAAGCCGCGTGACACCAGCGACAGCAAGGCCCCCAGCCAGGCGCGCAAGAGCGAATCCGGGCGTGCCCGTGATGGGGATGACCGGGTGAAACGCGCGGGCGATGACGACCGCACGGCGGACGCCAAGCCCGAGGCCGACAGCACCGCCAAGAGCGACGCGCCGTCGGCAACCACCGCCGACGACAGCGGCAAGACCTTGCCGGTGGCCCAGGGCGAAGACGCCAAGGCGCCGGTGGACGCGGTTCTGGATCCGCTGTTCATGTTCGGCATGACCGGCCAGTTCCCGCAGCCGGTAGCCACGCCTGTGGCAACGCCTCAGCTGCCCACCGGGACGGCCGCGGACGCCGCAGCCACCGCCACTGCCCAGGCCCTGGATCCGGCGGCGCTGCTGGGCGCTGCCGTGGCAACCGTAGCCCAGACGACCACCCCGGGTGTCGGCACGGGCGCCACGGCCACCCCGGCCAAGCCCGGCGAGCAGCAGACGACCGACGATGGTCTGGCACAGCTGCTGGGCCAGGTGCCCCAGGCCCAGGGTGACGCCGCCAAGCTCACCAGCAACGCCAACAACCTGGCGGCCACCCAGCTGCAAGGGCTGTTGCCGGCAGATGGCACGCCTGCCCAGGCGGCGGATCAGGCAGCCAGTGCGGCCCTGGCCGCGACCCTGGACAAGGGCGATGGTCAGGACGCGGCGGCCCCGAGCAAGACCGATGCCTTCGCCGACAAGCTCACCGCCCTGTCGCAGGCGCTCAGCAGTCCGGCGCAGACCGCTCGTCCGGTCACCGCTGCCGTACCGGGCCAGCCGCTCAATCCCCAGGCCGGCAACTTCAGCGAGGCGGTGGTCGACAAGGTCATGTGGATGTCCAGCCAGAACCTCAAGACCGCCGACATCCAGATGGAGCCGGCGCAACTGGGCAAACTGGAGGTGCGCATCGACATGACCCAGGACCAGACCCAGGTCACCTTCGCCAGTCCCCACGCCGACGTGCGCGAGGCGCTGGACAACGGCAGCCAGCGCCTGCGGGAGCTCTTCGCCCAGCAGGGCATGAACCTGGCCAACGTCAACGTCTCCGATCAGTCGTCCGGCCAGGCCTGGCAGCAGTCCCAGCAGGGCGCTCAGCACGAGAGCTCGCGCCGGAGCCGCGGGGGTGTCGCAGGGGATGGCGCGGACGAAGCGGTGGCGAACGTCGCCGAAACCCGCGGCTCGGCGACCCTCGCCGCGCGCAGTCTGGTCGACTATTACGCCTGACGGGCCAACGGCTCCCAGGTGACAGCCTGGGCCGCACCTGCTATATCCCCTTCGTATCAATAGGTTAGCTGCGTCACCCAACAGGGGTGACGAGCCGCACAGGATTCGGTCGAACACTTATGGCGAAGAAGCAGGCGCCCGCGGCAGAGGGCGCAGCCGCGGAAGGCAAGGGCAAGGGAAAGCTCAAACTCATCATCATCATCGTCGTGGCCCTGCTGCTGGTCATAGGCGCTTCGGTGGGTGCGACCTGGTTCCTGCTCGGCAAGAAAAGCGCCGAGCCCGAGCACGCCGCGCCGGCCGCTCCGGCGGCACCGGTGCATCTGGCCGCGGTCTACCAGGCGCTGGTGCCGGCCTTCGTGGTCAACTACAACGCCGACGGTCGCCAGCGCTACATGCAGGTCACGGTGACCCTGATGGGGCGCGACCAGGCGCAGATGGATGCGCTCAAGGCGCAACTGCCGCAGGTCCGCAACCAGCTGGTGATGCTGTTTTCCGGGCAGGACTTCAATAGCCTGCTGACGCCGGTAGGCAAGGAGATGCTGCGCCAGCAGGCCACCAGCAAGGTTCAGGAACTGGCGAAGAAACTGACCGGCCAGACTGCCATCGAACAGGTATTGTTCACCAATCTCGTCCTGCAATAGGTAACGCCATGGCCGTGCAAGATCTGCTCTCTCAGGATGAAATCGATGCCCTGCTGCACGGGGTCGACGATGGCATCGTCGAGACCGAGACCGATGCCGAGCCGGGCACCATCAAGGGCTATGACCTCACCAGCCAGGATCGCATCGTCCGCGGACGCATGCCGACCCTGGAGATGATCAACGAACGCTTCGCCCGCTATACCCGGGTCAGCATGTTCAACCTGCTGCGCCGCTCGGCGGACGTCTCCGTGGGTGGGGTGCAGGTCACCAAGTTCGGCGAGTACATCCACTCGCTGTACGTGCCCACCAGCCTCAACATGGTCAAGATGAAGCCCCTGCGCGGTACCGCGCTGTTCATCCTCGACGCCCGCCTGGTGTTCAAGCTGGTGGACAACTTCTTTGGCGGCGACGGGCGTCACGCCAAGATCGAAGGTCGTGAATTCACCCCCACCGAGTTGCGCGTGGTGCGCATGGTGCTCGACCAGTGCTTCATTGATCTCAAGGAAGCCTGGGGCGCCATGCTCGACTGCCAGTTCGAGTACATGAACTCCGAGGTCAACCCGGCCCTGGCCAACATCGTCAGCCCCAGCGAAGTGGTGGTGGTGAGCACCTTCAACATCGAACTGGATGGCGGCGGCGGCGAATTGCACGTGACCATGCCCTATTCGATGATCGAGCCGATCCGCGAGATGCTCGACGCCGGCTTCCAGTCGGACGTGGACGACCAGGACGAACGCTGGGTCAAGGCCTTGCGCGAGGACCTGCTCGATGTGCGCGTGCCCCTGGAGGCGACGGTTGTCCGGCGCCAACTCAAACTCCGCGATATCCTCAACATGCAGCCCGGCGACGTGATTCCGGTGGAAATGCCCGAGGAGATGCTCATGCGCGCCAATGGCATGCCCACCTTCAAGGTCAAGATGGGCGCGCGCAAGGGCAACCTGGCCCTGCAGATTCTCGAACCGGTCAGCCGCGGCCGCTGAGCGACAACCGTTTTTTCCGTCCGGGCCCGGGCCCGGCGTAGCACGAGACCCAGACAATGGCAGACAACCCCGAAGAACAAGCCCTGGCGGACGAGTGGGCCGCGGCCCTGGCCGAAGCCGGTGACGCCAGTCAGGACGACATCGACGCCCTGATGGCCCAGGGTACCCAGGTCGAAGCCCCCAAGCCGCCCAAGGCGCCGGTGGAAGAATTTGGTCAGAGCAGTGGGGGGTTGGCAGTGAGCGGCATGGAAGGGCCCAACCTGGATGTGATCCTGGACATCCCGGTGACCATCTCCATGGAGGTCGGCCACACCGACATCTCCATCCGCAACCTGCTGCAACTCAACCAGGGCTCGGTCATCGAGCTCGACCGTCTGGCTGGCGAGCCGCTGGACGTGCTGGTGAATGGTACGCTGATCGCCCATGGTGAAGTGGTGGTGGTGAACGAGAAGTTCGGGATCCGCTTGACCGACGTCATCAGCCCCACGGAACGTATCAAGAAGCTGCGGTGATCCATGAAGAGTCTGCTCCTGCCGCTGGGTCTCCTGCCCCTGACCGCGCGTGCCGCCGAAGCCACCTCGCCGGGGCTGGATGTAGGGGCGCAGGTCGGTCAGTTGCTGCTCGGTCTGCTGCTGGTGATCGCACTGATTCTCGGCCTGGCCTGGCTGGTGCGCCGGGTGCAGCAGCAGGGTCCGCGCGGCCAGCAGGTGATCAAGGTCATCTCCACCCAGCACCTGGGCCCGCGCGAGCGGCTGGTGCTGGTTCAGGTCGGCCAGGAGCAATTGCTGATCGGTGTCGCCGGCGGACGGATCACGCCGCTGCACAGCCTGCGCGAGCCGGTGCGACCGGGCGAGACGGAAGCGCCGGCGCCGGAATTCGCCCAGCGCCTGCTGGAACTCATCAGCCGCGATCCCAAGGCGAAACCATGATCTCTTCGCGTCTCCCGGCCAACCTCGGGCGCACCCTGGGCTGGCTGCTGGGCCTGGCCGTGCTGCTGTTCGCGCCCCTGGCGCTGGCGCAGCAGGCCGGGCAGGCCAATCCGTTGTCGATCCCGGCCATCACCCTGAGCACCAACGGCCAGGGGCAGCAGGAGTATTCGGTCAGCCTGCAGATCCTGCTGATCATGACGGCGCTGAGCTTCATCCCGGCGTTCGTCATGCTGATGACCAGCTTCACCCGCATCGTCATCGTCTTCGCCATCCTGCGCCAGGCGCTGGGCCTGCAGACCACGCCGTCCAACCAGGTGCTGGTGGGCATGGCGCTGTTTCTCTCGCTGTTCATCATGGCGCCGGTGTTCGACCGCATCAACAGCACCGCCGTGCAGCCCTACCTGAACGAACAACTCAGCGCCCAGGACGCCATCGCCCGGGCGCAGGTGCCGATGAAGGACTTCATGCTGGGGCAGACCCGGCAATCGGACCTGGACCTGTTCATGCGGCTGTCCAAGCGCACCGACATCCCCAGCGCCGACCAGGCGCCCTTGTCGATCCTAGTGCCGGCCTTTGTCACCTCCGAGCTCAAGACCGCCTTCCAGATCGGCTTCATGATCTTCATTCCCTTCCTGGTCATCGACCTGGTGATCGCCAGCGTGCTGATGGCCATGGGCATGATGATGCTGTCGCCGATGATCATCTCCCTGCCGTTCAAGCTGATGCTGTTCGTGCTGGTGGATGGCTGGGCGCTGATCATGGGTACCCTGGCCAGCAGCTTCGGCACCGTCTAGCGGTGCCCCCTTTGCGTGGAGAAGCGAAATGACCCCTGAAGTCGCCGTCGATCTGTTCCGCCAGGGTCTCTGGCTTACCGCGCTGCTGGTGGCGGTGCTGGTGGTGCCGAGTCTGATCGTCGGTCTGATCGTGGCGGTCTTCCAGGCGGCGACCCAGATCAACGAACAGACCCTGAGCTTTCTGCCGCGGCTGATCGTCACCCTGTTGACGCTGATCGTGCTGGGACCCTGGATGGTCCGGCAACTGATGGAATTCATCCAGACCTCGGTCGCCAACATCCCGCGGCTGATTGGCTAGCCCATGCTCGCCCTCAGCGACGCCCAGATCGGCGGCTGGGTCGGCAGCTTCCTGTTTCCGCTGTTTCGCATCGCCGCGCTGCTGATGACCATGCCGATCATCGGCACCACCCTGGTCCCGGTGCGGGTGCGGATGTATCTGGCCCTGGCCCTGAGCCTGGTGCTGGTGCCGACCCTGCCGCCGATGCCACAGGTGGATGCCATCAGTCCCCAGGCGCTGCCGCTGATCGTCGAGCAGATCCTCATCGGCGCGGTGATGGGGTTCAGCCTGCAGCTGTTCTTCCATGTCTTCGTGGTGGCGGGGCAGATCATCTCGACCCAAGCGGGCCTGAGCTTCGCGTCCATGATCGACCCGGTCAACGGCGCCTCGGCCCCGGTCATGGGCCAGTTCTTCACCATGCTGGTGACGCTGCTGTTCCTGGCCATGAACGGCCACCTGGTGGTGTTCGAGATCCTCGCCGAAAGCTTCGTTACCCTGCCGGTGGGCGATACCCTGAGCGTCGAGCACTTCTGGCAGGTCGCCGGGCGGCTGGGCTGGGTCATGGGCGCCGGCATCCTGCTGGTGCTGCCGGCCATCACCGCGCTGCTGGTGGTCAACATCGCCTTTGGCATCATGACCCGCGCCGCGCCGCAGCTGAACATCTTTTCCGTCGGCATGCCGCTGATCGTGGTGCTGGGCATGGTCATCGTCTGGCTCGGCACCGCCGACATCCTCTCCCACTATGAAAGTCTCGCCAGCGAGGCGCTGCAGTGGCTGCGCGAACTCGCCCGAGCCCGCTAGGAGATATGCCGCATGGCTGAATCCGATGGCGAAGACCGTACAGAAGACCCCACAGAGAAACGCAAGCGTGATTCCCGGGAGGAGGGGCAGCTCCCGCGATCACGCGAACTCGGCACGGTGGCGGTCATGCTCTCGGGGGTCGGCGGCCTGCTGATGTACGGCGCCTTCCTGGGCGGCAAGCTGCTGGAGGTGATGCGCAGCAATTTCTCCCTGCGGCGCGAAGAGGTCATGGACGAACGCTTCATGGGCACCTTTCTGCTGGCCTCGGGCAAGGCGGCGATGATCGGGATGCTGCCGATGATCGCCTTGGTGGTGATCGCCGCCATCGTTGGCCACATCGCCCTGGGCGGCTTCCTGTTTTCCGGCAAGATGCTGGCGCCCAAGCCGAGCCGGATGAATCCCATGTCCGGCATCGCCCGGATGTTTTCCAAGAATTCCCTGGTGGAATTGCTCAAGGCCCTGGGCAAGTTCTTCATCATCCTCGGCGTATCGGTGCTGGTGCTGATGAGCGAGCGCACGGCCCTGTTGCAGATCGCCAAGCTGCCGACCGAGCAGGCGCTCCTGCACAGCATGCAGGTGGTAGGGCATGCCACCCTGCTGCTGGCCCTGGGGCTGCTGATCATCGCCGCGGTGGACGTGCCCTTCCAGATCTTCAGCAACCGCAAGAAGCTGATGATGACTAAGCAGGAGATCAAGGACGAATACAAGGACGCCGAGGGCAAGCCCGAGGTCAAGGGCAAGATCCGCCAGATGCAGCGGCAGATGGCCCAGCGTCGGATGATGGCCGAGGTGCCCAATGCCGATGTGGTCATCACCAACCCGACCCACTTCGCCGTGGCGCTCAAGTACGACGCGGCCAAGGGCGGGGCGCCGGTGCTGGTGGCCAAGGGCAGCGATTTCACCGCGCTGAAGATCCGCGAGATCGCCCAGGAACACCAGGTCTCGCTGCTGGAATCGCCAGGGCTGGCGCGCGCGGTGTATTTCTCCACCGAGGTGGATCAGGAGATTCCGGCCGGACTCTATGTGGCCGTGGCCCAGGTCCTGGCCTATGTCTATCAGCTCAGGCAATTCCGGGCCGGACGCGGGCGCAAGCCCAAGCTGTCCGATCTGCCCATCCCGCCGGATCTGCGGCGGGATGAGGAGGGGAAGGCGCCTACTTGATGACGCCGCAGGCGACGCGTGCGCCGCCACCGCCCAGCGGCTTGGGCTGGTCGGCGTAGTTGTCGCCACCGGCATGCACCATCAACGCATGGCCCTTGAGCTCTTCCAGGCGCTTCAGGCGGGGCGCCAGCACCGGCTGGGTGGCCTGGCCGTCGGCGGTCACGTAGAGCGCCGGCAATTCGCCCAGGTGGCCGTCGTCCGACCAGGGCGCGCTGTGCTTGCCGGTGTTGCGCGGATCCAGATGGCCGCCCGCCGCGCCCCCTGCGGTCAGGGTGCCATTCACCTCGGCCGCGCCGCAGTTGGGCTTGGTGTGGACGTGGAAGCCATGGATACCGGGCTCCAGGCCCTTGAGATCCGGCGTGAAGACCAGGCCGTACTTGGAGCGGGTCACCTGCACGCTGCCGACGCTTTCGCCCACACCGTCGGTCGTGACCTTGTTCAGCGGGATCGTCAGGGATTCGGCTGCCTGGGCGGTGCCGACCAGGCAGGTGGCCAACAGGGTCGCGGTCCAGATGTTCATGGTGATGTTCCTCGGATAGGCGCGCTAGCGCGGGTCCCTAGACAGACTCATGGCCTCCGCCCACGGTTCAGCCGACGAGTCCGGCGATCCGTAACCAGTCCTGTATCACCCCTCGGAAAACCTCGCTGATTCAAGGTCTTGAGCAGTTGGCCCGGAGCTTGCTCAAGCCCCTGCGAACAGTGCGCTGCGTCAACTTTCCGTGACGACGGCACCGGCAAGCGAGGAATGGGTGTGAAAGTCGACAAATCCATGATGATGGGCAACATGCGCGGTCTGGCTCGCGGCAACCTGGGCGTGCCGCTGGCCGTCCTGGCGATGCTCGCCATGATGACCCTGCCGATGCCGCCGTTCCTGCTGGACGTGCTGTTCACCTTCAACATCGCCCTGTCAATCGTGGTCCTGCTGGTCAGCGTCTACGCCCTGCGGCCGCTGGATTTCGCGGTCTTCCCGACCATCCTGCTGGTGTCGACCCTGCTGCGCCTGGCGCTGAACGTGGCCTCGAGCCGCGTGGTGCTGTTGCACGGCCAGGACGGTCACGACGCCGCGGGCAAGGTCATCCAGGCCTTCGGCGAGGTGGTGGTCGGCGGCAACTACGTGGTCGGTGCGGTGGTGTTCGCCATCCTCATGATCATCAACTTCGTGGTGGTGACCAAGGGTGCCGGCCGCATCTCCGAGGTGTCGGCGCGTTTCACCCTGGACGCCATGCCCGGCAAGCAGATGGCCATCGACGCCGACCTGAACGCCGGCATCATCGACCAGGCCGAAGCCAAGAAGCGCCGGACCGAAGTGGGCCAGGAAGCCGACTTCTACGGTTCCATGGACGGTGCCAGCAAGTTCGTCCGCGGTGACGCCGTCGCCGGTCTGCTGATCCTCTTCATCAACCTCATCGGCGGCATGGCCATCGGTATGGCCCAGCACGGTCTGCCGTTCGGCGAAGCGGCGCGCATTTACGCCCTGCTGACCATCGGTGACGGCCTGGTCGCCCAGGTTCCCTCGCTGCTGCTGTCGGTCGCCGCGGCCATCATGGTCACCCGGGTGTCCTCCGCCGAAGACATGGGTCAGCAGGTCAATCGTCAGATGTTCGCCTCGCCCAAGGCGCTGGCGGTCTCGGCTTTCATCATCATCGCCATGGGCCTGGTGCCGGGCATGCCGCACCTGCCGTTCCTCGGCCTGGGTGGCGCCGCCGCTGCCGGTGCCTGGCTGATCTACAAGCGTCAGCGCCAGGCCAAGCAGACCGCCGAGGTCGAAGCCAAGAAGCAGCAGGACCTGGCTCCCGTACAGCGTCCGGCCGAGGCCAAGGAGCTGGGCTGGGACGACGTTACCCCGGTGGACATGGTTGGTCTGGAAGTCGGGTACCGGCTGATCCCCATGGTCGATCGCAACCAGGGTGGCCAGTTGCTGGCGCGGATCAAGGGCGTGCGCAAGAAGCTGTCCCAGGACCTCGGTTTCCTCATGCCGTCGGTACACATCCGCGACAACCTGGACCTGCTGCCCAACGCCTATCGTCTGACTCTTATGGGCGTCAGCGTGGCCGAGGCCGAGATCTATCCCGACCGCGAACTGGCCATCAACCCCGGTCAGGTCTATGGCTCCCTCAACGGCGTCGCCGCCAAGGATCCGGCATTCGGTCTGGAGGCGGTCTGGATCGACGTCACCCAGCGCGACCAGGCCCAGTCCCTCGGCTACACCGTGGTCGATGCCAGCACCGTGGTCGCCACCCACCTCAACCAGGTGCTCTTCAAGCACGCCCACGAGCTGATCGGCCACGAGGAGGTCCAGCAACTGCTGCAGGTACTGGCCAAGAGTTCGCCCAAGCTGGCCGAGGAGCTGGTGCCCGGCATCGTCTCCCTGTCGACCCTGCTCAAGATCCTCCAGCAACTGCTGCAGGAGCAGGTCCCGGTCCGCGACATCCGTACCATCGCCGAAGCCATCGCCAACGTCGGTCCGCGGAGTCAAGATCCCGCCGCCATCGCCGGTGCCGTACGGGTCGCCTTGTCCCGCGCAATCGTCCAGAACATCGTTGGAATGGAGCCTGAGCTGCCTGTTATCACCCTTGAGCCAAGGTTGGAACAGATGTTGCTAAGTAGTATGCAGAAGGCCGGTCAAGGCGCCGAGGACGGCATGTTCCTCGAGCCTGGCATGGCTGAAAAACTGCAGCGTTCCCTCATCGAGGCAGCGCAGCGTCAGGAAATGATGGGTAAGCCAGTGGTGCTGCTGGTAGCCGGTGCGATCCGCGGGATGATGTCCCGCTTCGCGCGGATGGCGGCGCCGAACATGAGTGTACTGGCCTACCAGGAAATTCCGGACAACAAGCAGGTCACCATCGTCGCTACCGTTGGCCAGAATGGCTGAGGTCTAGATCATGCAAGTCAAACGTTTCTTCGCCGCCGATATGCGTCAAGCCATGAAGCTGGTACGCGACGAGCTGGGCCCGGATGCCGCCATCCTCAGCAACCGCCGGGTCGCCGGTGGTGTCGAGCTGACCGCGGCGCTGGACTACCAGGCTCCGGCACCGGCCGCGCCCAACGCGGAGCTGCAGGCGGAGTTGCGCAAGACCCATGCGAAGATCGCCCAGGCCCATGCCGACCTCAGCATCCGCGCGCCGGGCGTGCCCTCGGCCGCACCCAAGGACAAGCAGCTGCTCGGCGCCATCAGCGCCGCCGACAGCCGTCGCGAGCCGGTGATCGCCCCGCCGCGTGCGCCCCAGCCGGCCGCTGCCGCCCCTGCCGCCAGCGCCGCGCCGGAAGACCGTCGCGCCCTGGAAGCCATGCGCAGCGAACTCAGCGGTCTGCGTGAACTGCTGGAAGTCCAGCTCGGCTCCATGGCCTGGACCCAGGTGCAGTCCACCCGTCCGCAGCAGGCCGGCCTCTGGCGTCGTCTGCAGCGCATGGGTCTGCCGGCCGATCTGGCCCGCCACCTGCTCGACAGCGTCGCCAAGATCCAGGACCCGCGCCATGCCTGGCGCATGCTGCTGGCCAACTTCGCCCAGTTGGCCAAGACCACCGACGCCAAGATTCTGGAGGAGGGCGGTGTCGTCGCCTTCGTCGGTCCGGCCGGAATGGGCAAGACCACCACCCTGGCCAAGCTCGCCGCCAGCTACGTGCTCAAGTACGGTCCCCAGAGTCTGGCGCTGGTCAGCATGGACAGCTTCCGCATCGGTGCCCAGGAGCAGATCAAGACCCTCGGCCGTATCCTCGACGTGCCGGTGACCCTGGTCGACCCGGGCCAGTCCCTGGCCCAGGCGCTGGCACCCCTGGCACGCAAGCGCCTGGTGCTGATCGACACCGCGGGCATGCCCGCCAATGATCCGGCGCTCAAGGTGCAGCTCGAAGCCCTGGCCAACCGCCAGCTGAAAATTCGCAACTATCTGGTATTGGGTGTCACCAGCCAGAGCCAGGTGCTCAAGGCGGCCTACCACAGCTATCGGCGCTGCGGCCTGAGCGGCTGCGTGCTGACCAAGCTGGACGAAGCCGCCAGTCTCGGCGAAGCCCTGGGTCTGGCCATCAGCCAGCGCCTGCCGGTGGCCTACATCGCCGACGGCCCGCGCATCCCGGACGACCTGCATCCGGCCCGCAGCCACCAGCTGGTGAGCCGCGCGGTGAGCCTGCAGGCCCCCGAGGAACCGAGCGAAGAAACCATGGCGGGCATGCTTGCCGGCCTGTATCAGAGCAATGCCCGCCGCGCCGGTTAGCGCAGACGAACGGTAGTGGTGCATCGCATGCCTGGGCACGCCAAATGCACTTGGTCTAAAGTGTGACGGATTTCAATCAAAGGTATCAGGCAATGGGTAGCATGCATCCCGTCCAAGTCATAGCGGTCACGGGCGGTAAAGGCGGTGTCGGCAAGACCAACGTGTCGGTCAACCTGGCCTTGGCCCTGGCCGATATCGGGCGGCGCGTCATGCTGCTCGACGCCGACCTGGGCCTTGCCAACATCGACGTTCTGCTCGGCCTGTCGCCCAAGCGCACCCTGGCCGACGTCATCTCCGGCGAGTGCGAGCTGCGCGACGTGCTGCTGCACGGCCCGGGCGGCATCCGCATCGTCCCGGCGGCCTCGGGCACCCAGGCGATGGTCAATCTGACGCCGGCCCAGCACGCCGGTCTGATCCAGGCCTTCAGCGACATCAGCGAAAACCTCGACGTGCTCATCGTCGATACCGCGGCCGGCATCGGCGACCAGGTGGTCAGCTTCGTTCGCGCCGCCCAGGAAGTCCTGGTGGTGGTGTGCGACGAGCCCACCTCCATCACCGATGCCTACGCCCTGATCAAGCTGCTCAATCGCGACCATGGCGTCACCCGTTTCCGGGTCCTGGCGAACATGGCGCTGACGCCCCAGGAAGGTCGCAATCTCTTTGCTAAGCTGACCAAGGTGACCGACAGATTCCTGGATGTCGCCCTCCAGTATGTGGGCGCCATTCCGTTCGACGAGGCGGTGCGCAAAGCCGTGCAGAAACAGCGCCCCGTGTTCGAAGCCTTTCCGCGTGCCAAGGCCTCGCTGGCCTTTCGTGCGGTAGCTCAGAAAGTCGATGGCTGGCCGTTGCCCGCCAATCCGCGCGGCCATCTCGAGTTCTTTGTCGAGCGCCTTGTGCAACCAGCCATCGGTACCCACGCATGACAGCATCCAGCGGGCTTCGCATGTACAGCAAAACCTCGGAACGTACCCAGCAGGAGCAACTCATCAACCGCTATGCGCCGTTGGTGAAACGCATCGCCTACCACCTCCTGGCGCGACTGCCTGCCAGTGTGCAGGTCGAGGACCTGATGCAGGCCGGCATGATCGGCCTGCTGGAGGCCTCGCGCAAATATGACGCCGGCAAGGGTGCCAGCTTCGAGACCTACGCCGGCATCCGCATCCGCGGCGCCATGCTCGACGAGGTCCGCAAGGGCGATTGGGCACCACGCTCGGTGCACCGCAACACGCGCATGGTCACCGACGCCATTCGCGCGGTGGAAGCGCGCACCGGTCGCGACGCTAAAGATTCCGAAGTCGCGGCCGAACTTAAATTGAGTCTGGATGAGTACTACGGCATCCTTGGCGACACCATGGGGAGTCGCCTGTTCAGTTTCGACGACCTCATGGAGGGTGGTGAGCATGGGCTCGAGGAGAGCGGTTCGCATGAACTCGAACCCGGTCGCGGTCTGGAGGACGAGCGCTTCCGCAAGGCCCTGGCCGACGCCATCGCCAATCTTCCGGAGCGTGAACGTCTGGTGCTCTCGCTGTATTACGACGAGGAACTCAACCTCAAGGAAATCGGCGAGGTGCTGGGCGTGAGCGAGTCACGCGTCTGCCAACTTCACAGTCAATGCGCGGCACGCCTGCGGGCGCGGCTGGCGGAATGGCGTTCGCGTTAACCGGCTGGTACTCAGGCTACTACGATTGCTTAGACGCGCCTTGCGGCGTGTGTGCGGATTAGGACGGAGGTCGACTTGGACAAGAACATGAAAATCCTCATCGTGGACGATTTTTCCACGATGAGACGCATCATCAAGAATTTGCTGCGCGATCTGGGATTCACCAACACCGCCGAAGCGGACGACGGCAACACCGCGCTGCCGATGTTGCAGAGCGGCAACTTCGATTTTCTCGTCACCGACTGGAACATGCCCGGCATGACCGGCATCGACCTGCTGCGCCAGGTGCGCGCCGATGCGCGCCTGAAGACCCTGCCAGTGCTGATGGTGACCGCCGAAGCCAAGCGCGAGCAGATCATCGAAGCCGCTCAGGCCGGCGTGAACGGCTATGTGGTCAAGCCTTTCACCGCCCAGGTGCTGAAAGAAAAGATCGACAAGATCTTCGAGCGGGTGAACGGCTGAAGAAAGCCGCGGGGACGTTATGGATCAGCTTGGCTCCAACAGCTTCAGCGACTTCGAGTCGAATCTCAAACAGCACGCCCAAGAGCTGGTGAAATGCCTGGAAAGCGGCGATTTCACCCAGGCCGTGCACGTCATCAATGAACTCAACCAGTTGCGCGACCGTGGTCTCTACCAGGAAGTCGGCAAGCTGACCCGCGAGTTGCACAACGCCATCGTCAACTTCGAGATCGATCCGCGCGGCATGGCCGGCGAAGAGGTCTCCCAGATCAGCGATGCCACCGATCGTCTCTCCTACGTGGTGAAGATGACCGAGAACGCCGCCAACCGGACCATGGATCTGGTGGAGGAGAGCGCCCCGCTGGTAGGCAACTTCGGCGACGAAGCCCGCGCCGTGCATGCCGACTGGAAGAAGTTCATGCGCCGGGAAATGGGCGCGGACGAATTCCGCGAGCTGGCCAAGCGCGTCGACGCCTTCCTCAGTCACAGCGAGAGCAGCGCCGAGCAACTGTCGGCCAAGCTCAACGACATCCTTCTGGCGCAGGACTACCAGGACCTTACCGGTCAGGTGATCAAGCGCGTGGTCAATCTCGTCGGGCAGATCGAGAAAGACCTCGTCAAGCTGGTGATGATGGCCAGCCAGGTCGATCGCTATACCGGCTTCAGTCACGATCACACCGCGCTGATCGAACAGAATCGAAAAGAAAAGACGATGAAGGGTGAAGGTCCGCAGATTCATGCCGATAAGCGTGAAGACGTCGTGGCCGCTCAGGTCGACGTCGACGATCTTCTATCCAGTCTGGGCTTTTGACCCAGACCCTCTTGGGGAGTGCAGGAATGAGCTTCGACGCCGATGAAGAGATCCTCCAGGATTTCCTGGTAGAGGCCGGCGAGATTCTCGAACAGTTGTCCGAACAATTGGTCGAGCTGGAAAGCCGCCCGGATGACATGGATCTGCTGAACGCCATTTTCCGTGGCTTCCATACCGTAAAGGGCGGTGCCGGTTTCCTGCAGCTCCATACCCTGGTCGAGTGCTGCCATATCGCGGAAAACGTTTTCGACATCCTGCGCAAGGGCGAACGCCGCGTGGATGCCGAGCTGATGGATGTGGTGCTGCAAGCACTGGATTCCGTCAACGAGATGTTCGGTCAGGTCCGTGAACGCGAAGAGCCGACCCCGGCTTCGCCCGAATTGCTGGCGGCCCTGGCCCGCCTGGCCGAGCCCGCCGGCAGTGCGCCGGCGCCGGCTCCGGTTGCGCCCGTGGCTGCCGCTCCGGCAGTGGTCGCGGAACCGACTCCGGTCGCCGCTGCGGCGGCCGAGCCGGAATTGAGCGATGCCGATTTCCAGAATCTGCTCGATGCCCTGGGCAGCGAGCCGAGCGCGGCAGCGGAAACGCCGGCAGCCGCCGGTGGCGACGACATCACCGATGACGAATTCGAAGCCCTGCTCGACCAGCTGCATGGCAAGGGCAAGTTCCAGGAGGCGCCGGCCGCTGCGCCGGTTGCCGCTGCGGCCCCTGCCGCTGCCGCGCCCGGTGGCGAAGACATCACCGACGATGAATTCGAGGCCCTGCTCGACGAATTGCACGGCAAGGGCAAGTTCGTCGCCAACGAAGCCGCGGCACCCGTTGCTGCAGCCCCGGCCGCAGCGGCTCCGGCAGCCGCAGCGAGCGGTGACGAGATCACCGACGACGAATTCGAATCCCTGCTCGACGAATTGCATGGCAAGGGCAAGTTCAGTGGTCCCGCGGCAGCCGCGGAAGCGGTAGCCGCTCCGATGGCCGCTGCGCCGGCACCGGTGGCCGCACCTCAGCCGGCGGCTCCCGCGCCTGCGCCGAAGCCGGCGCCGGTGGCCGAGGCCGCGGTGCCCAAGCCGGCAGCCGCCGCGCCTGCCGAGCGTCCCACCAGCGAGGCGGAGACCACCGTGCGGGTCGACACCGCGCGGCTGGACGAGATCATGAACATGGTCGGCGAACTGGTGCTGGTGCGTAACCGTCTGGTACGCCTGGGCCTGAACAGCGGCGACGAAGCCATGGCCAAGGCCGTGTCCAACCTCGACGTGGTCACCGCCGATCTGCAGACCTCGGTCATGAAGACCCGGATGCAGCCGATCAAGAAGGTCTTTGGTCGCTTCCCGCGCTTGGTCCGCGATCTGGCACGCAGCCTGAAGAAAGAGATCAACCTGGAACTGGTCGGTGAAGAAACCGACCTGGACAAGAACCTGGTCGAGGCCCTGGCCGATCCGCTGGTGCACCTGGTGCGCAACGCGGTCGACCACGGCATCGAAGGACCGGCCGAGCGTGAAGAGAACGGCAAGTCCCGTGCGGGGCGCGTAGTGCTCTCCGCCGAGCAGGAAGGCGACCATATCCTTCTGTCGATCTCCGATGACGGCAAGGGCATGGACGCGGATCTGCTGCGCAACAAGGCCGTGGAAAAAGGTCTGCTCGACCGCGACGCGGCCGATCGCCTGACCGAGACCGAGTGCTTCAACCTGATCTTCGCCCCGGGTTTCTCGACCAAGGCCGAGATCTCCGACATCTCCGGTCGCGGTGTGGGCATGGACGTGGTCAAGACCAAGATCAGCCAGCTCAACGGCACGCTGAACGTTTTCTCGACCAAAGGTCAGGGCTCCAAGATCGTCATCAAGGTCCCCCTGACCCTGGCGATCATGCCGACACTGATGGTGATGCTGGGCAACCAGGCCTTCGCCTTCCCGCTGGTCAACGTCAACGAGATCTTCCACCTCGACCTGTCCCGCACCAACGTGGTGGATGGCCAGGAAGTGGTGGTGGTGCGCGACAAGGCGCTGCCGCTGTTCTACCTCAAGCGCTGGCTGGTGCCCAATGCGGCCCATGTGGAGCAGGGGGAGGGGCATGTGGTGATCCTCTCGGTGGGCACCCAGCGCATCGGCTTCGTGGTCGATCAACTGGTGGGCCAGGAAGAGGTGGTCATCAAGCCACTGGGCAAGATGCTGCAGGGAACGCCCGGCATGTCCGGGGCGACCATCACCGGCGACGGCCGCATCGCGCTCATCCTCGATGTGCCCAGCATGCTCAAGCGCTACGCCCGTCGCGGGCTCTGAGTCGGTCGGGTACGAGCGGCGTCGGGCCCGTGCCCGGCGCCATCGGGTGGCCTGCGCCGCCCAAGGTTAGGAGTTTCAACGTATGCCGGTAAAAGTACTGGTGGTGGACGATTCCGGCTTCTTCCGGCGTCGGCTCAAGGAGATCCTGGCGGCCGATCCCAACATCTCGGTGGTGGGCACGGCCAGCAACGGGCGCGAAGGGGTCGACCAGGCCCTGGCGCTGCGACCCGATGTCATCACCATGGACTACGAGATGCCGATGATGGACGGCATCACCGCGGTCCGCCACATCATGCAGAAGTGCCCGACCCCGGTGCTGATGTTCTCCTCGCTCACCCATGAAGGCGCCCGGGTCACCCTGGACGCCCTGGATGCCGGCGCGGTCGACTACCTGCCCAAGAATTTCGAGGACATCTCGCGCAATCCGGCCAGCGTGCAGAAGCTGCTGTGCGAGAAGATCCATCATATCGCCCGGTCCAATCGGCGCTTCGCCGTAGCGCCCAGCGTCGCGCCGGCAGCGCCCGCAAGCGCCGCTGCGGCGCCGGCCACGGCCCGCCCGGCAGCGCGTCCGGCTGCGCCTAGCGGCGCTGCAGCGGGTCATGCACCCGCCGCCCCGGCTTCGCCGCCGCCCAAGCGCAAGCACTATCGCCTGGTAGCCATCGGCACTTCCACTGGCGGGCCAGTGGCTCTGCAGCGGGTGCTCACCCAGCTGCCAGCCAATTTCCCGGCGCCTCTGGTTCTGATCCAGCACATGCCTGCCGCCTTCACCAAGGCCTTCGCCGAGCGCCTGGACAAACTCTGCCGCATCAGCGTCAAGGAAGCCGAGGACGGTGACCAGTTGCGTCCGGGCCTGGCCCTGCTGGCACCGGGTGGCAAGCAGATGATGGTGGATGGCCGCGGCATGGTGAAGATCTTGCCCGGTGACGAACGTCTCAACTACAAGCCCTGCGTCGACGTGACCTTTGGCTCCGCGGCCAAGGCCTATGCCGACAAGGTGCTGGCGGTGGTCTTGACCGGCATGGGCGCCGACGGCCGCGAAGGCGCCCGGATGCTCAAACAGGTCGGCAGCCAGGTGTGGGCCCAGGACGAAGCCAGTTGCGTCATCTACGGCATGCCCATGGCCATCGCCAAGGCCAATCTGGCCGACGCCATCTATGGCCTGGACGACATCGGCAGACACCTGACCGAGGCCTGTTCGTGACGGCAGGCGTTCTCCGGCCAGAAGGGCATTGAGCGTGGACGTGCTCAGTCTCATCGGCATCCTGCTGGCCTTTACCGCCATCATGGGCGGCAACCTGCTGGAGGGCGGCTCCTTTACCGCCCTGGCCAATGGCCCGGCGGCATTGATCGTGGTGGGCGGTACCCTGGGTGCCGTCCTGCTGCAGACCCGCCTGCCGGTGCTGCGGCGCGCCCTGACCATGCTGGCCTGGGTATTCGTGCCGCCGCGGCTGGACCTTACCGGCGGTATCCGCAAGGTCGTCAACTGGAGCAACGTGGCGCGCAAGGAAGGTCTGCTGGGGCTCGAACCCCTGGTCGCCCGCGAAGCCGATCCCTATGCTGCCAAGGGCCTGCAGCTGCTGGTGGACGGCACCGAGCCCGAAGCCCTGCGCAGCATCCTCGAGGTGGACCTCTACGGCCAGGAAGACCGCGACATCGCCGCCGCCAAGGTCTATGAGGCCATGGGCGGCTATGCGCCCACGGTGGGTATCATCGGCGCGGTGATGGGCCTGATCCACGTCATGCAGAATCTTGCCGATCCCTCGCAACTGGGCAGCGGCATCGCCGTGGCCTTCGTGGCCACCATCTATGGTGTCGGCTTCGCCAACCTGCTTTTGCTGCCCGTCGGCAACAAGCTCAAGGCGCTGGCGCAGCAACAGTCCCGCTACCGGGAAATGCTGCTGGAAGGGCTGATGTCCATCGGCGAGGGCGAAAATCCCCGCTCCATCGAAATGAAGCTGCAAGGTTTTCTGGACTAGGAGGACGCCGCATGCCTCGTCGCCGCCGCCGTCCCGAAGAGCACGAGAACCACGAACGCTGGCTGGTCTCCTACGCGGACTTCATTACCCTGCTGTTCGCCTTCTTCGTGGTCATGTATTCCATTTCCTCGCTGAACGAAAGCAAATACAAGGTGCTCTCGGACAGCCTGTCGGGCATCTTCAGCCAGCCGGAGCGTTCGCTCAAACCCATCCCCCTCGGCGACCAGCGTCCCGCCGGCGTGACGCCGACGGTGATGGATGCCAGCGCCGCCCAGCCGGCCAAGGGTACCCCCAGCGATCCGCTGCAGCAGATCGCCGACAGTGTGCGGGCCACCTTCGGCGATCTCATCGCGGGCGATCAGCTGAACATCAAGGCCAGTGAGATGTGGCTGGAAATCGAGCTCAGCTCCAACCTGCTGTTCGCCAGCGGCGATTCCCTGCCGAGCAATCCCGCCTTCGGCCTCATGGAGAAGGTGGCCAAGATTCTGGCACCCTTCAAGAATCCGATTCAGGTCCAGGGCTACACGGACGACCGGCCGATCAGCACGGCGTTGTATCCCACCAACTGGGAGCTGTCGGCAGCCCGGGCCGCCAGTATCGTGCGCCTGCTGATCGGCAATGGTATCGCGCCGCAGCGCCTGGCCGTGGTGGGCTATGGCGCCTATCAGCCGGTGGTCGACAACACCAGTGACGTCAACCGCGCCCGCAATCGGCGGGTGGTGCTGCTGATCTCGCGCAATCTCGATCTGTTCCGGCCGCAGAGCACCTTGCAAAATCCGTCGACTGGCACACAATCTGCAGCATCGCCTGGAGAACCGGCGCCCGGGGTGGCGCCTGTCAAATCTTCGTCGCCGGCCCCAACGCCGGCACCTTGACCCGGCTGGTCGTGTCGTCGGGAGGAAGTCTGCACATGAGAGTCTGGGCTGTCGCCAATCAGAAGGGTGGGGTGGGCAAGACCACCACCACCGTTGCCCTCGCCGGGTTGCTCGGCGATGAGGGCAAGCGCGTCCTGCTGGTGGATCTCGATCCCCACGGTTCCCTGACCAGCTATTTCGGTCAGGATCCGGACAGCCTCGAACACAGCGTGTTCGACCTGTTCCAGCACGGGGGTCAGGTTCCGGAAGGCCTGCCGCAGCGTCTGCTGCTGCCCACCAGCCATCCGCAGCTGTCCATGCTGCCATCCAGCACGGCCCTGGCCACCCTGGAGCGGCAGTCGCCTGGCCAGAGCGGCCTGGGGCTGGTGATCTCCAAGAGCCTGGCGCAGCTGTGGAACGACTTCGATCACGTGTTGATCGACAGTCCGCCGCTGCTCGGCGTACTCATGGTCAATGCCCTGGCGGCCAGCCAGCATCTGGTGATTCCCACCCAGACCGAATTCCTCGCGCTCAAGGGGCTCGAACGCATGGTCAACACCCTGACCATGATCAACCGTTCGCGCAAGCAGGCGCTGCCCTACACCATAGTGCCGACCCTGTTCGACCGCCGCACCCAGGCCTCCATCGGCACGCTCAAGGTCCTGCGCAACACCTATCCGGCCCAGCTGTGGCAGGCCTTCATCCCCATCGATACCCGGCTGCGCGATGCCAGTCGCTCCGGCCAGGTGCCGTCGCGCTACGAGCTGAACAGCCGCGGCGTCATCGCCTACCGGGCGTTGCTGCGGCATCTGCTCGACGGTGCGCCCAGCAGCCAGGTCGCCTGATTCAAGTTTTCCACTCCGCCGGCCGATAGGCTGGACAACTCACTCACGTAGATCGCCATGAGCCAACCGACGTCCCTCGACAATCGTCCTCAGCGTGTCCTCCAGGGCTATCTCGATGCCCTGCTGCTGGACGCGTTCCTGGAACTGCCGACTGCCGAAGCCACGCCTGTCGTGGCGCCGGTGGTGGTGCCGGCCGCGCCGATCGCCAGCGTGAGCGAAGACGAATTCGCCGCCGCGGTACGCGAAGAACTCGAGCGGGATGCCGCACGGCAACCGCGGGTCGTGCCGCTGGCCGCCCGGCGTCCCGCGGTCGCCCTGGCCGAGCGCGTCCTGCCCGAGGTGCTGCTGCCTGCACCCCAGTCGCTGCTCGCGCCCGAAACCGATATCGAACTGGACTGGCGCGTCCCCGAACTGGCACCGGTCGCCGAGCCGGCCCGTCCGGCGGTGGAAGGCATCGCCGTGGGTACCCCGGTGACGCAGCCAGTGGCAGCGGCTGGCGTACCGCCCAGCGCCGTGCATCTGGATGGTCGCCCGGAGTGGGGTGAAGAGCCCTTCGAATGCCTGCTGTTCGACGTCGCCGGCCTGACCCTGGCCGCACCCCTGGTGTGCCTGGGTTCCATCTATCCGCTGGCCGACGAAGAGTTGACGCCGCTGTTCGGTCAGCCAGACTGGTTCCTGGGCCTGCTACCCTGCCAGGCAGGTAATCTGCGTGTGCTCGACGCGGCGCGCTGGGTGATGCCCGAGCGTTACCGTGACGACTATCGCGAGGGGCTGAAATTCGTGATATCGCTGCAAGGCCTGGATTGGGGCCTGGCCGTGCACGGCGTCAGCCATTCGGTACGTCTGGATCCCGCCGAGGTCAAATGGCGGAACCAGCGCGCTACCCGGCCGTGGCTGGCCGGTACGGTGATCGATCAGATGTGTGCGCTGCTGGATGTGGCGGCGCTCGCTGAACAGGTGGTGGGTGGCCGTCGCTAGGGCTGCCCGCTGCAACTAACCGGCGGGTTCGCCCGCTTCGCCGCACGTGCGGTATTTGACGAGGCTAGGGAACATGAAAAAAACGTCCGCACAGGGTTCCGAAGATCCGGTCCTGCAATGGGTCACCTTCCGCCTGGATAACGAGACCTATGGCATCAACGTGATGCAGGTCCAGGAAGTCCTGCGCTACACCGAAATCGCTCCGGTCCCGGGTGCGCCGAGCTATGTGCTGGGCATCATCAACCTGCGTGGCAACGTGGTGACGGTGATCGACACCCGTCAGCGCTTCGGCCTGCTACCCACCGAGGTCACCGACAATACCCGTATCGTCATCATCGAGGCCGACAAGCAGGTCGTTGGCATCCTGGTCGACAGCGTGGCCGAGGTGGTCTACCTGCGGCAGTCGGAGATCGAGACCGCACCGAACGTCGGCAATGACGAATCCGCCAAGTTCATCCAGGGTGTCTGCAACAAGAACGGCGAGCTGCTGATCCTGGTCGAGCTCGACAAGCTGATGACCGAAGAAGAGTGGTCGGAGCTGGAAAGCATCTGATGCTCGTCGGGCTGATCCTGCTCAGCGTCGCCCTGGGGTTGGCCTGTGCCGGCCTCGGCGGTTGCTGCTGGCTGCTCTGGCAACGCCAGCAGCAGCAGGCGGCCAAGCTGGCCGAGCGGGAGGCCCTGGTCGACAAGCGCATGCAGATCCTGCTCAAGCGCCTGGAAACCTACCAGGCCGGGCAGGTACGCATGGGTGAGCAGGTGCAGGGATTGGCCAAGGTGGTGGCGCCCTTGCCCGATCGGTTGACCCAGATCGAGCAGAGCGACCCTACCAGTCTGTCGTTTTCCCAGGCTGCGCGCCTGGTGGGACTGGGTGCCAGTGCCGACGATCTCACCCAGGCCTGTGGTCTGTCCCAGGCCGAAGCCGAGCTGGTGGCCCGGCTGCACCGACAGCGCCAGCAGCGTTCCGGCTAGGGGTCGCTGACGCCACCGGCGCGGGATCGCCGCCTCAGCTGACGATCCAGTGGTAGAGCGCGATCACCACCAGCACCGCCAGCACCGGCTTGGCGATGCGATAGGCCTTGGGATGGCGCCGCTTGAATTTCTTCACGCCGCCACCGATACGATCCCCGAATCTCTTGCTGAAGGCATAGGCCTGGTTGATGCCGCCGACGCGTTCGCCTTCGACGTTCTGCGGCGCCGTGGCGCTGCCCAGGAAGCGGCTGACCGCCTGGTTGACGCGGGTCAGCAGGCGATTGCGCAGCGGCCGCTCGACGTCGCAGAAGAGGATGACCCGGGTCTGGTCGGTCTCGTTCTTCACCCAATGCACATAGGTCTCGTCGAACATCACGTCCTCGCCGTCGCGCCAGGCATAGGGCTGGCCGTCGACATAGATGCGGCAGGCATCCGAGTTGGGCGTGGCCAGACCCAGGTGGTAGCGCAGCGAGCCGCCGAAGGGATCGCGATGGGGATTCAGGTGGCTGCCGCCCGGCAGCAGCGCGAACATGGCGCCCTTGACGTTGGGGATCTGCCGCACCAGCTCCACGGTGCGCGGGCAGAGGGTCTGGGCGGAGGGCAGCGGCTCGCCGTACCAGGTCAGGTAGAAGCGCTTCCAGCCCTTTTTGAAGAAGGAGCCGAAGCCGGCGTCATTGTCCTTTTCCGCCGCGCGGATGTAACCCTCGTCGAACAGCCGCAGGGCCTCGACGCGAATCTCCTGCCAGTTGTCCTTGAGCACATCCAGCTCGGGAAAGCGGCTGCGATCCAGATAGGGCTTGGACGGCACGCTGGAGAACAGGTACATCAGGGCGTTGTACGGCGCGAACACCGCCGAGTGGTTGACCAGCTGACGCAGGAAGGGCAGGCGCGCTTGCCCGCGAAGGTGAACGAAGAGCACGCTGGCGACGAAGAGCAGGACGATCGCTAAGGTAATCATGGGCGAATTGTGATCGGCAGCGCCCGAACCAGGGGCGGATAGGTCATGACCGCATTATTTCACCCCAGAGAAAGGCTTGCACTCGGTTCGTCGGCTGCGCAGGATGGACACCCTGGCGCGCGGCCGCTTCCGAGCTGCGCCCCCTTGGATGATCTAGACGAGTCGTATCGATGAGCATGTCCCTACGCGACCAGCTGCTGAAAGCCGGTTTGGTCAATGAAAAGCAGGCCAAGCAGGCCGTCAAGCAGAAGCAGAAGCAGAACCGCATGGAGCATCGCGGGCAGGCGGAAAAGGATCGCTCCCAGGAGCTGGCCGTCCAGCAGGCCCAGGCGGAAAAGCTGGCCAAGGACCAGGAGCTCAATCGCGCTCAGGAAGACAAGAAGAAGCGCAAGGCCGAGCAGGCGCAGATCAAGCAGCTGATCGAAACCAGTCGCCTGCCCAAGCTGACCACCGAGGACTACTACAACTTCGTCGACGACAAGAAGGTCAAGCGCCTGTCGGTCAACGTCATGATGAGAGACAAGCTCAGCAAGGGCAGTCTGGCCATCGTGCGCTACGAAGGCCGCTACGAGGTGGTGCCCCGGGCTACCGCCGAACGCATCCAGGAGCGCGATCCCAAGCGGGTGGTGCTGCTCAACGTGCAGAGCGGCGAGCCGGATCCGGACGATCCCTACGCGGCCTACCAGGTGCCGGACGACCTGATGTGGTGAGTGGCCTGGTCAGGCCTTCTGCCTGACCAGCATGTAGATGCGGTAGACGGCGATGCTGGGGATCAGCTGCAGGAAGCCCGACAGGGTCTGCAGCACGATCTCCGGCACCGCGGCCTCGGCGAAATGCCGGGTGATCCAGGCGTCGAGCAGCCAGGCCGGCAGGACCGTGGCCAGGATGCACGCCAGCAGGGTGAAGAAATGCCCGCGGCTCAGCCGGAAGCTGCCGCGCAGGGCGTCCAGCGGCGCCCGTCCCTCCAGGACCAGCAGGTTCTCGGCAAAGGCCAGCTTGGCCATGATCAGAAAGCCCGGCACGATCAACAGCGAAAAGCCCAGCATCACCAGCCCCGAGGTTACGGCGGCGAGGACGGCGAAGCGCGGCCAGAGCAGCAGGGCGGCGCCCCACACGCCGCTCAGGCGCGGGGTGTTGCCCTGGGTGCGCGCCTCCAGAAAGATCAGCAGTGCGGCGGTGTAGAGCGGATAGCAGAGCAGACTGACCAGCATGTCCCACAGGCCGCCGTTGGCGCCGAAGCGCTCCAGCACCTGATAGCGCAGCAGGGCTTCGAGCAGCAGCCAGGGCAGGGTGAGGACGGCCAGAGGGCGCAGATTGCGGGCAAAGAAGGACAGCGAGTCGCGCAGGATATCGACAGGGTTCATGCAACGCTTCCAGACGGGCAGGGGGGCAGTCTAGCAGGGTGACCCGCTCGCTCGCAGGCGTTCGAGCATGGCCGCGGTGGAGGTGACGGTGGCGTACTCGCCGTGCAGGTTGGCCATGGCCATCGCATGGACCTCCTCGGCGCTGCGGGGCTGCCCGGCGAAGTCGGTCTTGGCGAAGGTGTAGCAGGCGTCTTCGGCGACCCAGGTGGTGAAGTCAAGATTGCCGGCGCTGCGGGCCGTGGCCTCCACCGAATTCTCGCTGGCCACGCCGCAGATCAGCAGCGACGCGATGCCGCGCTGATGCAGCCAGCGCTCCAGCCCGCTGTTGGCGAAGGCGTCCGGGACCTGCTTGTCGAATACCGGCTCGCCGGGCAGGGGCGCCAGGGCCGGCTGGAATTCCACGCCGGGCTGCCCTGGCCAGAACACCGAATGCGGATCGCGCGACAGGTGCCGGACATGCAGCAGGGGCGCACGGGCCTGACGCCAGGCCGCCAGCAGCTCGGCCAGGCGCTGCTCGGCTTCGGGGTGGTTGCGTGGGCCCAGGTGCGGGGCGCGGATGCCCTGTTGCTGGTCGATCAGGATGAGCAGGGGCGGCATGCGCAGGCCTCGCGTGCAAAGACTCAGGCTCCCGCAGCGCCGGCCGGTTGTCCAGTCCTGGACGCCACCCGGAACTCCCTGGCAGGGCGGCTCTTCAGATGGGAAGGGCGCCAGTGGACCTCTGGCTGAACCTGTGCTGAATGCCGTGCGAACGCAACTTGAAAAGCAACCGCGGCGCCTTTATCTGGCATAACAGTGCGCAGCCTTGCGCCTTTCGACATCCAGGCCGTTCCCCGGGGAAGGCCGCCAGTAGACCGTCTGCGGGAGGGTCATCATGCAACGCGAAGAAAGCCAGCTGATCGAAGGTCTGTTCGACCGTCTCAAGACCACGGAAGCCCAGACCGCGCCCCGTGACCGGGAAGCCGAGGCGCTGATCCAGCAGCGCCTGCGCGAGCAGCCCGCGGCGCCCTATTACATGGCCCAGGCGATGCTGATCCAGGAAGCCGCCATCAAGCGGCTGGACCAGCGCGTCCGGGAACTGGAAAGCCAGATGGCCCAGGTCCAGCAGAATCGCCCAAGCAGCGGTGGCTTCCTGTCCAGCCTCTTCGGTGGCGGTAGCAGCCAGCCAGCGGGCGGTCAGGCAGCGGCCAACGCGGCGCTGTCGCGTGGCTGGAATGATCCGGGTCCGGCGGCGTCGCGGCCTGCCAATCCGGGGTATGCCCAGCCCAATCCCGGCTATGCCCAGCCCGCGCCCGGCTATGGCGCACCCCAGGCAGCGCCCTCGCGCATGGGCGGTTTCATGGGCGGTGCGCTGCAGACGGCGGCCGGGGTAGCCGGTGGCGTGCTGGCGGCTCAGGCGATTTCGGGCCTGTTCCACCATTCGCAACCCGAGGAGATCGTCAACGTCATCAATGAGACCCCGGCTGCCGACCAGGGCCTGGCCGATGCCGGCTCTCAGGGAGGCTGGGCGGACAACGCCAGCTACGACAATGGCGGCGGATTCCAGGACGCCGGTGGCTATCAGGATAACGGGGGCTTCCAGGACGCTGCCGACTATGGCGATACCGGCGGCGGTGGCGGCTTCTTCGACGACAGTGGCGACGACGACTCCTTCATCTGACGGGGCGTCGCTCCGCCAGCCCTGGTGCCGCGAGGCGCCGGGGCTTTTTTCTGCGTGCCGTCAGCCGGGCAGGAGCGGCAGGGGGCGCTCGAAGGGCGTCGACAGCACCACCACGGTACGGCTCATGCCGAACTGGTTCAGCTGATCGATGAGGCTCTCCAGTTCACCCATGTCGCGTACGGCGACGCGCAGCATCAGGCAGTCTTCACCCGTGACCCGGTGGCAGGCGAGCAGCTGGGACAGGGCCTCCAGCTTCTTCAATACCGGGCCCTGACTGGTGCTGTGCAGGCGCAGGGAGATCAGGCATTCGGTGCCATAGCCCAGGGCGCGGCGATCGATACGGGCGCCATAGCCGGTGATGATCCCGGCGTCTTCCAGCTTGGCGATGCGCTCGGCGATGGCTGGCGCGGAGAGTCCCAGCCGGCGACCCAGGTCCGCGTAGCTGGCGCGGCCCTCCACCAGCAGCAGGTCGATGAGACGGCGATCGATATGGTCCATGTCCGTTCCCCTGCCTTCGAATCGAAGGTCCTTGCTCCTAAAGTCTGCTGAATCAAAGCCTGATCGGCCCTTTATCCCCTGACTGTATCTTAGCCGTCCCGGCGTGCGCTCCTACAATGGCTGCCTGACCCCTCAGGAATCCCTCGCGCATGGACACCTCCGCCTCGCCCTGCCTCGCGCCGCGCCTACCCAGCTGGCTGCCCCTGCTGGCGGCCTTTTTCGCGCTCTATGTGGTCTGGGGTTCCACCTATCTGGTGATCCGCATCGGCGTGGCCCACTGGCCACCGCTGCTGATGGCGGGGCTGAGGTTCCTGATCGCCGGAAGCCTGCTGCTGGGCTGGCTGCGCCTGCGCGGGACCCCCTGGCCGACGGCGCGCGAGACCGCCGCGGCCGCGGTGATCGGCATCCTGCTGCTGGGTATCGGCAACGGCGGCGTGACCCTGGCCGAGCACTGGGGCGTGACCTCCGGCATCGCGGCCTTGTCGATCGCCACGGTGCCGCTGTTCACCCTGCTGTTCGGCCTGCTCTGGGGACAGCGCAATACCCTGCTGGAATGGGCCGGCATCGCCCTGGGGCTGGTGGGGATCGCCCTGCTCAACCTGGGCGATACCATGAGCGCCACGCCCCTGGGTGCGGCGGTGATCCTGCTCGCCGCGGCGGCCTGGGCCTTCGGCTCGATCTGGAGTCGCTACCTGCCGTTGCCGCGCGGAGCCATGGCCAGCGCCGTGGAGATGCTGGTGGCCGGTGCGGCGCTGCTCGGCGCCAGCTACCTCAGCGGTGAGCGCCTGCAGCACTGGCCGGCTCTGGGCGGCTGGCTGGCCTTGGGCTATCTGGTGGTGTTCGGCTCCCTGATCGCCTTCAGCGCTTATCTCTATCTGCTGGGGCGGGTACGACCGGCGGCCGCTACCAGCTATGCCTACGTCAATCCGGTGGTGGCGGTGCTGCTGGGCACCCTGTTCGTCGGTGAACGGATCGGGCCGGCGGAGATGCTGGCCATGCTGGTCATCGTCGGCGCCGTGGTGCTGATTGGGCTGCCGCAGTGGCGACGGCGCTGAGAGCCTGATCAAAGTCTGCTGCGCGTCGGCCAAACTGCGTTGAAAATGGCCTGGAAGGCCAGCCCCGTCGGAATGCTCATTTACCGCTCGTAAACTCCGCTTCCTCAGCCATTTTCGCCTTGCTTGGCTCTAGCTCGCGAGACGTTGAACAGGCTCGGAGGGCAGGCTAGGCTGGCGCGTCATCCAAGCGGAGTCCGCCATGAGCCAAGCAGTCACCCCCGCCTTTGCCGAAGAGCCGCTGGAGGCCAACGAGATCCGCGTTCTCGGCAGCCTCATCGAAAAGCAGCTGACCACGCCGGAAAGCTATCCCCTGACCCTCAATGCGCTGGTGCTGGCCTGCAACCAGAAGACCAGTCGCGAGCCGGTGCTCAACCTGACCCCGGGCGAGGTGGGGCAGGGGCTGCGGCGCCTGGAAGAACGCGGTCTGGCGCGCCTGGTGATGGGTAGTCGGGCGGATCGCTGGGAACAGCGGCTGGACAAGGCCCTGGAGCTTCCGCCACCCCAGTCGGTGCTCTGCGCGCTGCTGTTCCTGCGCGGACCCCAGACCCTGGGGGAATTGCTGGCCCGCAGCGGCCGGATGCATGCCTTCGACGACACCGAGCAGGTGCGTCACCACCTGGAGCGGCTGATCGCCCGTGGCCTGGCCACCGGTCTGGGGCGGCAACCCGGCCAGCGCGAAGAGCGCTATCTGCATCTGTTCGGCAACGCCGCGGAACGCGATGCCCAGGTCGCGCAACTGGGTAGCGCCGCCGAAGCCAGTGCGTCCGCGGGTGGGCGAGAAGGACGGCTGGAGGCGCTGGAAGCCCGGCTCGCCGCGCTCGAAGAGCGGCTGGCGCGCCTGGAGGAAGGCGCTCAGCGCGGATAGAGCGGCGGCAGGGTGTCGTGCACGGCCGCGGGCGTCAGCGGCGGCAGGGCATTGATCGCCTGCCACAGCGTCTCGCCCTGCCAGCGCTGACCGGCTTCGCTGTAGAGCGCGCCGTTGAGGTCATCGAGGGCCGCGGCCAGGGGTTCGAAGCGCGCGCCCATGGCCGCCAGGGTCTCCGGCTGCTGTCGCGCCCAGGCGTCCAGGGCGTGACGGGTCGCGTGGGGGTCGTTGCTCTGGCAGGCGCGGCGCAGCTCTTCGCGCTGCAGGCGGCTGTCGAGATCGGGCACCGTCGGCAGGACCGCCGGCTGCCGGCGGGCACGCCACCAGAGGCCGAAGCCGAGCAGGGTGGTCAGGGCGAAAAAGGCCGTGGCCAGCTGCCAGCGCCAGAGGCCGCTGTCATTGCCGCTTATCTTGGCCGCGGCGGTCGCCACCGGCTGCAGCGTCGGATCCTCGGCG
>Ga0153990_1000007_pt1 | contig 162778 bp, 154 predicted proteins | sample TSNC074MetaG_FD_104739 | JGI IMG/M metagenome (GOLD analysis project Ga0153990, IMG submission 104739) | Attine ant fungus gardens microbial communities from North Carolina, USA - TSNC074 MetaG | ecosystem: Host-associated > Fungi > Mycelium > Unclassified | place: USA: North Carolina, Jones...
GAAGAATCCGTGGACCCCTCGCCCGACTCAGACCTAAGTGCTTGATTTTCAAGCCGCTTCAGCGTCTGCGCCGGAAGTGGGGCGCATTATAGGGGAGTTTCAGGACAGGTCAACAGGTTATTTTCAGAAAGGCCAAAAAAGAAAGGGGCTGCTCGCGCAGCCCCTTTCTTATAGCCCTCTCGATGCCGCTAGGCACGGCCGATACGGCGATTGCGCCAGAGGGTGGTGAAGGGTCCAGAGACCGCATAGGCCAGGAAGCCCAGCAGCAGGACGCGCGGCGGGTCGGTAAAGACCACGGCGAAGACCAGCACGGCGATCAGGATGACCACGAAGGGGACGCGCCCTTTCAGGCCCAGGGTCTTGAAGCTCCAGTACTTGAAGTTGCTGACCATGAGCATGCCGGCTGCAGCGACCATCAGGGCGACCAGCAGCGACAGCTTGGAGCCCTGGATGCCGAAGTCACTGAAGCACCAGACGGTACCGGCCACCAGGGCCGCCGCGGAAGGACTGGCCAGGCCGATGAAGTAGCGCTTGTCCACCGAGCCGATCTGGGTGTTGAAGCGGGCCAGACGCAAGGCGGCGCCGGCTACATAGATGAAGGCGACGGCCCAGCCGACATTACCCAGACCACTCAGGGCCCACTGGAAGGCCAGGATCGCCGGTGCGACGCCGAAGGCGACCATGTCGGAGAGCGAGTCGTACTGCTCGCCGAAGGCGCTCTGGGTATTGGTCATGCGGGCGACGCGACCATCCAGGCCATCGAGCACCATGGCGATGAAGATGGCGGCGGCCGCGGCCGAGAAGCCGGCGGAGGCGATGTCGTATTGCCCCTGGATGAAGGCGGTCTGAGCCGCGACACCCTTGATGATCGAATAGAGGCCGGCAAAGAGCGCCGCGGTGGTGAAGAGGTTGGGTAGCAGGTACACGCCACGGCGTCTGATCTTGCGCCCCTGGGCGTCCTGCGTCTCCTCGATGTGTTCATCCACGGGGATGAGGCCGTCGGTGGCTGTGTTGGACGGGGTTTCTTCGGGACGCTCGCTCATGGATTTTCCTTGGGCATTACCTGACGGATTGGACTGACCTCTTGAGGATAGGGTTCAGCCTAACCTCCCATGCTAAGGCATTGCCGGGGTCGTGGGCAGTGCAATAAAAAACGCGGCCGAGGCCGCGTCCTTTACCGCTCGTTACAGGGCTGGCGCCCTGTCCGATCAGTTCTTGGTCTTGTCGACGATCTTGTTCGACGCGATCCAGGGCATCATCGCCCGCAGCTTCTCGCCGACCTGCTCGATCGGGTGAGCCGCGTTGTTGCGACGGTAGGCGGTCATGGAAGCGTAGTTGGACGCGCCCTCGGCCACGAACATCTTGGCGTATTCGCCGTTCTGGATGCGCTTGAGCGCATTCTTCATGGCTGCGCGCGACTCGGCGTTGATGACCTCGGGGCCGGTCACGTACTCGCCGTACTCGGCGTTGTTGGAGATCGAGTAGTTCATGTTGGCGATACCGCCTTCGTACATGAGGTCGACGATCAGCTTGAGTTCGTGCAGGCACTCGAAGTAGGCCATTTCCGGCGCGTAGCCAGCTTCGACCAGGGTTTCGAAACCGGCCTTGACCAGCTCGACCGCACCACCGCACAGCACGGCCTGCTCGCCGAACAGGTCGGTTTCGGTCTCGTCCTTGAAGGTGGTTTCGATGATGCCGGTACGGCCGCCGCCGACGCCGCAGGCGTAGGACAGGGCGACGTTCTTGGCATTGCCGGAAGCGTCCTGGTGGACGGCGACCAGATCAGGGATGCCGCCGCCCTTGACGAACTCGGAGCGCACGGTGTGACCCGGGGCCTTGGGAGCGATCATGATGACGTCCAGGTCAGCACGGGGCACGACTTGGTTGTAGTGGATGGCGAAACCGTGGGCGAAGGCCAGGGTGGCGCCCTGCTTCAGGTTCGGCTCGATCTCGTCCTTGTACAGCTTGGACTGGAATTCGTCGGGGGTCAGGATCATGACCACGTCGGCGGAGGCGACGGCGTCCTTGACCGGCTTGACGGTCAGGCCATGGGCTTCGGCCTTGGCCACGGTGGCCGAGCCACTGCGCAGACCGACGACGACGTCGACGCCGGAGTCCTTCAGGTTGCAGGCGTGGGCGTGGCCCTGGGAGCCGTAGCCGATGATGGCGACCTTCTTGCCCTGGATGATGGAAAGGTCACAGTCTTTGTCGTAGTAAACGCGCATTGCAGGTTCTCCTGGAAAAGGGGGTATCAGATGCTCAGGGCTTTGTCGCCACGGGAAATTCCGGTCACGCCGCTACGCACCACCTCGAGGATGGACGCGGCGCCGATCGCCTGGATGAAGCTGTCGATCTTCTCGCTGGTGCCCGCCAGCTGAATGGTATACACGCTGCTGCCGACATCGACGATCTGGCCGCGAAAGATATCGGTGGTGCGCTTGACCTCGGCGCGCTGGGCGCCGGTGGCCTTGACCTTGATCAGCAGGAGTTCGCGCTCGATGTGGGCACTCTCGGACAGGTTGACCAGTTTCACCACCTCGATGAGCTTGTTGAGGTTCTTGGTGATCTGCTCGACCGTCTCTTCCTGGCCGATGGTGGTCAGGGTCAGGCGCGACAGGGTCGGGTCCTCGGTCGCGGCGACCGTGAGGCTTTCGATGTTGTAGTTGCGCTGGGAAAACAGGCCGACCACGCGGGACAGGGCGCCGGGCTCGTTTTCCAGCAGCAGGGAGATGATGTGTCTCATGTTCAGGTCCGCTCCGTCTTGCTCAGCCACATGTCGCGCATCGCGCCATCCTTGATCTGCATCGGGTAGACGTGTTCGGTGTTGTCCACGGCGATGTCGAGGAAGACCAGGCGATTCTTCATGGCGAAGGCCTCGGCCATCATCGGCTTGAGGTCTTCCAGACGCTCGATGCGCATGCCGACGTGGCCATAGGCCTCGGCCAGCTTGACGAAGTCCGGCAGGGATTCCATGTAGGAGTGGGAGTAGCGGCTGCTGTACTGCATGTCCTGCCACTGGCGGACCATGCCCAGGGCACCGTTGTTGAGGCAGACGATCTTCACCGGCAGGTCGTACTGCATGCAGGTGGAGAGCTCCTGGATGTTCATCTGCACGCTGCCTTCACCGGTGACGCAGGCGACGTCGGCGTCCGGGAAGTTGAGCTTGACGCCCATGGCCGCCGGGAAGCCGAAGCCCATGGTGCCGAGGCCGCCGGAGTTGATCCAGCGATTGGGCTTGTCGTAGCGGTAGTACTGGGCAGCGAACATCTGGTGCTGACCCACGTCGGAGGTGATGTAGGCATCGCCCGCGGTGACGTCGTACAGGGTCTCGATGACGGTCTGCGGCTTGATGATGCTGCCGTCGCCCTTGTCGTAGGGGAACATCTCGCGACCGCCGCGCCACTCCTCGATCTGCTTCCACCAGGCGGCCTGGTTTTCGGCACGGGGCTTCTCGCTCAGTTCGCGGACCACGGCGACCATCTCGGCGAGGACGCTGTCGACCGGACCGACGATGGGCACGTCGGCCTTGATGGTCTTGGAGATCGAGGCCGGGTCGATGTCGACGTGAATGATCTTGGCGTTCGGGCAGAAGCGCGTGGCACCGTTGATGACGCGGTCATCGAAGCGCGCACCCACGGCGAGGATGACGTCGCTGTGGTGCATGGCCAGGTTGGCCTGGTAGCTGCCGTGCATGCCGAGCATGCCGAGGAACTGGCGATCGCTGCCCGGGTAGGCGCCCAGACCCATCAGGGTATTGGTGACCGGCAGGTTGAGCAGGCGCGCCAGCTCGGTGAGGGCCGCGGAGGCACCGCCGAGGATGACGCCACCACCGGCATAGAGGATGGGGCGCTTGGCCGCCACCAGCATCTCGACGGCCTTGCGGATCTGCCCGGAATGACCGCGCTGCGCCGGATTGTAGGAGCGCAGCTTGATCTTCTTCGGATAGACGTATTCGTATTTCTTGGTCGGATCGCCCATGTCCTTGGGGATGTCGACCACCACCGGACCAGGACGCCCGGACTCGGCGAGGTAGAAGGCCTTCTTGAGGACTTCGGGGATCTCGGAGGGGTGCTTGATGATGAAGCTGTGCTTCACGATCGGCCGGGAGATGCCGACCATGTCGGTTTCCTGGAAGGCGTCGGTGCCCACCATGTTGCTCGGCACCTGGCCGGACAGGACCACCATGGGGATGGAGTCCATGTAGGCGGTGGCGATGCCGGTGATGGCATTGGTCGCGCCGGGGCCGGAGGTCACCAGGACCACGCCGGCCTTGCCGGTGGCGCGGGCATAGCCGTCGGCCATGTGGGTGGCGGCCTGCTCGTGACGAACCAGGATGTGGTTGAGCGCCGGTTCCTTGAACAGGGCGTCGTAGATGTGCAGCAGGGCACCGCCCGGGTACCCGTAGATGTGTTTCACGCCCTCGTCGCGCAAGAAGCGGACGACCATCTCAGCGCCAGTTAATAGCTCCACGTATCACCTCATTCCACGCATGGCGAGCGCCCATCGGTGGACGCTCAAGGTTCGGTTGACTGCAAGGCAGAGCATGGGCGACGGTGGTCACCGACGATTCAGCTGCCTAGAAAGCCTTGTTGGAAGATTCCGATGAATGCTGGAGCTTCCACCCGACGCGAGGTAACGCGGTGCAGGGTATTTGACTGTGGCGGCGCGGGTAGGCACCTCATGGTCTGCCGAGCAGTCAGCTTTGGGCCGACTCGCTACAGCGAACTTTGGATTGTTCGCATTCGACCCGTGCAAGTCAAGCCGAAAGGTGCAACCGGGCGCAATCGGTCGTGGGCGATCAGTCGTGATGAAAAGGTCGACGTCTCCTCTTATAGTGAAGTCCTGTCCTCTCCCCTTCCAGGATTCCCATGCGCTCGATCTTCTGGCTTTCCGCCCTGGCTTTCGCCTGCAGCCTGTCCGCCCAGGCCGCGCAGGTCTACAAGTGGACCGATGACAAGGGTGTCACCCACTTCAGTGCCCAGCCGCCCGAGGGCCAGAAGGCCAACGAGGTGGACGTGAAGACGGCGCCGCAGATCAATGGCAGTGGCACTGCACCCACCTACAAGATGCCCAACGGTGCCCAGCAGCCATCGGTGTCCAACGATGCCCAGCAGCAGGAACTGGATCGCCGGGTGAAGGCGCAGGTGCGCGAGGAGCAGAACAAGCTCAAGGAGCAGTGCGATCAGGCGCGCCAGAATCTGGCGCAACTGCGCAACAATCCGCGCATCCTGGTGCAGTCCGGGCGGGGCGAGACGCGGCGGCTGAGTGAAGAGGAACGTCAGCAGCGGCTGGCCGAGACCCAGCTGTCCATCGAGCAGAACTGCGGCAAATAACTCAGGCGCTTTCGATGATGCGGTCGAATTCGGCCAGGGACGCAAGCAGGGGCAGGACGGGGTCGAGATTGCCCTGGTAGACCATCTCGGCCATCGGCCGGATGCCCGAGCGCGCCGGCAGGGCCGCATCGCTCTCGATGATCAGCTTCATCCGCGGCACGAAGATCCACTGCAGCCACTGGGCGAAACTCAGGGTATCAACGCAGAAGGGCTCCTGGCTGGCCAGGGCTTCGGCGCTGGGCGCCTGCGCCGACCACCAGCCGAGCAGGCGCAATTCACGCTCGATCTGCAGCAGCTGATCGGCCAGGGCGGGCAGGCGCTCGTCCATCAGGTACCCACCTGCGCCTTCTGCCGGGCCAGGGCGGCGCCGGAGGCATCGCCCTGGGCCTCGCGGGCCTGGGCGATCAGTTGCCAGAGACTGGCCTGCAGGGCCGGGCGGCCATTGGCGTAGGTCAGGGCGCGCCGGGCCAGTTGCTCGCCCTGGGCCGGATCGTTCTGCGCCAGGCGCACCTGGGCCAGGCGATAGAGCACCTGGGGCTCGCGTGGGGCGATGCGCTGGGCGCGTTCCAGGCTCGAGGAGGCGCCGTTGAGATCGCCACCACTCTGTTGCTGCTGGGCGGTGGTCAACAGGGCCAGCACCGGACCGTCGAGTTGTTCGTCGGCAGCCAGGCCGCCACCACTGGAATTGCTGGTGGAGGGAATGCCGGTCGGCGCCGTACTGGCGGCCACGGAGCCACTCGGGGTTGCGGGCGGATAGACCGGCTGCGAATAGCTCGGCTGCACCGGCGCCTGGGCAGGCGGTGCGCTGGGGCTGGACGAGGTGATCAGCGGCGCCGAGGCCGCTGGTGCGGCATAGGTTTCCAGGGGCGCGGAGCTACCGCCCGGCACCATGACGGTCACCCCGGAATCGGCCGGCGCGCTGGGCGCGGCGGCCACGGGGGCCTGACGTTGCGCCGGCAGGGGCCGGTTGTTGCCCTGGCGATAGAGTTCGCCGTTGGACACCGGACCACCGGAATCGACCACGGGGATGGCGCCACGCTGCGGCGCGGCGCAACCGGCGAGGAGAACACCGGCGATCATCACCGGCCAGACTGCTTTCGTCACCTTGGGACCTCTCAATTCAACCAACCCTTGACCCAATCCATGACCGGATTGCCGCCGTTGCCGTTGCCGCCGGCAGCGGGTGCGGCCGGCGCGCCACAGGAGGCGCCCGGTGGCGGCTCACTGCCGCGAATATAAGGCATCTGCACGGCGTTGGGACACGAGGGATCCGTGCCGCGCCCGGTGGTGGCATCGACCCAGGCCTGGGTGATGTTGTCCGGCACCGGCATGTCCAGGGAGACCGGATCGGCGCGACGCATGAAGTTGCTCCAGACCTGCAGGGCGCCGGTGGCACCGGTCAGGGGCGTCTTGCCGTTGTCGTCGCGACCCAGCCAGACCACCGCCAGCAGATCCTGGCTGAAGCCGGAGAACCAGCTGTCGCGGGAATCGTTGGTGGTGCCGGTCTTGCCCGCCAGGTTCACGCTGGTGGGGATCTGGTTGTAGACCGAGCGCCCGGTGCCTTCGCGCATGACGCGCTGCATGGCGTACTGCACCAGGTAGATGGCGCCGGTATCGAAGCGCTGCTCGATCTGGAAGGGATAGCGCTTGAGCGGCTCGCCATTGGCGTCGAGCACGCTGCGGATGCTGCGCAGCGGCGTGTTGAAGCCACCGTTGGCCAGCGTCTGGTACATGGTCGCCACTTCCATGGGCGTCAGGGCACCGGCGCCGAGCAGGGTCGCCGGATAGGGCGGCAGGGCGCGACTCACGCCCAGGCGCGCGACGGTCTTGAGCACCTCGGGGACCCCGAGGTCCAGGCCCAGGCGCGCGGTGGACAGGTTGTAGGAATGCGCCAGCCCCTGATAGAGGAAGATGGTGCCGTGCGCCTTGTGCTCGTAGTTCTGCGGCCGCCAGACCTGGCCATCGGCGCCTTTCACCGAGAAGGGCTCGTCCTGGATCAGGGTGGTCAGGGTGTACTTGCTGGGGCGCTCGAGGGCGGTGAGATAGACCGCCGGCTTGATCAGCGAGCCGACCTGGCGCACCGCGTCGAGGGCGCGGTTGTAGCCGGCGAAGCGCGGATCGCGGCCACCCAGCAGCGCCTGGACCTCACCGGTTTCCGGATTGGTCACCACCATGGCCGACTCGACGTTTTCCGCACCCTTGCGGCCGTCGATGCGCTTCATGGTCTCGCCCATGGCGGCTTCGGCCTTGGTCTGCAGGATGGGGTCGAAGCTGGTGAAGATGCGCAGCCCTTCTTCGGTGAGGTCTTCGTCGCGGTAGTCCTGCTTGAGCTGGCGCTTGACCAGGTCGACGAAGGCCGGGAAGGAACTGTTGGTCAGGCTGCCGGCCTTGGTGATGCCCAGCGGCCGAGCCTTGGCCGCTTCCGCCTCGGTGGCACTGACCACGCCCTGCTCGGCCATGAGGTCGAGCACCAGGTTGCGGCGGGTCATGGCGCGCTCGGGGTAGCGGCGCGGGTTGTAGTAGGACGGGCCCTTCACCAGACCGACCAGCAGGGCGACCTGATGCAGTTTCAGCTCGCTGAAGGGCTGGCCGAAGAAGTACTGGGCGGCCAGACCGAAGCCGTGGATGGCGCGCGAGCCGTCCTGACCGAGGAACACCTCGTTGAGGTAGGCCTCGAGGATCTCCTGCTTGCTGTAGTGCAGCTCCAGCAGCAGCGCCATCAGGGCTTCGGTGCCCTTGCGGGTGATGCTGCGCTCGTTGGTGAGGTAGAAGTTCTTGACCAGCTGCTGGGTCAGGGTACTGCCGCCCTGGCGCACCTGGCCGCTGGTGGCGTTGACCCAGACCGCCCGGGCGATGGACTTGGGCGAGACACCGTGGTGATGCCAGAACTCGCGGTCCTCGACGGCCACCAGGCCATCGACCAGGTGCGGCGGCGCCTGGTCGAGCTTGATGAGGATGCGATCCTCGTTATGCGCCGGATAGATGCCGCCGATCATCAGCGGCTCCAGGCGGGCCACGGCAAGATTGCTGCCATCCAGGGCGCTGACGCCGGAGACGGTGCCGCCGGCGAAGCGCACGCGGATCGCCCGGGCCGGCTCGACGCCTTCGTAGAACTGGAAGCCGCGGGTGTTCAGCTCGACCGTGGAGGCCCCCACGGAGACGCTGCCGGGGCCGTCCACGGTTTTCTCGCGGCGATAGCCGAGGGCGTCGAGTTCGGTGAGGAAGTCGTCACGGCTGAGCTTGACGCCGTTGAACAATTCCAGCGGCCGGGCATAGACCTTGGCCGGAATGGTCCAGCGCTTGCCGGAGAATTTTTCCTGGACCACGGCATCCAGATAGATGCATAGGCCAGCCAGGGCTACCAGCGCGACCAGACCAAGCTTGACTGCCCAGCCGGACAGGCGGCGCCAGTCAAAGGTCTTGCGCTTGCGGGAACGAGAGGATCGGGGTCGCTTCATGGCGGCGCATTATACGCACTTGCCCGGTGGCCGACAGCGGCCTGCCAGCGCTTCGTCAGCTGGGGTTCAAGGACTCCCCTTCCCGGTGTCGCGGCTTGCGTGGACCGCCCTGGCAGCGATAATGCCGCCATCCATTCCCTACAAGGACCGCCCGTGAGCCAGCTCCTGATTTCCGCCCTGCAGAACCCGGCGCTCTATCCCCATCCCACCTCGGCGTTCCGGGTCATCGAAACCCATATTTCCTGGGTCGTGCTGACTGGCGAGGTCGCCTACAAGATCAAGAAGCCGGTGAATTTCGGTTTCCTCGACTTCACCGACCTGGAAGCCCGTGGCCACTTCTGCCGCGAGGAGCTGCGCCTCAACCAGCGCCTGACCCGCGATCTCTACCAGGACGTGGTGGCCATCACCGGCAGCGAAAGCGCTCCCGAGCTGGGCGGCAGCGGTCCGGTGATCGAATACGCCCTGCGCATGCGCGAATTCCCCCAGAGCCAACTGCTCAGCGAGGTGCAGCAGCGCGGCGAGCTGACCGAGGCGCACATCGACGCCCTGGCTGCACAGATCGCCCGCTTCCACCTGGCCGCACCCCAGGTAGGGACCGAGCATCCGCTGTGCACCCCGGACGCCGCCATGGCGCCGGTGCGGCAGAATTTCGAGCAGATCCGCGCCATGCTCGGCGAAGCGGCCGATCTCCGGCAGCTCGACCAGCTGGAAGCCTGGGCCGAAGCCAGCTACGCGCGCCTGCTGCCGCTGTTCGAGGCGCGTTGCCGTGACGGCTTCATCCGCGAATGCCATGGTGATATCCACCTGGCCAACGCCACCCTGCTCGACGGCGAGGTGGTGCTGTTCGACTGCATCGAATTCAACGAGCCCTTCCGCCTGACCGACACCATGGGCGATGCCGGCTTCCTGGCCATGGACCTGGAAGACCGCGGCCTCAAGGCCCTGAGCAACAGATTCGTCAATGCCTACTTCGAGGCGACCGGCGACTACAGCGGCCTCGCCCTGCTCGACTTCTACAAGGCCTATCGCGCCATGGTGCGCGCCAAGATCGCCCTCTTCCGCCTCGGCCAGGCCGAGGAGCCGGCGCTGCGGGCCGAGATCCTTGCCAGCTATCGCAGCTACACCGCGCTGGCCGAAGGCTATACCCAGGTGCCCCAGCCCTTCGCGGCGGTGATGCACGGGGTGTCGGGGATCGGCAAGAGCACCGTGGCCCTGGCCCTGGTCGAGGCGCTCGGCGCCATTCGCCTGAGATCCGATGTCGAGCGCCAGCGCCTCTATGCCGACAGCGACGAGGCCACCCGCTACAGCGCCGCAGCCGGCGAAGCCACCTATGCGCGCCTGCACGAGATCGGCGCCCAGGTACTGGCGGCCGGTTATCCGCTGGTGCTCGACGCCACCTACCTCAAGCAGGCCCAGCGCGCCGCGGCCCAGGCCCTGGCCGAAGCCCAGGCCGCGCCCCTGCTGATCATCGACTGCCAGGCGGACGACGAACTCATCGCCCGCTGGCTGCAGGAGCGCCAGGCCGAGGGGACCGATCCTTCCGAAGCCACCCTCGCGGTGGTGGCAGCCCAGCGCCAGGCCCAGGATCCGCTCGAACCCGCCGAGCAGGATCGGGCGCTGGTAGTGGAGCTGGGTCGCGCCGGACAGCTGGAGGCCCTGCCGGCTCGCCTGCTGCGCCGCCTGGGTCGCGCCCCGGCCTGACCACGACCTCCTGGGGGGCAGAACAAGCGTTCCGTCACAGCTCGTGGAGTTGTGGATTTACGGTCGCCGACGAGCGGCTTATCGTGCGACCCACGTCACAACCTCTGCGTAACAAGAAGGAATTGGCACCATGTACCTCATCGGCGATCAGCCTCCCTATGTCGATCAGTTGCGTCAGGCGCTGCAGGCCATTCCGGCGCGACTGGTCAGTGGTGTGGCGCCGAGTCGGCAGCCCCTGCAGCTGAGTCCCGCCGCCCTGCTGCAGGACTGGATGCGCAATGACGAGGTCTATCTGATCCAGCGTGGCCCGCTGCGGGTGGTCCTGGATCAGCGGGCGCTGTTCCAGCTCGGCGAGGGCGACCTGATCGGCCTGGGGCGCACTCTGGATCTGCCGACCCTCAACTACGAGAGCGAGGCCGACGTGCGGGTGCTGCCCTACGACCGCGAGACCTTTCTCGCGGCGGCCACCGCCACGCCGGTCCAGCGCGATGCCCTGCTGAGGTACATGCTGGGTCAACAATCGCTGCTGGCCCAGGCGCTGATCCGGCTCAAGCCGCCGGTCACCCAGCCGGCCACCGGCTTTCGTCGCTATGCCGCCGGCGAGGTCATCATCCGTCAGGGCGATTCCGCCGAGCATGTCTTCGTCATCACCGAAGGCCATGCCGAGGCCTGGGTCGATGGCTGCAAGGTCGGCGAGGTCTGCCAGGACGAGATCGTCGGCGCCCTGGCGGTGTTCACCCATACGCCTCGTACCGCCAGCGTCATCGCCAAGACCGTCTGCACCGTGCTGGTGATCCCCCAGGATCAGTTCGTTTCCCTGATGGAGACCACCCCGCGCATCGCCCACAGCCTGATCGAGAACATGGCGCGCCATATCGACACCCTGAACAAGGAGGTCACCCGCCTGCGCGGTGCCCAAGAGCGACCTGCCAGCGGTAATTAAGAAATATTCTCGAATACGCTTGACGATGGAATGAGAATTGTTATTATTCAACTCAGCCGGTCGCGAGACCGGTCGATAACTGAAGGTCCAGCAGTTGGTCTTTCGGGTTATCTCCTCATCAGGCTAATCACGGTTTTGGACCCGGCTCTGCCGGGTCTTTTTTTGTCTGGAATCCGGCGCTAGCGCCGATCCAGCACGACGGGCACGGCATCGGCCGGCCGCTCCTCCCCCAGGCCATAGGCCAGCTGCAGGTGTTGGGCAGCCCGCGCGGCGCTCTGGGCGTCGCCGGCATGGATCACCCCCAGGGGCCGGTGCTCGTCGACCCACTCGCCGGGCAGTGCCAGGCCGGCCAGACCCACCGCCGGATCCACTTCATCCTCCGGACGTTGCCGCCCGCCGCCCAGTTCAACCACCAGCAGACCGAGGGCGCGGGTATCCACCTGCCGCACCCAGCCCGGGCGGGCCGGATGGACGGCGCGCACCACCGGAGCCCGGGGCAGATGCTGCCAGGGCCGCCCGGTCAGGTCGGACGGGCCGCCCAGAGCCAGGCTCATCGCCGCGAAACGCGCCAGGGCGGCGCCGCTCTGCCAGGCCTCCAGCACCAGGCGCTCGGCGGTGGCGGCGTCCCTGGCCAGTCCGGCCAGTTGCAGCGTTTCCTCGGCCAGCGCCCGGATCACCTGCCAGAGGCGCTCGCTGCGTACCTCGCCCGCCAGCAGGGCGATGGCCTCCTCCACCTCCAGGGCGTTGCCGGCGCTGCGCGCCAGGGGCTGGCCCATGTCGGTGACCAGGGCGCGAGTCCGGACCCCGGCGGCTTCGGCGACCTCGACGATACTGTCGGCCAGGCGCAGAGCCGCGTCGCGCTCGGCCATGAAGGCGCCGCCGCCGGTCTTGACGTCCATGACCAGCACGTCCAGGCCGGCGGCCAGTTTCTTGGCCAGGATGGAGGCGGTGATCAGGTCCACCGATTCCACCGTGGCGGTGACATCGCGGATGGCATAGAGGCGGCGATCGGCCGGGGCCAGATCGGCGTCCGGACCGACGATGGCGCACCCCACCTCGGCCACCACCTGGCGAAAGCGCGCCAGGCCAGGCCGGATGTGATAGCCGGGGATGCTCTCCAGCTTGTCGAGGGTGCCGCCGGTATGGCCCAGGCCGCGCCCGGAGATCATCGGCACATGGCAGCCGCAGGCGGCGAGCAGCGGTGCCAGCACCAAGCTGGTGAGATCGCCCACGCCGCCGGTGGAATGCTTGTCCACCACCGGCCCCGGCAGGTCCCAGCGCAGCACCTGGCCGCTGTCGCGCATGGCCAGGGTCAGGGCGGTGCGCTCGGCGGCGGTCATGCCGCGCAGCAGGGTGGCCATGGCGAAGGCGGCGATCTGGCCTTCGCTGAGGCTGTCGTCGACGATGCCGCGGACCAGCCGCTGGAGATCCTCAGCCGAGAGTTCCAGGCCATCGCGCTTCTGGCGGATAACCTCCTGGGCAAGCCACATGGGCGGACTCCTTAGAAGTCGTCGAAGGCGCCGGGCAGCAGCTCGGCCAGGGTCCAGGTGCGGGTACGGCCGGGTTCGCTGCCGCTGCAGACGATGGTCGCGTCGGGCGCCATCAACTCCAGCAGCACCTGGCGACAGGCACCGCAGGGACTGATCAGGGGAACGCCCGGCGCATGGATGGCCATGGCGGTGAAACTGCGCGGCGGCAGGCCCCGGCTGATGGCGGCGAACAGGGCGCTGCGCTCGGCGCAGTTGGTCAGGCCATAGGAGATGTTTTCCACGTTGCAGCCATGGATGACTTCGCCCTCGGCGGTCAGCAGGGCGGCGCCCACGGGAAATTCCGAATGCGGACAGTAGGCGCGCTCGGCCGCAGCGACCGCTTGCGGAAGCAGTGCGGCCAGGTGCGCAGGCAGGTTGGTGCTCATGACAGTCTCCAGATCAGAATTGATAACCCACCCCCGCATAGTAGCCCCAGCCGTTGGAGCGGCCCTCGAAATCGCCCTCGCCAAAGTTCAGCTCGGTGCCGTCGCGCCAGTTGCCGCCATTGTGGAAATGCCGCGCAGCGAACATGAAGCGCAGGTGGGTGAAGGCATAGAGCAGCACATTGGTGGATACGGTGGCATTGGCCGTACGACCTGGCTCGTCGCCCAGCTTCGAGCCGAAATCGAAGTTGGTGAAGCCGACATAGGTCAGGGAGGCACCGTTGTCGAACTTGGCCAGCGGCCAGATGTACTTGAGCTGGGCCCGATAGCCGTCCCAGGAATTCTCGTTGGCGGCGCCATAGTTTTCCCACTGGCGGCGGCCGTAGAGGTTGGCGGACAGCAGCACCGGGGTATGGGTCTCGATATCGGTACCGAAGCCGGCGTAGAGGGTGTTCTGTCGACTGGCCTGGCTGCTGCCGTGGTCATAGATCCAGTCGAAGGCCAGGTACCACTCCTTGAACGGCCCGAAGGCCAGCGAGCGACCACTGAGCTGATCGATGGAGATACGCGGTTCGTGCTCCATGAACAGGGGCGAGCCGCGGTCCCAGACGCCGGAGTCATGGCTGTTGCCGATACCCAGTACCCTGGGCACGTCGATGTAGCCATAGAGTTCGAAGGGCCCCTTGCGGCCGAAGTACTCGTACTCCAGATAGACGTCGTCCACGGGCTGCGGGCCGAAGCTGATGTCCTTGCTGCCGATCAGGGTCAGATCCTGGTTGTACCAGGACGACAGATAGGGCGAGCGACTGTCCGTCTGTTGCGCGGCGGGACTGGCGGTCTCGCCCTGGGCGCTGTCAGTGGCGACGGCGGGAGCGGCCAACAGCTGGGCGCTGCAGCAGAACAGGAGCGGTAGCGCGCCGAAGCGCACGCGACGGAGGCGGGAAAACGTCATGAGGAGGGTTCCTGAGCGAAAGCCTTGAGAAGCCGCGGACAACCCGTGGCGGCGAAGCAGGCGCACGCCACGGTCATCCGCTGTTACGTTTTGGCGCACCCAGGCCAGCGGTGCACCATAAAGTGGACCGGATGGTCCAATCGACATCGAGCTAGAGGCCGATGAAGAAGCCGGCCAGGGCCGCGCTCATCAGGTTGGCCAGGGTGCCGCCGAGCATGGCGCGCAGGCCCAGCTGAGCCAGTTCGTGACGCCGCTGGGGCGCGATGCCGCCCAGGCCGCCGAGCTGGATGGCGATGGAAGAGAGATTGGCGAAGCCGCAGAGGGCGAAGGTGACGATGACCTGGGTATGCGCCGAGAGCGGCTGGACGCCCGCCGCTGCCGACTTGACCGGGTCCAGATAGGTCGAGAGGTCGGCATAGGCGACGAATTCGTTGAGCACCAGCTTCTGACCGATGAAGCCACCGGCCTGTACCGCCTCGTTCCAGGGCACCCCGATAAGGAAGGCCACCGGCGCCAGCAGATAGCCCAGCACCAGCTGCATGCTCAGTTGCGGCACGCCGAACCAGGCGCCGCACCAGCCGAGGATGCCGTTGAGCAGGGCGATCAGGGCGATGAAGGCCAGCAGCATGGCACCGACCGCCAGGGCGATGCGCAGCCCGACCTGGGCGCCTTCGGCGGCTGCGTCTATGACGTTGGCCGGGCGCTCCTCCCCTTCCCCCAGGGTCTTCATGGCCTGGTCGCGCGGCTGTTCGGTCTCCGGCTCCATCAGCTTGGCCATCAGCAGTCCGCCCGGAGCGGCCATGAAGCTGGCGGCGATCAGGTACTTGAGTTCCACGCCCATGCCGGCGTAGCCCAGCAGCACCGAACCGGCCACCGCGGCGAAACCGCCAACCATGATGGCGAACAGCTCAGAGCGGGTGAGATCGGCGATGAAGGGCCGCACCACCAGCGGCATTTCCGACTGGCCGAGAAACAGGGTCGCGGTGACCGTGGTGGATTCCACCCGACTGGTGCCGAGCAGGGCGTGCAGCGCGCCGCCCACCAGGCGGATGATCCAGCCCATGATGCCCAGGTAGTAGAGCACCGCGATCAGGCTGCCGAAGAAGACGATCAGGGGCAGCACCCGCACGGCGAAGACGAAGCCACCGTTACCGAAGTACTCGAACATCTTGGGTCCGGCGAGACCGCCGAAGAGAAACTCGATGCCCTTGTCGGCATAGAGCTGCAGCGAAGAGACGGCGCCGGAGACGCTGCCGAGCACCTGCTGGCCCCAGGGAATGTAGAGGACGAACAGGCCGAGCCCCGCCTGCAACAGAAAGGCCGCGAGCACGGTACGCACGCGAATGGCGCGCCGCTGGCGGGAAAAGAGGATGGCGATGGCCACCAGCAACAGCATGCCCAACACAGAGATCATCAAGAGACTCCTGACAGGATCGCCCGATAGCGGCGATCGATGGGCGATATCCGTAAGCAAGGCGCCTGCCAGATCCTGTCCGGGCGATCAGCTTTTTGTGACTGCCTGGTCAGCGAGGCGCAACGGTCGGTCCAACTCCAGGCCCGCAGGCGAGAGCCGTGCCCCATAAGCCAGCACCTGCACACCCTGGCGACGGGCTTCGCCCAGGGCCAGGGCATAGGCGGCATCGATTTCCGCGGCCGGGCGTACCGCCTCGATGCCGTCGAGCAAGACGCAATAGAGCAGCACGGCCCGCTCACCGGCTGCGGCCAGGGCCGCCAGCTCGCGCAGATGGCGGGCCCCACGGGTGGTCACGGCGTCGGGAAAGGCGGCGATCGCGGTGTCGGCAAAGCCCAGGGTGACGCTCTTGACCTCCAGGTACAGCGGCCCCGCGGGATACTCCAGGCGAAAATCGGCGCGACTGTTCTCCAGCCCGTAGGCCACCTCCCGGCGCAGGGCGGTGAAGCCGGCCAGTTCGGGAATGCCACCGGCCAGCAAGGCCTCCTCCACCAGGCGATTGGCACGGGCGGTATTGATGCAGGCCAGGCGGCCATGGTCCGTCTCGACCAGCTCCCAGGTGCCGGGCAGCTTGCGCTTGGGACCACTGGCGCGGCTGAACCAGACGCGGGCGCCCGCCGGCTGGCAGTGGAGCATGGAGCCGGTATTGGGGCAGTGCAGGGTCAGCACCTCGCCGCTGGCGGTCTCGATGTCGGCGAGAAAACGCTTGTAGCGGCGCAGCAGGCGACCCTCTTCCAGGGGTGGCTCGAATCTCACCGGGCGCTCCAGCGCTGCAATCCCTGGGCGATGCGGGCGACGGCCTCTTCCAGGCGCGGCAGCGACTGGGTGTAGGCGAAGCGCACATGGGTGTCGGCGCGGTGGCGACCGAAATCCAGGCCGGGGGTGATGGCGACGTGCTCGGTCTCCAGCAGGAACTGGCAGAAGGCATAGGCGTCGCCGCCAAAGGCGGCGATGTCGGCATAGAGATAGAAGGCGCCCTGGGGCTCGACGGCGATCTCAAAGCCCAGGTTGCGCAACGCCGGCAGCAGGTAGTCGCGGCGGCGGGCGAATTCGGCGCGGCGCTCCTCGAAGATGGCCATGGCCTCGGGGGTGAAACAGGCCAGGGCCGCCTGCTGGGCCACGGTGGAGGCGCTGATGTAGAGATTCTGCGCCAGCTTTTCCAGCTCCGGCACCGCGGCGCGCGGCGCCACCAGCCAGCCGAGGCGCCAGCCGGTCATGCCGAAATACTTGGAGAAGCTGTTGAGCACGAAGGCCGAGTCGTCCACCTCCAGCACGCTGGGGGCGTCCAGGCCGTAGGTCAGGCCGTGGTAGATCTCGTCCACCACCAGGTGACCACCACGTGCCCTGAGGGCGGCCGACAGCCCGGCGAGTTCGTCGCGATCCAGCAGGGTGCCGGTCGGATTGGCCGGCGAGGCCACCAGAGCGCCGACGCTGTCCGCCTGCCAGTGCCGCGCGACCAGTTCGGGGGTGAGCTGGTAGCGGGTCTCGGCGCCGACCGGAATCAGCTGGGCCGCGCCTTCCACCAGGCGTAGGAAGTGTCGATTGCAGGGATAGCCGGGATCGGCCAGCAGCCAGTGACGCCCGGGATCCACCAGCAGGGCGCTGGCCAGCAGCAGGGCACCCGAACCGCCGGGGGTGATCAGCACCCGTTCCGGATCCAGGTCGACGCCGTAGCGCTCGCCATAGAAGGCGGCGATGGCGCGGCGCAATTCCGGCAGGCCACGGGCCGCGGTGTAGCGGGTCTGACCGGCCGCCAGCGCGGCCTGGCCAGCGGCGACCACCGGGGCGGCGGTGGTGAAATCGGGCTCGCCGATCTCCAGGTGGATGACGTCGTGCCCGGCGGCCTGGAGCTGGTTGGCGCGCTCCAGCAGGGCCATCACATGGAAGGGCTCGATGGCCTGGCTGCGCGCGCTGTAGGAATTGGACATGGAGGGGGTCCGAACTTGTGGCGAAGGCGGGATTCTAACCAAGGCTTCGCAGACCGGCATCCGCCGCGTCGGCAAGGAGCGGGAGGCCAGTAGTAGCGCCCCCTGGAAGCTTCTGGTAAGTTCGCCGGCTTGCATCCGCAGGGCGACTGGCCAGTCGAGAACATATTCAGCCTGGCGTCGGCATTGCGCGGGACGCCATCGGCAGCCACAGACCCCGGGCGTTCCAACATGGAGAGGCCTGGAAACGCATCCAGCCTGTGGACAGGATCAGCGAAAGTGAGAGGGTCAATCATGCCCAGCGAAGCAAATCAGCAGAACAATCATCTGGCCCGTGGCTACGAACCCTACCAGCCTGCCAAGGGCGAGGAATACATGAGTGAGCGCATGCGCGCCCACTTCACCGGCATTCTGAACAAGTGGAAGCAGGAACTGCGCGAAGAAGTCGATCGCACCGTGCACCACATGAAGGAAGAAGCGGCCAACTTCGCCGACCCGGCCGACCGCGCGACCCAGGAAGAGGAATTTAGCCTGGAACTGCGTGCCCGCGACCGCGAGCGCAAGCTGATCAAGAAGATCGACGAGACGCTGCAGCTGATCGAGGACAACGAATACGGCTGGTGCGACTCCTGCGGCGTGGAAATCGGTATCCGTCGCCTGGAAGCCCGTCCGACCGCCAGCCTGTGCATCGACTGCAAGACCCTGGCCGAGATCCGCGAGAAGCAGACCGGGACCTGAGTCCTGCTGCCTCACCGACGAGGGCGCTACGGCGCCCTTTGTTCTTTCCAGACTTCGGTTTTTCCGGCATTCACAGGATGAGCTATGTCCAGGCGCCCCTATGTCGGCCGTTTCGCCCCCACCCCCAGCGGCTATCTGCACTTCGGCTCGCTGGTCGCCGCCCTCGCCTCCTACCTGGATGCCCGCGCCGCGGGCGGGCAGTGGCTGGTGCGCATGGAAGACCTGGACCCCCCGCGCGAAGTCCCCGGCGCCCAGGCGGCCATCCTCGCGACCCTGGAAGCCTACGGCTTCGAATGGGACGGCCCGGTGCTGCGCCAGAGCGAGCGCCTGGACGCCTATCGCGCGGTCATCGCGCAGTGGCTGGCCAGCGGCCTGGCCTATGCCTGCGACTGCTCGCGCAAGCAGCTCGAAGGTAGTGGCGGCCTCTACCCCGGATACTGCCGCAATCGCGGCCTGCCGGCGACGGATGCCGCCATCCGCATCCGTGTCCCTGAGCTGGACTACCGCTTCGTCGACCGGGTGCAGGGCGAATTCCGCCAGCACCTGGGCCGCGAGGTGGGCGACTTCGTCATCCAGCGCCGCGACGGCCTGATCGCCTATCAACTGTCGGTGGTGACGGACGATGCCCTGCAGGGCATGACCGACGTGGTGCGGGGCGCCGACCTGCTGGACTCGACGCCCCGCCAGCTCTATCTGCAGGAATTGCTCGGTCATCCGGCGCCGCGCTATCTGCACGTGCCGCTGCTGATCCAGCCCGATGGCCACAAGCTGGGCAAGAGCTACCGCTCGCCGCCGCTGCCACCCGAGCAGGCCGGCGCCCTGCTGGTGCGCGCCCTGCGCACCCTGGGCCAGCCGACGCATGCGGAACTGGCCCGGGAAACCCCGGCCGGGGTGCTGGCCTGGGGCGTCGCCCACTGGGATGCCGCGCTGATCCCGCGGGTGCCGCACCTGGCCGAAGCCCGGCTGCCGGATTAGTAGTTGGGCCAGAGGCCAGGCGTGGCCAGTTCCAGCAGATGTCCGTCCGGATCGCGGAAATACAGGCTGATCGCGCCACGCGGCCAGCGGGTGCGTTCTTCGATGGCGACCCCGGCAGCCACCAGGTGTGCGGCCCAGGCTTCCAGTTCATCCGCCGCGACGGCCAGGGCCAGATGCTGACAGCCCTGGGCGCCATGGGGCGGAATGCAGCCGCCCGGCAGCCTGACGGGCTGTTCGGTAGTGCCCCGCTGGAACAGCAACAGGACGCTGGCGCCCACCGCATATGCGGCCAGGCGCTCGTCGGCGAACATCGGCGTGAGCCCCAGCAGCTCTTCATAGAAGCGCCGGGCCCGGGGCAGATCGGCGACATAGAGCGCGGTTTCCAGCACGGCGGCGAGACGGGGCCTGGTCATCGGCGAACTCCGGCGGGGAAAGAAGCCTTCACGGTAGAAGCCTCCCTCTCCGGGGTACAGCGCTTTTGCATTACCATGGCGCCATCGCCGTTCGGGAACCGCGCATGTACATCTATCGGCTGGTCCTGCTCCTCGTGGTAGGCATCTATCTGTTCTCCCCCGCCATCATGGATTGGTGGATCGCTCCCAGCGGCGCCTGGTATCGCCCCTACCTGCTGTGGCTCATCCTCATCGTGGTGACCTTTATCCTGCAGAGCCAGCGCGATGCCGACGAGCTTTAGTCTGTCCCAACTGGTGCTGATCAGCGCCGGTTACCTGCTGATCTTCTTTGGCGTCGCCTGGATGACCGAGAAGGGCTGGGTGCCGCGCCGGCTGGTGCGCCATCCGCTGATCTACACCCTGTCGCTGGGCGTCTACGCCAGCGCCTGGGCCTTCTATGGCACCGTGGGCCTGGCCTACGACTACGGCTACGGCTTTCTCGCCTACTACCTGGGCCTGTGCGGCGCCTTCCTGCTGGCGCCGGTGCTGCTCTATCCCATCCTGCGCCTGACCCGTGCCTACCAGCTGGCGTCCCTGGCCGATCTTTTCGCCTTCCGTTTCCGCAGCACCTGGGCCGGCGCCCTCACCAGCCTGGGCATGCTGATCGCCGTGCTGCCGCTGCTGGCGCTGCAGATCCAGGCGGTGGCCACCAGCACCGGCATCCTGGTGCAGGCCCGCGCCCAGGACGCCCCGGCGCTGGGCTTCTGCCTGCTGATCACCCTGTTCGCCATGCTCTTCGGCGCACGCCAGATCAATTCCAAGGAGCGCCATGAAGGCCTGGTGGTGGCCATCGCTTTCGAGTCCCTGGTCAAGTTGCTGGCCCTGGGCATCGTCGGCGGTGTCACCCTCTATACCGTGTTCGGCGGCCCCAACGGCCTGGAGACCTGGCTGCAGCAGAACCAGAGCGCCCTCTCCACCCTGCACACCCCGCTGCAGGAAGGTCCCTGGCGGATCCTGCTGCTGGTGTTCTTTGCCGCGGCCATCGTCACCCCGCACATGTACCACATGGCCTTCACCGAGAATCTCAGCCCCCAGGCGCTGGTCAGCGCCAGCTGGGGCCTGCCGCTGTTCCTGCTGCTGATCAGCCTGGCGGTGCCGCCGATTCTCTGGGGTGGCCTGGCACTGGGTTCGCCGACGCCGCCGGAGTACTTCACCCTGGGCGTGGGCCTGGCGCTGGACAATCCGCTGCTGGCGCTGGTGGCCTTCGTCGGCGGGCTGTCGGCGGCCAGTGGCCTGATCATCGTGGTGACCATGGCGCTGTCGGGCATGCTGCTCAACCACATCGTGCTGCCGCTCTACCAGCCGCCCACCGACGGCAACATCTATCGCTGGCTGCGCATGACCCGGCGCATGCTGATCGCCGCCATCATCCTCGGCAGCTACGGCTTCTATCGCCTGCTGCAGGGCCATGGCGATCTCTCCAGCCTGGGCATCGTCTCCTTTGTCGCCACCGTGCAATTCCTGCCCGGCGCGCTGTCGGTGCTCTACTGGCAGACGGCCAATCGCAAGGGCTTCATCGCCGGCCTGCTGTGCGGCCTGGGCCTGTGGTTCCTGAGCATGCTCATGCCGCTGGTGGCCGACATCAATCCACTGCACATCGGCGTCTTCAGCTATCGCATCAGCGCCAGCAACTGGCACCTCGCCGCCGTGGCCTCGCTGACCGTCAACGTGCTGGTGTTCGCCCTGGTCTCGCTCTTCACCGAGGCCAGCGAAGAAGAGAAGAGCGCCGCCGAGGCCTGCGCCGTGGACAACGTCCGCCGTCCGCAGCGCCGCGAACTGGCGGCCAGCTCGCCCCAGGACTTCGCCGCCCAGCTGGCCAAGCCGCTGGGCGCCAAGACCGCGCAGAAGGAAGTCGAGCGCGCCCTGGCCGATCTGCTGCTGCCCTATGACGAACGCCGCCCCTATGCCCTGCGCCGGTTGCGCGATCGCATCGAGGCCAATCTCTCCGGCCTGATGGGCCCGCGGGTCGCCCAGGACATCGTCGAGACCTTTCTGCCGTTCAAGGCGGAAAGCGAGGCCTATGCCACCGAAGACATCCACTTCATCGAGAATCGCCTGGAAGACTACCAGTCGCGCCTGACCGGCCTGGCCGCCGAGCTGGACGCCCTGCGCCGCTATCACCGCCAGACCCTGCAGGAGTTGCCCATGGGCGTCTGCTCCCTGGCCCGTGACCGCGAGATCCTCATGTGGAACCGCGCCATGGAAGAGCTCACCGGCATCGACGGCGCCCGGGTGGTGGGTTCGCGCCTGAGCGCCCTGCCCGATCCCTGGCAGGACCTGTTCGAGCGCTTTCTCGCCGAACCGGCGCAGCAGCACCTCTACAAGCAGCGGCTGCCCCAGGAACACGAGCAGCGCTGGCTCAACCTGCACAAGGCGACCATCGACGAACCCCTGGCGGTGGGCAGCAACGGCACGGTGCTGGTGGTGGAAGACATCAGCGAGACCCAGCTGCTGGAAGACCGCCTGATCCACTCCGAGCGCCTGGCCTCCATCGGCCGGCTGGCCGCGGGCGTCGCCCACGAGATCGGCAATCCGGTCACCGGCATCGCCTGCCTGGCGCAGAACCTGCGCGAGGAGCGCGAGGCGGACGAAGAGATCGACGAGATCAGCAGCCAGATCATCGAGCAGACCCGGCGCATCACCCGCATCGTCCAGTCGCTGATGAGTTTCGCCCATGCCGGCGGTCGCCAGCAGGCCCACGAACCGGTGTGCGTGGCCGAGGCGGCCCAGGAGGCCATCGCCCTGCTCTCCCTCAACCGCCAGAGCGTGGACGTCGACTTCTTCAATCTCTGCGATCCCGAACACCTGGTGCAGGGCGATCCCCAGCGGCTGGTGCAGGTGATGATCAACCTGCTGTCCAACGCCCGGGACGCCTCGCCGCCCGGTGCGCCGATCCGGGTGCGCAGCGAGGCCCAGGGCCAGACCGTGACCCTGAGCGTCGAGGACGAGGGCAGCGGCATTCCCAAGGCCATCGTCAGCCGGCTGTTCGAACCCTTCTTCACCACCAAGGATCCGGGCAAGGGGACGGGGCTTGGCTTGGCGCTGGTCTATTCCATCGTAGAAGAGCATTATGGTCAGATAATGATCGATAGTCCTACCGACCCCGTGACCGGCCAGGGCACCCGCATCCGGGTACTGCTGCCGCGCTATCTCGGGTTGCCGGAGGCGCCGTGACGGACCCATCCGCCTGCTGGATGGATCTGCTAAAGCATTCGGAAGTCCAGACGACCGCGACAAGACACGCTGCCTGGCGTGGGTCGTCTTGCCTTCCCGTAAGAGAGCGCACTTGATGGCCCATATCCTGATTGTCGAAGACGAGAAGATCATCCGTTCGGCGCTGCGCCGTCTGCTGGAGCGCAACCAGTTCCGCGTCAGCGAAGCCGGCTCCGTGCAGGAAGCCCAGGATCTCTACGATGTCTCGAGCTTCGATCTCGTCATCAGCGATCTGCGTCTGCCCGGCGCCCCCGGTACCGAGATGATCGATCTCGCCAAGGGCAAGCCGGTGCTGATCATGACCAGCTACGCCAGCCTGAGATCGGCTGTCGACTCCATGAAGCAGGGCGCGGTGGACTACATCGCCAAGCCCTTCGATCACGACGAGATGCTGCAGGCCGTGGCACGCATCCTGGTCGAGCGTGAACAGCGCCAGCCGGCTGCCGCCGTCGAGGAAAGCGTCGCGCCGCCGCCGGCCACCGGCGAGATCGGCATCATCGGCAACTGCGCGCCGATGCAGGACCTCTTCGGCAAGATCCGCAAGGTCGCCCCCACCGATTCCACTGTGCTCATCCAGGGCGAGTCGGGCACCGGCAAGGAACTGGTGGCGCGGGCGCTGCACAACCTGTCGCGCCGGGCCAAGGCACCGCTGATCTCGGTCAACTGCGCGGCCATTCCCGAAACCCTGATCGAATCCGAACTCTTCGGCCACGAGAAGGGCGCCTTCACCGGCGCCAGCGCCAGCCGTACCGGCCTGGTGGAAGCGGCCGACGGCGGCACCCTGTTTCTCGACGAGATCGGCGAATTGCCGCTGGAAGCCCAGGCGCGCCTCTTGCGCGTGCTGCAGGAGGGCGAGATCCGCCGGGTCGGCTCGGTGCAGTCGCAAAAGGTCGATGTGCGCCTGATCGCCGCGACCCACCGGGATCTCAAGGGCCTGGCCAAGATCGGTCAGTTCCGCGAAGACCTCTTCTATCGCCTCAACGTCATCTCCCTGCGCCTGCCGGCCCTGCGCGAGCGCGGTGGCGACGTCATGGAGATCGCCCGGGTATTTCTCGCCCGTCAGTCCGCGCGCATGAGTCGCCCGGGGCTCAAGTTCGGCGCCGAAGCCGAGGCCGCCATCCGCCACTACAGCTGGCCGGGTAACGTGCGCGAGCTGGAGAACGCCATCGAGCGCTCGGTGATCCTCAGCGAAGGCCAGGAGATCAATGCCGACCAGCTGGGCATCGACGTCGAGCTCGGCGAGCTGGAGCTGGCCGACAGCTACCTGGATCCGCTGCCCAGCGCGGGCCTGGGGAACGGCAACGGCGCCCACGAGCCCACCGAGGACCTCTCGCTGGAGGACTACTTCCAGCACTTCGTGCTCGAGCACCAGGATCACATGACCGAGACCGAACTGGCCCGCAAGCTCGGCGTCAGCCGCAAGTGCCTGTGGGAACGTCGCCAGCGCCTGGGCATTCCGCGACGCAAGGCCAGCGCCAGCAGCGACGCCAGCTGATCCACGCCGGGACGTGGCAGCCCTGCACGTTCCGCGGTAACACCCTCCCGCCTCGCCTCCCCATCCTTTGCAATGTGTTACCGCCGTAACAGGAGGCGGGTTCAGCGGTAACGAAAATCCCCCTGTAGCCACCAGGCAAAAAGGCTACATTTTTCGTAAGCCACTGAAATAAAAGGATTTTTCAAAACTGGCACGGCGTCTGCTTTATGTTCTGGCACAAGAACAATAAAAACGTACCCCCTCCATAACAAAAACAAGACGTAGCGACTCCAGCACAACAAGAACAAGCAGGCGGAGGCGTAGCTAACTGATCATTTTGGAGAAGAGTCGTCTTGCGGGATGGTCCCGCGATGTCAGGCCAGAGAACAATAAAACTGCCCCGAGGCAGCACCCGTACCAGGCAGAGCAGGAATGATCCTGACGACATCAGCTTCCAAAGTAATCCGTTTGCTCTTGGCTCTAGACTTCAGAGCCTTTCCGGCGGCCGGTATCCGCACGGGACAGACCACACAAGAAAAACAAGAGGTCTGGATAGACAATAAAAACAAAGCACGTACCACTTTGGGGGGGAGCTTCGGCTCCCCCAGTGCCTTTGACAGCCTCCCCTCCCTCGTTCAAGATCCCCTCCTTATCTATTGCGCAACGGCTCCCGCTGTGGTCCAGATTGCGTATAGCCGCCTCTCCGAACAGAAACTCGCATGCTGAAGAAGCTGATCCAGACTCTGCGCTCGCCCCTGCGGCGTACTCCGCCCGCGCCTGCCTTGCCCATCGAACTGCCCCGCAGTCAGCATGCTCTGGAACGAGAGCGCATCAGTCGCTACGCCCTGAGTGTCGTCGACCGGCTGGAAAAGGCGGGTTATCAGGCCTACCTGGTGGGCGGTTGCGTCCGGGACCTGCTGCTGGGCTTCGAGCCCAAGGACTTCGACGTCGCCACCAGCGCCACGCCCGAGCAGGTGCGGGCCGAATTCCGCAATGCGCGGGTCATCGGGCGGCGCTTCAAGCTGGTCCATGTGCATTTCGGCCGCGAGATCATCGAGGTCGCGACCTTCCGCGCCAATCACCCCACCGGGGATGCCGAGGACGAGACCCAGGGCTCGCGCCATGAAAGCGGCCGGATCCTGCGCGACAACATCTATGGCAACCAGGAACAGGATGCCCAGCGGCGCGACTTCACCATCAACGCGCTCTACTACGACGCCAGCGGCGAACGCATCCTCGACTACGCCAACGGCACCCAGGACATCCGCCTGCGGCAGATCCGGCTGATCGGCGATCCGGAGCAGCGCTACCTGGAAGATCCGGTGCGGATGCTGCGCGCCGTGCGCTTCGCCGCCAAGCTGGATTTCGAGATCGAGGCCGCCACCGCCGAACCCATCAGCCGCCTGGCGCCGCTGCTGCGGGACATTCCGGCACCACGGCTGTTCGACGAGGTCATCAAGCTGCTGCTGGGTGGCAAGGCCGAGCGCACCTTCGAGCTGCTCTGCCAGTACGGGCTGTTCGCCCCGCTGTTTCCGGCCAGTGGCGAAGCCCTGGAGCGTGACCCGGAATACGCCGGCAGCCTGATCCGCCAGGCCCTGGCCAATACCGACGCCCGCATCCGCGAAGGCAAGCCGGTCACCCCGGCCTTCCTCTTCGCCGCCCTGCTCTGGCCGGCCTTGCCCGAGCGCGTCCGTCATCATCAGGACCTCGGCCTGCCGCCGATTCCGGCCATGCAGGAAGCCGCTCACGACCTCACCCAGCAGCAGTGCCAGCGCACCGCCGTCCCCAAGCGTTTCACCATGCCCATGCGCGAGATTTGGGACATGCAGGAACGCCTGCCGCGCCGCCAGGGCAAGCGCGCCGATCAGTTGCTGGAGAATCCGCGCTTCCGCGCCGGCTACGACTTCCTGCTGCTGCGCGAGAGCGCCGGCGAGGAAACCGGTGGCCTGGGCGACTGGTGGACCCGCTACCAGGAGGTCGGCGACAGCCAGCGGCGCGAGATGATCAAGAACCTCAGCCGCGACGAAGGCGCACCGGCCAAGCGGCGCCGCCGTGGCGGCAGCAATCGCAAGCGGCGCACTTCGGATGCGCCCACCGCCGGCGACGAATGATGGAAAGGGTCTATCTCGGTCTGGGCAGCAACCTGGCCGAGCCGCAGCGCCAGCTGGAGGCGGCCCTCGAGGCCCTGGCCCGATTGCCCCACAGTGAGCTGGTGGCGGTCTCCGCCTTCTATGCCAGCGATCCCCTGGGACCACCCGATCAGCCGCGCTACGTCAACGCCGTCGCCGCCCTGGACACCGCGCTCGAGCCCCTGGCGCTGCTCGACGCCACCCAGGCCATAGAGCAGCAGCAGGGCCGCGTGCGCAAGGATGAACGCTGGGGTCCGCGGACCCTGGACATCGACATCCTGCTATTCGGCGAGCGACTGATCGACGAGCCACGCCTGCAGGTGCCGCACTACCACCTCCAGGCCCGTGCCTTCGTCCTCTATCCGCTGGCCGATCTCGCCCCCGCGCTGCACCTGCCCGATGGCCGCCGCTTGCCGGACCTGCTGTCCGCCTGCCCTTTCGAAGGCCTGGAGCGGCTGCTACCGTCGTCATCCACGCGGTAACACAGCCGTAACACCGAGCATTGACTTGTGCCGGATGCGCCGGGACTATAGCAGCCGTTTGCGCGCGGCCACCCCGCGCCCGCGGCGCCCAGACAATAACCATAGCGCCGTCCCACGAGGACCCCTTGCATGCCTGATATCAGCCTCACGACCCTTCAGGGGCTCAAGCAGCGCGGCGAAAAGATCGCCATGCTGACCGCCTACGATGCCACTTTCGCCCAGGCCGCCAGTCAGGCCGGCGTCGAGATGCTGCTCATCGGCGATTCCCTCGGCATGGTGCTGCAGGGTCACGACAGCACCCTGCCGGTGACCCTCGACGACATGGTCTACCACACCGCCTGCGTCAAGCGCGGCCACGCGGGTGCCTTCATCGTCGCCGACCTGTCGTTCATGACCTATGCCACCCTGGAGCAGACCCTGACCAGCGCCGGTCGCCTGATGCAGGCGGGCGCGCAGATGGTCAAGCTCGAGGGCGATGCCTGGCTGGCCGAACCCATTCGCCGCCTGGCCGCCAATGGCGTGCCGGTCTGCGCCCACCTGGGCCTGACGCCCCAGTCGGTCAACGTCTTCGGCGGCTTCAAGGTACAGGGGCGCGATCCGGCCCGGGCGCAGCAGTTGCGCGAGGCGGCGCGTGAGCTGGAGGAAGCCGGCGCGGCCATGCTGCTGCTGGAATGCGTGCCTTCGGCGCTGGCCGAGGAAATCACCCGGGCCGCCCGGGTGCCGGTGATCGGCATCGGCGCCGGGGCTGCCACCGATGGCCAGGTACTGGTGCTGCACGACATGCTCGGCCTGGCCCTGCGCGGGCGCACGCCGAAATTCGTGCGCAACTTCATGGCCGGTCAGGACAGCATCCAGGCTGCCCTGGCGGCCTATGTCGCTGCCGTCAAGGACGGCAGCTTTCCCGCTCCCGAACACGGATTCTCCGCATGAAAACGGTCCATAGCGTCCGCGAACTGCGCGCCGCCGTCGCCGCCGCGCGCCGCCAGGGCCTGCGCATCGGCCTGGTGCCCACCATGGGCAATCTGCACGCCGGGCATATCGCCCTGGTCGACACCGCGCGGCGTCACGCCGACTTCGTGGTGGCGAGCATCTTCGTCAATCCGCTGCAATTCGGTCCCACCGAGGATCTGGACACCTATCCGCGCACCCTGGCGGAAGACAGTCGCCAACTGAACGAGGCCCACTGCGACCTGCTGTTCGCGCCAGCGGTGGCCGAGATGTATCCCAATGGCATGGACGACCTGACCCGGGTGAATGTCCCCGTGGTGTCCGAAGGCCTGTGCGGTGCGCGCCGGCCCGGGCATTTCGAAGGCGTGGCCACGGTGGTCACCAAGCTGTTCCAGATGGCGCAACCGGACGTGGCGGTGTTTGGCGAAAAGGACTATCAGCAGCTGGCGGTGATCCGCAAGCTGGTCCAGGACCTGGACATGCCCATCGAGATCGTCGCCCAGCCCACGGTACGGGCCACCGACGGCCTGGCGCTGTCGTCGCGCAACGGCTATCTCGATGACCACCAGCGGGCCAGTGCGCCCTGCCTGTACAGCCTGCTCAGGCGCCTCGCCGATCAGCTCGCCGCCGGCGCCGCAGTCGAGCCGACCCTCGCTGCGGGTGTCGCCGAATTGCACGCTCAGGGGCTCAAGGTCGACTATCTGGAATTGCGCGAGCAGCTGAGTCTGCAACCGGCCGGGACGGACACCACCGCGCTGGTCCTGCTGGTGGCGGCCTACCTCGGCCAGACCCGCCTGATCGACAATCTGAGCTTTCGCCGCAGGGTCCGAGTGTGACGCAACCGAAGGTTAGCTCACCCGACCCCGCCTGAACCCTGGAAGCCCGGAACATACCGGGCTTTTTCATGCTCGAAGCGCGGCGCCACGACCGGCGTCTCGCGGTCACCGACTTTCTCTTGCAAGCCAGCGGCTTGTGGGGCACAACAGCAAACAAGAGCCACCAAGGAAAAGCCTAGCCATGGAGTACTTTCAACACCCCCTCGACGTGACCCAGCTCGCCTCCTGGAAAGCCCTGCAGGAACACCGCAAGGCCATGCAGAACTTCCGCATGCGCGATGCCTTCGCCGCCGATCCGCAGCGCTTCTCGCAGTTCTCCCTGAGCAGCAGTGGTCTGTTCCTCGACTACTCCAAGAACCTCATCACCGAGCAGACCCGTGACCTGCTGGTGAATCTGGCCCGGGAAGCGGGCCTGGAAGGGGCCATCCGCACCCTGTTCGATGGCGCCTACGTCAACTCCTCCGAACACCGCCCCGCCCTGCACACCGCGCTGCGCCGCCCGGTGGGCGACAGCGTCCGGATCGATGGCCAGGACATCATGCCCGAGGTGCACCGGGTCCTGAACCAGATGACCCAGCTGGTCACCCGCATCCACAACGGCCTCTGGCGCGGCTACACCGAGAAGCCGATCACCGACGTGGTCAACATCGGCATCGGTGGCTCCTTCCTCGGTCCGCAGCTGGTCTCCGAGGCGCTGGTGCCCTTCACCCAGCGCGGCGTGCGCTGCCACTACCTGGCCAACATCGACGGCAGCGAATTCCGCGAGGTGACCTCCAAGCTCGCCGCCGACACCACCCTGTTCATCGTCTCCTCCAAGTCCTTCGGCACCCTGGAGACCCTGAAGAACGCCCAGGCCGCCCGTGCCTGGTGCCTGGCCCAGGGCTGCCCGGAGCCGGAGCTGCACAAGCACTTCATCGCCGTCTCCAGCAACGTCAAGGTGGCGGTGGAATTCGGCATCGCCGAAGAGAACATCTTCCCGATGTGGGACTGGGTCGGCGGTCGCTATTCGCTGTGGTCGGCCATCGGCCTGCCCATCGCCCTGGCCATCGGCATGTCCAACTTCAAGGACCTGCTGGCCGGTGCCTATGCCATGGACCAGCACTTCACCAGCGCTCCCTTCGAAGAGAACATGCCGGTGCTGCTGGGCCTGCTCGGGGTCTGGTACGGCAACTTCTGGGGCGCGACCAGTCACGCCATCCTGCCCTACGACCACCACCTGCGTAACTTCGTGAAGCACCTGCAGCAGCTGGACATGGAGTCCAACGGCAAGAGCGTGCGCCAGGACGGTTCGCCGGTGAGCCTGGAGACCGGCCCGGTGATCTGGGGCGGCGTCGGCTGCAACGGTCAGCACGCCTACCACCAGCTGCTGCACCAGGGCACCCAGCTGATCCCCGGCGACTTCATCGTGCCGGTGGTGAGCCACAACCCGGTGGCCGATCACCAGCAGTGGCTGTATGCCAACTGCCTGTCGCAGAGCCAGGCACTTATGCTGGGCAAGACCCGCGAGGAAGCCGAGGCCGAGCTGCGCGAGAAGGGCCTGGGCGAAGCCGAGATCGCCAAGCTGGCGCCGCACAAGGTGATTCCGGGCAACCGCCCGAGCAACACCCTGGTGCTGGAGCGCATCTCGCCGCGGCGCCTGGGTGCGCTGGTGGCCCTGTACGAGCACAAGGTGTTCGTGCAGAGCGTCATCTGGGGCATCAACTGCTTCGACCAGTGGGGCGTCGAGCTGGGTAAGGAGCTGGGCAAGGACGTCTACCAGCACATCATCGGCCGCAGCGAAGGCAAGGCCGACGACGGTTCCACCCAGGGCCTGATCGACTACTTCCGCGGTCGTCATCGCGGCTGATCGTCTCCGGTCCGTTCCGAAAGGCGCCGCTCTGCGGCGCTTTTTCGTTTTGTCGCCTCGCTGAACCCCGGCAGGGCATCCGCGGCCTAAACTGGGAGCACAACAACACCAAGAAGGAGCCGGCCATGAGCCAACGCTACCCCGTGCCCGAGAGCCTGAGTGCCCGTACCCACCTCGACGAAGCCCGCTATCGCGAGCTCTACCAGCGCTCGGTGGAGCAGCCGGAACGCTTCTGGAGCGAACAGGCCAGCGCCCTGCTCGACTGGTCGCGCACCTGGGACGAAGTCCATAGCGGCGATATGCGCAAGGGCCAGACCCGCTGGTTCAGCGGCGGCCAGCTCAACGTCGCCTACAACTGCATCGATCGCCACCTGGGGGCCCGGGCCGAGCAGACCGCCATCCTCTGGGAAGGCGACGATCCCGCCGACAACCAGGCCATCAGCTATCGCCAGCTGCACGAGCACGTCAGCCGCCTGGCCAACGTGCTCAAGGAGCGTGGGGTCAGGAAGGGCGACCGCGTCTGCCTCTACATGCCGATGATCCCCGAGGCGGCCTACGCCATGCTCGCCTGCGCCCGCATCGGCGCGGTGCATTCGGTGGTGTTCGGCGGCTTCTCGCCCGAGGCGCTGCGCGACCGCATCCTCGATTCCGACTGCCGGGTGGTGATCACCGCCGACGAAGGCGTGCGCGGTGGCAAGCGCGTCCCGCTCAAGGCCAATGTCGACAAGGCCCTGGCCAAGTGCCCGGAGGTCCATACCGTGGTCATGGTCGAGCGCACCGGCACCGCGGTGGCCCGCCAGGAGGGGCGCGACCTGCCCTATGCCCAGGCGGTGGCCGCGGCTTCGCCCGACTGCCCGCCAGAGCCCATGGACGCCGAGGATCCGCTGTTCATCCTCTACACCTCCGGCTCCACCGGCAAACCCAAGGGCGTGCTGCACACCACCGGCGGCTATCTGCTGGGCGCCACCCTGAGCTTCAAATACCTGTTCGACTATCACGAGGGTCAGGTCTTCTGGTGCACCGCCGATGTCGGCTGGGTCACCGGCCACAGCTATATCGTCTACGGCCCCCTGGCCAATGGCGCCACCACCCTGATGTTCGAAGGGGTACCGAGCTATCCCGATGCTAGTCGCTTCTGGCAGGTGGTGGACAAGCACCAGGTCAACATCTTCTATACCGCCCCCACCGCTCTGCGCGCCCTGATGCGCGAAGGCGACGGCCCGGTACAGCGCACCTCGCGCAAGAGTCTGCAGCTGCTGGGCAGCGTCGGCGAGCCGATCAATCCCGAGGCCTGGGAGTGGTATCACCGGGTGGTGGGCGAAGGGCGCTGCCCCATCGTCGACACCTGGTGGCAGACCGAGACCGGCAGCATCCTCATCGCCCCGCCACCCGGCGCCCTGGCGCTGAAGCCGGGTTCGGCCACCCTGCCCTTCTTTGGCGTGCAGCCGGTGCTGCTGGACGAGCAGGGCCAGGAAATCGACGGGCCCGGCAGCGGCGTGCTGGCGATCAAGTCCAGTTGGCCAAGCCAGATCCGCACCGTCTATGGCGACCACCAGCGCCTGATCGACACCTACTTCAGCGCCTACCCGGGTTACTACTTCACCGGTGACGGGGCACGCCGGGACGAAGACGGCTACTACTGGATCACCGGGCGGGTGGATGACGTGCTCAACGTCTCCGGCCACCGCATCGGTACCGCCGAGGTGGAAAGCGTGCTCACCGAGCATGCGGACGTGGCCGAGGCGGCGGTGGTGGGTTGCCCCCACGAGGTCAAGGGCCAGGCGGTCTATGCCTTCGTCACCACCAAGGGCGGAGTGACGCCGAGCGACGAACTCAAGGCGCAACTGCGCCAGCAGGTGGCCGACCAGATCGGCAGCTTCGCCAAGCCGGAGTTCCTGCAATGGGCGCCGGCGCTACCCAAGACCCGCTCCGGCAAGATCATGAGACGCATCCTGCGCAAGATCGCCTGCGACGAGCTGGACAGCCTGGGCGATACCTCGACCCTGGCCGATCCGTCGGTGGTCGACAGCCTGATCGACGCCCGCCTCAATCGCGCCCCGCACGGCTAGCCGGAGACCCAAAGAAAAGCCCCGCCTAGGCGGGGCTTTTTGCTGCTGCCGACCTTAGTGGGCGGCTTGCATGCGGTGCTTCAGGTCACGCATGCGATCGTGGGTCGCACGAGCCTTTTCCAGCTGGCTGCGCAGGTTGGCCTGGGCATCCGGGGTGGCGTGTTCGTTGACGGCACGCTCCAGCGCGTGCAGCAGGCGGTCTTCCTGCTCTTCCAGTTCGCTGACGTAGGTGACCTCTTCCTTTTCCTTGCTGGCAAAGGAGGTTTTGACGTCGGTGTAGTACTTGCGGAAGCTGCCGGCAAAGGTGCCTTGCTCGGCGGGTTTTTCACCGGCGGCCGATACCTGGCTGCTCAAGGCGCTAATGATTTCGGCCTTGCTCTGGGCGATCTCGGTGAACAGGGCCTTCAGTTCGGGATTCTTCACTTCGGTGAGGGCGTGCTCGTAGAAATTCTTGCCGTCACGGGCGATCTCGATCAGATCGTTGAGGGTTTCGGTCGTGCTGGTCATGGCAGTTCTCCGGGGCGAAGGGCAAGGGGTGATGGCGACGTCGGGCGCCGCCATCGTGCCGGGTATTAGCGGGCGTCGTTACTGAGCCGCTTTCAGGGCGTCAGCCGATACGGCCTTCACGCCCTTGATGGCCTTGGCTTCTTTGATCGCCAGGTCGCGCTGGGCTTCGGTCGCCACGGTGCCGGACAGGGACACGACGCCCTTGTTGGTCTCGACCTTGATGGCGGTGCCCTTGATGTGTTCGTCGGCCAGGAACGACGCCTTCACCTTGCTGGTGATCCAGGTGTCGGACGCGGCTTCTTCGGTCTTGTCCACGGTGTTGTTGGCGGCCAGGGTCATGTTCTGGCTGGTGGCAGCAAAGGCACCGCCGGCCAGCGGCAGGCTCAGTACGGAAGCGGTAACGGCAGCGAGGGCAAAAGTACCGAAAGTCTTTTTCATGAGATGACTCCTGTTTTCCTTGGTTGTACTGCGCCCAGGTCCTGGCAGCAGCGACCTAGATGTAGAGCGCAACGGCTGCGCCGAATTCCAAGACTTGTTAAATACGTTAAAAATCAATGACTTATATAAATTCGACGTGAATGAAGGGCGGGCAAAATGCAACTTCCTGGCGAATAGGCCTGGTAATTTGCACGAGGTCAGACGACTCTTGAGCCCGAGCCTGGACGCCCTGTTGTCCAGGGTGCCAAAGCCGATAAAGGCGGACGAAAGAAGTAGGTTTCCAGGTGACCCGACCCGAACTGCCGTACCTTTATCCGGTCAATGCTGAATTGAACCCGACACCTGCGATCGGGCCTTGAGGATCCGGGATGCGGCCTCTTTCTCCCGCGCGCATTGCCCTGGTTTATCTGTTGCTGAGCGCCGTCTGGGTGATCGGCAGCGATGGGCTGCTGTATCTGCTGCTCAGCGATCGGGACAATGCCTATCTGTGGCACACCCTGAAGGGCCTGGCCTTCATGAGCCTGCTGTCGCTAGTGCTCTATGGCCTGCTGCGGCGCGAGGCCAGCTATCGCGAAGGCTTCATCGGCGAGCTGCAGAACCAGCGCGCCACCCAGGATTTCGTCCAGCGGCTGACCAATACCGGTGACTGGCAGCTGCTGGACGATGGCCGTCTGCTCTGCTCCGAACGCACCCTGGTGATGCTGCACCAGCCCAAGGGCAGCGATCCGCTGGATTTTGCCACCATCGCCGCCTGCGCTCGCGTCGACGACCGTGACCATGTACGCAGCATGCTGGAGCGTCTGCAGCACATGCAGGGCCCGCTGAATTTCTCCGCGCACTTCGACGACGGCCAGGGCAGCTGGCGCTGGCTCAACTGGCAGAGCGACTTCGACGAAGCCGGCATCACTCGCGGCGCCCTGGTCGACATCACCAGCTACAAGCTGGCCGAACAGGCACTGCAGGACAGCCAGCGACGCTATCGCGAGCTGGTCCAGCACCTGCCACTGGTGGTGTTCGCCAGCGACCACCGTGGTCGCTGGCAATTTCTCAATCCGGCCTGGGAAGCCCTGACCGGCCAACCCGCCACCCAACCCCTAAACCATCCCCTGGATCAGGCTTTCCATCCCCAGGACGGCGCCCGACTGCGCCAGCTGGTGGCGGAATTCGCCGCGGGTCAGCGCCTGCACTGGAACGGCGTGGTGCGGTTGCGGCTGTCGGTGGAGAGTCATCGCTGGATGCAGATGGAGCTACGCGCCGGCCTCGATGGCGAGATCCAGGGTACCCTGACCGACATCCACCACGACTACCAGGCGCAGCAACTGCAGCAGGCCCGCAGCGATGTCCTCGACGACCTGCTCACCGGCCTGCCGCTGGCGGAAATCCAGCAGGGCATCGCCCTGCGGCTGGAGCGTATCTACCCAGAGATGCGCGTCGCCCTGCTGCTGGACGACCAGGGCGAGCATCTGCGGGTCGCCGCGGCGCCCAGTCTGCCCCCCGCCTTCCAGGCAGCGCTGGAAAGCGTGCCGCGCAGTCGCCACGACCAGGGCTGCTGCAGCGCCGTCGCCGCGAATGCCCCGGTGTTCACCATCGATGTCGAACTGGATCCGGCCTGGCAGCCGCTGTTGCCGGTCGCCCAGGCAGCCGGCATTCGCGGCGCCTGGGCCCTGCCGCTGCAGGACGAGCAGCAGCGCGCCGTGGGCGCCCTGGGCATCTACTACGGCGAGGCGCGACTGCCCGAAGCGGAGACCCAGGCGCTGATCACCGAATTCACCCGCCTGGCGGTGCTGGCCATCCGGCAACAGCGCGTGGTCCAGGCGCAACGCGCCAGCGAGGCGCGCTACCGCGGCATCTTCGAGCAGGCCTATACCGGCATCATGCTCAGCGATCTGGAGGGCCGCTGGCTGAGCGTCAACCACCACTTCTGCCAGATGCTCGGCTACTCGCAACCGGAGTTGCTGCAAAAGGACACCGCCTCGGTGACGCATCCGGAAGAGCGGGCCCTGGGCGCCGCCCTGCGCAAGCAGCTGGTCGACACCGGCCAGGACCGCTACACCCTGGAAAAACGCTATCTGCACCGCAACGGCACGCCAGTGTGGACCAACGTCACCACCCGCCTGATCCGCGACGATCAAGGCGTGCCCCAGTACTTCATCAGCACCGCCCAGGACATCACCCTGCGCAAGCAGCAGGAGGCAAGCCTGCGCCAGGCCGCGGCCATGTTCCAGAACAGCCGCGACGGCCTGCTGCTGCTCGACGAGCGCCGCTGGATCCTGGCGGTGAATCCGGCCTTCGCCCGCCTGCTGGGCACCCAGGAAGGCATCCTGCTCGGCCAGCGCCTGGGACTGCCCGGCGGCGGTCGCCAGGACCAGCGCTTTTATCGCGATCTCTGGCGCACCGTGCGCCGCGAGGGCCGCTGGGAAGGCGAATTGCTCTGGCCGCGCCTCGACGGCAGCACCTTTCCGGCCTGGACCGCCATCGACACCCTCTACCCCCGGGAGACCCGGCAGTACACGGTCACCGTCAGCGACACCACCCGCCTGCGCGAGAGCGAGGCGCGCCTGAGTCATCTGGCGCATCATGATCCGCTGACCGACCTGCCCAATCGCCTGCTGGCGCGCACCCACCTGGAACACGCCCTGGCCCTGGCCGAGCCCCAGGAATACCTGGTCGCCGTGCTGATCCTCGACTTCGATTACTTCCGCACGGTCAACGAAAGCCATGGCCATGCCCTGGGCGATGAACTGCTGGTGGAATTCGCCGCCCGGCTACGCGCCCTGCTCAGCGAGGACATCACCCTGGCGCGCATCGGTGGCGACGAGTACCTGGTCATCATCGAGCGGCTGGATCGACCCGAATTCGCCGCCCAGATCGCCCAGGCCATGCTCGGCAAGCTGGAACAGCCCTTCCACCTCGGCGAACACGACATCTATCTCAACGCCAGCATCGGCATCAGCCTCTTTCCCGACGATGGCGCCACCGCCGATGACCTCATCCGCAATGCCGACACGGCCATGCACCAGGCCAAGGATCAGGGCCGCGACACCTTCCGCTTCTATACCCAGGCCCTTACCGAGCAGTCGCGCCGGCGGCTGAATCTGGAGTCGCGGCTGCGTACGGCGCTCAAGCGCGGCGACTTCGTCCTCTACTACCAGCCGCTGATGAGCGTCAGCACCGCCCAGACCATTGGCGTGGAAGCCCTGGTGCGCTGGCGGGATCCGGAGCTGGGTCTCATCCCGCCCACCGAATTCATTCCGCTGGCCGAGGAAACCGGGCTCATCGTGCCCCTGGGCGACTGGATCATCGAGAGCGCCTGCCAGCAGATGCACAGCTGGCTCGCCCAGGGACTGGAACTGGAAACCCTGGCGATCAACATCTCGCCCCGGCAATTCGCCAAGCGCGACCTGGCCAGCACCATTTCTCGCGCCCTGGCGCGCAGTCGCCTGCCGGCGGAGCACCTGGAACTGGAGATCACCGAAGGCACCCTGATGGGCAATGTCGAGGAGGCGCTGCTGTCCCTGGCGACCCTCAAGACCCTGGGGGTGCGCATCGCCGTGGACGACTTCGGCACCGGCTATTCCTCGCTGGCCTATCTGCGCCGCTTTCCGCTGGACAAGCTCAAGATCGACCAGAGCTTCATGCACGAATTGCGCAGTGACAGCGGTACCCACAGCAGCCAGGCCATCGCCGCGGCCATCGTCGCCCTGGGCCAGGGTCTGGACCTGGACGTCCTGGCCGAAGGGGTGGAGACCACCGAACAGTGGGACATCCTGCGCAAGCTGGGCTGTCAGCAATGCCAGGGCTTCCTGTTCAGCCCACCGCTGCCGCCGGAGGAGTTCGAGGTCTGGTACGCCGAACGGCAGAAGGCGCGCGCCTAGCGCCCTGACCGACGAATGTCACTGTACTGTAATCAAAACAGCTCTAGACTCGGGCTTCCACTTTTCGTCTGTCCCCGAGGGTATCAGCATGAAGATCGTGGTTCGTCCCCTGCGCAAGTCCACCACCAGTGCCTGGCAGGTCTGCATCGACAAGCAGGCCATCACCTTTCTCAGCGAAGCCGATGCCCGCAGCTATGTCGCGACGCTGGAGGCGCGCATCGCCGCGCCCCATCCGCTGCCCCTGCGCGAAGCGGCGACAGGCCTGGCCGCGCCGCTCTAGGCCTCACGCCGCCCTGACCGTTGGTCTTGCGGGTCATCCTGGCACCGCCCGTTCAGCGGCGGGCCAGGGTGATTCACAGCGCTGCTTGCGCGAACGATTGGCTAGGCAGCTATCGAACATGTAACTTTTGCGGCGTCCGCCCCATCCTACCTCTAGGCCCTGCGTTCGCAGGGGCTCGCTGTCTGATGGATCTGGAACGCCCATGCTTGAACTCGCTGCTGCCTTCATCTGCTTCACCTCCCTGCTCACCTACCTCAATTACCGCTTCGTCGGCCTGCCGCCGACCATCGGCGTCATGGTCATCGCCCTGATCTTTTCGGTCGGTCTGCAGAGTCTGTCCTGGCTGGGCTTTCCCGGTCTGGAACACCGCATCGGCGAATTGCTCGGGCAGATCGACTTCAACGACCTGCTGATGAACTGGATGCTCGGCTTCCTGCTGTTCGCCGGGGCCCTGCACGTCAATCTCAAGGACCTGCGCGACTACAAGTGGGCCATCGGCGGTCTGGCCACCCTCGGGGTGATTATCTCGACGGTGCTGATCGGCTATCTCAGCCACTGGATCTTCGGCTGGCTGGGCTGGCACGTCGACCTCCTCTACTGCCTGATCTTCGGCGCCCTGATCTCCCCGACCGATCCCATCGCCGTGCTCGGCATCCTGCGCTCGGCCGGGGCGCCCAAGTCGCTGGAGACCACCATCGTCGGCGAGGCGCTGTTCAACGACGGCGTGGCCGTGGTGGTCTATTCGGTGCTGCTGGGGGTGATCCAGCTGGGCGAGACGCCTACGGTCAACGCGGCGCTCTGGCTGTTTGTCGAGGAAGCCGGCGGCGGCATCCTGTTCGGCCTGCTGATCGGCTTCGTCTGCTACTGGCTGATGCTGAGCATCGAGCAGCACCAGATCGAGGTGATGCTATCCCTGGCCCTGGTGATCGGCGGCTCGACCCTGGCCAGCCACCTGCACGTCTCGGGTCCCATCGCCATGGTGGTGGCCGGTCTGATCATCGGCAACCTGGGCCGGACCAAGGCCATGAACGACTTCACCCGACGCTACCTGGACGGCTTCTGGGAGTTGATCGACGAAATCCTCAACGCCCTGCTGTTCGCCCTGATCGGTATGGAGCTGCTGGTATTGCCCTTCAGCTGGACCCACCTGGGCGCGGCGCTGCTGGTGACCCTGGCGATCCTCTTCGCCCGCTGGATCAGCGTGGCGCCGGTGGTGCTGCTCAGCCCGCACTGGCGCAACATGACCCGGGGCACGGCGCGCATCCTCACCTGGGGCGCGCTGCGCGGCGGTGTCTCGGTCGCCCTGGCGCTGAGTCTGCCGGCCGGTCCGGAGCGGGATCTGATCCTGGCTCTCACCTACATCGTGGTGCTGGTCTCCATCCTCGGCCAGGGCCTGACCATCGGCCGGGTGGTCAAGAGCGTCACCGGCGGCGCCCCGGTCGCGCGCGACGAACACCACTGACCCAAAAACGAGAGAACCCCGCCGTGGCGGGGTTCTCTGCGCAACAGCCGAGCGATCAGCGCGGCAGGTTGCGGCCGGAGAAGATCTCGCGCATCTCGTGCTTGAGACGCTGGGTGATCTGCTGACGCTGCTCGGACGAGAGGCTGCGGGAGGCGTCGCCGAACAGGTAGTTGTCCAGTTCGAATTCCTTGAGCAGCATCTTGGTGTGGAACAGGTTGTCCTGGTACACGTTCACGTCGGTCATCTGGTAGGCCGCGCGGGTGTCTTCGGACAGGTAGTTCTGGATCGAATTGATCTCGTGGTCGATGAAGTGCTTGCGCCCTTCGATGTCGCGGGTGAAGCCGCGCACCCGGTAGTCCACGGTGACGATATCCGAGTCGAACTGGTGGATCAGGTAGTTCAGGGCCTTGAGCGGAGAGATCACGCCACAGGTGGAGACGTCGATATCGACGCGGAAGGTGGCGATGCCGTCGTCCGGATGGATCTCCGGATAGGTATGCACCGTGATATGGCTCTTGTCCAGGTGGCCGAGAATGGTCTCGCGCAGCGGACCGGGCGACTCCTCGATCTGGCTCTCGGTCGGCTCGACCGGTTGCTCGGAGATCAGGATGGTCACGCTGGCACCCTGGGGATCGTAATCCTGGCGGGCGATGTTGAGGATGTTGGCCCCGATGATATCGACCACGTCGGTCAGGATCTGGGTCAGACGCTCGGCGTCGTATTCCTCGTCGATGTACTGGACATAGGCCTGTTGATCTTCCGACGTCTCGGCGTAGCAGATGTCGTAGATGTTGAAGCTCAAGGTCTTGGTCAGGTTATTGAAACCATGGAGCCTGAGTTTGCTTTTCACGGTGGTAAAGCTCCCGTCGTGCGGTCTCTGACCGCGGTCCTGAATGCCCGTCAGTTGCGGATTGCGCAAGCTGCGTAGGGCGGCGAACACCTCTTCGCGATGGCGATTGGCTGTGCTTTCGGGGCCCTTGCCCCTTAAGAGCGGCGCATTATGCAGATCGGCAGCGGTTGGGGCCAGAGTCTGCCGGGCCCAGGTGATGAATTGATGTCGGCGGGAGGGAGACGAGGCGGACAGCGACGCCCGGGCGGGCGTCGCGGGCAGGGGTCAGGCGAGGTCGACGAGTTCGTAGCTGTGGCTGATCTCGACGCCGGCGCGGCCGAGCATGATGGAGGCCGAGCAGTACTTTTCCGCCGACAGCTCGATGGCGCGCTTGACCTGGGCTTCCTTGAGGCCGCGGCCCTTGACCACGAACTTCAGGTGGATGCGGGTGAACACCTTGGGCTCGGTGTCGGCCCGGTCGGCCTCGAGGAAGGCCTCGCAGCTCTCCACCGGTTGCCGCGCCTTGCGCAGGATGCTGACCACGTCGTAGCTGGCGCAACCGCCCAGGCCGATCAGCACGGTTTCCATCGGCCGTACGCCGAGGTTGCGCCCGCCGCTTTCCGGCGGGCCATCCATGACCACCACATGGCCGCTGCCGGATTCACCGAGGAACATGGCCTCGCCTGCCCACTGGATGCGCGCTTTCATCGCTTTCGTCCTACTTATATATACAAATGGTGATCAGCTTAACATGCTGGATGGCGTAAACTGGTAAGCAGTGAAGGGTTATTCAGCTCGCATTTAAGCTGCGCATGTTCTTATCCGGTCTTTGAATTGGAACCGGCGCAGCCTGTGCATGCACCGGTTCGGACATCGGTGCCCCCGACTCAGGTTAGCTTTCAACCTCAGGAATCAGCATGGCCGCTATCATCCCACCCGCGAAGTTACAGCACATCGACAAGCTGCTAGCGCATTGCTCGCGTCGCCGTTACACGGCAAAAACCACCATCATCTACGCTGGCGACAACAGCGAAAGCCTGTTCTTCATCCTCAAGGGTTCGGTGACCATCCTCATCGAAGACGATGAAGGCCGCGAAATGATCATCGCCTATCTCAACGCCGGAGACTTCTTTGGCGAGATGGGGCTGTTCTCCAAGGAAGGCAGCGAGCCCGAGCGCAGCGCCTGGGTCCGCGCCCGTACCGAGTGCGAAGTCGCCGAGATCAGCTACAGCCAGTTCCGCGAACTGAGTCAGCAGGATCCGGACATGCTGTTCTCCCTGGGTCGCCAGATGGCCGAGCGCCTGCGCCAGACCACCCGCAAGGTCGGCGACCTGGCCTTCCTCGACGTCACCGGTCGCGTGGCCCGCACCCTGCTCGACCTGTGCAAGCAGCCCGACGCCATGACCCACCCGGACGGCATGCAGATCAAGATCACCCGCCAGGAAATCGGCCGCATCGTCGGTTGCTCCCGCGAGATGGTCGGTCGGGTCCTGAAGTCCCTCGAAGAACAGGGTCTGGTCCACGTCAAGGGCAAGACCATGGTGGTGTTCGGCACCCGCTGAGCCCGTCCGGCAGCCCCTGCCTGCAGGCGGGGGCCACGGCCCCCGCCCGTCCAGGGCTTCAGCCCTCGACCTTGCGCGACACCTTTTCCACCCGCACCGTGGCCTTCCCGTCGACGGTCTTCTCTTCGCTCCCCTTGGCCTTGGGCTCACCCACGACGAAGTGGAATTCTTCGCCGTGCTTGACCGCGCCATAGAGCACCGCCTTCTCGATCAGCTCGGTACCGCGCAGATGCCGCAGCATCAGCGGATCGCTGCGCAGATCGCGATAGAGCGCCAGGCACAGCAGCGCCATCACCACCACGAAGGGCAGCGAGACCACAATAGTCAGATTCTGCAGGCCGTTGAGCGCCGCACCCGGATTGCCCGGGTCGCCGATGGCCAGCATGATCGCCGCCACCGCGCCGGTGAGGGCGCCCCAGAAGATCACCGTGCGCCGCGAGGGCTCGGTGGTACCGCGCTCGGACAGGGTCCCCATCACCAGGGAGGCGGCGTCGGCGCCGGACACGAAGAAGATCGCCACCAGCACCATGACCAGCACCGAGGTCACCGAGACCCAGGGATAGCTGGCCAGCAGGTCATAGAGGGCGAAGTTGCTGTTCACCGCGCCGTCGACCAGGGTGAAGGCGCCCTGGCGCATGGCATCGATGGCCGCGCCGCCAAAGATGACGAACCAGACCACGCTGACCAGACTCGGCACCAGCAGGACCCCGGTGACGAACTGGCGGATGGTGCGGCCGCGACTGATGCGGGCGATGAACATGCCGACGAAGGGTGTCCAGGAGATCCACCAGGCCCAGTAGAACACCGTCCAGCTGGACAGCCAGTTGCCCATGGCCTCGCCTCCGCTGGCACTGGTGCGCGCCATCATCTCCGGCAGCAGGTCGATGTAGTCGCCGATGGCGGTGGGCAGCAGGTTGAGCATGAGCAGGGTCGGACCGACGACGAAGACGAACACCGCCAGGGCCACCGCCAGCACCATGTTGGTGTTGGACAGCCACTGGATGCCCTTATCGACCCCGGACACGGCGGAGATGACGAAGGCCACCGTCAGCACCGTGATGATGCTGATGTAGAGCATCTTTCCCGGTTGCTCGATCCAGCCGTTGTGCTCCAGGCCGCCGGCGATCTGCAGGGCGCCCAGGCCCAGGGAAGCGGCCGAGCCGAACAGGGTGGCGAAGATCGCCATCATGTCGATGACGCGGCCGAGGGGGCCGTTGGCGTGCTCGCCGATCAGCGGGCGGAAGGCCACCGAGATCAGCTGGCAGCGGCCGCGGCGATAGGTGCCATAGGCGATGGCCAGGCCGACCACGGCGTAGATGGCCCAGGGATGCAGGGTCCAGTGGAACAGCGTGGTCGCCATGGCCACCTGCAGGGCGGCGCTGCTCTGCCCCGCGGCGCCGCCGGGTGGCGGATTGAGATAGTGCGACAGCGGCTCGGCGACGCCAAAGAACATCAGGCCGATGCCCATGCCGGCGCTGAACATCATCGCCACCCAGGAGAGGGTGCGGAATTCCGGTTGCTCGTCGTCGCGCCCCAGGGGGATCCGCCCATAGCGACTGGCGGCCAGCCAGATGACGAAGACCACGAAGCCGGTGGAGGTAAGCACGAACAGCCAGCCGAAATGGGTGATCACCCAGCCCTGGGCAGTCGAGGCGCTGCTGGCCAGACTGGCCTGGCTGACGAAGCCCCAGATCACGAAGGCCAGCGCGGCGATGCTGGTGACGCCGAAGACCACCCAGTCGGTGGTGCCGGCGAGTCGCCGATCCCGTCGCGCCTCCTCGGTCCGGGAAGGATCGGTGACGCTGATATCAAGTGTTTCGCTTTTTTCTTCCGTTGCCATGGTTCTCGCATGCCCTGGTTATGGATGGCCTGGTGCGGCGGAGTCCTGGCTCGTCCTGCGACGGCCAGCCGCCTCCGCGACTCGCCACGGTGCAACGAGTCGGAGGCCATTAACCGGGTTTATCCCTACAGAAACAAAGCCCTGCGTCGGCAGCGGGCACACGGAGGTCGTTCCCGCCGCCCGGGGTGGGCGCGAGTCGACCTGGATCACCCTGTGGAAAGAAAAAGGCCCCGGGGTGGTCCCCGGGGCCTCGTGCGGACGACCTTGGTCTCAGGCGTCTCTGAGCGGGAAGCGGCGATCCGGGAAGAACAGACGCTGCAGCTCCTGGCCCGGTTCGTCGGCGCGCATGAAGGCTTCGCCGACCAGGAAGGCGCGCACCTCGTTGGTTTCCATCAGCTCCACGTCGGCGCGATTGAGAATGCCGCTCTCGGTGATCACCAGGCGATCCTGGGGGATGCGCGGCAAGAGATCGAGGGTGGCTTCCAGGCTGACCTCGAAGGTGTGCAGGTTGCGGTTGTTGACCCCCACCAGCGGGGTATCCAGCACCGTCAGGGCGCGTTCCAGCTCGGCGCCGTCATGCACCTCGACCAGCACGTCCAGACCGACGTCCTTGGCCGTGGCGGCCAGTTCGCCCATCAGGCCGTCGTCCAGCGCCGCGACGATCAGCAGGATGCAATCGGCGCCAATGGCCCGGGCTTCCACCACCTGGATGGGATCGACGAGGAAGTCCTTGCGGATCACCGGCAGCTGGCAGGCGGCGCGCGCCTGTTGCAGATAGGCGTTGCCACCCTGGAAGAAGTCCACGTCGGTGAGCACACTCAGGCAGGTGGCGCCGCCCAGGGCGTAGCTGTGGGCGATCTCGGCCGGCACGAAGTGTTCACGGATCACGCCCTTGCTCGGCGAGGCCTTCTTCACCTCGGCGATGATCGCCGCCTCCTTGCGCGCCACCTGGGCCTGCAGGGCGCGGGCAAAGCCGCGCGGGGCGTCGGCGGCACGGGCCTGGGCCTCGAGCTCGGCCAGGCTGGTCCGGGCCTTGAGCTGGGCGATTTCCTCGGCCTTGCGGGCCAGGATCTTCTGCAACACGGTTGGCACACTCACGGGCGACCCTCCTCGCGATAGACGGATGTGAAATGGGCGAGCTCGTCCAGCTTTTCCCGGGCCAGGCCGCTGTAGAGCGCGTCGTGGGCCAAGAGTACCCCTTCATGCAGGCTATGGGCGAGATCCGCGGCGTAGAGCGCCGCGCCGGCGTTGAGTACGATCATGTCGGCGGCCTTTTGCCCGGCTTCGGTCTTGCGTCGGCCGAGGGCGTCGCGGATCAGCGCCAGGGAGGCCTCGGGGCCGTCCACCGTCAGACCGACCAGGGTCTGGCTCTTGATGCCCAGATCCTCCGGCAGCACCTGGTATTCGCTGATGCTGCCGTCCTTGAGTTCGGCGACCTGGGTCGCCGCGGCCAGGCTGAATTCGTCCAGGCCGTCGCGGGAGTGCACCACCAGCACGTGGTGGCTGCCCAGGCGCTGCAGCACCTCGGCCAGCGGCCGGCACAGCGCGGCGCTGAACACCCCGACCACCTGGTGGCGCACGCCGGCCGGGTTGGTCAGAGGGCCGAGCATGTTGAACAGGGTGCGCAGCCCCAGGGAGCGACGCGGCCCGGCGGCGTGACGCATGGCGCTGTGGTGTGACTGGGCGAACATGAAGCCGACGCCCACCTGCTCGACGCAGCGAGCGATCTGCTCGGGCGTCAGCTCCAGGTAGATGCCCGCGGCCTCCAGCAGATCGGCGCTGCCGCTCTTGCCGGACACCGCGCGATTGCCGTGCTTGGCCACCTTGCCGCCCGCCGCCGCGACCACGAACACCGAGGCCGAGGAGACGTTGAAGATGTTGGCGCCATCGCCACCGGTGCCCACCACGTCGACCACGTGATCGAGGCTCGGCAGCACCACCGGGGTGGCCAGTTCGCGCATCACGCTGACCGCGCCACAGATCTCGTCGATGGTCTCGCTCTTGATGCGCATGCCCATGAGGAAGGCACCGATCTGCGCCTCGTCGGCGCCACCGGTCATGATCTGGCGCATCACCGCCTGCATCTCGGCCACATTGAGGTCGAGTTGTCCGCTGATGCGGTTCAGAGCCTGCTTGATGTCCATCTAGCGCCGTCCTCCCTGCTGCTGGAGAAAGTTGGCCAGCAGGTCATGCCCATGCTCGGTGAGGATGGATTCGGGATGGAACTGCACCCCCTCGATCATGAACTCGCGGTGCCGCAGGCCCATGATCTCGTCCATGCTGCCGTCCGGATGCTGGGTCCAGGCGGTAATCTCCAGGCACTCGGGCAGGGTCTCGCGCTTGACCACCAGCGAGTGGTAGCGGGTTACGGTGAAGGGATTGGGCAGGCCGGCGAAGACGCCTTCGCCGTTGTGGTAGACCGGGCTGGTCTTGCCGTGCATCGGCTCGCGCGCCCGCACCACCTCGCCGCCAAAGGCCTGGCCCAGGCTCTGGTGGCCCAGGCAGACGCCCAGCACCGGCAGCTTGCCGGCGAAGCGCTCCAGGGTGGCCAGGGAGATGCCCGCCTCGTTGGGCGTGCAGGGACCGGGGGAGACGACGATGCGCTCCGGCGCCAGGTCGTCCAGCGCCTCGACCGGCACCTCGTCGTTGCGCACCACCTTGACCTCGGCGCCCAGCTCGCCCAGGTACTGCACCAGGTTGTAGGTAAAGGAATCGTAGTTATCGAGCATCAGCAGCATGGTGGATTCCTCAGACGGACTGTTCGGCAAGGGTGACGGCGCGGAACATGGCGCGACGCTTGTTGAGGGTCTCTTCCCACTCCAGCGCCGGCACCGAGTCGGCAACGATGCCTGCCCCGGCCTGCACGTGCAGCTCGCCGTCCTTGATCACCGCGGTGCGGATGGCGATGGCGGTGTCCATGTTGCCGTTCCAGGCCAGGTAGCCCACGGCGCCGCCGTAGATGCCGCGCTTGACCGGTTCCAGTTCGTCGATGATCTCCATGGCGCGGATCTTCGGCGCCCCGGACAGGGTGCCGGCCGGCAGGATGGCGCGCAGGGCGTCCATGGCGCTCAGCTCGGGCTTGAGCCGGCCGGTGACATTGCTGACGATGTGCATCACGTTGGAATAACGCTCGATGACCATCTTCTCGGTCAGGGTCACGCTGCCGGTGCTGGAAACCCGGCCCACGTCGTTGCGCCCCAGGTCGATCAGCATCAGGTGCTCGGCCAGTTCCTTGGCATCGGCCAGCAGATCGCGCTCCAGCGCCAGATCGGCTTCTTCGGTGGCGCCGCGCGGACGGGTCCCGGCGATGGGGCGCACGGTGATCTCGCCGTCCTCCACCCGCACCAGCACCTCGGGCGAACTGCCCACCACATGGAAGTCGCCGAAGTTGAAGAAGTACATGTAGGGCGTGGGGTTGAAGCAGCGCAGCGCCCGATAGAGGTCGATGGGCGCCGCCTGGAAGGCGATGGACATGCGCTGGGAAGGCACCACCTGCATGCAGTCGCCGGCCAGGATGTAGTCCTTGATGCGCTGCACCGCGCCTTCGAAATCCTCGCGACTGAAGCTGGAACGGAAGCTCGGCTCCGGACCGGCCGGGGCGGAAAGGTCCAGGCCGCGGCGCGGCACGATGGGCTGGCGCAGGCGGTCGAGGATATCGGATAGCCGCGCCTGGGCGGCGTCGAAGGCCTCGGCCTCGTCCGGATCGGCCAGTACGATCGCGTGGATCTTGCCAGCCAGGTTGTCGAACACCACCACGGCATCGGACACCATCAGCAGGATGTCGGGCGTCCCCAGCGGATCGGGATTGGGGCAGGCCGCCAGGCGCCGCTCCACATAGCGCACGCTGTCGTAGCCGAAATAACCCACCAGGCCGCCATTGAAGCGTGGCAGGCCGTCCAGGGTCGGCACGCGATAGCGCGCCTTGAAGGCTTCGACGAAGGCCAAGGGATCGTCGCAGTGCTCGATCACCTCGACCTCGCGACCGGCGTCGCTGACCACCACGCGGTGTCCATGGACACGCAGGACGCGGCTGCACGGCAGGCCGATGATGGAGTAACGCCCCCATTTCTCGCCGCCCTGCACCGACTCCAGCAGATAGGAATTGGGGCCGTCGGCCAGCTTCAGGTAGATGGACAGCGGGGTGTCGAAGTCGGCCAGGGTTTCGAAGGCCAGGGGAATGCGGTTATAGCCTTGAGCGGCCAGGCGCAGGAAATCGTCGCGGGTCATGATCAGCCTCGTGGCGAGGAAAACGAAAGGTCGGGTGCACAGCGTGCCGGTCTGATACCGGCAGGGACGAAATCAGGCGCGCCAGCGCCAACGGGCCAGGGCCTTGATGACTTTCATCCATGCTCGCGAGGAGCCTGTGCGGGTGACCACCACGATGCGATCTCTTGCTCTTGGGGCGGGGGTTGAAGGGCCACGTTAGCCTAGCCGGCGCGGCATGGCAACCGGCCGGCCACTTCGGCGGCTAGATGAACAGCTCGCGCAGATCGTCGACGACCAGATCCGGCTGCTCGCTGGCGATGGGCTCGCCATGGTTGTAGCCGTAGCTCAGGGCCACGCAGCGCACCCCGGCGGCCCGGGCGGCGCGGATGTCGTTGCGCGAATCGCCGATGAACAGCGCCTGGCCGGCCGCTAGCCCCGCCTGCTGCATGACCCACAGCAAGCCCGCCGGATCGGGCTTCTGCTGCGGCAGGGTATCGCCGCCGACGATCCAGTCGAAGTCGCCCAGGCCCATGTCGGCCAAGAGCGGCGCGACGAAGCGCTCCGGCTTGTTGGTGATCACCGCCAGGCGCACGCCCAGGGTGCGCAGCAGCGCCAGGCTGTCCAGCACGCCGGGATAGACGCGGGTCAGGGCGTGACTGCCGCCATAGAGCGCCATGAACAGCGCCAGGGCCTCGTCGGCGGCGGCATCGTCCACCGCGTCATGCCGCATGTCATCCGCCAGTGCCCGGCGTACCAGCACCCGGGCGCCATTGCCGATCCACAGCCGTACCTTGTCCAGTCCCGCCGGCGCGCGGCCCAGGCGTTCGAGCATGGCATCCACCGCGGCGGCCAGGTCCGGCGCCGAATCCAGCAGGGTGCCGTCGAGGTCGAACATCACCAGGGCGGGCGGATGCCCGCCACCGAGGCGTACCAGGGCGCTCATACCGAGCGGGCCTTGGCCAGTTCGGCGCGCATCGCCTGGATCACCGCGGCATAGTCGGGCTGGCCGAAGATGGCCGAGCCGGCGACGAAGGTGTCGGCCCCGGCGCGGGCGATCTCGCCGATGTTCTTGACGTTGACCCCGCCATCGATCTCCAGGCGGATCGGCCGACCCGAGGCGTCGATCAGGGCGCGCGCCTCGCGCAGCTTGTCGAGGGTGCCGGGAATGAATTTCTGGCCGCCGAAGCCGGGGTTGACGCTCATCAGCAGCACCATGTCGATCTTGTCCATGACGTACTTCAGGGCATCCAGCGAGGTGGCCGGATTGAACACCAGGCCGGCCCGGCAACCGCCGTCCTTGATCAGCTGCAGCGAGCGATCGATGTGCTCGGAGGCCTCGGGGTGGAAGGTGATGTCGGTGGCGCCGGCCTCGATGAAATCGCCGATGATGCGATCCACCGGCTTGACCATCAGGTGCACGTCGATGGGCGCGGTCACCCCGTAGTTGCGCAGCGCCTTGCAGACCATGGGACCGATGGTGAGATTGGGCACATAGTGGTTGTCCATCACGTCGAAATGGACCATGTCGGCACCGGCGGCGAGGACCTTGTCGACCTCCTCGCCCAGGCGGGCGAAATCGGCGGACAGGATCGAGGGGGCGATGGCGAAGGGTTGCATGGGATAGCCTCGGCGAAGGTTAAGTGGCGGCATTGTAACGGAGATCCGTCTGCGGCTCGGGCGTTCCCGCTGCCCCGACGGGGCGAACGGCGGTAGGCTCGCCAGGGTCAACCGTCCCCCTGTCGAGGATTACCGTCGATGTCGTCGCCCGCCCTGCTGCCGCTCTGCCTCCTCCTGCTCGGCCTTGCCGCCCCGGTGCTTGCCGAAGAGGCGCCCACCCCGGCACCGGAAACGCCGGCGGCGCCGGCCGCCGTGGCCCCGGCGTTGGAGCGCAGCCAGGAGCAGCAGCAGGCGCTGATGCGGCAACTGCCCGCCGAGCAGCAGAAGACCCTGCAGGCTGGCGACGAATCCTTTCTCGCCCTGCTGATGCCCGCCGCCCGGGCCAAGGCGGCAGGAACGGTAGTGCTGGTGCCGGGCGATGGCGAATCGGCCGACTGGCCCAATGTGGTGGCGCCCGTGCGCCAGCAGTTGCCCACCTTCGGCTGGCAGACCATCAGCCTGAGCCTGCCCGATCCCTATGACCCCGTGGTGGCGATCGAGCAGGACACCGCGCCGGCGGACACCGACGCCCAGGCCAACAGTGAGCAGGCGGCACCGCCGGTGACCGGCGGCAGCGGTACGGCGCCCGCCGCCCCGACCCAGGCCGAAGCCGGCAGCGGCGAACCGGCCCAGGCGGCGGTCGCACCGGTGGATCCCGAAGCCGCGGCCAATGCCCAGGCCACCCGGGTACTGGCGCGCATCGCCGCCGGCATCGACCTGGCGCTGCAACAGGGCGCCAGCCCCATCGTGCTGGTCGGTCACGGCACCGGCGCCTACTGGGCGGCGCGCTATCTGGCGGAAAAGGAACCGGCCGAGGTCAAGCAACTGGTGCTCATCGACGCCCGCGAACCCCAGGGCATGCCGCCGCGGCTGGACGCCACCATGGGCAAGACCGACCTGCAGATCGCCGACCTGGTGCACGCCCCCGGAGCGGCCGCCCAGCGGCGCAAGGAACGCGCGGCGCAAAAGGCCAACAAGGGCTATCGGCAGATCGATCTGCCGGTGATTCCCGGCGACCGGGCCGCCGAGCAGGAACAGACCGTCCGTCGCCTGCGCGCCTGGCTGGATCGGCTGCCACCGGCCGCTAGCGGAAGCCCCGCCGCGTCTTGATCACCTGGTAGGCGGCATGCAGCTCGGCGGTGCGCTGGGCAGCGGCATAGACCGCCGACTGGCCGGCCCCGGCGCCGGCCTTCTTGTCGGGGTGATGGCGCGAGAGCAGCCGCCGATAGGCCTGCTTGACCGTGGCGGCGTCGGCGTCATCGGTGACGCCGAGCAACTGCAGCGCCTTGCGATACTTTTCTTCGTTGCTGGGCTGGCGTGGCGCCGTCTGTACCGGCGGCTGCAAGGCAAGCACCTGGGCTTCGGCCAGGCCCATCGCCTGGCCCCAGCCGAGGATCTCGTCGCGATCGCCGGGGCGCACGCTGCCGCTGATCCAGACCATGCGCCAGCAGGCGCGCAGGATGCCTTCGCTGCGCTCGCTGAGGCGCTGCAGATCGGCCGTCGACGGCAGGGTGCCACCCTTGCCCTGCTCGAAGGCGGCGATGGCCTTCTTGCGGTCGTCGGCGCCCAGCCCCAGACGCTCGATCTCGCCTTCGGCCTGGCGGATGTGGGCGGTCAGCACCCGCCCGCCGCGCTTGGCCAGCCGGCCGAGCATCTGGAATTGCGCCTGGTGCTCGAAGCGCCCGGGGCGCCCCTGCCAGCGCGCCTTCCAGCCCGCCAGGGAGGTCAGCCCCAGTTGCCGCTCGCCGGCATGAGCGAGCAGCGCTACCAGCAGCGCACCGGGAATGCTGGCCACCGCCCAGCCGGCCAGGAAACCCAGCAGCGTCAGCGGCCAGAACCAGATCTTCAAGAAGCCGCCTCGAACAGCCGCTCCGCTTCCGCCAGCCGCTCGAGGGTACCGACGTCCACCCAGCGACCGTCCAGTCGCTGGCCCGAGACCTGCCCGGCGGCAATGGCCGGCCGCAGCACGTCCACCAGCTTGAAGGCTCCGGCCGTGCAACTGGCGAACAGGTGCGGATGAAGCACGGCGATGCCGCTGTAGGTGAGCTTCTCCGGGGCGTCCAGGGTGATCCGCCCGTCCACCAGGCCGAAGTCGCCGCTCGGGTGATGCAGCGGATTGTCGACCAGCACCAGGTGCGCCAGGCAACCGGCCGGCAGGGCCAGGCTGCCAAAGGCGAAGTCGGTACGGATGTCGCCGTTGACCAGCACGAAAGGCGCGCTGCCCAGCAGCGGCAGCGCGCGAAAGATGCCGCCCCCGGTTTCCAGCGGCTCACCCTCGGGGGAGAAGCGGATGGCGACCCCCAGCGGACTGCCATCGCCCAGGGCGGCTTCCAGCTGGGCGCCCAGCCAGGCGTGATTGATCACCAGCTCGGTGATGCCCGCCGCCGCCAGGGCCCGGATGTGGTGCTCGATCAGCGGCCGGCCGTTCACTTCGATCAGCGGCTTGGGCAGGCTCAGCGTCAGGGGTCGCATCCGCTCGCCCTTGCCCGCCGCCAGGATCATGGCCTTCATGCCTCGGCCCGCTCGGCATGCAGCTCGTCGAGCAAGGCGCCGAGGTCGGCCAGCTCGGGGCGGCGCGCCACCACGGTACGGATATAGTCGAGAAAGCGCGGGGTGTCGGCGACATAGCGCGGCTTGCCGTCGCGGTGCCAGATGCGGGCGAAGATGCCCATTACCTTGAGATGGCGCTGCACGCCCATCAGATCCGACGCCCGCTGGAAATCGGCGAACTCGGCCTGCACCGGGATGCCGGCGGCGCGGGCCTGCTCCCAGTAGCCCAGCAGCCAGCGCTGCACCAGCGGCTCCGGCCAGCTGAGGAAGGCATCCTTGAACAGGCTGGTGATGTCATAGGTCACCGGGCCGATGACCGCATCCTGGAAGTCCAGTACCCCCGGATTGGGCGTGCTGAGCATCAGGTTGCGCGGCATGAAGTCCCGATGGACCAGCACCTGGGGTTGCGCCAGGGCGCTGTCGATCAGCACCTCGCAGATGGCCTGCCAGCGCTCGAGCTGGCTGGCGCTCAAGGTCGTGTCCAGCTCGCGGCCCACGTACCACTCCGGAAACAGACTCAACTCGCGGGCGAGCAGAGCCCTGTCGTAGAGCGGCAGGCTGCCGTTCGTCGGCTGCTTGCCCTGAAAAGCCAGCAAGGCGTCGATGGCCGCCTGGAAATAATCGTCGGCATTGGCCGCATTGATCACCTCCAGGTAGGTCAGGGTGCCGAGGTCGCTCAGCAGCAGGAATCCCCGCTCCAGATCCTCGGCCAGGATGCGCGGCACATGGACCCCGGCGGCGGCCAGCAGCGCGGCCACCTGGACGAACGGACGGCAGTCCTCCTGCGGTGGCGGCGCATCCATCACGATCAGGCTGCGGCCCTCGCCCGCCCAGCGGAAATAACGGCGAAAGCTGGCATCGCTGCTGGCCGCGGTCAGGCTGCCCACGGGCACCTCACCCCAGGCCTGCTCCCGGAAAATTTCCGGTAGAACGGTGGTCAGCCAGTCTTCTATCTGGTTTAAGCGAACATCTTCAGTCATTTACAGCGGATCCCCCGGCCCTAGCCGATGCGCAGGTCATGTTTTATTATCCGCTATCTTTTTGAGCCCATCGAGAGGCCGCGGCCCCTTAATGGCCGGCGTGCAGGACGACTTTAAGGATGGCCGTGAAAACCCCCGCGTTTCGCAGAAAATTCCCCCTCTTGGTAACCGGCAGCCTGCTCGCCATGCAGCCCGTCACCGCCCTTATCGCCGCACCCGCCGAGCAGTTCAGCTGCAGTGCCGGCGCCGGTGGTGGCTGGTCGTGCAACACCCAGGCACCGACCGCGGCCATCCCGCCCCGTCCCAGCAAGGGCGAGACCCAGGGCGTCGCCGCCGAGCCGGCCGCCCGCAAGGGCGACGATGCCGTGCTGGTGACCGAGAGCAAGGGTCGTGCCCTCAAGTCCCGCAGCGCCGACTACAGTCACCTGGACTGGGTCCCGCGCGATCAGCTGACCCCGGCCCAGCTGGCCGAGACCGGCCCCTACTGCAGTGGCGCCTATGTCGAGCCGCAGCGCCCGGGCATGTACGACGACACCCCGACGTCCAAGGCCCCGACCTACGTCTCGGCCAAGGCCTCGCGCTACGAGCAGGAGCAGCAGGTCGCCACCCTGGCCGGCGACGTGGTACTGCGGCAGGGCGGCATGCAGGTGGAATCCCAGGAAGCCAACCTGCACCAGCTGGAGAATCGCGGCGAGCTCAAGGGCAACGTCAAATTCCGCGACAACGGCCTGCTGATGGTCGGCGACAAGGCCGATCTGCAGCTGGACAACGGCCAGGTCCAGGTCGACAACGCCGAATTCGTCATGCACCAGAGCCGCGCCCGCGGCAGCGCGCTCTATGCCAAGCGTGGCGACGACGCCATCATCCGCCTCAAGGATGGCACCTACACCACCTGCGAACCGGGCAGCAACGCCTGGCAGGTCAAGGGCAACACCGTGACCCTGAACCCGGCCACCGGCCTGGGTTATGCGACCAACGCGACGCTACGGGTCAAGGACATTCCGGTCCTCTATACGCCCTTCATCTACTTCCCGATCGACGACCGTCGGCAGTCCGGCTTCCTGGCGCCCTCGATCAGCACCTCCAGCGACACCGGCTTCGCGATCACCACGCCCTACTACTTCAACCTAGCGCCCAACTATGACGCCACCCTCTATCCGCGCTACATGGCCAAGCATGGCCTGCAGACCGAGGGTGACTTCCGCTACCTGACCCGCAGCAGCGAAGGCGAGGTCTACGGTTCCTACCTCAAGGACACCGATCCGGAGCACGAGGGCGAACCGGAAGCCACCGACAACCGCTGGCTGTACGGCTGGAAGAACCGCAGCGGCCTGGATTCGCGCCTGATGGCCGAGGTCGACTACACCCGCATCAGCGATCCCTACTACTTCCAGGACCTGGACACCGACCTCGGCATCAACAAGCCGACCTACGTCAACCAGCAGGGCCGCCTGACCTACCGTGGCGACACCTTTGTCGCCGGCCTCAACGCCCAGGCCTACCAGCTGGCCACGGTCTCCGACGTGACGCCCTACAACCGCCTGCCACAGCTGACCCTGACCGGCGCCCTGCCCTACAACCCGGGCGGCCTGGACTTCACCTACGACACCGAGGCGGTGCGCTTCACCCGCAGCTTCGACGACAACACCTACTTCGACCTGGACGACAACGGCAATCGCACCAACGTGCGCAACCGCCCGGACGTCAATCTCTTCGGCCTGACCCGCGCCGAAGGCAATCGCTACCACGTCGAGCCGGGCATCGCCCGCCCGATGACCGCGTCCTGGGGCTTCCTGACGCCGTCGGTGCGCTATGCCTACACCCGCTACGACCTCGACCTGGACAGCACCGGCCAGAATGACTTGAATTCGCCGCTGGTCGGCGGTGGTCGTCGCGCCTCGGCCGGCTCCAGCGTGACCAGCTTCAACGACAGCCCGACCCGTTCGGTGCCGATCTTCAGTCTCGACAGCGGCCTCTACTTCGACCGCACCTCGAATCTGTTCGGCGAAGGCGGCAAGCAGACCCTGGAACCCCGCGCCAAGTACCTCTATGTACCCTATCGCGACCAGGACGATCTGCCAGTGTTCGATACCGGCGAATACACCTTCAGCTACAGCTCGCTGTGGCGCGACAACCGCTTCACCGGTCGCGACCGCATCGGCGACGCCAACCAGTTGGCCCTGGGTGCCACCAGCCGCTTCATCGAGCCCAACGGCTTCGAGCGCGCCAACGTCAGCTTCGGCCAGCTGTTCTACTTCCGCGACCGCGACGTCCAGCTGCCCGGCCTGACCAAGGACGACTTGGCATACGCACGTAGCGTAGGTCAGGACATCGACAATCCCCAGGCCACCACCTCGCGCTCGCCCTATGCCCTGGCCGGCATGTATCGCTTCAACCGCGACTGGCGCGTGAACGGCGAATTCAACTGGGATCCGACCCTGCACCAGACCGACTCCGGCAGCGTCATGTTCCACTACCAGCCGGAAGCCGAACCGGGCAAGATCCTCAACGTCGGCTATCGCTATCGTGACAACGTCCGGGTGTTCGATCCGAACCTTGGCCGCTTCACCTACAACAGCAACGACTACAAGGTCGACCAGCACGACATCTCCTTCATCTGGCCGATCGTGCCCCAGTGGTCCGCCATCGCCCGCTGGCAGTTCGACTACAACAAGAGCCGTACCCTGGAAGCCTTCGGTGGCTTCGAGTACGACAACTGCTGCTGGAAGCTGCGCCTGATCAGCCGCTACTGGCTCAAGAGCGAAGACGACGTCTTCTACACCGCCCAGAGCTCCGAAGCCGATCGCGGGATCTTCCTGCAGATCGTGCTCAAGGGACTCGGCAACGTCTTCGGCGGCAAGACCGAAGGCTTCCTGGACAGAGGCATTCAAGGCTATCGTGAACGTGAAGACCAAGCTATGTAACGCCCTGCGCCCGCTCGCCCTGGGCGCGGCGCTCGCCCTCACCCCCCTGGCTCAGGCTGCCGTGGTACCGCTGGACAAGGTCGTGGCCATCGTCGACAACGACGTGGTCATGCAGAGCCAGCTCGATCAGCGACTCAACGAGGTCAAGCAGAACATCACCCGCCGCGGCGCCGCGGCGCCGCCGGAAAGCGAATTGCGCCAGCAGGTGCTCGAGCGGCTGATCCTGGAAGACATCCAGATGCAGCTGGCCGGCCGCATGGGCGTGAAGATCTCCGACGAGGAACTCAATCAGGCCGTCGCCACCATCGCCCAGCGCAATGGCCTGAGCGTGGCCGAATTCCGCCAGGCCCTGGCCCGCGACGGTCTTTCCTACGATGCCGCGCGCGAGCAGGTCCGTCGCGAGATGATGATCAGCCGGGTGCGCCAGCGCCAGGTCGGTCAGCGCGTGCAGGTCACCCAGCAGGAGGTGCAGAACTTCCTCGCCTCGGACCTGGGCAAGCTGCAGCTGTCCGAAGAATACCGGCTGGCCAACATCCTGATCCCGGTGGCCGACAACGCCGGCAATGCCGGTCTCGACGCCGCCGCGCGCCAAGCCCAGGACACCTACAACCAGCTGCGCCAGGGCGCCGACTTCAACCAGCTGGCCATCGCCCGCTCGGCCGGGGACAACGCCCTCGACGGTGGCGAGATCGGCTGGCGCAAGGCTGCCCAGCTGCCCCCGCCCTTCGACCGCCTGATCGGCAGTGTCGGCGTCGGCGGCATCACCCAGCCCGTACGCGTACCCGGCGGCTTCGTGATCCTCAAGGTGGAAGAGAAGCGCGGAGGCGAGGCCAGCATCGTCGACGAGGTGCACGTGCGCCACATCCTGCTCAAGCCCAATGCCGTGCGCAGCGATGCCGAGACCCAGCGTCTGGCCGCGCGCCTGCGCGAGCGCATCCAGAATGGCGAGAGCTTCGCCACCCTGGCCAAGAGCTTCTCGGAAGATCCGGGCTCGGCGCTCAATGGCGGCGACCTGGGCTGGATCAATCCGGAATCCCTGGTCCCGGAATTCCGCGAGGTCATGAACAACTCGCCGGTCAACCAGCTGTCGCAGCCGTTCCGCACCGCCTTCGGCTGGCACATCCTGGAAGTCCTGGGCCGTCGGGCCACCGACAACACCCAGCAGGCCCGCGAGCAGCAGGCGTTGAATCTCCTGCGTAGCCGCAAGTACGACCAGGAGCTGCAGACCTGGTTGCGGCAGATCCGCGACGAAGCCTACGTCGAGATCAAGCAGTAACCCCGAGGCCGCAGGCACCCCCTGCGGCCTTCTTGTTTCCGGAGCCCGCCATGGCCCTGCGCTTCGCCCTGACCCCCGGTGAGCCCGCCGGTATCGGTCCCGACCTTTGTCTGCTGCTGGCCCGCGTGGCTCAGCCCCACGCCCTGATCGCTATCGCCAGCCGCGACCTCCTGGCCGCCCGCGCGCTCGAAATGGGACTCGCCATCGAACTCATCACGGTCGCCCCCGCGGCCTGGCCCGACCGCCCGGCACCCGCCGGTGCCCTCTATGTCTGGGACACCCCGCTGGGTGCGCCGGTGGTGACCGGCCAGCTCGACACCGCCAACGCCGCCTATGTCCTGAACACCCTGACGCGCGCCGGCCAGGGCTGCCTCGACGGCACCTTCGCCGGCATGATCACCGCGCCGGTGCACAAGGGCGTGATCAACGACGGGGGCGTGGCCTTTTCCGGCCATACCGAATTCCTCGCCGAACTGACCCGCACCCCGCAGGTGGTGATGCTGCTGGCGACCGCCGGTCTGAGAGTGGCCCTGGTCACCACCCACCTGCCGCTACGCGAGGTGGCCGATGCCATCGACCGCCAGACGCTGCTGGACGTGACCCGCATCCTGCATGGCGATCTGCAGCGCTATTTCGGCGTGGCCCGGCCGCGCATCCTGGTCTGCGGTCTCAATCCCCATGCCGGCGAGGGCGGTCATCTGGGCCGGGAAGAGATCGAGATCATCGAGCCGGCGCTGGACAGCCTGCGCGCCGAAGGCCTCGATCTCGTCGGACCGCTGCCCGCCGACACCCTCTTCACCCCCAAGCACCTCGAGCACTGCGATGCCGTCCTGGCCATGTACCACGACCAGGGCCTGCCGGTGCTCAAGCACAAGGGTTTCGGCGCGGCGGTCAACGTGACCCTGGGCCTGCCGATCATCCGCACCTCGGTCGACCATGGCACCGCCCTCGATCTGGCCGGCAGCGGACGCATCGACACCGGCAGTCTGAAGGTGGCCCTGGAGACCGCCTACAGCATGGCGGCCCATCGCCGTTCGGTGACCTGAGCGCTCCGGTGACGACCAAGGGTCTGCTAAACTGGTGGGTCTTTGCCGTCTTGAAATCGCAGGCCCGCTGCCTGCGCCGGAGCACCTGATGACCGAGCTCTACCAACACCGCGCCCGCAAGAGGTTCGGCCAGAATTTCCTGCACGACGCCGGGGTGATCCATCGCATCCTGCGCGCCATCCACGGGCGACCCGGCGAGCGCCTGCTGGAAATCGGCCCGGGGCAGGGCGCCCTGACCGAGGGCCTGCTCGGCAGCGGTGCCCGGCTCGACGTCATCGAGCTGGACCAGGACCTGATTCCCCTGCTCCGACTCAAGTTCGGCCTCAATCCGCTGTTCACCCTGCACCAGGGTGACGCCATGAAATACGACCTCTCCAGCATCGCCGCCGGCGATCGACTGCGGGTGGTGGGCAATCTGCCCTACAACATCTCCACGCCGCTGATCTTCCACCTGCTCAGCTTCGCCGACATCATCGCCGACATGCACTTCATGCTGCAGAAGGAAGTGGTGGAACGCCTGGCCGCGGTGCCGGGCAATGGCGACTGGGGCCGGTTGTCGATCATGGTGCAATACCACTGCCGCGTGGAGCACCTGTTCAATGTCGGCCCGGGCGCCTTCAATCCGCCGCCCAAGGTGGATTCGGCCATCGTGCGCCTGGTGCCCCATACCGAGCGGCCCCACGTGGCCCGCGATCCGGTCCTGCTGGAGCGCGTCGTCCGCGAGGCCTTCGGCCAGCGCCGCAAGACCCTCAGGAACACCCTCAAGGGCACCCTGGACAGCGCCGCCATCGAGGCCGCCGACGTCGATCCGGGGCTGCGCCCCGAGCAGCTGGACCTGGCCGCCTATGTGCGCCTGGCCAACCAGCTGGCGTCCAGCTGAAGCCTTTCCACCCGCCTCCGCAGAGAATTCTCCCGTGACCGAGCCCGATCCGCGCTATCTCATCACCGTGCAGGTCACCACCCGCTACCTGCCCGAGCAATCCAGTGCCAGCCAGGAGCGCTATGCCTTCGCCTATGACGTGAGCATCCGCAACGACGGCCAGCTGCCGGCGCAGCTGCTCAGCCGCCACTGGATCATCACCGATGGCAACGGCGAGGCGCAGGAAGTGCGCGGACCGGGCGTGGTGGGCGAACAGCCGCTGATCGCCCCGGGCGAAACCCACAGCTATTCCAGCGGCACCCTGATGCCGACCCAGGTCGGCAGCATGAGGGGCAGCTACCAGATGGTCGCCAGCGATGGCCATCTCTTCGAAGCCGCCATCCCCACCTTCCGCCTGGCCGTACCCGGCTCGCTGCACTAGGAGTCCCGATGACGCTGTACGCCGTTGGCGATCTGCAAGGTTGCCTCGACCCGCTCAAATGCCTCCTCGACGAGGTCCGCTTCGATCCTGCGCAGGACCGCCTCTGGCTGGTAGGGGATCTGGTCAACCGCGGACCTCAGTCCCTGGAAACCCTGAGATACCTGTACGCGATGCGCGATTCGCTGGTCAGCGTCCTGGGCAACCACGACCTGCACCTGCTGGCGGTGGCCCTAGGCGGCGCCCGGCTGAAGAAACAGGACACCCTGAGCGACATCCTCGCCGCCCCCGATCGCGACGAATTGCTGCTTTGGCTGCGCCAGCTGCCGCTGATCCAGCACGATGCGGAGCGCAATTGCGTGCTGGTCCACGCCGGCCTGCCACCGCAGTGGACCCTGGACCAGGCCATGAATCTGGCCGGCGAAGTCGAAGCCGTGCTGCGCGATGACCAGGCCCACGTGCCCTTTCTCGAGCAGATGTATGGCAACGAGCCGGCGCTCTGGCAAGATGATCTCCAAGGCCAGGAACGCCTGCGCCTGATCACCAACTACCTGACGCGCATGAGATTCTGCAGCCCCGAAGGTCGTCTGGAATTCAAGAGCAAGGAAGGCCTGGACAGCGCACCGGCCGGCTTCGCCCCCTGGTTCAGCCATGAGCACCGGCTGACCCGCGACGTGCGCATCCTGTTCGGCCACTGGGCCGCGCTCAAGGGTCGCTGCGCAGCACCCAATGTCGAGGCCCTCGACAGCGGCTGCGTCTGGGGCGGCGACATGACCCTGCTCGACGTCGACGGCAACCGCCGTCATCTCTGCAGTTGCAAGGAGAAGAAATGAGCGAATTCACCTGTATCTCCCCCGAGCGGGCCCTGGAGCTGCGCAGCCAGGGCGCCCAGATCGTCGACATCCGCGATCCGCACAGCTACGCCTCCCTGCACGTCGCCGGGGCGCAGCGGCTCGACAACCAGAACATCCACGACTTCATAGCCGCCGCCGATCTGGACGCGCCGCTGCTGGTGTTCTGCTACCACGGTCACTCCAGCCAGAGTGCGGCCGCCTTCCTGGCCGGCCAGGGCTTCAGCCAGGTCTACAGCGTCGACGGCGGCTTCGAAAACTGGCGCACCCGCTATCCCGACGAGACCGCCAGCGGCCAGGCCTGAGCGGGCCTCTAGCACAGCCGATTGACGCTGTCGTTACAAGAATAAACCGAATTGGCTCTTCCACATCTCGCAGATAGGACTATTCTGGAATCAGGCCCTCCGGAAACGGCGGGCTCGATAACCGGCTTTGGACCATCGGTGTAACCACTGGAGATTCGGGGGAATTCCAGGGGGACCGTTTCCATCGGTCTCCTTCGTGCGTCTCTCGAAACCCAACCCTATTCTGCAGGCGTGTAAGGATCGATTAGGCAAGACGACCGCGAAGGTATTAGAGACGTTATCTTTCGTCGCCCGGCATGACCGCTCCCCACCGGCAGCAAGGCAAGGCTCCAGGCATCGATTCCAAGCTGGTCCAGGGTATCCAGCGAGGAGACGTCATGAGCATTTTCAGTCACTTCCAGGGGCGTTTTGAAGCGACTCGCCAGGAAGAGTATTCCCTTCAGGAATACCTTGAGATCTGCAAGAAGGATCGTACCGCCTTTGCCAGTGCCGCCGAGCGCATGCTCATGGCCATCGGCGAACCCGAACTGGTGGACACCACCAGTGATTCTCGCCTGTCGCGCATCTTTTCCAACAAGGTCATCCGCCGTTATCCGGCCTTTGCCGACTTCCATGGCATGGAAGACTGCATCGAGCAGATCGTGTCCTACTTCCGCCATGCGGCGCAGGGGTTGGAAGAGAAGAAGCAGATCCTCTATCTGCTCGGCCCGGTGGGCGGCGGCAAGTCGTCCCTCGCGGAGAAACTCAAGCACCTGATCGAGAAGATCCCCTTCTACGCCATCAAGGGCTCGCCGGTATTCGAATCGCCTCTCGGGCTGTTCAATCCCGACGAAGACGGCCAGATCCTCGAAGAGGACTACGGCATCCCCCGTCATTACCTGCGCAGCATCATGTCGCCCTGGGCGGCCAAGCGCCTGCAGGAATTCGGCGGCGACATCAGCAAGTTTCGGGTGGTCAAGCTCTACCCCTCCATCCTCAACCAGATCGCCATCGCCAAGACCGAACCGGGCGACGAGAACAACCAGGACATCTCCGCCCTGGTAGGCAAGGTGGACATCCGCAAGCTGGAGGAATACCCGCAGAACGATGCGGACGCCTACAGCTATTCCGGCGCCCTGTGCCGGGCCAACCAGGGCCTGATGGAATTCGTGGAGATGTTCAAGGCCCCGATCAAGGTCCTGCACCCTTTGCTGACCGCGACCCAGGAAGGCAACTACAACAGCACCGAAGGCCTCGGTGCCCTGCCCTACAGCGGCATCATCCTGGCCCACTCCAACGAATCCGAGTGGCACACCTTCCGCAACAACAAGAACAACGAGGCCTTCATCGACCGGATCTACATCGTCAAGGTGCCCTATTGCCTGCGCGTCTCCGACGAGATCCACATCTACGACAAGCTCTTGGTCAACAGCTCCCTGGCCAGCGCCCATTGCGCGCCGGATACCCTGAAGATGCTGGCCCAGTTCTCGGTGCTCTCGCGCCTCAAGGAACCGGAAAACTCCAACATCTATTCGAAGATGCGCGTCTATGACGGCGAGAATCTCAAGGACACCGATCCCAAGGCCAAGTCGATCCAGGAATACCGCGACAGCGCCGGCGTCGACGAGGGCATGAACGGCCTCTCGACCCGCTTCGCCTTCAAGATCCTCTCGCGGGTGTTCAACTTCGACGCCAACGAGATCGCGGCCAACCCGGTGCACCTGCTCTATGTGCTGGAGCAGCAGATCGAAGCCGAGCAATTCCCGGCCGAGACCCGCGAGCGCTACATGAGATTCATCAAGGAATACCTGGCGCCGCGCTACGTGGAATTCATCGGCAAGGAGATCCAGACCGCCTACCTCGAGTCCTACAGCGAATACGGCCAGAACATCTTCGACCGCTATGTGCTCTATGCCGACTTCTGGATCCAGGACCAGGAATACCGCGATCCGGAAACCGGCGAGATCCTCAATCGCGCCTCCCTCAACGAGGAGCTGGAGAAGATCGAGAAACCCGCCGGCATCAGCAATCCGAAGGATTTCCGCAACGAGATCGTCAACTTCGTGTTGCGCGCCCGTGCCAACAATAACGGCAAGAATCCGAGCTGGCTGTCCTACGAGAAGCTGCGCGCGGTGATCGAGAAGAAGATGTTCTCCAACACCGAGGAGCTCTTGCCGGTCATCAGCTTCAATGCCAAGGCCAGCAAGGAAGACCAGCAGAAGCACAGCGACTTCGTCACCCGCATGGTCCAGCGCGGGTACACCGAGAAGCAGGTGCGACTGCTGTCCGAGTGGTATTCACGGGTACGCAAGTCGCAGTGAGGCAGCCTGAGGCTGAACCCGCGACGACGCGCCTGCCGCGTCGTCGTGGCGTCCTGCAATAGCCCGGAGGGCCTGTATGAGTTATGTCATCGACCGGCGTCTAAACGGCAAGAACAAGAGCACGGTGAACCGCACGCGTTTCCTGCGGCGTTATCGTGAGCACATCAAGAAGGCGGTCGAGGAGGCCGTGAGTCGGCGCTCCATCACCGACATGGAGCACGGCGAGCAGATCAGCATTCCTGCCCGCGACATCGACGAACCCGCGCTGTACCAGGGCAAGGGCGGACGCCAGACCATCGTCCACCCGGGCAACAAGGAATTCATCAGCGGCGAACGCATCCCGCGCCCCCAGGGCGGCGGCGGTGGTCAGGGCCAGGGCAAGGCCAGCAACAGCGGCGAAGGCATGGACGAATTCGCCTTCCAGATCACCCAGGACGAATTCCTCGACTTCATGTTCGAGGATCTGGAGCTGCCCAACCTGGTCAAGAAGCAGCTGACCGGCACCGACACCTTCAAGACGGTCCGCGCCGGCATCAGCAACGAGGGCAACCCCGCCCGGATCAACATCATCCGCACCCTGCGTGCCTCCCATGCCCGGCGCATCGCCCTCTCCGGCGGCAGCCGCAACAAGCTGCGCGAGGCCAAGGCCGAACTGGCGCGGCTGCGGGTGGAAGAGCCCGACAACCTCGGTGACATCCAGGCGCTGGAAGCCGAGATCGAACGGCTGCGCGCGCGTATCGACAAGGTGCCCTTCCTCGACACCTTCGACCTCAAGTACAACCTACTCTCCAAGCAGCCCAGCCCCAGCTCCAAGGCGGTGATGTTCTGCCTGATGGACGTCTCCGGCTCCATGACCCAGGCGACCAAGGACATCGCCAAGCGCTTCTACATCCTGCTCTACCTCTTTCTCAAGAGAAACTACGAGCGTATCGAGGTGGTGTTCATCCGCCACCACACCAGTGCCAAGGAAGTGGACGAGGAAGAGTTCTTCTACTCCCGCGAAACCGGCGGCACCATCGTCTCCAGCGCCCTCAAGCTGATGCAGGAAGTCATGGCCGCGCGCTATCCGGTCAACGAATGGAATCTCTATGCCGCCCAGGCCTCCGACGGCGACAACTGGAACGACGACTCGCCCATCTGCCGGGAGATCCTGACCAAGCAGATCCTGCCGTTCATGCAGTACTACACCTATGTAGAGATCACCCCGCGCGAGCACCAGGCGCTGTGGTACGAATACGAGAACGTCCGGGGCAGCTTCCCGGATTCCTTCTCGCAGCAGCAGATCGTCTCGGCGGGGGATATCTATCCCGTGTTCCGCGAACTGTTCCAGCGGAGACTCGTGTCATGAAACGTGAGCCCATTTCCACTGGCTCGGAATGGACCTTCGAGCTGATCCAGACCTATGACCGGGAGATCGCCCGGATCGCCAAGCGCTATGCGCTGGACACCTATCCCAACCAGATCGAGGTGATCACCGCCGAGCAGATGATGGACGCCTACGCTTCCGTCGGCATGCCCATCGGCTACAACCACTGGTCCTATGGCAAGCACTTCCTCCACACCGAGAAGCACTACAGCCGCGGCCAGATGGGGCTGGCCTACGAGATCGTGATCAACTCCGATCCCTGCATCGCCTACCTCATGGAAGAGAACACCATGACCATGCAGGCGCTGGTGATCGCCCACGCCTGCTACGGCCACAACAGCTTCTTCAAGGGCAACTACCTGTTCCGCACCTGGACCGATGCCAGCTCCATCATCGACTACCTGGTGTTCGCCAAGCAGTACATCACCCAGTGCGAGGAACGCCATGGCATCGATGCCGTGGAAGAACTGCTGGATTCCTGCCATGCGCTGATGAACTACGGGGTGGACCGCTACAAGCGGCCCTATCCCATCTCCGCCGCCGAGGAACGCCAGCGGCAGAAGGAGCGCGAGGAGCAGCTGCAGCGCCAGGTCAACGACCTCTGGCGGACCATTCCCAAGATGGCCGGCAAGGAAGCCCACGACGAAGGGGCGCGCTTCCCCAGCGAACCTCAGGAAAACATCCTCTATTTCGTGGAAAAGCACGCGCCGCTGCTGGAGCCCTGGCAGCGCGAAGTGATCCGCATCGTGCGCAAGATCGCCCAGTACTTCTATCCCCAGCGCCAGACCCAGGTGATGAACGAGGGCTGGGCCACCTTCTGGCACTACACCCTGCTCAACGATCTCTACGACGAGGGTCTGGTCACCGAAGGCTTCATGTTCGAATTCCTGCAATCCCACGCCGGGGTGATCTACCAGCCGGGCTTCGACAGCCCCTACTACAGCGGCATCAACCCCTACACCCTGGGCTTCGCCATGTTCCGCGACATCCGCCGCATCTGCGAGGACCCGACGGACGAAGATCGCCGCTGGTTCCCCCAGATCGCCGACAGCGACTGGCTGGCCACCGTCACCTTCGCCATGAAGAGCTTCAAGGACGAGAGCTTCATCCTGCAGTATCTCTCGCCCAAGGTGATCCGCGACCTCAAGCTGTTCAGCATCCTCGATGACGACCAGCGCGACGAACTGGAAGTGGCGGCCATCCACGACGACGGCGGTTATCGGCTGATCCGCGAGCAACTCGCCGCCCAGTACAACCTGGGCAATCGCGAGCCCAATGTGCAGATCTGGAACGTGGACCGGCGTGGCGATCGTTCGCTCACCCTTCGCCACTTCCAGCATGACCGCAAGCCGCTGGGCAACTCCACGGACGAGGTGCTCAAGCACCTGCACCGACTCTGGGGTTTCGATATCCGCCTGGAAAGCATGAGGGGCGACGACGTGGCCCAGAGCTTCCAGGTTCCACCCCGCCACGAGAGCCGCGATCACGACCGGCGTCTGGATCTGGCTTCGCCGATCTGAGTCGAGCCGGTCTTTCGGGCTATCCTAGACCTCCGCAAGGAGGTCTTTTTCTATGCAAATCTACAAGGTGGGCGGTGCCGTACGGGATCGCCTGCTCGGTCGCCCGGTAACGGAGGTCGACTGGGTCGTGGTGGGTGCCACCGCCGAAGCCCTCGCCGCCCAGGGCTATCGCCCGGTGGGCGCCGACTTCCCGGTGTTCCTGCATCCCCGGACCGGCGAGGAATACGCCCTGGCCCGCACCGAACGCAAGAGCGGGCGTGGCTACGGCGGCTTTACCTTTCACGCCGCGCCCGATGTCACCCTGGAGCAGGATCTGATCCGCCGCGATCTCACCGTCAACGCCATGGCCGAAGACGACCACGGCCAGGTCATAGATCCCTATGGCGGGCGCGCGGATCTCCAGGCGCGCCTGTTGCGCCACGTCTCTCCCGCCTTCGCCGAGGATCCGCTGCGCGTGCTACGGGTCGCCCGCTTCGCCGCCCGCTATTGCAGTCTGGGTTTCCAGGTGGCGCCCGAGACGCTGCTGCTGATGCAGGACATGGTCGCCAGTGGCGAGCTGGATGCCCTGACCGCCGAGCGACTGTGGAAGGAAATCTCCCGCGCCCTGCTCGAAGAGCGACCCGATGTCTTCATTCGGGTGCTGCACGATTGCGGCGCCCTGGCCGCGCTGCTGCCGGAGGTGGCTGCCGGCTTCGCCGGCGAGCAGCCCGAGCCGGGTGCCCGGGTCTATGCCATCCTGCGCCAGAGCGCCGAGGTCCAGGCCTCGCTGAACGTGCGCTGGGCCTGCCTGCTGCTGGACGTACCGGAAGAGCAGCACGCCGCCCTCAACGCCCGCCTCAAGGTACCGCGCGATCCCGCCGAGCTGGCCTTGCTGCTGGCGCGCCACTGGCCCACGGCGCTGCAGGCCCGACAGCTGACCCCGGAGGCCTGGTTCGAGCTGCTGCAGGGCTTCGACGTGCTGCGCCGCCCGGCGCGCTTCGAGGAGTTCCTCCAGGCCTGCGCCTGTGCCGCAGCGGTCAGGCCCGCCGAGGGCGAGCCACCGCTGGCGCTGCTGCGTCAGGCGGCCGAGGTAGTGCGCGGGGTCGAAGTCCAGCCGCTGGTCGCCCAGGGCTTCAAGGGTGCCGCCCTGGGCGAGGCCCTCAAGCAGGCCCGCATCGAGGCTCTGGCGCAGCTTTCATAGGTTGGGTTGAGCACAGCGCAGCTACTCCCAAGCGACCCTCTCCCTGAGGGAGAGGGGGTTGTCCGAGCGAAGCGGAGCCTGTGTTAGAGCCGTAGCGTGGAAAACGGCGCAGCCTTTTCCACTGGGGAGCCTTCGCCAGGCGTGCCCTCACCCCAGCCCTCTCCCAAAGGGAGAGGGGGGAAGAGCTCCCGTAGGTTGGGTTGAGCGCAGCGAAGCCCAACGACCGCCGCGCTATACCCGATCGGCGTTGAGCAGCGTCGCCGGTGTCAACTCGACATCCTTCCAGCGGAACGCCACCGGCCGCAGCACCTGAGTGGTCTGGCCACGCATCTCCTGCCACAGCTCGTCGAAGCGCCGACCGTTGTCCGGATGCCGTCGCTCGCCGGCCAGCACGGCCAGTGGCCAGAGCACGAAGGCGTTGCGCAGGATCTCGGCGCGCGGCAGGGTCAGGCCGGCGAACTCGCCGGTCAGGTCGCCGTGCAGCAGGATGTCGATATCCAGCGGTAGACCCTGGCGATCCGCCGCATAGCGCCCGCTGCGGGTTTCGATGGCCTTGAGTCTCTGACTCAAGGTGGCGGGATCGAGGTCGGTGTCGCCGGCTACGACGAGATTGAAGAAGGGCGCACTGCGGATGCCCACTGCCTCGCTTTCGAACACCGGCGAGCAGTGTAGATCGGTCAGCAGCTCGGCGAGTTCGTCCAGGGCCATGCCCAGGTGCTGCTCGCGCTGGATGTTGCTGCCCAGCCCCAGATAGACCCCGGTCACGCCTGCCCCCGCTCGATCTCCACGCCCACGCCACGGGCGGTCGGCACCGCGCCGGGCTTGGTGATGCGCAGGCGCAGCCAGGGCAGCTTGAATTCCGCCTGCAGCAGGGCGGCCAGGCGCTCGGCGAAGGTCTCGACCAATTCGAAGGCGGTCTCGTGGGCGAAGGCGGTGATGCGCTCGGCCACTGCCGCGTAGTTCAGGGTGTGCTCGAGTTCGTCGTTCACCGCCGCCGCGCGGATGTCCCAGCCCATGGTGAGATCGATGCGCAGGCACTGGCGGATGTCACGCTCCCAGTCGTACACCCCTATCACGGTGTCGACCTCGAGTCCCTCGATGAAAACCTTGTCCACTGCCTTTGCCTCGCACCTTTGTCGTGCTCTGTGTGATCGTCACCGCCGGCCTATCGTCGGGCGGCGGGCTGTCGGTAGAATCGAGCCTTCTCCTGGCGCGGAACCCTACCATGTTCTGGCTGCTGCTCCTGCTGGCCTATCTGCTGGGCTCGCTGTCCTTCGCCGTGCTGCTCAGTCGCCTGTTCGGCACCCGCGACCCGCGTCACGACGGCTCCGGCAATCCCGGCGCCAGCAACATGCTGCGCCTGGCCGGACGCAAGCTGGCCCTGCTGACCCTCGCCGGCGACCTGAGCAAGAGCCTGATCCCCGTACTGATCGCCCAGCAACTGGGGCTTGCGCCCCTGCAGCAGGCGTGGATCGGGCTGGCCGCCGTGGTCGGCCATCTCTATCCGCTGTACTTCCATTTCCGCGGTGGCAAGGGCGTCGCCACGGCGGCCGGGCTGCTGCTCGGCCTTTATCCGCCAGCGGCGCTGCTAGGGCTGGTGCTCTGGGCCGCGGTGTTCGCCAGCCTGAGGATCGCTTCCCTGGCGTCCCTGGTCGCGGTGCTCGGCATCCTGCCGCTGTTCGCCTGGCAACGTCCGGACCTGCTGGCGCCGATGCTGCTGCTCGCCCTGCTCATCCTGATTCGCCACCGCCACAACCTGCGCGCCCTGCGCCAGGGGACCGAGCGTCATTTTTGACCCTGGCGCCGTCCGGGGATTGCCCGCTGGCGCCCTCCACCCGTCTCAGAGCGCCGCCAGCTGCTCCATGGGCCAGCGCGCCTTGACGGCGATGGCCGGACCTTCCTGCTGGCCGGCCAGCAGCCGCTGGCAACCGGCATAGGCGATCATGGCGCCGTTGTCGGTGCAGAAGCGCGGCCGCGCATAGAAGACCTGGCCACCCAGTTCGCCGAGCATCTGCTCCAGGTTCTCGCGCAGCGCGCGATTGGCGCTGACGCCACCGGCGATCACCAGCGACTTGAGCCCGGTCTGCTTCAGCGCGCGCTTGCACTTGATCGCCAGGGTCTCGACCACCGCCGTCTGGAAGGCCAGGGCGATGTCGCAGCGGGTCTGCTCGCTGTCGTCACCGGCCGCCCGGCAGCGCTGCCAGGTGGTGAGGGTAAAGGTCTTGAGGCCGCTGAAGCTGAATTCCAGGCCGGGCCGATCGGTCATGGGTCGCGGAAAGACGAAACGCCCCACGACGCCGCGCTCGGCCAGGCGGGCGATCTCCGGTCCACCGGGATAGCTCAGGCCTAGTAGCTTGGCGGTCTTGTCGAAGGCTTCGCCGGCGGCATCGTCCAGGGACTCGCCCAGCACGCTGTAGCGGCCGATGCCATCGACCTGCACCAGCTGGGTGTGGCCACCGGACACCAGCAGGGCGACGAAGGGAAATTGCGGCGGCTGCTCTTCGAGCATGGGCGCCAGCAGATGACCTTCCATGTGGTGGACGCCTAGGGCGGGCACGCCCCAGGCCAGCGCCAGCGCCTGGGCACAGGCCGCGCCCACCAGCAGGGCGCCGACCAGGCCGGGGCCGGCGGTGTAGGCGATGGCGTCCACGTCCGCGGGGCGGCTGCCCGCCGCGTCCAGCACTTCGCGGATCAGCGGCAGCATGCGCTTGACGTGATCGCGCGAGGCCAGCTCCGGTACCACGCCACCGTAGACGCGGTGCAGATCGATCTGGCTGAACAGCGCATCGGCCAGCAGGCCGCGCTCGCTGTCGTAGAGGGCGACGCCGGTTTCATCGCAGGACGTTTCCAGTCCCAGAACACGCATGGAGATAAGCCTTCGAGGGTATAGAATGTCAGGCTGCGCATGATAAGCGCCGCTTCCAGCACCGGCCAGCGCTTTTCGTCCGCCGGGGCTTGGCAGCGGGGCAGTTGAAGCGTTACTATCCGCAACCCTTAAAAACCGACGCTTCCCGTGCCCTTTTGCCGCTAGCGTTGGATTAAACCTCGGTAAATTTGAAGGTACGACCTGGATGCCCAACGTCAAAGTCAAAGAAAACGAACCCTTCGACGTAGCGCTGCGTCGTTTCAAGCGTTCCTGCGAGAAGGCCGGTGTACTGGCCGAAGTGCGTAGCCGCGAGTTCTACGAAAAGCCCACCGCCGAGCGCAAGCGTAAAGCTGCCGCCGCGGTCAAGCGCCACGCCAAGAAAGTACAGCGCGAGCAGCGCCGTCGCGAGCGTCTGTACTGAGTTACAGCGCTCCTCTGGCGTCATCAAACAACCCGACCTCTGGTCGGGTTGTCTGTTTCTGGCCTTCCCGCTTCGCCCTGGCGCACTCTGGCGCTAGACTGCCCTCCTCGCTTCATCCTCCGCTCTTCGCCCCTCTATCCAGACGCTGACCATGGCCGGACTCATCCCGCAAGGCTTCATCGACGACCTGCTCAATCGCACCGACATCGTCGAGGTGGTGGGCGCGCGGGTGAAGCTCAAGAAGGCCGGCAAGAACTGGATGGCCTGCTGCCCCTTCCATAACGAGAAGACGCCCTCCTTCAGCGTCAGCCCGGACAAGCAGTTCTACTACTGCTTCGGCTGCGGCGCCGGCGGCAACGCCCTCGGCTTCATCATGGACCACGACAACCTCGAATTTCCCGAGGCGGTCGAGGAGCTGGCCAAGAAGGCCGGTGTGGACGTGCCGCGCGAAGAGGGCGGTGGTCGACGCAAGCCGCGACAACCCACGGATTCCCCGCTCTACCCGCTATTGGCCGCCGCCGCCGAATACTATCGCCTGGCGCTGCGCAATCACCCCAAGCGCCAGGCGGCGGTCGACTACCTGAAGAAGCGCGGCCTCACCGGCGAGATCGCCCGGGACTTCGGCCTGGGCTTCGCCCCGCCGGGCTGGGACAACCTGGGCAAGCACCTGGGCGGCGACGACCTGCAGCAGAAGGCCATGCTCGACGCCGGCCTGCTGGTGGAGAACGCCGAAAGCGGCAAGAAATACGATCGCTTTCGCGACCGGGTGATCTTTCCGATCCGCGACAGCCGGGGCCGGGTCATCGCCTTCGGCGGCCGGGTGCTGGGCGACGACAAGCCCAAGTACCTCAACTCGCCGGAGACCCCGGTGTTCCACAAGGGCCAGGAACTCTACGGCCTGTTCGAGGCGCGCAAGCACAATCGCGACCTGGACGAGATCCTTGTCGTGGAAGGCTACATGGACGTCATCGCCCTGGCCCAGCAAGGCATCCGCAATGCCGTGGCCACTCTGGGCACCGCCACCAGTGAAGAGCACATCAAACGGCTGTTCCGCATCGTGCCGAGCATCCTGTTCTGCTTCGATGGCGACCAGGCCGGTCGCAGCGCCGCCTGGCGCGCCCTGGAATCGGCGCTGCCGGTGCTCAAGGATGGCTTCCGGGTGCGCTTCCTGTTCCTGCCCGAGGGCGAGGACCCGGATACCCTGGTGCGCGCCGAGGGGGCGGACGCCTTCCAGGCGCGCTTCGTCCAGCAGGCCCAGCCGCTGGCCGAGTATTTCTTCCAGCAACTGATGATCGAGGCCGATCCGGCCACCCTGGAAGGCAAGGCGCACCTGGCCACCCTGGCGGCGCCGCTGATCGAGAAGATTCCCGGTAACAACCTGCGCCTGCTGATGCGCCAGCGCCTGAGCGAACTCACCGGCCTCGGCAACGATGCGCTGAGCCAGCTGGCGCCGTCCGCCCCGCCGCAGGATGCCCCGCCCCCGGACTATGGCGACTACGCCTATGCCCAGGCCGAGGAAGCCCCGGCACAGCAGCAGTGGACGCCCCGCCGCGAAGGCAAGGGCGGGCGCGACGGCAAGGGCTGGAAAAAGGATTTCAACGGCAAGGGTGGCGGCGAGCGTATTCCCCGTCAGCCACCGGTCAAGGTGGAGACCCCGGTGCTGGCCGCGCTGCGCAGCCTGCTGCACCACCCGACCCTGGCCCAGGCGGTGCAGGACGCCCGCAACCTGGCCGAGGAAAGCGATCAGTACGCCCAGTTGCTGGTCGCCTTGGTCGAGGCGCTGCAGAAGAAGCCCGGGCAGAGCACCCTGGCGCTCATCGCTCGCTGGCACGGCACCGAACAGGGTCGACTGCTGCGCGCTCTGGCGGAAAAAGAATGGCTGATTGCCGGGGACAACCTTGAACAACAGTTTTTCGACACCATAACGAGGTTAGCCGCCAGCCAGCGTGATCGCCTGCTGGAGCAACTCCTACGCAAGGCGCGACAGAGCGAACTGAGCTCCGAAGACAAGGACCGCCTACGCGAACTCCTCAGCCGTCCGGCGGGGTCCGTGACCTAACTGGCACGACAACCGTCTAACCGGCTATAATGTTCAGCTATTTTTGCCCGCCTAAGCCTTCAGTGGAAGGGTACCTATGTCCGGAAAAGCGCAACAGCAATCCCGTCTGAAAGAATTGATCGCCCGCGGTCGTGAGCAGGGTTACCTGACTTACGCGGAGGTCAATGACCACCTACCGGAGGATATTTCAGATCCGGAACAGGTGGAAGACATCATCCGCATGATCAATGACATGGGGATCAACGTATTCGAGACCGCGCCGGACGCCGATGCCCTGCTGCTGGCCGAGACGGATACCGACGAAGCCGCCGCCGAAGAAGCCGCTGCCGCCCTGGCCGCAGTGGAGAGCGATGTCGGCCGCACCACCGACCCGGTGCGCATGTACATGCGTGAAATGGGTACCGTGGAACTGCTGACCCGCGAAGGCGAGATCGAGATCGCCAAGCGCATCGAGGAAGGCATCCGCGAAGTCATGGGCGCCATCGCCCAGTTCCCGGGCACCGTCGACTACATCCTCAGCGAATACACCCGCGTCACCACCGAAGGCGGTCGCCTGTCCGACGTCCTCGCCGGCTACATCGATCCCGACGACGGCAGCCTGCCGAACGAGAGCGACGAGCTGCCCGTCCCGAACAAGGCCGCCGATGCCAAGGCCGTGGACGACGAGAAGGACGACGAAGAAGAGAGCGACGACGACGCCGAGGAAGAAGGCGACGGCGGTCCGGATCCGGAAGAGGCTCGCCTGCGTTTCGGCGCGGTCGCCGAACAGCTGGAAAAGACCCAGAAGGTGCTGAAGAAGCACGGCCGCGACGACGATCGCGCCGTGGAAGAATTCGTTGCCCTGGCGCTGCTGTTCTCGCCGATCAAGCTGGTACCCAAGCAGTACGAAGCCCTGGTGACCCGCGTGCGCGAGTCCCTGGAGCGCGTGCGTGGCCTTGAGCGCGCCATCATGCAGCTGGCCGTGCGCGATGCGCGCATGCCGCGTGCCGACTTCCTGCGCCACTTCCCCGGCAACGAGACCAACACCGAGTGGACCGCCGGCCTGCTCAAGGGCAAGCCCAAGTACGCCGAAGGTCTCGAGCGCTTCCAGGCCGACATCCAGGCCAAGCAGGCCCAGTTGGCCGAGCTGGAGCGTGACTACGAGCTGAAGATCTCGCAGATCAAGGACATCAACCGCGCCATGTCCATCGGCGAGGCCAAGGCCCGCCGCGCCAAGAAGGAAATGGTCGAGGCGAACCTGCGTCTGGTGATCTCCATCGCCAAGAAGTACACCAACCGTGGTCTACAATTCCTCGATCTGATCCAGGAAGGCAACATCGGTCTGATGAAGGCGGTGGACAAGTTCGAATACCGCCGTGGCTACAAGTTCTCCACCTATGCCACCTGGTGGATTCGCCAGGCCATCACCCGCTCCATCGCCGACCAGGCGCGCACCATCCGGATTCCGGTGCACATGATCGAGACGATCAACAAGCTGAACCGGATCTCCCGCCAGATGCTGCAGGAGATGGGCCGCGAGCCGACCCCGGAAGAGCTGGGCGAGCGCATGGAGATGCCAGAGGACAAGATCCGCAAGGTGCTCAAGATCGCCAAGGAACCGATCTCCATGGAGACGCCCATCGGCGACGACGAGGATTCGCACCTGGGCGACTTCATCGAGGACAGCACCATGCAGTCCCCGATCGAAGTGGCCACCAGCGAAAGCCTCAAGGAAGCCACCCGCGACGTGCTCTCCGGCCTCACCGCCCGTGAAGCCAAGGTCCTGCGCATGCGCTTCGGCATCGACATGAACACCGACCACACCCTCGAGGAAGTGGGCAAGCAGTTCGACGTCACCCGCGAGCGTATCCGCCAGATCGAAGCCAAGGCCCTGCGCAAGCTGCGCCACCCGTCCCGCAGCGAACACCTGCGCTCCTTCCTCGACGAGTAAGGCGCCAGCGCAGTACAGAAAACCGGAGCCCAGGCTCCGGTTTTTTTATGCCCGACAAGGGTTTGGCGATCCCCGCGACCCCCGGTATACTCCACCGCGCTATAGGGCCTATAGCTCAGTTGGTTAGAGCAGAGGACTCATAATCCTTTGGTCCACGGTTCGAGTCCGTGTGGGCCCACCAGCTTCCATGAGCCGCGCGTTGCGCGGCTTTTTCATGCCTGCGATTTGGCTTTTCCGAAAGCCGGTCGCGAACTCCTTCCAAATGGTCCTACGCCCCTCCCATAACTGATCTAGTCTTATCTTTCATACCGTTATCTACAGATATGGGGATGGGTCTCGTTCTTTTACTCGATTTCGCATAACTCTGCTCCAAGTGTTACCCGCAGCCCCGTCATCTGAATGCTCAAATTACATTGAACGAGGAGTTATTTGCGTGAGTCACTGGTATTGCTTTTCGTTGGCTGACAGATCGGAAATGACCTAACACTGTGAGCACACTGCACGCGCCAATTAAAATCAACTTTATTAACCAAATCGACAATTGACGCTTAATCAGCAAAGCGGAAAGCACGGCCAATTTCCAGAAAAACAGCTTGACCGGACCGCTACCAAGGATCATAAGCCACACAACTTTAAAACTAAAAATACATTGTACAGGTTAAAGGCAAACTAAAGACCTTATCGTACAAAACTAGGAAAAGGCACATGAGTGATATCCAACTATTCCGTCTGAATGGAAATTACGATGCAATTGAGCTTTCTGGTCGCTCTGCTGCAGTAGAAAAGCAGCTACAAAGCCTTATAGAGGCACAGATGGATTGCTTCCTTGGAGTTCGATTTCTCGCTAGTGAATACGCTACAGGCAAAACTCACAAGGGGCGCATTGACTCTCTGGGACTAGACGAGAATGGCTGCCCAGTAATCATTGAATATAAACGACATAGCAACGAGAATGTGATTAATCAAGGACTCTTTTACCTGGACTGGCTGCTCGATCACCAAGCTGAATTTCGCTGGCTGGTTATGGAGAAGCTTGGGAAGGACGCTGCGGAGCAGATAGAATGGAGTGGCACACGCCTACTGTGCATTGCCGCCGACTTTACTCGCTACGATCAGCATGCGGTGCAACTGATTCAACGCAATATTGAGCTAATCCGCTACAAACTGTTTGGTGACGATCTTTTACTGCTTGAGCTAGTCAATAGTGTGAGCATTGCAGATACACAGCCCGCATCCAAAGCAGTTGCTCTCGAGTCCGCCAAGGCGCCGAGCCTGGCCAAGGATAAAACCTGGCACGAACAAATTGCCCAAGCCACACCAGAGATTGCAGCTTTGTTCGAGCAAACCGGCAGTTACTTGCATTCTCTTGGTGATGATGTGCAAGAGAAACACCTTAAGCTCTACGTAGCCTTTCGACGACTGAAGAACTTTGCCAGCCTCGTACCTCAGCCTAAACGGTTGCTACTCATGCTCAAGCTTAATCCGGATTCAGTAGAGCTAGTGGAAGGTTTCAGTCGTGACGTTCGCGCTATTGGCCACTGGGGTACTGGCGACTTAGAATTGAGCCTCCGCAGCCAAACCGATCTTGAACGCGCAAAGCACTTGATTGAGCGTAGCTATCAGGAAAACTAGATCCCATTTACTCCTGTGAAAAATCAGTTCTATCTAAGTCCTAAAGGGCAAGGCAAGAAAAGATGGATGCCACTGTAATTTTATATTGGCAGGCAATATCAAGCCTTCAAACGTAATGCTCTGCATTTATATGTGCAACAACGCCAACGCCCCAACCGCCACTCCTCCCCCCGCCACCCCATACACCGCCGCCTGCAGCCAGCGCCGCCGGGTCAGCAGGGTGATGGCGGCCAGGGAGATGGCGACCTGCATCAGCATGGTGGCCTGCGCCCAGCGGTGGTGGCGGTGGAGCTGGGTTTCGCTCAGGGCTTCGTTGGCATTGACCTTGGCTTCCAGGGCTTCGGCCTTGGTACGGATCTCGGCCTTTTGCTGGGCGTAGCGCTGGCTGTCCTGGGTGAAGCGCTGGGCGGTGTCGGGGTTGGTCGCGAGGGCGGCGCCGAGGTCAGCGAGGTTCTGTTTTTCGCCCTTGGCCTGGTAGTAGCCCCACTGGTTGGCGGCTTCGGTCTTGGCGATGGCTTCTTCGTTCTTGTAGTAGAGCGCCAGGCTCTCGGCATTGCCGCCCTGGTAGGCGCAGAGGGCGCCTAGCGTCGCCAGGATGGCGGTGGTGACGGCGATGCGGCCGGTGAGGCTGTCGCGGCGATGGGCGCCGTGGGCGGCGTGTTCCACCTCGTGGTCGTGGGGGCCGTGGACTTCGTATTCGCTGGACAAGGCTCAGCTCCGCTGCGGATTCCTGCGGCGAGGCTAGCCGGGTCTACTTAACGCCTCCTTAAGACTGGGGCAAGCGCGCCTGCAGCCAGCGGCGCAGCGGACCGGCTACCCAGCGCTGCATGGCCAGGCCGAGCAGGACGATGAGCACCAGGTGCAGCGGCAGCATCCAGCCGGGAATGGGGATGGGCAGTGCCAGGGCCTCGCCGACGTCTTCGGCCAGGTCTTCGAGGCTGTCGCCGGCCAGGTGCATCCAGCCCAGCAGGGTGCGGGTCCAGGGTTCGAGCACGCCGATCAGCGGGGTGTGGACGGCGAAGATGCACAGCGAGGCCTCTCCAAGACGCTGGGCCAGGCGGCGCACGCCGGCGCGACCGGGTTCGCCGAAGGTGGCGCAGGCCAGCAGCACCGCGGCCTGGAAGGGTGTCAGCAGGCCGTTGTGGACCAGGTAGAACCAGCGGCGGCCATCGCCTTCCAGCAGTAGGGCGCCCAGCCACAGGCCAGTCAGGCCGAACAGCAGCAGCGGCAGGCGCAGGCGCTGGGTCGTCTCGGCCACCCAGGGCTCCTGCACGGCGCGATAGAGCAGGATGCCGAGCAGGAATTCCGGCAGGCGGATCAGCGGATTGCGGTGGATGACGCCCACGGTGACGGTATCGAAGGCCTGGGCCCAGGTGGCCACCAGCGGACCGAGCAGATAGAGCCCCCAGAGCGCCGCGGCGGCCAGGGCCCAGCGGCGCAGGCGCATCAGCCGCGGACCGAGTAGCGGAAACAGCAGGTAGAAGAACAGCAGCGCCGAGATCGACCAGGCGGCGCCGTTGAGCCAGAGGAAGCGTGGCTCCCAGGATTGCAACAGCAGCAGTTGCAGGAGCACGTGGGTGGTGGCGGCCAGCCAGGACAGCGGCAGCATCTCGTCCAGCTCGCTGCCTTCTTCCAGCTGCAGATAGGGGTGCTGGTTGTAGTAGACCGGCACCCCGTGTTCCAGCCAGGAATCCTGGGACAGCCAGTAGGACAGCCCCAGGGCGACCAGCAGGGTCAGCAGATGGATGGGATAGAGATTGCACAGCCGCCGCAGGACGAAGCCGCGGGAGCTGCCCTTGAGCGCGCCCTGGCGATCCAGGCTGACATGGGCCAGCAGGAAGCCCGACAGCAGGAAGAAGGTGCTGGTGGCGAAGAAGCCCATGCCGGCCAGGCGGCGAAAGGCGTCCGGCAGATCGCTGTAGAGACCGCCCAGGTGGTAGACGACCATGTACAGCGCCATGAGGAATCTCAGCCATTCCAGGCCGTAGTAACGGGCGGTGGGGCGGCCTGCGGTTGAAGAGGTCATGGCGGCGAATTACGGCGGATAGAATCTGATTATAAGCCGCCCGCGCGGGACCCCTGCCGATCTTCATGACAAAAGCATGACAACTGGTTTCCCAAGGTTGCCATGCACCGCTCAGGACTCCGCAGCCAGGAATCCCTGCGGGCCCTGAACCGGAATTGATTCACCCGGCGAACGCCGGCTCCGGCAGTCCCTGCACCCCGGGATCCAGGGCGAAGAGTCCACCCGCCAGCGGTTGATCGCTGAGATCGCCCCCCGGACGGATGGAGGTCACGAACAGGGTATCCAGATTGCGCCCGCCAAAGGCGCACATGGCCGGCTTCTTGACCGGTACGCTCAGGGAGCGATCCAGGCGGCCATCGGGGGTGAAGCGATGGATCAGGCCGGCATCGTTGCCGCAGATCCAGTAGCAGCCGTCGACATCCACCGCGGCGCCATCGGGTCGGCCGGGATGGGCGTTCATGTCGACGAACAGCCGCCGGTTGCTGGGTGTGCCGGTATCCGGATCGTAGTCGAAGGCCCAGATCAGCTGACGGCTGGGATGGGAGTCGGACAGATAGAGGGTGCGGCCATCGGGGCTCAGGGCCAGGCCATTGGGCACGATAAGGTCGTCCAGCAGCAGCCGAGCGCCCTCGCCCGCGGTATGGCTGTAGAGGCGTCCAGCCGGCGCGCCCTGCCCCATGTCCTGCACCATGGTGCCCACCAGGAAGCGGCCCTGGCGATCGCAGCGACCGTCGTTGCATCGCATGGCCGGCTGGGCATGGTCGAGGGCGACCAGGCGTTCGCCGCTCAGCTGGCCGGAAGCCTCGGCCTGCAGGGCGAAGAGCCCACTTTCCAGACCGGCGAGCCAGCCGCCACCCTCGCGGGCGGCGATGCAAGCGAGCATTTCCGGTGCGCTCCAGCTGTCCAGGGCATCGGCCGGGGTCCAGCGGTGCAGCCGTTTGGCCGGAATATCGACCCAGTAGAGCGCCTGTTCGGCGACCTGCCAGACTGGGCACTCACCGGTGGCGTTGCGGGCATCGACGAGTAATTCGGCAGTCATGGCGGCCCTCCTCAATCGTCGAAGGGACCGGTGGCGACGAAGGCACCACCCTGGTAGACCATCGACGGATCGTCCGCTGCCGGCATGGGCTGGGCTTCGACCTCGGCGCGGAATGGCTCGGAGCTGTCCTTGGGCTGGAAGCCCAGGTGCGCGGCCAGGCGGTTGTCCCACCAGCTGTCGCGGTTGTTGGATGCGCCGTAGACGATGGTATGGCCGACGTCCGGGGTGGTCAGGCTGCGCAGGATGAGATCGGTCAGGTCCTCGTAGCTCAGCCAGGTGGCGAGCATGCGGCGATTCTGCGCCTCGGGGAAGGAGGAGCCGATGCGGATGCTTACCGTCTCGATGCCATAGCGATCGAAATAGAAGGACGCCAGGTCCTCGCCAAAGGCCTTGGACAGGCCGTAGTAGCTGTCCGGGCGCTGGGGCACGCTGGCGTCGATGCGCTGATCCTGGCGATAGAAGCCGATGACATGGTTGGAGCTGGCGAAGACGATGCGCTTCACCCCGTGGCGCCGCGCGGCCTCATAGAGGTTGAAGGTGCCACGGATGTTGGCTTCGAGGATGGGCTCGAAGGCATGCTCGGTGGAAATCCCGCCGAAGTGCAGGATGGCGTCGACGCCTTCCACCAGCGCATGAACGCCGGCCTTGTCCGCCAGGTCGCAGGTCACCACCTCTTCCGCCGGGCCTTCGGCCGCAGCCATCGGCGCGATGTCGGACAGCCGCAGGATCTCGGCATGGGGCTTGAGCCGCTGGCGCAACTCCTTGCCCAGGCCACCGGCAGCACCAGTGAGCAGGAGTCGATGGAAGGGTGACGAGGAGACTTCGGACATGAGCGGGCGCCTTCTTATGGAGTTATCTGGCAAGAGGTACGACATCTCACCTCTTTTTGCGATTCTCGCGGGCGCCTGGGGTCCTGTCAATGCTACCTAGGCCGGCAGACAGGGTAGCCGCAGGCGGAAGGTCGCACCCTGCCCGGCGATGCTTTCCACGTGCAGGCTGCCGTGGTGCGCCTTGACGATCTGGTCGGCGATATAGAGGCCCAGGCCCAGGCCGGCGATGTTCTCGGTGCCACTGGCGCGCTCGAACTGGCGGAAGATCAGCGCCTGGTGCTCCACCGGGATGCCGATGCCGTGGTCCTTGACGCTCAGCTCCACGTCGGCGCCGTCGCTGCGCAGGGAGATCTCCACCGGACGTCCGGCGCCATATCTCATGGCATTGGTCAGCAGGTTGGTGATCACCTGCTCGATGCGGAATTCGTCCCAGTAGCCGGGCGCCGGGCCTTCGGCGTGCAACTCCACCGGGCAGCCGGCCGCGGCGAATTGCGAGGCGAAGCTGTCGACCACGGTGTTGACCAGGGCCGCGAGATCGCACTGCGAGGGGCGGATCGACAGCTTGCCGGTGCGGATGCGCGAGATGTCGAGCATGTCGTCGATCAGGTGCACCAGGCGCTGGATCTGCCGTTCGTCGCGCTCGGCCATGCCAGCCAGCTTGTCGGGGGTGAAGGCTTCCAGCTTGCCCTTATCCAGGTACATGCGGCGCAACTGGGCCTCGAGCATCAGGGTGTTGAGCGGCGTCTTGAGTTCGTGGGAGACCATGGACATGAAGTCGTCGCGGGTACGCACCGCCTGCTGCAGCTCGACCTGCGTCTGGCGCAGTTCCGCCAGCAGGATCTCCTGCTCCTGGCGACTCTGCTCCAGGGCCACCAGCTGCTCGGCCAGGCGCTTGCGGTGCCAGTAGAGGTCGACGAACACCCGGGTCTTGCTCTTCACCGCATGGACATCGAGGGGCTTGTGCAGGAAATCCACCGCACCGCTCTCGTAGCCCTTGAAGGCATAGTTGAGGTCACGGCCGGCGGCGCTGACGAAGACGATGGGGATGTGCCGGGTCTTTTCCAGGCCGCGCATCATCTCCGCCAGTTCGAAGCCGTTCATGCCCGGCATCTGCACATCGAGGATCGCCAGGGCGAATTCGTGCATCAGCAGGAGCTCCAGCGCGGCCTCGGCGGAGCTGGCCTGGAAGATCTCCAGCGCCTCGCTGCGCAGCAGGGCTTCCAGCGCCAGGAGATTTTCCGGCAGGTCGTCTACGAGCAGGAGCTTCGCCTGTTCGACGGGTACTTCAGCCATGGTCGCGTTCCAGCTCGATGAGCAATAGATGGATGCCCGGCACATCCAGCACGAAATCCGGGTGGAATCTCTTCAAGGCCGCCTCGGGCATGGTCGGCACCTCGGCCGATTGCGGCGACTGGACGACGGTGACCCCGCCGTTCTGCGCCAGGGCGTGCAGGCCACTGGCACCGTCATGGTTGGCACCGGTCAGCAGGATGCCGCAGACCTGCTCGCCCAAGGCGTCGGTCGCGCTTTCGAACAGGACATCGATGGACGGCCGGGAGAACTGCACCGGCTCGTCGCGGGACAGCGACAGGGTGAAGTCATCCTCCACCAGCAGGTGATAACCCGGCGGCGCGAAATACAGCGTGCCCGGCAGTATAGCGTCCTTGTCCTCGGCCTCGCGCACCCGCAGGGCCAAGCGCGCCTGAAACAGCTCGGCCAGGCGCGAGGTGCGATCGTCCGGCAGGTGCAGCACCACGGCCAGCGGCAGGCGATAGCTGGCCGGCAGGGTCGAGAGCAGGCGCAGCAGGACCTGCAGCCCGCCGGCAGAGGCTCCGATGACAATGAGGCGCAACGGCTTACGGGGCGGGAACATGCTAGAGCCTGCGGAACAGCCGTTCCTGCTTCACCACCGGCTCGAAGTGGTTGGCATAGGCGGAGAAGTCCAGCGACTCCTTGCTGCCCAGCCCGAGAAAGCCGCGGTGACTCAGGGACTCGTGGAACAGCCCGAGCGCCCGATTCTGCAGATTCTTGTTGAAGTAGATGAGCACGTTGCGGCAGGACACCAGCTGGGTCTCGGAAAAGACGCTGTCGGTGGCCAGGCTGTGATCGGCAAAGGTCACGTTGGCGATCAGCGACTTGTCGAACAGCGCGCCGTCGTAGGCTGCGGTGTAGTAGTCGGAAAACGCGCGGGTGCCGCCGGCCTTCTGGTAACTGGCGGTGTAGGCGCGCATCCGCTCCAGCGGAAAGATGCCCTGGCGGGCCTTTTCCATGGAGCGCGGATTGATGTCGGTGGCATAGAACAGGGTGCGGTCGAGCAGCCCTTCCTCCTGGAACAGGATGGCCATCGAGAAGACTTCCTCGCCAGTGCTGCAGCCGGCGATCCACACCTTGAGCGAGGGGTAGGTGCGCAGGACCGGCACCACCTGCTGGCGCAGGGCAAGGAAGTAGCCCGGATCGCGAAACATCTCGCTGACCGGGATGGTGATGAATTGCAGCAACTCGGCGAACAGCGCCGGATCGCGCAGCACCCGCTCCTGCAGCGCCGAGATGCTCGGGCAGTCGAAGCGCGTCAGCGCCTGCAGCACCCGGCGCTTGAGCGAGGCCTTGGAGTAGTTGCGGAAGTCGTGGCTGTACCTCAGGAAGATGCCTTCCAGCAGCAACCTCAGCTCGATGTCCTGCAGCCGTTCGCTCATGACCTACAGCCGCTCCAGCGACGGCATCCAGACGCGGATCAGCGAGAACAGCCGGTCCAGGTCGATGGGCTTGGCCAGGTAGTCGCTGGCGCCGGCGGCGAGGCAGCGCTCCTGGTCGTCCTTCATGGCCTTGGCGGTGATGGCGATGATCGGCAGCTTCTTCATGTGCGGCCGCTTGCGGATCTCGCGCATGGCTTCGTAGCCATCCATCATCGGCATCATGATGTCCATCAGCACCAGGTCGATGGTGTCGCTGTTGTCGAGCTTTTCCAGCGCCTCCAGGCCGTTGCGGGCGATCTCCACCTTGGCGCCCTTCTGCTCCAGGGCGCTGGTGAGGGCGAAGATGTTGCGCACGTCGTCGTCCACCAGCAGCAGGGTGCGGCCGTCGAAGGCCTTCTCGCGGCTGCGGGCGCTTTCCAGCATGCGCTGGCGATCGAGCGGCATGTCGGCCTCGATCTTGTGCAGGAACAGGGTCACCTCGTCGAGCAGCCGTTCGGGCGAGCGCGCGCCCTTGATGATGATGGAGCGCGAATACTTGAGCAGCGCCGCCTCTTCGTCGCGGGTCAGGCTGCGCCCGGTGTAGACGATCACCGGCGGGAAGGAGCAGATGTCTTCGCTGGCCATGCGCTGGAGCAGCTCGCCGCCTTCCATGTCGGGCAGCTTGAGGTCGATGACCATGCAGTCGTAGACCTCGTCGCGCAGCAGCTCCAGGGCCTGGCTGCCCATCTCCACCGCGGTGATCTCCACGTCCACGTCGCCGATCAGCTTGGCGATGCTGTCGCGCTGCAGGGCGTCGTCTTCCACCAGCAGCACCCGCTTGATGCCGGCGGCGAACTTGGCTTCCAGGCGATTGAAGGCCTCGCGGAGTTCGTCGCGGGTGGTGGGCTTGATGGCGTAGCCGACCGCGCCCATGTGCATGGCCGTCTCGATGCGATCCGAGGCCGAGACCACGTGCACCGGGATGTGGCGGGTCAGCGGGTTTTCCTTGAGCCGTTCCAGCACCGTGAGACCGGAATGATCGGGCAGGCCCATGTCCAGCAGGATGGCGTCCGGACGGTATTCCAGGGCCGCGGCGAAGCCTTCCTCGGCACGATGGGCCACCAGGCAGCTGTATTTCAGCTCGTGGGCCAGATCGAAGAGGATCTGCGCGAAGGGCACCTCGTCTTCGATCACCAGGACCCGGCGATCCGGATAGGGCCAGTCGTCCCGGTCGTCGGCGAAGGCCGCTCCCACGGGAGCCGCCGCCTCGGTGATCGGCGGTGCAGCCGGCGGACGCGGGGTGGCGGCCAGGGCCGGCAGGGGCGCGGATGCCGCGGCCGGCGCGGTGTTCGCGGCAGGGGCGGTAACCGGGATGATGGGTAGAGCAGGCGCAGCGGCTTCCTGATACTCCAGCGGCAGGCGCAGGGTGAAGGTGCTGCCCTCCCCCGGCTGGCTGGTGACGCTCAGGGTGCCGCCCAGCAGCAGTGCCAGGTCACGGGAGATCGACAGCCCCAGGCCGGTGCCGCCATAGCGACGGGTGATGGCGCCATCCGCCTGGCGGAAGGCCTCGAAGATCAGCTCCTGCTGCTCGGCGGCGATGCCGATGCCGGTATCGCTCACCGCAAAGCTGGGCTGGCCGTCTTCCAGCGAAAGGCGCAGGGTCACCTGGCCGTGCTCGGTGAATTTGAAGGCGTTGGACAGCAGATTCTTGAGGATCTGCTCGACCCGCTGGCGATCGCTGAAGAAGGCCGGCGGCATCCGCGCGTCCAGCTCCACCACGAAGGCGACACCCTTGTTCTGGGCCACCGGCTCGAAGGCGGTCTTCAGGGCTTCCACCAGGCGGCGCACGGACATCTGCTCCGGGCGGATCTCCAGCATGCCGGCCTCGACCTTGGAGATGTCGAGGATGTCGTTGATCAGGGTCAGCAGGTCATTGCCCGCCGAATAGATGGATTCGGCGTAGCGCACCTGCTCGCCGCTCAGGTTACCGGCCGGGTTGTCCGCCAGCAGCTTGGACAGGATCAGCGAGCTGTTCAGCGGTGTGCGCAATTCGTGGGACATGTTCGCCAGGAATTCGGACTTGTACTGACTGGCCCGTTCCAGCTCGCGCGCCCGATCTTCCAGCATCTGCTGGGCTTCGTTGAGGCGGTTGTTGCGGTCGTCCAGCACGTCGCGCTGCTGCAGGAGTTCCTGGGCCTGTTCGGAGAGCTGCTCGTTGGTCTGCTCCAGCTCCGCCTGCTGCTGCTCCAGATGGACCTGGGATTCCTTGAGCGCCTGGGACTGCTCTTCCAGTTCTTCGTTGGCGGTGCGCAGTTCTTCCTGCTGCACCTGGAGTTCTTCGTTGAGTTGCTGGGTTTCCGCCAGGACCTGCTGCAGGCGCTGGCGATAGCGCGCGGCTTCCACCGAGGAGCCGATGGAATCGGCGATCAGGGTCAGCAGTTCCTCGTCCTGCGGGCGCAGGGCACGCAGGAAGCCCAGCTCGACCACGCCATTGACCCGGCCGTCGTTCTCGATGGGCACGATGAGCGCTGCGCTGGCCTGGCGTTCACCCAGGGCTGAATTGACCTTGAGGTAGTCGGCGGGCAACTGCTCCAGCGCCATGACGCGACCGTCCAGCACCGCCTGACCGGCCAGCCCCTCGCCCGGCGCCAGGCGCTGGCGCCGACGACGGCCCTCGTCGTCCAGGGCGTAGTCGGCGACGCGCTCCAGACTGCCGTCGTCGAGCCGCACATAGAGGGCGCCGGCCGCAGCGCCGAGATAGCGCGCCAGGAATTGCAGGATGCTCTGCCCCAAGGGCGCCAGTGACGCCTGGCCGATGACGGCTTCCGACAGCTGATTCTGGCCCGAACGGAACCAGCTCTGGCGTTCCAGATTGTCGGTGTGCTCGGCCTGCTGATCGAGCAGCCGGGTATAGGTCGCGGAGAGTCGCATGAGCTCACGGCGCCCGAAGAAGGCCATGATGCCCGACAGCAGCAGGCTGACGATGAGGAAGGCGGCGACGAAGATCACCGTCATGCGACTGGCCGTCTCGGTGCGCTCGGCGCGCATCTGCTCTTCGTAGGCGATGAAATCGGTGTAGTCGCGGCGGATGCTGTCGATGCGGTTCTTGCCCTGGCCATCGTTCAGCGGCGTCTGGAAATCGCCACCCAACCGCCGCGCATCGATCACCCGGCTCGCATAGTCGCGCCACTCGCGATGCACCGCCTCGATCCGTTCCAGGCGCCGGATCTGCACGGCGCTGTCGCTGACCAGATTCTTCAACTCATCGAGCTGCGGCTCGACATTGGGCAACGCGCGTTCATAGGGCTGCAGGAACGCGGTATTGCCGCTCAGCAGATAGCCGCGCATCCCGGTTTCCAGGTCGACCACCAGGCGGAAGTTGGCATTGGCCTCGCTGATGACGCGGTCGGTATGCTCGACCCACTGGGTGACCTTGAGCAGGTAATAGATGATGGCGATAAAGAAGATCGCGCTGAAGACACCGATGCTCAGAGGCAGGGAGAGATTGCGCTTGAGGATCTGGCTGAAGTGCTTCTGATCGAGGGGCGACTCGCGATTCATGGGGTCTGAAAGCCTTGTACGGGACAAAACGGTCGGCGACGGCAAAGCCTCGGCCTGCGGAGGGGTGTCGTCACTGACCGTGGCACCACCGGCGGTCGATCAAGGATACCGGCGTGATGGACCGGCAGGCCTCGAACAGGGCTGCAGGAAGCGCCCTCGCCTAGCGCGGACCTCTTGCCCTCAAGCCACTGCCGCTTCGGTTGGCGCTGACCCCTAGGTCAGCCAGTCGATTGCGGCACCGGGGTCGCGATCCGGCCGTGGGTTCAGCGACGAGCAATCACCCAGACGGCATGGATGATACCCGGAATGTAACCCAGCAGCGTCAGCAGGATGTTCAGCCAGAAGGCGCCGCCGAAGCCGACCTGGAGAAAGACGCCCACGGGCGGCAGGATGATGGCGAAGATCAGGCGGATGAGGTCCATTTCAGGCTCCAGTAGCAGGCAGGCAAGAAGATGCCTCTAAGACTGGCAGGGCCTGAATCAGGTTCCGGCAGGCAATAAAAAACCCCGCCGAGGCGGGGTTTCGCAGACTTAACCCGACATCCCTGTCAGGCCGCCAATCCTTGGCCATCTATCCCTGTAAGTCTCTGCCCGACATCCTTGCCGGGGGGCCATCCTGGCCACATTTCCTTGAAGTCATCTGGAGCGCTGGGTACATCCTGTACCGCGATCCGATGGGTGTAGATTACGCAGCTACCCGGGTGTAGGCGATGGCTTATCGCGGCGACGTCATGTAAGCCAAAGCTTACACGACATGGCTTTTCACCTTTTCTGTCAACGACTTAGAAGGCCTCCTCGGCCAGGGCGTAGAGCGGCTGGGCGCCGCTGCGCACGGCGGCCGCCAGGCTCAGGGTGCGCGGCAGCAGGCGGGCGAAATAGAAGCGTGCGGTGGCCAGCTTGGCTTCGGCGAAGGCCGCGTCCTGCTCCGCCGCGGCGGCCGCGGCCCGTGCCCAGAGATAGGCATAGGCGACATAGCCGAACAGGTGCAGGTAGTCCACCGAGGCGGCGCCCAGTTCATGGGGATCACTGGCGCCGGTCTGCAGCAGCCACTCGGTCGCGCCGTCCAGCTGATCCAGGGCCTGGCGCAGGGGCGCGGCGAATTCGTTGTCCGCCGGCAGGCTGGTGAGATAGCCATGGACCTCTTCGCTGAAGGGCCGGTAAAGGGCGCCACGACTGCCGGCCAGCTTGCGGCCGACCAAATCGAGGGCCTGGATGCCGTTGGTGCCTTCGTAGATCTGAGTGATGCGCACGTCGCGCACCAGCTGCTCCTGGCCCCATTCGCGGATATAGCCGTGGCCGCCAAACACCTGCTGGCCGGCGACGCAGAGTTCCAGGCCGAGATCGGTGAGGAAGCCCTTGGCCACCGGGGTGAGCAGCGCCACCAGGGCTTCGGCGCGTTCGCGCTCGGCCGGCTCGGGGCTGTACTTGGCGGTGTCGAGTTGCAGGGCCACATAGCTGGAGAACAGCCGGCCACCTTCGTTCAGGGCCTTCATGGTCAGCAGCATGCGCCGTACATCGGGGTGGACGATGATGGGATCGGCGTTCTTGGCGGCCTGCTGGATACCGGCCGGGGAGCGGCTCTGCAGGCGTTCGCGGGCATAGGCCAGGGCGTTCTGGTAGGAGCGTTCGCTCGAGCCCAGGCCCTGGATGCCGACGCCCAGGCGCTCGTAGTTCATCATGGTGAACATGGCGGCCAGACCCTTGTTGACCTCGCCCACCAGATAGCCGACCGCGCCATCGAAATTCATCACGCAGGTGGCGGCGCCCTTGATGCCCATCTTGTGTTCCAGGGAGCCACAGGCCACGGCGTTGCGCGCGCCCAGGGCGCCCGCCTCGTCCACCAGGATCTTGGGCACCAGGAACAGCGAGATGCCCCGGGAACCGGCCGGCGCATCGGGCAGCTTGGCCAGCACCAAGTGAATGATGTTCTCGGTGAGGTCGTGCTCGCCGGCGGTGATGAAGATCTTGGTACCGGTGACCCGGTAGCTGCCGTCGGCCTGGGGCTCGGCGCGAGTACGGATCAGGCCCAGGTCGGTACCGGCATGGGGCTCGGTCAGGCACATGGAGCCGGCCCACTGGCCACTGTAGAGATTGGGCAGGTAGGCCTGCTTCAGGGCTTCGCTGCCATGGGCGTGCAGGGCCAGACAGGCGCCGGCGCTGAGCATCGGATAGAGACCGAAGGCCAGGCAGCTGGCGTGCATCATTTCCTCGACCTGGGCGGTAAGCACCTTGGGCATGCCCATGCCGCCGTATTCGGGATCCCCACCGACCCCCACCCAGCCGCCTTCGGCAAAGGCCTGGTAGGCCTGGCGGAAGCCCTGGGGCGTGGTCACTTCACCGGCGTGCCAGTGGCAGCCTTCTTCATCGGAATTGCGATTGAGCGGCGCCAGTTCCTGGGCGCACAGCTTGCCGGCTTCTTCGAGGATGGCATCGGCGGTCTCGCCGTCCACCACCTCGGCCAGGGCGGGCCACTGACTCCAGCGGTCCTTGACCTTGAGGACGGCATCCAGCACGAAACGGATATCGCGAAGCGGCGGGGTGTAGTCGGCCATGTCGAGTCTCCTCGGAAGGTGTTCTTGTCGGTATGACCCGAGTGTAAGACCGAACCGGAAGGGAGACATAGGTTCATGATCTGACCTGATGGTCAGCCGATCGGAGGTCTGCAGTAGGTGTTTTTTTCGCGGACGCGAAAAGACGAAAACCCCGCCGGAGCGGGGTTTTCAGTGGAGCGACGACGCCTTAGTAGCCGAGGGCGAAGTTTTCCTCGGCCAGGGCCATCAGGCTGCCGGCGCCGGCCAGCAGCGCCTCGGCATGGGCGCGGGTACGGGGCAGCAGGCGCTCATAGTAGAAGCGCGCGGTGGCCAGCTTGGCCTGGTAGAAGGCGGCCTCCTCGGTACCGGCGGCCAGCTTCTCGGCGGCGACCCGGGCCATGTCGGCCCAGAAGTACGCCAGGCAGCAGTAGCCGGAGTACATCAGGTAGTCGACGGCGGCGGCGCCCACCTCTTCGCGATCCTTCATGGCGGCCATGCCGACCTTGAGGGTGATCTCGCCCCACTCCTTGTTCAGCTTGGCCAGCGGCTCGACGAAGGCCTTGAGCTGGGCATTCTCGGCGTTGGCCTGGCAGAACTTGTGCACCACCTTGGTGAAGGCCTTGAGGGATTCACCCTGGGTCATCAGCACCTTGCGACCCAGCAGGTCGATGGCCTGGATGCCGGTGGTGCCCTCGTAGAGCATGGCGATGCGGGCATCGCGCAGATTCTGCTCCATGCCCCACTCGGCGATGTAGCCGTGGCCGCCGTAGATCTGCACGCCGTGGCTCGCCGCCTCGAAACCCACCTCGGTCATGAAGGCCTTGGCGATGGGGGTGAGGAAGGCCAGCTGGGTCTCGACCTGCTGCTTCTGCTCTTCGTCCTGGCTGTACTTGAGGATGTCCACCAGCTTGGCGGTGTAGTAGATCATCGCCCGACTGCCTTCGGCGAAGGCCTTCATGGTCAGCAGCATGCGGCGCACGTCGGGGTGCACGATGATGGGATCGGCGGGCTTCTCGGGCGCCTTGGGACCGGTCAGGGAACGCATCTGCAGACGCTCGCGGGCGTACTTCAGACCGCCCTGGAAGGCCACCTCGGCATGGGCCAGGCCCTGCAGGGCGGTGCCGATGCGGGCGAAGTTCATGAAGGTGAACATGCAGTTCAGACCGCGATTCGGCGGGCCGATCAGGAAGCCGGTGGCGCCGTCGAAGTTCATCACGCAGGTGGCGTTGCCGTGGATGCCCATCTTGTGTTCCAGGGAACCACAGTGCACGGCGTTGCGCTCGCCGGCCGCGCCGCTGGCGTCGGGCAGGCGCTTGGGCACGATGAACAGCGAGATGCCCTTGGTGCCGGCGGGGGCGTCGGGCAGGCGGGCCAGCACGATGTGGACGATGTTCTCGGCCATGTCGTGTTCACCGGCGGAGATGAAGATCTTGGTGCCGGTGATGGCGTAGCTGCCGTCAGCACGCGGCTCAGCCTTGGTGCGCAGCATGCCCAGGTCGGAACCGCAGTGGGGTTCGGTCAGGCACATGGTGCCGGTCCATTCGCCGGTCACCAGCTTTTCCAGGTAGGTGTGCTTCTGCTCGTCGGTGCCGTGCTGCTCCAGGGTGTTCATGGCGCCGTGGGACAGGCCGGGGTACATGCCCCAGGACCAGTTGGCCTGGCCGACCATTTCCGAGAGAGAGATGCCAAGGGACTCGGGCAGGCCCTGGCCACCGTGGGCCGGGTTGTGCGCCAGGCTCGGCCAGCCGCCTTCGACGAACTGGGCATAGGCTTCCTTGAAGCCATCGGGGGTCTTCACCCCGTCTTCGCTCCAGGTGCAGCCCTGCTGATCGCCGATGCGATTGAGCGGCGCCAGGACCTGTTCGCAGAACTTGGCGCCTTCTTCGAGGATGGCGGAGACCATGTCGGGAGTGGCGTCGCCGCACCCGGGCAGGCTCTGGTAGTGCGCGTCATAGCCCAGGAGTTCGTCGCGGACGAAGCGGATGTCCCGCAGGGGGGCTTTGTAATCGGGCATGACTGTTACCTCTTTGCGAATGCTTGTTGTCGAGGGTGGCGGCAGCGTCGCTGCGGACCTGCCGCCAGGGCGTTTAAACAGTCGTTTGAAACTAATGTTCCAGGCCTGGCCTTGTCAAGCGTGGCGAGGACGAGCGGAACGACCGGTCAGTCCGCCAGGGCCAGGGCTTCGTCCAGGGCCGCCGCCGTCGCCGGACGTACCAGCCGCGCCAGTTCCTGGCCGTCCTTGAAGACGATCAGCGTGGGCCAGAGCTTGACGCGAAAGGAGCGTCCCAGGCGGCGGCCGGGACCGTCCTCGATCTTGAGATGGCGCACGCCGGGGTAGTCCGCGAGCGCCGTGGCCAGCAGCGGCTGGGCGGCGCGGCAGTGTCCGCACCAGGGTGCGCCGAACTCCAGCAGGGTGACACCCGGCAGGGCGTCGACATCAGCGCGGGCGGGCTCCTTTTCCGCATAGGTGGTCGTCATGGTCATGGCTGGGGCTCCTGAAGTCGGTTCCAACGGTGGACAAGTCGCTGGCGGGACTGCTCGGTCACGGGAAAAGGACTAGGGTCGATCCTGCGGTACGCCCCGATGTCATGACAATAAAACAAGGCGCTCCATTTCTGCCTCCGTCTCCGCCCTTTCCCGAGGCCCGCCATGAGCCAGACAGCGACTTCCGTTTCACCCGCCACCCTGCGCAAGGTCATCTCCGCCGCGTCCATCGGCAACTTCGTCGAATGGTTCGATTTCGCCCTCTATGGCTTTCTCGCCACCCTGCTCGCGGCGCACTTCTTTCCCAGTGGCGACGCCACCGCCGGCCTGCTCAAGACCTTTGCCGTCTTTGCGGTGGCCTTCGCCTTCCGGCCACTGGGCGGCATCGTCTTCGGCCTGCTGGGCGACCGCATCGGCCGCAAGCGCACCCTGGCGCTTACCATCCTGATCATGGCCGGCGCCACCGCCCTGATCGGCATCCTGCCCAGCTACGCCACCATCGGCATCTGGGCGCCGATCCTGCTGACACTGATCCGCTGCGCCCAGGGCTTTTCCGCCGGCGGCGAATACGCCGGGGCCTGCGCCTACGTGATGGAGCATTCACCGCGCGATCGGCGCGGGCGCTATGGCAGCTTCGTACCGGTCTCGACCTTTCTCGCCTTTGCCAGCGCGGCCCTGACCGCCTGGGGCCTGGAGCGACTGCTGGGCGCGGCAGCCATGGCCGACTGGGGCTGGCGCATCCCCTTCCTGGCCGCCGCGCCGCTGGGGCTGATCGGTCTCTATCTGCGGCTGAAGCTGGACGAGACCCCGGCCTTCCAGGCGCTGGAAGCGGACCATGAGGTCAGCCATTCGCCGCTGGGCGAGACGCTCAGACTGCAGGGTCGCTCGATCCTGCGCCTGGGCGCCTTCATCTCGCTGACGGCGCTGTCCTTCTATATGTTCACCACCTACTTCTCCACCTACCTGCAACTGGCCGGCGGCTTCGACCGGGCCGCGGCCCTGGCCATCAGCCTGATCACCCTGTTCGCGGCGGCGGCGGCCTGTCCGGTGCTGGGACGCGTCACCGACCGCATCGGCCGACGCATGACCACGGTGCTGGCCAGCCTGGTGCTGGCGGTGGGCGTCTATCCGGCGCTGCTGCTGGCCAGCAGCGGCCAGTTCGGCAGCGCCCTGCTGGGCTCGCTGCTGCTGGGCGCCGGGGCGGTGCTGTGCAACGTGGTGACCGCGCCGCTGCTCAGCGAGGTCTTCCCCACCCGCACGCGCTACACCGCCGGGGCCATCACCTACAACCTGGCCTACACCATCTTCGGCGGCACCGCGCCGCTGATGGCGACCTGGCTGATCGGCGCCACCGGCAGCAATCTCTCGCCGGCGCTCTACCTGATCCTGATCGCCCTGCTCGGCCTGATCGGCGGCCTGAGTCTGCCCGAGACTTCGCGCATCGATCTGGACGAGGTCAGCGAAGGCGGTGAAACGGCCTATCGCGCGATGCGCGGCTAGACCGCTCGTCCCTTGACCGGCACTTCCTCCGGGTCCATCTGCCGATAGGCAAAAGGCCCGGAGTTTCGCCATGCCCGCCGCTCACGATCTGCAACGCTTCCTCGACGCCCAGGCCGACACCTATGCCACCGCCCTGGCGGAGATCCGTGCCGGGCGCAAGCGCAGCCACTGGATGTGGTTCATCTTTCCGCAGATCCAGGGGCTGGGCCGCAGCGAGACGGCGCAGCGCTACGCCATCGCCTCCCGCGACGAGGCCAGTGCCTACCTGGCGCATCCGCTGCTGGGACCGCGCCTGCGGGAGATCACCGCCGCCGCGCTGGAGCATCCGCAGCTGTCGGCCACGGCGCTGTTCGGCCAGCCGGACGATCTCAAATTCCATTCCTGCCTGACCCTCTTCGCCGCCGTGGCCGAAGACCCCGAACCCTTTCGCCAGGCGCTGAAGACCTTTTTCGCCGGCCAGCCGGACGAAGCCACCCTGACGCGACTCTGCTAGCGCCAGAGCTCGGGTAGCGCCCCTTCCCGTCCGGTCACCGGATCAGTCAGTGGCACAGGCACCTGGGCGATCAGTTCGACTGAACGGGCATGGGCGGCCGGATCGGCGCGCTGGGTGATGAAGTCCTGCCGATCGGGCGGATAGGCGCCCACCACCAGGAAATCCGCGCTGGATTCCAGGTTGCGGTGCCCGGTCCCTGCCGGCAGCACCACCACGTCGCCCGCGGTCACCTCCACATCCTGCCCCTGCTCGCCACCCAGCCGCAGCCGCGCCTGGCCGCGCGCCACGCCAAGGACCTCATGGGCATTGGGGTGATAATGATGATAATCGTAGACGCCATAGCGCCATTGCGGCGGCCAGGCGTTGTCGGCGAACAGCTGCTCCAGGGCCGCGGCGCGGTCTGAGCCGGCCAGGGGAACCTGGCGATAGAGCAATACGGGCAGGCGACTGTTGGGGATGACGCCATCGTCGGCGAAATGCAGTTGTTCGGGCTGACCGGCACCCACCGGCGCGGCCAGGGCCAGGGCGGCGGGCGCCAGGCCCAGCACCAGGGAAAGGACGGACAGAGACGGACGATGCGGCATGCGGGACTCCCTCGGGGCTTTGCCAATGGAGGCCCGCCTGGTGCCCGGGTTCAGCGCCCGCGACGAGGGGTCAGGCCAGCCATTCCCGCAGCAGCGCCGAGGTGCGCTCCGGCAGTTCCAGCGGCGGCAGGTGACCGCAGTCGTCCAGCACCACCAGGCGCGAGTCCTGGATGCCGGCGTGCATCAGCTCGGCTTCGGCCGGCGGGGTCAGCTGGTCCTGGGCGCCCACCACGATCAGGGTCGGGATGCGGATCTCTGCCAGGGTCGGGCGTGAGTCGGGGCGGTCGATGATCGACTGCTGTTGGCGCAGGAAGGCCTCCTTGCCCACCGCCTTGCCCATGGCCAGCACGGTATCGGCCACCGGCGTGCCCAGGCGCGAGGCGTGGATCAGCCGCGGCAAGAGTTGCGGACTGATACCGAGGAAACGCCCGCGCTCGGCCAGTTCGAGCATGGCGCGGCGCTGGGCGGCGCGCTCCGGGGCGTCCGGGCTGGCCATGGTGTCGAACAGCGCCAGCCGCGCTACCCGTTCCGGCGCCTGGCGCAGGATCTCGAAGGCCACGTAGCCACCCATGGACAGGGCGCCCAGGGCGAAGCGCGGCGGCGCCTCGGCCAGCACCCGGCGCGCCAGGGCAGGGATGCCCAGGTCGCGGGTGAGGTCGGGAATGAGCACCGGACAGACGTCGGCCAGGTCGGCGGCCTGAGCGGCCCAGAGACGGCTGTCGCAGAGCAGGCCGGGAAGCAGGATCAGCGGAAGGGTATCGGTAGCGGTCATCACTAAGGACTTGAGAGACACTGCGGAAAACGCGCAGTGTAGCGCGGATCACCAGCGAACCCCGTGGGCTTCGCGGGTTCCAAGGGACATTGCCAAGGATCCGGAAACATCCATGCGTACTGAAGGCTTCTTCGACTGGCTCGGCGCCGCGCTCGGCCAGGTCATCCGTTTCATCATCGATCTGTTCGGCTCGGTGCTCGGCGGCCTCGCCGACGCCGTGCACGACTTTCTCCATGGCATGGCGCGCTCCATCGGCATGGACGACTCCTATATCAGCTTCGTGGTCCTGGCCATCGGCCTGCTGCTGCTCTACGCCGCGGTACGCGCCTTCATGGCGCGCTCGGTGGTGGGCGGCGTCATCTGGCTGATTCTCGGCCTGATGGTGATGAGCTGGCTGATCCGCGGCTGACTGGTCGCCAGGCGCTCCGCCTGGCACAGTAGGGCTCTCGCTCGGCACGGACGCCGTCATGACCCCACCCGTTTCCCAGGCCTTGAAGCGCCACTGGCAACGCCTGCGGCTCGGGACCAGCTGCGTTCTCTGCGCCGCCTGGCTGCCGGCCGGACTGCCCCTGTGCGAAGGCTGCGACAGCGAATTGCCCTGGCTCGGCCCCCATTGCCAGGGCTGCGCCCTGCCCCTGCCGGTTGACGGCCTGTTCTGCGGCGGCTGCCTGGCCAAGCCGCCGGCCTTCGACCAGGTGCTGGCGCCCTGGCGCTATGCCTTTCCGGTCGACACCCTGATCAACAGATTCAAGCACCGCGATCACGGCAGTCTCGGCCGTCTGGCCGGGGCGCTGCTGGCGCGGCATCTGCAGCACCTGTTCGACGAAGGTCAGCCGCGCCCGGAGTGCCTGCTGCCCGTTCCTCTCTCGCCCCTGCGCCTGCGCCAGCGCGGCTTCAACCAGGCCGCACTGCTGGCCGGCTGGCTCGGCAAGTCCTTGAAGGTGCCGGTGGATGGCGGACTGTTGCAGCGAGTGGAGGAGCAGCACAGCCAGCAGGGCCTGAGTGCCAGCGAGCGGCGGCGCAATCTCCGGCAGGCCTTCGCCCTGGTGCAGGACGCCGGATTGGAGGGTCGCCATCTGGCTCTGGTGGACGACGTCCTCACCACCGGCGCCACCGCCGACAGCCTGGCGCGCCTGCTCAAGCGCGCGGGCGCCCGGCGGGTGGATGTCTATTGCCTGGCGCGGACGCCGCCACCCGGCGAGTAGCGCTGTCACCAAACCGTCATTTAGTCTGACTAGCCTCGCCTGCACACCGTGAGGGAGCCATCAGCATGCATAACGACCAGACCGATCTCGAACGCCTCGTCCAACTGAGCCGCCGGCGCTTCATCGGTGCCGGCGCCCTGGCCGGTGCCGCCCTGTTCCTGGGCGGCGGCCTGCTCGGTCGCAGCGCCCTGGCCGACGCCGTCAGCGAAGCCTCGGGCAATCCGCTGATCGGCTTCGCCAACATCCCCGCCTCCACCGCCGACACCCTGGTGGTGCCGCCCGGCTATCGCGCCAGCGTGCTCATCAGCTGGGGTCAGCCGCTGCACGCCGACGGTCCGGCCTTCCGCCCCGATGGCAGCCCGAGCGCCGCCGACCAGGCCGTGCAATTCGGCGACAACAACGACGGCATGGCCTTCTACCCCTTCCCGGACGATCCGGATCGGGCGCTGATGGCGATCAACAACGAATACACCAACTACCGCTATCTGCTCAGCCACGGCACGCCGCCCAAGTCCCTGGAAGACACCCGCAAGGCCCAGGCCGCCGAGGGCGTCTCGGTGATCGAGGTGAAGCGCGTGGACGGCCAGTGGCATTTCGTCCAGGGCTCGCCCTACAACCGCCGCGTGCATGGCAACACGCCCATCGCCGTCAGCGGTCCGGCTGCCGGCCATGACCTGCTCAAGACCGCCGCCGACCCGGCCGGACGCGAGGTGCTGGGCACCTTCCAGAATTGCTCCAGCGGCGCCACCCCCTGGCACACCTACCTGACCTGCGAAGAGAACTTCACCGACGTCTTCGGCAGTCGCGATGCCAACCTGAAGTTCGACGCCGCCCAGAAGCGCTACAGCGTCAAGCACGCCAGCGTGGAGAACGACTGGCACCTGCACGACGACCGCTTCGACCTGGCGCAGAATCCCAACGAACTCAATCGCCACGGCTGGATCACCGAGATCGATCCCTTCGATCCCCAGGCCAAGCCGGTCAAGCGCACCGCCCTGGGGCGCTTCAAGCACGAGAACGCCGCCCTCGCCCGCACCCGCGATGGCCGCGTGGTGGTCTACATGGGCGACGACGAGCGCGGCGAATTCATCTACAAGTTTGTCAGCCGCGAGCCCCTGCAGGACGATCCCAAGGCCAATCGCGACCTGCTCGACCACGGCACCCTCTATGTCGCTCGCTTCGACGAGGGCGATCATGATCCGAACCGCCCCAAGGGCCGCGGTCAGTGGCTGCCGCTGGTGCATGGCGAGAACGGCCTGACCGCCGCCAACGGCTTCGCCAGCCAGGCCGAGGTGCTCATCCACGCCCGCCAGGCCGGCACCCAGGTCGGCGCCACGCGCATGGACAGACCCGAGTGGATCGCCGTCAGCCCCAAGGACGGCCAGGTCTATTGCACCCTGACCAACAACACCAAGCGCGGCGAGGACGGCATGCCGGTGGGCGGCCCCAATCCCCGCGCCAACAACCTCTACGGCCAGATCGTGCGTTGGCGCGAGAGCGGCGACGATGCCGCGGCCCTGAGCTTCGACTGGGATCTGTTCGTCATCGCCGGCAATCCCAAGGTGCACCCGGGCAAGCCGGAAGCGGGCTCCCAGCAGATCAACGCCGAGAACATGTTCAACAGCCCCGATGGCCTGGGCTTCGACGCCGCCGGCCGGCTGTGGGTGCTCACCGACGGCAAGTACAGCAACAAGGGTGACTACGAGGGCATGGGCAACAACCAGATGCTCTGCGCCGATCCGCGCAGCGGCGAGATGCGCCGCTTCCTGGTCGGTCCGGTCGGCTGCGAGGTCACCGGCCTGGCCTTTTCGCCGGACTACAAGACGATGTTCGTCGGCATCCAGCACCCGGGCGAGGAAGGCGGCTCGACCTTTCCCGAGGCCCAGCCGAACGGCCAGCCACGCTCTTCGGTAATGGTCATCAGCCGCGAAGACGGTGGTGTGATCGGCGCCTGACCGGCGAGCGGATAGCGCTCGAGCCTTCGCCATGGGGCTCGGGCATGCGCTAGCATCTCCCGGATGCAGGGTGGCAATCGCCATCGTCCCCCGTGACCGAGGAGCGCGCCATGTCTCATCCGTTCGAAAATCTGAGTCCCGACCTCGTCATCGACGCCATCGAAAGCCTGGGCTATCTCAGCGATGCCCGGGTGCTGGCCCTCAACAGCTACGAGAACCGCGTCTACCAGATCGGCATCGAAGGCGAGACCCCGCTGATCGCCAAGTTCTATCGCCCGGATCGCTGGACCGACGCGGCCATCCTGGAAGAGCACGCCTTTTCCGCCGAACTGGAAGAACGCGAGGTGCCGGTGGTCGCGCCCCTGCAGCGCGACGGCCAGACGCTGTTCAATCATGCCGGCTTTCGCTTCGCGCTCTTTCCCCGCCGCGGCGGCCGGGCGCCGGAGCCGGGTGATCTCAATCAGCTGCATCGCCTCGGCCAACTGCTGGGTCGCCTGCACGCGGTAGGCGCCAGCCGCCCCTTCCAGCACCGCGAGACGCTGGACGTCCAGGGCTATGGCCATGCCTCGCTGGACACGCTGCTGACCGGCAACTTCATTCCCCAGAGCCTGCTGCCAGCCTATGAATCGGTAGCGCGCGACCTGCTGCTGCGTCTCGACGAACTCTTCGAAGGCGTCAGCTACGACGTCATCCGCCTGCACGGCGACTGCCACCCGGGCAACCTGCTCTGCCGCGATGACGCCTACCATATCGTCGACCTCGACGACTGCCGCCACGGTCCGGCCATGCAGGATCTCTGGATGCTGCTGTCCGGCGATCGCCAGGAGCGGCTGACGCAGCTGTCCGAGCTGATGGACGGCTACGAGGAATTCCACGACTTCCAGCCGCGCGAACTGGCCCTGATCGAGGGGCTGCGCACCCTGCGGCTGATGCACTACAGCGCCTGGCTGGCACGTCGCTGGGACGATCCGGCCTTTCCCAAGAGCTTTCCCTGGTTCGGCAGCGAACGCTACTGGGGCGACCAGATCCTCACCCTGCGCGAACAACGCGCCGCCCTGGACGAGGCGCCATTGCGGCTGTTCTAGGCTTGCTGCGACGCAGTGGAAAAGGCTGCGCCGTTTTCCACGCTACAGGCCCGGATACCCCCCTCTCCCTCCGGGAGAGGGCTGGGGTGAGGGTAAGCCGTGCGATGAACTCTTCAGTGGAAAAGGCTGCGCCGTTTTCCACGCTATGGCCTCGGATACCCCCTCTCCCTCCGGGAGAGGGCTGGGGTGAGGGTAAGCCGTGCGATGAACTCTTCAGTGGAAAAGGCTACGCCGTTTTCCACGCTGCGGGCTCGGATACCCCCTCTCCCTCTGGGAGAGGGCGGGGGTGAGGGTAGGCCCGAGATGAACTTTTCAGTGGAAAAGGCTGCGCCGTTTTCCACGCTACAGCACTGATCGCGGCCATGGGCCGCTCCTACGGTTACATCAAACCTGTTGGAGCGGCCGCATCGGCGGGCCGCCATGGCCGCGATAGCGCAGTGGCGCAGCAGGCAAACGCTTGCTGTCGTCACTCCCACATCACACCGCCCCTTAGGCTATCCTGCCCGGACAAGAACGTTGCCTGCCTAAGGACCTCTCATGTCTGCCTTGCGCCAGGGTTATGCCCTGGGCCTCACCGCCTATGGGCTGTGGGGCTTGTTTCCGCTGTTCTTCAAGCTGCTGGCGGCCCTGCCGGCGACCGAAATCCTGTTCCAGCGCATCCTCTGGTCCGCCCTGTTCAGCGCCTTGCTGCTGCTGGTCTGGCGCCATCGCGGCTGGTGGGCGGAGTTGCGCGCCCACCCGCGACGGCTGCTCTGGCTGGCGCTGTCCGGCGCCCTGGTGGCCTGCAACTGGCTGGTCTACATCTGGGCGGTCAACAACGCCCATGTGGTCGAGGCCAGCCTGGGCTACTACATCAATCCGCTGGTCAACATCCTGCTCGCCCTGGTGATCCTCGGTGAACGCCTGCGGCCGCTGCAGTGGATCGCCGTGGGCCTGGCGGTGCTGGGCGTCGCCCAGCAATTGTGGACCCTGGGGCAACTGCCTTGGGTCTCCCTGGCGCTGGCGCTGACTTTCGCCTTCTATGGCCTGGTGCGGCGGCAGACGCCGGTAGCCGCGCTGCCGGGCATGGTGGTGGAGAGCTGGATGCTGGTGCCGATCGCCCTGGTCGCGCTGCCGCTGCTGACCCCGGGGGTGAGTCTGCAGGCGGAGACCTGGCAATCCTCGCTAGGCCTGCTGATCGTGCTGGCCGGGCCGGTCACCCTGATCCCGTTGCTGTGTTTCAACGCCGCGGCGCGCAAGCTGCCCTATTCGACCCTGGGCTTCCTGCAGTACCTGGCGCCGACCCTGGTGCTGATCCAGGCGGTCTGGCTCTACGACGAACCCTTCCCCCGCGAGCGGCTGTTCGCCTTCATCTGCATCTGGACGGGCCTTGCCGTGTTCAGCTTCGATCTCTGGCGCGCCAGTCGCAAGCTGAAGGCCGGATAGCAGAACGCCCCTCGCAAGGGGCGTTCGTAACCGCTGCGGCGCCGATCAGGCTTCGCCGGCGGTCTGCATGCGCGCCAGTTCCTGGGCGTAGAGGGCGTCGAAGTTCACCGGCTGCAGCATCAGCGCGGGGAAGGAGCCACGCACCACCATGTTGTCCAGCGCTTCGCGGGCGTAGGGGAACAGGATGTTGGGGCAGAAGGCGCCCAGGGCATGGGCCATGGAGGCGGCGTCCAGGCCCTTGATCAGGAAGATGCCACCCTGCTGCACTTCGGCGATGAAGGCGGTCTCTTCGTTGTTCTTGACGGTCACGGTCAGGGTCAGCACCACTTCGTGGAAGTCGTCGCCCAGGGTCTTCTGGCGGGTGGCCAGGTCCAGGTTGACGTTGGGCTGCCAGTCCTGACGGAAGATCTCGGGGCTCTTGGGCGCTTCGAAGGACAGGTCGCGGATGTAGATGCGTTGCAGGGAGAACTGAGCGCCGTCTTCCTGGGCGCCATTGGCTTGGTCGGTCATGGTAGGGCCTTGAGTGATGAGTGTTGGTCAGGCGGACAGCAGCGGATCGAGACGTCCGCTTCGGTCTAGGGCATAGAGATCGTCGCAACCGCCGACGTGGGTGCTGCCGACCCAGATCTGCGGCACGCTGGTGCGACCGGCCTTGCGGGCCATCTCGCTGCGCAGCGCCGGCTGGCCGTCGACGGAGACTTCCCGGTAGGCCACGTTCTTGCGATCGAGCAGGTGCTTGGCACGATGGCAATAGGGACACCAGGCACTGGTATAGATGACGACGTCAGACATGCGCGGTCTCCAGTGGCCGATGAGGCGGCCACGCTAGGGGTTCACTTCACCAGGGGCAGATTCTCTGCACGCCAGGTGGCGATGCCGCCGTTCAGCCGAGCGGCGGTGAAGCCGGCCTTCTGCAGATCGCCGCACACGGCGCCGGCCTGCTGGCCGGCGCTGTCCACCACGATCAGGGTCTTGGCCTTGTGCTTCTCCAGTAGAGACAGGCTGCTGGCGACTTTCTCCTGGGCGATGTTCAACGCGCCGACGATATGCCCGGCGGCGAAGTCCTTGCTCGGGCGGATGTCGAGCACCACGCCCTCTTCGCGATTGACCAGGTTGGTGAGTTCGCCGGTGGACAGGCTGCGCCCGCCCCGACGGGTCTCGTTGAACAGCATCAGGGCGACGATGGCGAGGAAGGCGGCGACGAGCAGCGGATGATGGGTGGCGAATTCGACCACCCGACCGAGAAATTCCATAATGAAAGAACTATCCAAGGAGGGCTAAAAATGCTGGCCAGTATACACAGCCCCCCGATGGCGCCATACCCTCGCCGCCCCCGGGTTATCCGCAGGTAACCAGCTCATCCCGAACTGCCTCCTTGGCGGCTTCCGTCGCTCTGCCTAGGCTTGGCTTCCCTTCATTTACGAGGAATCCAGCCATGACCTCCATCGCCCTGCTCGGCGCCACCGGTAACGTCGGCAGTCGCTTGCTCGATGAAGCCCTCTCCCGTGGCCACCGGGTCACCGCCCTGGTGCGAGAACCCGCGCGCCTGGCGTCCCGTGCCGACCTGAACGTGGTTGCCGGAGACGTCAAGGATCCGCAGGCGGCCAAGGCGCTGTCCGGCCATGACGTGCTGGTCAGCAGCCTGAGATTCGCCGACATCGCACCGGATACGCTGATCGACTTCGCCAGAGCCACTGGCATCCCGCGCCTGCTGATCGTTGGCGGCGCCGCCAGCCTGAAGCTGCCGGACGGCTCGCGACTGTTCGATGCGCCGGCCTTTCCCGCGGAATACCGCAGCGAAGCCGGGGCCGGGATCGCCACCCTGGACGCCCTGCGCGGGGTCAGCGACCTCGACTGGGTCTTCGTCAGTCCGCAGATGGTCTTCGCCCCGGGCACCCGAACGGGCCGCTTCCGCCTGGGCGACGATACCCTGCTGTTCGATGCGGCCGGGGACAGCCACATCTCCTACGAAGACTTCTCCGTGGCCCTGCTGGAGGAGGTCGAGCGCCCCGTTCATCACCGTACCCGTTTCACCGTCGGCTACTGAAACGGAAATGCCCCCTCGTTCGCAGCCTGGCCGCCTGGTCGGGCCGTGAACGCTGAACGGCGTGCCTTGCCGTTTTTTTTGCCGGATGTGACGGGCATACTAGGCGCTTCGCCCTAGAAACGTACGACCTCGCATGCGCCGTGTTCTCGCCCTTCTCCTGCTTGCCAGCGTTCTCGCTCCCGCCCTGGCCGACGATCGCGCCGATACCCAGCGGCAGATCGAGCAGACCCGCCGGGAAATCCAGGAGATGCAGAAGGTCCTCAAGCAGGTGCAGGCCGAGAAGTCCGGCGTGCAGAAGCAGCTGCAGGGCACCGAGACCCAGATGGGCGAGCTGGAAAAGCAGGTGGACTCGCTGCAGAAGCAGCTGGAGAACGGCGAAAAAAAGCTGCAAGAGCTGGACGGGCGCAAGAAGAAGCTCGACCAGTCTCGCGCTGAGCAACAACAGCTGATCGCCGTGCAGGTACGTGCCGCCTACCAGAGCGGCCGCCAGGAATACCTCAAGCTGCTGCTCAATCAGGAGCATCCGGAAAAGGTCAGCCGCACCCTCACCTACTACAACTACCTGAATCGTACCCGGCTGGATCAGCTCGCCACCTTCAACGACACCCTGCGCGAGATCCGCGAGGTGGAACAGGGCATCCAGCAGGAACAGGGCGACCTGGTCGCCCGTCGCGAAGATCTGGAAAAGCGTCAGGCGGAGCTGGCCGAGGTGCGCAAGGAGCGCCAGGCGGCGCTGGCCAAGATCAACGCGGACTACCGCGACAAGAGTCGCGAGATCGAGAACCGCGAGCAGGATCAGGCCGCGCTGAACAAGGTGCTCAAGACCATCGAGGAAACCCTCGCGCGCCAGGCCCGCGAAGCGGAGGAAGCCCGTCAGCGGCAACTGGCCGAAGCCCGCGCCGCCGAAGCACGGGAAGCGGCACGGCGCCAGGCGCAAAGCGAGCCGAAAGCCCCGCGCCCCTCGAACGCCCCGGAACTGGCGGTGTCTAGTGCAGCACCTGCCTATGGCGGCGCCTTCGCCAATGCCCGCGGCAAGCTGCCCTGGCCGGTCGATGGCCGTCTGGTGGCGCGTTTCGGCAGTGCCCGCGGCGACGACCCCCGCGCGAAATGGGACGGTGTCCTGATCGCAGCCGGAGCCGGTACCCGGGTCAAGGCGGTGCACGACGGCCGGGTGGTCTTCGCCGACTGGCTAAGAGGCGCTGGCCAACTGGTTATCATCGATCATGGGAATGGCTATCTCAGCCTGTACGGACATAATCAGAGCCTGCTCAAGTCTGCGGGTGACGTGGTCAAGGCCGGGGATGCCATCGCGACCGTCGGCGCCAGCGGCGGTCAGGAAGCCTCCGCCTTGTACTTCGCCATCCGCCAACAGGGCCGCCCGACGGACCCGGTCATCTGGTGCCGTGCTCAGGGATAGTGCGACACACCTCGGTTTAGGAGCTGCACATGCCGCATCGCTTTCGTCCCACCGTCCTGGTCCTCGCCCTGCTGTTCAGCGGCGTCGGAGTCGTCCAGGCGCAATCGTCGCAGAGCACGCCGGCTGCGGTGACGCCGGTCGCACCGGGCGCCGCGCCCGCGGCCCCGGCCAGTGCTCCGCTGCCGCTGGACGAGCTGCGCACCTTCGCCGAGGTGTTCGACCGCATCAAGGCCGCCTATGTGGAGCCGGTGTCGGACAAGGTCCTGCTGGAGAACGCCATCAAGGGCATGCTCAGCAACCTGGATCCGCATTCCGCCTACCTGGAACCCAAGGACTTCGCCGAACTGCAGGAAACCACCAGCGGTGAATTCGGCGGCCTGGGCCTGGAAGTCGGCCAGGAGAACGGCTTCATCAAGGTGGTCTCGCCCATCGACGACACCCCGGCGGCCAAGGCGCGCCTGCAACCGGGCGACCTGATCGTCAAGATCGACGGTCAGCCCACCAAGGGCCAGGCCATCAACGAAGCCGTCGACAAGATGCGCGGCAAGCCGGGCAGCCCCATCGTGCTGACCATCGTCCGCGGTGGCGGCCAGCCGTTCGACGTCAAGCTGGCGCGGGCGGTGATCAAGGTCAACAGCGTCAAGAGCCAGCTGCTCGAATCCGGCTACGGCCTGCTGCGCATCTCGCAGTTCCAGGTCAATACCGGCGAAGAGACGGTCAAGGCGCTCGGCAAGCTGCGTCAGGAGAACAAGGGCAAGCTCAAGGGCCTGATCCTCGACCTGAGAAACAACCCAGGCGGGGTCCTGCAGTCGGCGGTCGAGGTGGCCGATGCCTTCATGACCCACGGTCTGATCGTCTACACCAAGGGCCGCCTGCCCAACTCCGAGCTGCGCTTCTCGGCCGATGCCGCCGATCCCAGCGAGAAGGTGCCCCTGGTGGTGCTGATCAATGGCGGCAGCGCCTCGGCCGCGGAAATCGTCGCCGGTGCCCTGCAGGATTCCAAGCGCGGCATCCTCATGGGCACCGACAGCTTCGGCAAGGGTTCGGTGCAGACGGTGCTGCCGCTCAACAACGACCGCGCGCTCAAGCTCACCACGGCGCTCTACTACACGCCGAGCGGGCGCTCCATCCAGGCCCAGGGCATCACCCCGGACATCGCCGTGGCGCCGGCCAAGGTCACCCCGCAGAGCGGCGGCGACGAATACTTCCGCGAAGCGGACCTGGCCGGTCACCTGGGCAATGGCAATGGCGGCGCCGATCGGCCCACCGGCAGCAAGGCGCCCAACCAGAGTCCGCGGCCGCAGGATGACGACTTCCAGCTCTCCCAGGCGCTGTCGCTGCTCAAGGGACTCAACGTCACCCATACCCCGTGAGGGCGGGACGCTGGCTACTGGCCGGGGCGCTCGCCCTGGTCGGCACCCTCGCCCAGGCCGCCACCGCGCAGCTGACCGTCGTCATCGACGACCTCGGGCAGAATCCGGCAAGGGACCGGCAGGTCCTGGCCCTGCCCGCGCCGGTGGTCCTGGCGATCATCCCCGAGACCCGCTACGCCGCCGAACTGGCCACCGCTGCCCACCGCGCCGGACGCACCGTGCTGCTGCACCTGCCCATGGACCCGGCCGGCGGTCCCTATGCCTGGCATCCGGAGATGTCTTCGGCCGAGCGCCTGCAACGCCTGGACCGGGCGCTGGAACGGGTACCGGAAGCGGATGGGGTGAACAATCATGAAGGCAGCCGCATGACCGCGGACCGCCCCGCCATGGCCGAGTTGATGCAGGTCCTGCAGGAGCGTCACCTGCTGTTTCTCGACAGCCGCACCAGCGCGGCCACCGTGGCCGCGGCGGAAGCCCAGAAGATCGGCCTGGCCAGCGTCTCGCGCGATGTCTTTCTCGACAACGACGCCACCCCGGCGGCGGTGGCGGCCCAGCTGGCCGAAGGCGTGCGCCTGGCCCAGCGCCAGGGCAGCGCGGTGCTGATCGGCCATCCGCACCCGGCGACCCTGGCGGTGCTGGCCCAGCAGTTGCCGCTGCTCAAGGCCCAGGGCGTGGAGGTCATCGACCTGCCGCAGATGATCGCCCTGCGGGCCAATCAGGCCATGCCCGGGCACGGTCGCGCCGGTCGCTATCGCTAGCGAGCGGCCTCCAGGCGTCAGAGGTAGTTGTTGGTGATGCTGTCGATCACCCCTTCCTTGCGCATCTGCTCCAGCGCCGCCCTGAGGCGTATCACCACCTCGTCAGGGGTGTCCTTGTTCAACGCCAGATACTGATCCACCTCGTTGAAGCGCAGCAGCGTCTGCAAGCCGGTCACCCCCTGCTGCTTGGCGAGATAGCGGCCGACAGGATCGGCGGTAGCCCAGATGTCGATCTGGCCTTTCACCAGTTTGTCGACGTTCTCCTGATCGCGCAGGGCGTCGATGACCGGAATGCCCTGGGCGGTCAGCGTCTTGCTGATCACATCGTTGCGATAGGTACCGATGCGATAGCGGGCGGCGTCCTTGAGTGTCTTGACGTCCAGCTTGCTGCCAGGCAGCGCCTGCAGGGTCCAGCTCGAGCGGCCGAAAGGGCCCACCCACTTGAACTGATCCTTGCGCGCCTCGGTGTAGGCCACGGAGAAGAGGCCGTAGTTGGGCGTCTCCTGGGTCAGCCGATAGATGCGGTCCCAGGGGAAGCGCAGCGAAAGGCTGTACTTGATGCCGGCCCGCTTGAACATCTCGCGGACGATATCGGTGGCGATACCGTCGATGGCGTCATCGCGGGCGAAGTTCTTGTCATCGACCGACATGTTGAAGGGAGGATAATTCTCGGTCAGGAGCACGACCTGGTAGTAATCCGGCAACTCGGCACGGGCCTGGGTCAGACCCAGGGTGTAACCCAACACCACACCTGCAAGACGCAACCACAGCTTTTGCATTGCAACTCCCTGGCGACGCACGGCCGCATTTCCGAGGTTTCGTCGAATATCCCTTTACAACATTCAGCGCTCACTACCGCTGGCTGCGCCGCGGTCGTCAGTCCTGCGTCGATCCCGGTCTAGCCGCCTGGCCGATCCGGAATTCCTGGCCCCTCGCGTCCACGCCCACCGCCGGGCGGCGCACTAGAGATAGTTGTTGGTGATGCTGTCGACCAGACCTTCCTGGCGCATGGCATCCAGGGCCTGCTGCAGGCGGGTCACCACCTCGTCGGGGGTGTCCTTGTTCAAGGCCAGGTAGAGGTCGGATTCCTGGAAGCTGAGCAGGGTCTGCAGATTGCTGACGCCCTGCTGCTTGGCCAGGTAGCGGGCGACCACGTCGGTGGTGGCCCAGACGTCGATCTCGCCCTTCTGCAACTTGGCGATGTTCTCCTGATCACGCAGGGCATCGATGGGAACGATGCCCTTCTCCTGGATCATCAGGCTCACCGCGGAATTCTTGTAGGCACCGACGCGCAGCCGGGCCGCCGTGGCCAGGTCCGGCACCTTGAGGGTGCTGCCGGACAGCGCCATGAACACCTTGCGGGTCTTGCCCAGCGGCCCGACCCACTTGAACAGCGGCAGCCTCGACTCGGTGCGCGACACGGAGAACAGCGCGTAGTTGGGGCTCTCCAGGGTCAGGTTGTAGATGCGATCCCAGGGAAAGCGCAGCGAGAGGTTGTAGTCGATCCCGGCGCGCTTGAACATTTCGCGCACCAGATCGGCGCTGATGCCGTCGATGGCATCGTCACGCGCGAAGTTCTTGTCGTCCACCGCCATGTTGAAGGGCGGGAAGTTCTCGGTCAGCAGCACCACGCGATAGCCCGCTGGCAATTCCGCTCGGGCCGTCCCCAGGCCCAGGGTGCAACTCAAGAGTACGGCGGCGATGGCCAACCAGGACTTGCGCATAGCTCTCTCCTCAGGCGACCGTCCGCGCCGATCGCTCGGCCCGCCGGGATCACAGATAACGATTGAAGATGGTCTGAACCGCGCCGCTCTGGCGCATCTCGTCGAGGGCCTTTTGCAGCTTCTGTACCACCTCGTCGGGGGTCTGCTTGTTCAGCGCCAGGAACAGCTCGCCGCTGTTGAAGCGCAGCAGCATCTTGAGTCCGGTCACGTCTTCCTGACGGGCCAGGTAGCGGCCGGCGGGATCGCCGGTGGCCCAGACATCGATCTGCCCCTTGACCAAGCGCTGCACGTTTTCCTGATCGCGCAGCGCGAGATCCGGCTGGAAGCCCTGCTGGGCGAGACTCTCGGCGATGGCGTCGCCCTTGTAGGCGCCGATCTTGAGCTGCTGCTTGCGGACGTCGTCCAGGCTGCGCAGCTGCAGGTGGCTGTCGGCGCGCCCGAGCAGCACCCAGTCGTCCGGACCGATGGGGCCGACCCACTTGAACAGCCCCTCGCGCTCGGGCAGCCGGGCGGTGACGAAGACCCCATGGTCGGGCTGATCCAGGGCCATGCCGAAGATCCGCTCCCAGGGAAATCTCAGGGTGAGGTTGTAGGAGATGCCGGCGCGCTGGCACATCTCGCGGACCATGTCGACGGCGATGCCCTTGAGCTCGCCCTCGCGGGCGAAGTTCTTGCCATCCACGGAGAAGTTGTAGGGCGGGAAGTTTTCCGTCAGCAGCGTCAGCTGATAACCCGCCGGTAGCTCCGCCCTGACCGCAGTCGTCGATACCAGCAGCAAACCGGCCAAGCAGGCCCAAATTCCCTTGCGCACGCCCCTCTCCCTGCCGGCACCGCCGGTGCTTAAGATTTTGTGGAGCGTATCACAATCCCTTTTTCGGCCAGGTACCGTTTAGCCTCGGGAATGGTGCATTCGCCGAAATGGAAGATGCTCGCCGCCAGCACCGCAGAGGCCTTGCCTTCGAGGATGCCGTCGGCCAGGTGCTGCAGATTGCCGACGCCGCCGGAGGCGATCACCGGGATGCCCACCGCCTCGCTGACGGCGCGGGTCACGCCCAGGTCGAAGCCGTTCTTCATGCCGTCCTGGTCCATGCTGGTGAGCAGGATCTCGCCGGCGCCCAGGCCTTCCATCTTCTGCGCCCAGGCCACGGCGTCGAGGCCGGTGGGCTTGCGTCCACCATGGGTGAAGATCTCCCAGCGCGGGGTTTCGCCGGGGCCGCTGACGCGCTTGGCGTCGATGGCCACCACGATGCACTGGGAACCGAAGCGCGCCGCGGCTTCACCGACGAACTCCGGGGTGAAGACCGCCGCGGTGTTGATCGACACCTTGTCGGCGCCGGCATTGAGCAGGTTGCGGATGTCCTGCACGGTGCGCACGCCGCCGCCCACGGTCAGCGGGATGAACACCTGGCTGGCCATGCGCTCCACGGTGTGCAGGGTGGTATCACGACCCTGGTGGCTGGCGGTGATGTCGAGAAAGGTGATCTCGTCGGCGCCCTGCTCGTTGTAGCGGCGGGCGATCTCCACCGGATCACCGGCATCGCGGATGTTTTCGAACTTGACGCCCTTGACCACGCGGCCATTGTCCACGTCCAGGCAGGGGATGATGCGTTTCGCCAGCGCCATGTTGCTCTCCAGAAAACGAAGTCAGGTACGTTGCAAGGTGGCGTGCTCCGCCAGCTCAGCCTCGATGAATGCGGCGATCATTGCCCGATAGACCTGCTCGACCACCACAGGCGATGCGCCTGCTTCGGCAGCCAGCGCCTTGACCTTGGCGATGACCTGCTCGACGCGTTGTGGCGCACGCACGGCGTCATCGTCCTTCTTGAAGCGCGCGGCCTGGCTGACATAGGCGCCACGGGCCGCCAGCAGCTGAACGATCTGCTGATCGAGATCGTCGATCGCCGTGCGGACCTCATCGAGCGAAGAGCATTCGATCACCGCCGCGCCCTCAGACCTTGAAGTTATCGCACAGCGCCTGGGCCTCGGCGACGTCGAGGGTGCCCTCGTAGATCGCCCGACCGGTGATGGCGCCGATGATGCCCGGGCTGCGGGCGTCGAGCAGGTTCTGGATGTCACCCAGGTTGTGGATGCCGCCGGAGGCGATCACCGGGATGCTGGTGGCTTCGGCCAGGGCGCGGGTGGCCGGCACGTTGCAGCCCTGCATCATGCCGTCGCGGGCGATGTCGGTGTAGACGATGGCGCTGACGCCGTCGGCTTCGAAGCGGCGGGCCAGGTCGGTGACCTGCAATTCGCTGACCTCGGCCCAGCCGTCGGTGGCGACGAAGCCGTCCTTGGCGTCCAGGCCGACGATGACCTTGCCGGGGAAGGCGCGGCAGGCTTCAGCGACGAATTCCGGCTGCTTGACCGCCTTGGTGCCGATGATCACGTAGCTGACGCCGGCGCGGACATAGTGCTCGATGGTCTCCAGCGAGCGGATGCCGCCGCCGATCTGGATCGGCAGGCCGGGATAGCGCTTGGCGATGGCGGTCACCACCTCGCCATTGACCGGCTGGCCTTCGAAGGCGCCGTTGAGATCCACCAGGTGCAGCCGGCGGCAGCCACCGTCGACCCACTGGGCGGCCATGGCCACGGGATCGTCGGAGAACACGGTGGAATCTTCCATGCGCCCCTGGCGCAGGCGGACGCAGGCACCGTCCTTGAGGTCGATGGCGGGGATGATCAGCATGGCAATACCTTGGCTCGGGGGTGAGGGCGATCTAGGGCTTTTCCAGCGCCCAGATGTCGCTTTCCAGGCTGTCGACACGCTCCCTGAGCAGGGTCTGCACGTCGGCAACCGCCTTGTTGTAGTACAGCGGCCCGCACTCGCGGGCGAAGAAATCCAGCAGTTCCTCGACTTCGAACCGCCCCAGGCAGACCTCGAAGCGGTCGTCCAGCAGGGTCTGCAAGGCCGTGACCAGGCGCTGGCTCTGCTCGGGTTCGAGCGTCACCAGCGGCGCGGGCGGCTTGCGCGCCATTACCAGCGGCCGTCCCAGGCGAGGAAGTTGGCATAGAGCTGCAGGCCGCAGTCGGCGCTCTTCTCGGGGTGGAACTGGGTGGCGAAGCGCGAGCCGTCGGCCAGCGCCGCGGCGAAATCCAGGCCATAGTGGCCGCGCCCGACCACCTGGCGCGGATTGCCGGCCTCGACATAGAAGCTGTGCACGAAATAGAAGCGGGCGCGATCGGGGATGCCGTGCCAGAGCGGATGGTCGAGCACATGGCTGACCTCGTTCCAGCCCATGTGCGGCACCTTGAGGCTCTCGCCCTCTTCCTGCATGCCGCCCGGGAAACGCCGTACGGCGCCGGGGAACAGGCCAATGCAATCCACGCCGCCGTTCTCTTCGCTGCGCTGCATCAGCGCCTGCATGCCGACGCAGACGCCGAGGAAGGGGCGGTCCTGGCTGACTTCACGGACCAGCTCATCGATGCCCTGGCGGCGGATCTCGGCCATGCAGTCGCGGATGGCGCCGACGCCGGGCAGGACGATGCGGTCCGCCTCGCGGATCACCGCGGGATCGCCGGTCACCAGTACCTGGTGGCTACCGGCATGCTCCAGGGCCTTGGCCACGGAGTGCAGGTTGCCCATGCCATAGTCGATGACGGCTACCGTCTGCATCACAGGCACCCCTTGGTGGAGGGCATGACGCCGGCCATGCGCGGGTCTTCGGCAAGGGCCATGCGCAGGGCGCGGCCAAAGGCCTTGAACACCGTCTCGATCTGGTGGTGGCTGTTGACGCCGCGCAGGTTGTCGACGTGCAGGGTCACCTGGGCGTGATTGGTGAAACCCTGGAAGAATTCGAGGAACAAATCGACGTCCATGCGGCCCACGGTGGCGCGGGTGAAGGGCACGTTCCAGTGCAGCCCGGGCCGGCCGGAGAAGTCGATGACCACCCGCGACAGGGCTTCGTCCAGGGGCACATAGGCATGGCCATAGCGCTGGATGCCCTTCTTGTCGCCGACCGCCTTGGCGAAGGCCTGGCCGAGGGTGATGCCGATGTCTTCCACCGTGTGGTGGTCGTCGATGTGCAGGTCGCCGCGGCAGTGGATATCGAGGTCGATCAGCCCGTGGCGGGCGATCTGGTCGAGCATGTGCTCGAGGAAGGGGACCCCGGTGTCGAAGCGCGCTGCGCCCGTGCCGTCCAGATCCAGGGATACCTTGACCTGGGTCTCCAGGGTGTTGCGCTCGACGGTTGCCTTGCGTTCGGCCATAGCCTGCTCCGCGAAAATCGGTGGGCGAAAGGGCCGATATTATAGGGGCGCGGGGGCTGGATCGAAAGCGCGGCGGGACGAGGCGTCCCACCGCGAGGGGCGCCCGCGTGGGGACGCCCCATTACCGTCCGGTTCGGCTGTGACTCAGCTGAACAGGGCGGCGGTCTTTTGCAGGGTGATCCAGATGCCCCAGGCCAGCGGGATGCCCACGGCCAGCCAGGCGGCGATGGCCAGCGGCTTGGTCTTGGGATCGGCGCTCCACTCCAGCACCTGGGCGCTGCCGGCGTTGCTGTCGTGGCCATTGGCGCGCTCGACGGCGAGTTCGGCTTCGGTCATGAAGTGCTTGTCGGCCACCGGACGCACCATCAGGTTGCAGATGAAGCCCAGCACCAGCAGACCGGCCAGGATGTACAGGGTGATGTCGTACACCTGGGCGCGGGGGATGCCCATGCTCAGCTGATACTCGCGCAGGTAGTTGACCAGCACCGGACCGAAGACGCCGGCGGCGGCCCAGGCGGTGAGCAGGCGACCGTGGATGGCGCCGACCATCTGGGTACCGAACAGGTCGGCGAGGTAGGCCGGCACGGTGGCGAAACCACCGCCGTACATGGACAGGATCAGGCAGAAGGCGAAGACGAACAGCGCCACGCTGCCCAGGTGACCGGTCCAGGGCACGATGGCATAGAGCACGAAGCCCAGGGTGAAGAAGACGAAGTAGGTCATCTTGCGGCCGATGTAATCGGAGAAGGATGCCCAGAAGAAGCGACCGCCGATGTTGAACAGGCTCAGCAGACCGGTGAAGCCGGCGGCGATGGCGGCGATCTGCTTGAGCTGATCGGCGCTGAGTTCACCGTAGGCCAGGCCGTTGCCCAGCAGACGACCACCGAAGACTTCCTGCAGCAGCGGCGACGCCATGCCGAGGATGCCGATGCCGGCGGTCACGTTCAGGCAGAGCACGGCCCAGACCAGCCAGAACTGCGGGATGCCCCAGATCTTGCTCACGTGGACGTGGCGATTGGTGATCATGGCGTTCTGCGCCTTCTTGGTCGAAGGCGTCCAGCCGGCGGGTTTCCAGCCGGTCGGCGGTACGCGATAGCCCAGGGCACCGCTCATCATGAACACGAAGTAGACCACCGCCATGACCAGGAAGGCCTGCCAGACGCCGACCTCGGTCGCCGAGGCGAAGTGGCGCATCAGCAGGTCGGCCAGGGGGGCACCCACCATGGCGCCGCCACCGAAGCCCATGATGGCCATGCCGGTGGCCATGCCGCGCTTGTCCGGGAACCACTTGATCAGGGTCGACACCGGCGAGATGTAGCCCAGGCCCAGACCGATACCGCCGATCACGCCCGAACCCAGCCACAGCATCCAGATCTGGTGGGTATAGATGCCCAGGGCGGAGATCAGCAGACCACCGCACCAGCACAGGGCCGAGACGACCCCGGCCTTGCGCGGACCGGCGTGTTCCAGCCAGCCACCGAACAGGGCGGCGGAGCAGCCGAGGAAGATGAAGAACAGGGTGTAGATCCAGCCGAGCTGGGAGATCTTCCAGTCACAGGTGGCACTGAAGATCTGCTCGAAGAAGCCCATCTCGACCGGGCAGGCCACGGCGGCGGTGATGCCGATCGCCTTGGACAGCGGCAGCCAGAAGACCGAGAAGCCGTAGGCCATGCCGATGCACAGGTGGATGGCCAGGGCGGCCGGCGGGACCAGCCAGCGGTTGAAACCGGGCCGGGCGACGATGCGCTCCTTGGAAAGGAAAGCCGGACGTGCCGAAGCGACACCGCCAGCAGTGAGAGTAGTGCTCATGGGTTCAGCCCTTTTCTAGTGTATAGCGTCCAGGCCGGTGGACATTCCCTGCACGCTTCCCCTTAAACGAGTCAAAGAAACGGCGCCAACCGACCAGAGGTGCGCGACATTAAAGCGCACCCTGGCCAACTGCCAGCCCTGCTGATTTACCAGGGTACGGGCGGCATCAGTCATCCGACGAAACGGGCGAGTACCACTGCTGTCACAGCGCCGACACCTCGATGTCATCGGGGCCGGCCGAGCCCCTATACTGGCCAGTCGCGCCATCGCCCGCCGGAACAGGAATTTCCTCGTCATGAAAGCTTTCGCCAAAGTGCTGGGTATCGTCCTCGTCGGCCTGCTGCTCCTGCTGGTCGCCGTAGGCTTCGCCCTCACCCACCTGGTCGATCCCAACGACTACAAGGACGAGATCCGCCAACTGGCGCGCGACAAGGCCAACGTCGACCTGCAACTCAAGGGCGACATCGGCTGGAGTCTGTTTCCCTGGCTGGGCGTCGAACTGCACGACGCCACCCTGGCCAGCGCCGCCACCCCGGATCGCCAGCTGGCCCAGGTGCAGCGGCTGATCCTCTCGGTCCGCCTGCTGCCGCTGCTGCTGCGGCGCGACCTGGAGATGAGCGACATCAAGATCGACGGCCTGGACCTCACCGCCAGTCGCGATGAGCAGGGCCGCACCAACTGGGCCGAGATCGGCCGCCCGGCACCCAAGGCGGACACGGGCGCCGCGCCTACCGATACCTCCGGCGGCGCCTCCGCGCCAGGCGAGCCGAGCGCCGGTCGCCAGCCGCTCAAGCTCAACGTCGAGAGCCTGACCGTGCGCAATTCGCGGGTCGAATACAGCGACGCCCGCAGCGGCGCGCGCTATGCCTTCGACGGCATCGACCTGGAGACCGGGGCCATCTACGCCGGCACGTCCATTCCCATCAAGCTGGCCGGCACCGCCAGCACCACCCAGCCGCCGGTCAACGCCACCGTGCTGCTCAACGGCAAATTCCGCTTCGATCCCGCCAGCCAGCAGTACGCCCTGGATGACCTCCAGCTGACCGGCGACGCCAGCGGCGAGCCCTTCAACGGCAAGCTGGTCAACTATTCCGCCAGCGGCCAACTGGCCGTCGACCGCCGCGCCCAGACCGCCGAGTGGACCAGCCTCAAGCTCACCGCCAACGACCTCAAGGCCCTGGGCGATCTCAAGCTCACCGGCCTGGAAAGCGATCCGCAGCTGGCCGGGCGCGTCTCCATCGCTCGCCTCGACCTGCGCGCCTTCCTCGACAGTATCGGCGTCGAATTGCCAGCCATGGCCGATGCCAAGGCCCTGCAGCGCTTCGAGATGAATGCCCAGGTGCAGGCCAGCCGCAACGCCCTGGCGCTGGACGATTTCAATTTCCAGCTGGACGACAGCACCCTCAAGGGCCGGGTCGCCGTGGCCGACATCGCCCGCCGCGCCCTGCGCGTCCAGCTCAGCGGCGACCGCCTGGACCTGGATCGCTACCTGCCGGCCAAGGCCGCCGCGGCGCGCCAGGCCAATGGCGCACGCCAGGAAGAGGTCGCCCAGGTCGATGCCATCGCCACCCAGGGCAATTCGCCGCTGCCGGAGGCCCCGACCCAGCACGCCTGGAGCCAGGAGACCCTGCTGCCGGTGGAGCGCCTGCGCAGCCTGGACGCCGAGGTCGATCTCGGCCTGCAGCACCTGACCCTCAATCGCCTGCCCTTCGAAGGCGCCAGCCTCAAGGCCAGGGCCGCCGATGGCCAGTTGCAGCTCAGCGCCCTGGAAGGCGAATTGTTCGGCGGGCGCTTCGCAGCAGAGGGCGCCCTCGACGTGCGGGGCGTCCAGCCACAACTGACCGCCCGTGAGCGCATCAAGGGCGTACCGGTGGAGCGCATCCTCCAGGCCCAGGGCCAGAAGCCGCCGGTGGAAGGGCTGCTCGACCTGGACGCCGATCTGCGCAGTTCGGGCGCCACCCAGCGCAGCCTGATCGACAACCTGGGCGGTACCGCGCGCTTCGCCCTGCGCAACGGCCAGCTGATCGACGCCAATGTCGAAAGCCAGCTGTGCCAGGGCATCGCCCTGCTCAATCGCAAGCCGCTGGAGCTGCCCCATGGCGGCCAGAACACCCCCTTCCGCCAGCTGAGCGGCAGCCTCAGCATCGTCAACGGCGTGGCCCGCAACCAGGACCTCAGCGTCAGCGTGCCCGGCCTTGCGGTAAAGGGCGCGGGCGACATCGACCTGCGCACCCTCGGTCTCGACTACCGCCTGGGCATCACCGTGCAGGGCGACACCAATGCCGCCGCCGACCCCGGTTGCCAGGTCGGCGAGCGCTATGCCGACATCGAGTGGCCCCTGCAGTGCCGCGGCCCCCTGGAACTGGGCGCCAAGGCCTGTCGCCTGGATCGCGAAGCCATGGGCCAGATCGTCGCCCGCGCCGCCGGCAATCGTCTGAACGAAAAAATCGAAGAGAAGCTCGGTGATAAGATCAGTCCCGACATCCAGAACGCCATCCGAGGGCTGTTGCAACGTCGATGACTGATGACGACTTTGGTACCGCCGTGCTGGCCTGGTACGACCTGCACGGTCGCAAGGATCTGCCCTGGCAACAGGCCGTGACGCCCTATCGGGTCTGGGTCTCGGAGATCATGCTCCAGCAGACCCAGGTCGCCACCGTGCTGGGCTATTTCGATCGCTTCATGCAGGCGCTGCCCACCGTCGAGGCGCTGGCCGCCGCCCCGGAAGACGAGGTCCTGCACCTCTGGACCGGTCTTGGCTACTACAGCCGCGCGCGCAACCTGCACAAGGCCGCCAAGACCGTGGTCGAGCGCCATGGCGGCGAATTTCCCCGTAGCGTCGAGGCCCTGGCCGAGCTGCCCGGCATCGGTCGCTCCACCGCCGGCGCCATCGCCAGCCTGAGCATGGGCATCCGCGCGCCGATTCTCGACGGCAACGTCAAGCGCGTCCTGGCCCGCTACACCGCCACCGCCGGCTATCCCGGCGAACCCGCCGTGGCCCGCCGCCTCTGGGACGTGGCCGACCGGCTGATGCCCCGCGAGCGGGTCGGCCCCTACACCCAGGCGATGATGGACCTGGGCGCCACCCTCTGCACCCGCAGCAAGCCCAGTTGCCTGCTGTGTCCGGTCAAGCTGGGCTGCCGCGCCCACCTGCTGGGCCAGGAAACCGAGTTTCCCACGCCCAAGCCGCGCAAGACGCTGCCCCAGCGGCAGACGCTGATGCCGCTGTTCGTCAACGACGCCAACGCCGTGCTGCTGCAGCGCCGCCCCTCGACCGGTCTCTGGGGCGGTCTCTGGGGCCCGCCGGAGGTGGCCGACGTGGCCGAGCTCGAAGCCCTCGCCGAACGCCAGGGCCTGGTCATCGACGAACGCCAGGCGCTGCCCGGCCTGGTGCATACCTTCAGTCACTTCCAGCTGGCCATCGAACCCTGGCTGGTCCAGGTGGACCACCGCCAGCACCGCGTGGCCGAGGGCGACTGGCTTTGGTATAACCTCGCCTCCCCGCCGCGCCTGGGCCTTGCCGCCCCGGTGCAGAAACTGCTCAAGCGCGCCGAGCAGGCGCTCAAAGGAGAACCCGCATGACCCGCACCGTGATGTGCCGCAAGCACAAGCAGGAGCTGCCTGGCCTCGATCGTCCGCCCTATCCCGGCGCCAAGGGCGAAGACATCTATCAGCACGTCTCCAAGCAGGCCTGGGAAGAGTGGCAGAAGCACCAGACCATGCTCATCAACGAGCGTCGGCTGAACATGATGAACACCGAGGATCGCAAGTTCCTGCAGGCCGAGATGGACAAGTTCCTGTCCGGTGAAGACTACGCCCAGGCCGAGGGCTACGTACCCCCCAGCGCCTGAGTCGACGGCTAAGCGCCCGAAAAATCTAAATTTTTTTGGGCTCACTGTTGACACAAGGTCGAGAAACGCTTTTAATGCGCCCCGTTGCCCAGGTAGCTCAGTTGGTAGAGCAGGGGATTGAAAATCCCCGTGTCGGCGGTTCGATTCCGTCCCTGGGCACCAAGACAAGCTTCCGGATCCTGCGGGATCTGGAAATCAGAGAAACCGGCCTAGCGCCGGTTTTTTTGTGCCTGCGATTCCTACCCGCTCGCATCCAAACCCCGGGCGCGTCCCTTCCCTGCCGCTCAGGACGTCTTTGCAACGACCCGCGCTGCGGGCGCCTGGTCTGAAGAGTTCGGTGCCGCCCTGCTCACGCGGGTGCTGAAGCCTCGTCCACCGCACCGAGATGGATCGCCAGCCACACCGTGGCTACCGCGGGATCGGTGTAGGTCACCCAGTGCTCGACATCAGCCGGGATGAACAGCGTATCGCCCGGTTCGAGTGCCACCTCCCGCCCCTCCAGGGCGATCCGCGCGGCGCCCTTCAGCAGCAGCACCCATTCCTCATGGGCCTGCCGCCAGGGCGCCGCTGCCGGCGTCGTCTGGCCCTGGGAGACGATCCGCTCTATACGACAGCCGGGCCGCTCCAGCAGGGCCGTGAACACCTCCGCCGCAGAGGCATCGGGCAGGTCGCGAAACAGATTGCTCATGACGTTTTTCCTCCGGGGCTGGCGCCAGGGCGCCGAGGTCATCCAGCCTGCACCGGTCCGCACGGGCGCTCAAGCCGCGCAGGGCTCCTCCGCACTCGGAGCCCGCGGCCAGGCCACCGGGTCCGCGGCTATTTGCGGTCAGGAGTGCGATCCGCCCGACGGTTTCAGGAGGTCGTTTCCCGGCTGCAGGGGATTTCGGCGATGATCGATCGCAGCAGTGGCAGCCCGTCCAGGGTGCCGCTCGACCTTGGCTGACCGCTGTGGTCAGTCGGACTTCGCACCAGGCGCACGGAGGCGCTCGCTGCATGCCCATTCCCTCGCTTCCCCTCGTCGCTCCCGCTCTGCCCGGCGCTCTCCCCCAGGACGCCGCTGCTCAACCCGACCCGCGCGCCGTCGAGCCCGCCGGACCCTTCTGGCTCAGACTCCTGAGTGGCGTCAGCCTCTGGTTGAACCGGTTGTTTCTCAGCCTGGTCATGGCGCTGATCGGCTTTACCCTATGGCACTGGTGGCAGGGATGAAGCGGCGCCTGGATCAACTGGAGTTGACCATCCTGATGTGCGGCATCGGCCTGCTGGCCATGGCGCTCATCGTCGCCGTGGGCATGCAGGGCCTGGACTGGGCCTGAGCCCACGGGCGGCCTTACCAGACCTTTACCTGGCCTGACGTCCGCTGACCGCCAAAGGTGTTTCATGGTGACGCGGCCCATCGAGCGCCGCGAGGAGAGCACCATGGCATCGCGAGCGTCGTTGATTCTGCTGTTGACCGCCACCCTGACCGCCAGCGGCCTGGCCGCCGCCTACGAGGGCCCCGAGCGTGGGCAACCCTGGGCAGGCGGCCCCGCAGCCGTCGCCGAGGGCGGCGAATTCCTGCCGGCGGGCGAATTTCGACGGCATCACCGGCACCACCCCTATTACCGCAGGGATCGCTATCCCTACAGCTATTACCAGCCCTATCCGCAGCCCGGCTATGCCGCGCCCCATTGGCGGCCGGCGCCACCGGGCTACTACCCCTACCAGCCGGCCTATGAACCCCGCCCCTATTACGGGCCCCCGCGCCATTGGTGAACTGCTTGGCATCACGACGGCGAGATGATGGCCTTTTGCGATGAGCCACACAGGGAGATGTTTGCCAGAGGAGCAGAATGCCATCACCCATTAGGCTTTAGGGCGCTGCCAACATGTATGAGAGAGATGATGTAATCTGCATGGCTTGCCTTGCGACCATGGCTGCAGCCTTCACCGGCTTCATCATGGTGATGGCGCTGTTGTGATCGCCAGATAGACGAAACCCCGCCGAGGCGGGGTTTCGAAGGCGGTATGGCACGGTCCTAGATGGGACGACTGCCATATTTGCTGTCGGGCTTCTTCGGCGGATCGGCGACCACATTGGCGTCGATTTCCTGCACCTTGCCACCGCGGGCCAGAAAGTCCTGCATGGCCTTTTCCAATGCATCCCGCTCGCGCTGCTTGGCTTCCACCGAAGGCAATTCCTCGGGCTCGGCTTCACGCTTCTTCTTGGCCTTGCTCCCGGACGCGGGCGCTTCGCTGTCCCCGCTTTCCTCTTGCTCGGCGTCGTCGGTTGCGGCAGCGAAGTCTTCGTTATCGCCCTCTTCTTCCGCGCCTGTCTCCAGGTCGTCCTGCTCCAGATCTTCGTCGCTCATAAACCGCCTCCACACACTTTGGCAAAATCGGACCGCGCGTTTTGACGCGGCCTCCTAAAAAAAATTCCTGGCTATTCGCCCTGCAGCGTCGCGATCAGTCGCCGTGCGCCACCCTGGTCGCGATGCTCGCCCAGGTAGATGCCCTGCCAGGTTCCCAGGGCCAGGCGACCCGCCTGGACCGGCAGACTCAGGCTGCAGCCGAGCAGACTGCTTTTGAAATGCGCAGGCAGGTCGTCCGGCCCTTCGTAGTCATGCTCGTAACCGGCCTGCCCCTGGGGCACCAGCTGGTTGAAGAACCGCTCGAAGTCGCGGCGTACCGCCCCATCGGCATTCTCGTTGATGGTCAGCGAGGCCGAGGTGTGCTGCAGCCAGAGGTGCAGCAGGCCGATCCGGCACTCGCCAAGCTCGGGCAGCTGCTCCAGCACCTCAGCGGTGACGAGATGGAAACCACGCGCCCGCGCGCGCAGGGAAAAGCTCCGCTGCAGCCACATGAACAACCCCCGCCGACTGACTGGGCGCGCATTCTAGCGCGACGATCGGAAAAGCAAAGCGGTGATTGCACACCGCTTGCGTGCAGTCTAGACACAGCAGGATGGCGGTTGTTCCAGCCGTATGGCGGACATGAAAAAGGCGCCTCGCGGCGCCTTTTTCCAGAGTGGTGGCTTACAGGTTGTAGCCACGCTCGTTGTGCAGGGTGAGGTCCAGACCCACGGTTTCCTCTTCTTCGTTGACTCTCAGACCCATGACCACGTCCAGCACCTTGAGGATCACGAAGGTGACGATGCCGGTGTAGACGATGGTGAAGGCCACGCCCTTGAACTGGATGAACAGCTGGGCGCCGATGTCGGTGACGGTGCCGAAGCCACCCAGGGACGGGGCGGCGAAGACGCCGGTCAGCAGGGCGCCGACGATGCCGCCGATGCCGTGCACGCCAAAGGCGTCCAGGGAGTCGTCGTAGCCGAGCTTGCGTTTGAGGCTGGTGGCGGTGAAGAAGCAGATCACGCCAGCGGCCAGGCCGATGATCAGGGCGCCCATAGGGCCGGCGGTACCGGCGGCCGGGGTGATGGCGACCAGACCGGCGACCACGCCGGAAGCGATGCCCAGGGCGCTCGGCTTACCGTGGGTGATCCACTCGGCGAACATCCAGCCCAGGGCGGCAGCGGCGGTGGCGATCTGGGTGGTCAGCATGGCCATGCCGGCGGTGCCGTTGGCGGCGGCGGCGGAACCGGCGTTGAAACCGAACCAGCCGACCCACAGCATGGCGGCACCGACCAGGGTGTAGCCCAGGTTGTGCGGCGCCATGGGAGTGGTGGGATAGCCCTTGCGCTTGCCCAGGACCAGGGCCGCGACCAGACCGGCCACACCAGCGTTGATGTGCACTACGGTGCCGCCGGCGAAGTCCAGCACGCCCCAGTCCCACATCAGGCCGCCGTCGCCGCTCCAGACCATGTGGGCGATGGGGGCGTAGACGAAGGTGAACCACAGGCCGGTGAAGACCAGCATGGCGGAGAACTTCATGCGCTCGGCGAACGCACCGACGATCAGCGCCGGGGTGATGATGGCGAAGGTCATCTGGAAGGTGACGAAGACGCTTTCTGGGAACAGGGCGGTGGCCGAGGTCACGGCATCGTGCTGCAGGCTGGACAGGAAGGCCTTGCCCAGACCGCCGATGAAGGAATTGAAGTTGGTGACGCCCTTCTCCATGCCGGTGGTGTCGAAGGCCAGGCTGTAGCCGTAGACCATCCACAGGATGCTGACGAGACCGGTGATGGCGAAGCACTGCATCATCACCGAGAGGACGTTCTTGGCACGCACCATGCCGCCGTAGAACAGCGCGAGACCCGGGATGGTCATGAACAGCACCAGGGCCGTCGAGACCAGCATCCAGGCCGTATCCCCGCTGTTGATGGCTGGTGCCGCAGCCGCTTCCTGGGCCATGGCCAGGCCCGGCAGCGCTACGAAAGACATGAGGGCTCCTAGCCCTGCGTAGGTGCGCAGAGTCATCGTTGTTTCTCCTGGGGCTCGTGTGGGGTTGGGCGGTCGGTTAAGGCGTCAGATGGCGTCTGTGTCGGTTTCGCCGGTGCGGATGCGGATGGCCTGCTCGAGATTCACCACGAAGATCTTGCCGTCACCGATCTTGCCGGTGTTGGCGGCCTTGGTGATGGCCTCGATGACGCGGTCGAGCTGATCGTCGGCGATGGCGACGTCGATCTTGACCTTGGGCAGGAAGTCGACGACGTATTCGGCGCCGCGATAGAGCTCGGTATGGCCCTTCTGACGGCCGAAGCCCTTGACCTCGGTAACGGTGATGCCTTGCACACCGATCTCGGACAGCGACTCACGCACGTCGTCGAGCTTGAACGGCTTGATGATGGCGGTGACTAGTTTCATGAACTTCTCCCGATTGAGTTGACTGGCCCCAGGAAAACAAACCCCGGTCCAAGTCTAGCGCAGTGACCGTCTGTTTAACCGTTGGCGTGGTAATCGCCGCGGTCACGGCAGAAGCGGCCAGAGCGCGCCTCCACCCCAGGCGCCCTCTGACGCCCGTCTCTGCATCGGCAGTAGCAGAAAGCTTGCCAGGTTTGTGAAGGCGTACGGATTTCGAGCGCCAGCCCGCCTGGCGCGCCTCCTGAAGGGGCAGGACCTGGCCCTGCGGGCAGGACTTTGCACCAACAGCGAACAGCTCTGGGCCGGGGTTGGCACCAAAGCGGTGCAAGGCCGCTGCCGGAGGGCCGGAAGCCCGCTGTGCTACACTCGAGCTTTGATCCATTGCAGGGGATAACCATGTCCACGACCCGTTCGCTGTTCGATTCCCTGACTCAGCAGGCCAGCCGGCTGTTCGGTCAGGACTCGCCGCTGCCCAAGGCCGAGATCGAAAGCCAGTTCAAGGCACTGCTGCAAGGCGCCCTGAGCAAGCTCGATGTGGTCAGCCGCGACGAATTCGATGCCCAGATGGCCGTGCTGGCCCGCACCCGTGCGCGCCTGGAAGCCCTCGAAGCGCGCCTCACCGAGCTGGAAAAGCCGCAAACCGCCGAGGTCAAGCCGCCGGTTACCCCGGCCACGGACGTCGCGCCCGCCGACTGATCCCCAAGGGCGCGCCAGGATGGTGCAGCCCTGAGTCTGGCGAATCACGATCAAGGAGAGATCATGTCGCTTGCCCTCGTTCATACCCGCGCCCAGGTGGGCGTGGAAGCGCCGCCGGTGGTCGTCGAGGCGCACCTGGCCAACGGCCTGCCCGCCCTCACCCTGGTCGGGCTGCCGGAAACCGCCGTTCGCGAAGCCAAGGATCGGGTGCGCAGCGCCATCCTCAACGCCGGCTTCGAATTCCCCAGTCGCCGCATCACCCTCAATCTCGCGCCCGCCGACCTGCCCAAGGACGGCGGGCGTTTCGATCTGGCCCTGGCCATCGGCATCCTCGCCGCCAGCGGGCAGCTGCCGGCGCAGGGCCTCGACGGCTACGAGTGCCTGGGTGAACTGGCCCTGTCGGGCGCGGTGCGGGCGGTGCGCGGCGTGCTGCCCGCAGCGCTGGCGGCCCGGGCCGCCGGGCGGATCCTGGTGGTGCCCCGCGCCAATGCCGAGGAAGCCTGCCTGGCCAGTGGCCTCAGGGTGCTGGCGGTCGATCACCTGCTGGAATTCGCCGGTCACCTGAGTGGCCAGGCCGTACTGGCCCCCTATCAGCCCAGTGGCCTGCTGCGCACCCCGCTGCCCTATCCCGATCTCGCCGAGGTCCAGGGCCAGCACGCGGCCAAGCGCGCCCTGGTGGTGGCCGCGGCCGGTGCCCACAACCTGCTGCTGGCCGGCCCACCGGGAACCGGCAAGACCCTGCTCGCCAGTCGCCTGCCGGGACTGCTGCCGCCCCTGGACGAAGAAGAGGCGCTGCAGGTGGCCGCCATCCATTCGGTGGCCGGCCCCGAGCCGCTTGAGCACTGGCCGCAGCGACCCTTTCGCCAGCCGCATCATTCGGCGTCCGGTCCGGCGCTGGTGGGCGGTGGCAGCCGTCCCGGTCCCGGCGAGATCACCCTGGCCCACCGCGGGGTGCTGTTTCTCGACGAGTTGCCGGAATTCGATCGCAAGGTGCTGGAGGTGCTGCGCGAGCCCCTGGAGAGTGGCGAGATCGTCATCGCCCGGGCGCGGGAGCGGGTGCGCTTTCCGGCGCGCTTCCAGCTGGTGGCGGCGATGAATCCCTGCCCCTGCGGCTATCTGGGCGATCCCAGCGGCCGCTGTCGCTGCAGCCCGGAGCAGATCCAGCGCTATCGCGGCAAGCTCTCCGGTCCGTTGCTGGACCGTATCGACCTGCACCTGACCGTGGCCCGCGAGCACCTGCGCCTGGGCGCTTCAGTGGTCAGCGAACTCACCACGGCGGAGGCCGCACGCCAGGTAGCCGACGCCCGCGCCCTCCAGCTGGCGCGCCAGGGTCGCCCCAACGCCCTGCTCGGTCTCGATCAGCTGCACCAGGTCTGTGCCCTTGGCGAGGCCGATCAGCGCTGGCTGGAAGGTGCGGGGGAACGCCTGAATCTGTCCCTGCGCGCCCTGCACCGGGTGGTCAAGGTGGCCCGTACCCTGGCCGATCTCGCCGGCGAGGACGAGATCCAGCGACCGCAGCTGGCGGAAGCCCTGCAGTATCGGGCGAGTCACTAGGCGCCGGCAGGCGGGCCGTAGTGGCGTGGCGGCTCCTGCAGGCGATCGCGCAACGCCTGGTTTTCCTGCGCCAGCTCGAAGCACATGGCCCGCCACTGGTGGGCCAGCTCGCGATAGTCGTCCCGCTCCGCCCGCAGCGTGGTCAGCATGCGTTCGACGGCCTGCACCGCCTCGTTGGATACGCCCATGACACCCCTCCCCTTATACTGTATTTGCATACAGTAGTCAGAGTATTGCGGCCAGGCAAGGGCCAAGGTGCGCAGGAATGAAAAAGGGAGGCCTGAGCCTCCCTTTCGCTGCTGCCGGAAGGGTCCGGTCAGCTGAAGCGCCCTACTTCGGCGCTCAGGTCTTCCGCCAGATGACGCAGCTCGCCCGCGGTACCGGCCAGCACCTCGGCGGCATCGCGCTGAGCGGCGTTGTCCACGGCGATCGCCTGGATGTTGCGGCTCAGGGCGGTGGCGGTGGTGCTCTGCTCGGCGGTGGCCTGGGCGATGCCGGAGAATTGCTCCACCGCCTCGGCGACCTGCTGGTCGATGCTGCGCAGCGCCTGGGCCACGTCGGCGTTGCGCGCCAGGCCCTGCTCCATGAGGCGATTGCCTTCATCGATGGCGCCCATGGCGCGCTGGGTCTCGCCCTGCACCGCGCCGATCATCTGCGAGATCTCGCGGGTGGCTTCGCTGGTGCGACCGGCCAGCTGCCGGACTTCGTCGGCGACCACGGCGAAGCCGCGGCCCTGCTCACCGGCCCGCGCGGCTTCGATGGCGGCGTTGAGCGCCAGCAGGTTGGTCTGCTCGGCGATCCCGCTGATGACGCCGATGATGCCGCCAATCTGCTGGGAGCGGCCGTCCAGGCCCTTGATGAGTTCGGCGGTGCTGGCCAGGGAATCGGCGATCTGCTCCAGGGCGCCCGAGGCGCCCTGCATGGCCTGGGTACCGGTGCGGGTCTGCTGGGCGTTTTCCTTCACCAGACGCTCGGTGCGCTGCATGCCGTCGGCGATGTTCTGGGCGGTGGCGCTGAATTCCTCCACGGCGCTGGCCATGCTGTCGATCTGGCTGGACTGCTCGGCGGAGCGTCTCAGGGTCTGGTCGGACAGCTGGCTCAGTTGCTGGGAGCGCTCGGTGACCGCGCGCGAAGAGCCACGGACCTGCTCGACGGTGGAGGCCAGGGCATCGGCCATCTGGTTGAAGCTCCGGGCGAGTTCGCCGATCTCGTCGTGGCTGCGCGCCTCGACCCGCACGCTGAGTTGACCGCGACCCAGTGCCTGGGCCCGCTCCACCAGCTGGCCCAGCGGCTTCAGCTTGTGGCGCAACAGGACGACCGAGGCGAGTACCGCCAGCACCAGGGCGATCAGGCTGCCGATGGCCAGGCGCAGGCCCACGGCGTGCACCGGCGCGTCCAGCTCGGCCTTGGGCAGGGTGGCGACCACGGTCCAGCCTTCGCCGGCGACCGGCGCGCTGACGCTGAGGAAGTCCTCGTTGCCGTCCTGCCAGGTGTGTTCGTGCTGCTTGGGATCGTTCTTGAGGGCGGCGAGGAGCTCGTTGGCCTGCTTGGCATTGGCCGGCGGCACCAGCCAGTTGCCCTGCTCGTCGAGCAGGGCCAGGGAGCCGGTCTCGCCGATGCGCAGCTGGGTCAGCTGGGCCATTTGCTGGGCCTGGGCGTCGGTGTAGTCGAAGCCGACGAAGAGCACGGCGATGACCTTGCCGGCGCCGTCGCGGACCGGGGTGTACTGGGTCATGTAGGAGCGCCCGAACAACTGGGCGCGCCCGACGTAGTTCTGGCCCTGCAGCAGACCGGCATAGGCCGGGTGCTTGCGATCGAGCTGGGTACCGATGGCGCGGCTGCCGTCCTGCTTCTTCAGCGAGGTGGTGATACGGGTGAAGTCGTCGCCATCACGCACGAAGATGGTGGCGACGCCACCGGTCAGCCGGGTGAAGTCGTCGACCTGGCTGAAGTCGCTGTTCAGCGCCTGACCGGCGAACAGCAGCGCGGGGGCCGTGGCGCTGCCCAGGGGCAGTCGCTCGCCGGCCAGGCTCAGGCCGCCATCGAAGCGGCGCTCGAACAGGTTGGCCAGGCGCTGGGTGCTGATCTTCAGGGTGCTGAGAAAGGTCTGCTGCTGATCGGAGAGCAGTCGGGCCTCGCTGCCCAGGTGCTTGCGCTGGGTGCCTTCGATGGACACGCTCAGGGCATGGAGGGCGAACAGACAGCTGCCGGCGATCACGACAATCAGTACCAGACTGAGGGCCAAGGCAAGTTGTCGGGCGATACTACGACGCGGGGAAATGACCATAGGGGGCTCCAAAGCGCCTACATCCCTGTAGGGCAGTACGAATTTGAGGGCAAGGGCTATATCAGGCGACCGACCGCTCTAGGGCGGTCTTCTTAGGGGTTAACTGTTATCTTATCGGCAGAGGTACGATGAACTAAAGCCAATGACAGCAGTCTGGCGCCTTATTTATGGCGAATGACCTCCGGAAGGCTCTGGGACGCCACTTCGCGCTGCAAGAAGTCAGCCAGCTGGCGAAAGCGCGCCTGCCCCCGGCGATTGCGCGGCCAGACCAGGTAATAGGCATCGCCGCTGGCCACCGCCTCGGGCCAGGGCAAGGCGATGAGTCCGGCCGCCACGTCTTCGGCCAGCATCACCAGATCGCCGATGGACACCCCGTAGCCCCGCGCGGCAGCGGCCATGCCCAGCTCCAGGGTGTCGAACACCTGGCCACCCGTCAGGGGCACCGCCTGGGTCAGGCCCATGGCCTGCAGCCAGCGGCGCCAGTCGCGGCGGTCGAAGGTGGGATGCAGCAGCTCTTCGCGCTGCAGGCGCGCCGGGTCCCAGACGCCTTCACGCGCGGCGGCCGGCGAGCAGACCGGCACCAGCCACTCCTCGAACAGCGGCACCACCTCCCAGTCCGCCGGGAAGCGGCCATCACCGAGCAGCACCGCGCAATCGAAGGGCTCGTGGACGAAGTCGACCCGGTCGCTGGCCATCCAGACGCTGGTGAGCTGGATGTCCAGTTGCGGACTGAGCTGGCGAAAGCGCGCCAGCCGCGCCAGCAGCCAGCGCAGCGACAGGGTGGTGGGCGCCTTGAGTCTCAGGGTGCCCTCGGCCACGGCGAGATTGCCGCAGGCCCGCGCCAGCGCCTCGAAGCCCTCGCTCAGGCCCGGCAGGAGCAGCTTGCCGGGCTCGGTCAGCGCCAGCTGACGGCCGGCGCGCTCGAACAGGCGGCAGCCAAAGGTCTCTTCCAGCGTCCGCACATGGCGACTGACCGCACTCTGGGTCAGCGACAACTCCTGAGCCGCGCGGGTAAAGGAGCCATGGCGAGCGGCGGCCTCGAAGGCGCGCAGGGCATACAGCGGCGGCAGCCGCGAGGGGACGTCGGGCATGACTCTGACTCATGGATGGCATGGCTATTTTCCGATTGTGGAAGGCGCGACCGCATCCAACAATGAGTTCTTGTCAAAGTCGGCCCTGCTCAGCGAGATCCACCCATGTCTCTGCCGCGTCACGAGTTGCTCGCGCTGTTGCGCCTCGCCCTGCCCCTGATCGGTGCGCAGCTGGCCTATGTGGCCATGGTCTTCACCGACACCCTGATGATGGGACGCCTGGGCCCGGCCGCCCTGGCCGGTGGCGGCCTGGGGGCGGCGGTCTATTCCTTCGTCTCGGTGATCTGCGTGGGGGTGATCACCGCGGTGGCCAACCTGGCGGCCTTGCGCCGGGGCGCGGGCGATACCGAGGGCGTGGCGGCGGTGACGGCGGCCGGGATCTGGATCGCCGCGGTGCTGGCACTGCTGGCCGGCACCCTGCTGTGGCATATCGAGCCATTGCTGGCCCTGGCCGGCCAGCCGGAAGAGAGTCGCCAGGCGGCCGGGGTATTCCTGCGCTGCCTGGCCTTCGCCCTGCCCGGCCATCTGCTGTTCATGACCCTGCGGGGTTTCACCAGCGCCCTGGAGCGCCCCGGACCGGTACTGACCATCGTGCTCGGCGCGGCGCTGCTCAATGCCCTGTTCAACCTGGCGCTGCTGCACGGCTGGGGCGGCCTGCCGCAACCCGGGCTGCCGGGCATCGGCGCGGTGACCGCGGTGGTGATGAATGGCGCGGCCCTGGGCCTGGCGCTGTATATCTCCCGCCATCCGGCCTATGCCGCCTATCCCCTGCGCCGCTATCTGCGCCGCCCGGATCGTCGTGCCCTCGCCGACACCCTCGGCCAGGGCCTGGCGATCAGCGGTACCTATGCGGTGGAAGCCTGCCTGTTCCTCTCCGCGGCGCTGTGCATGGGCGCCCTCGGCGCCACCGCTCTGGCGGCCCATCAGATCGCCAATCAGCTGGTGTATCTGGTGTTCATGTTGCCAGCCGGCCTCTCCTACGCCACCAGCATCCGTATCGGCCAGCACCAGGGCGCCGGGCGGCCGCGCGAGGCCCTGCTGGTGGGGCGGCTGGCCATCGGCGGCGGTGCCCTGGTGATGCTGGGCATCGCCCTGCTGTTCTGGAGCTTTCCCACCTGGCTGGTGGGGTTGTTTCTGCCGGATGGCCACAGCCCGGTCAGTGAGCTGGCGCGGCAGCTGGTGCTGATCGCGGCGGTGTTCGTCATCTTCGATGGCACCCAGAGCATCGCCCAAGGGGCACTGCGCGGCATCCGCCAGGCGCGCCTGGGTTTCTACGGCGGCTTGCTCTGCTACTGCCTGATCGGCGCCAGTGGCGCCTGGCTGCTGGGCGTCCGCTTGGGTATCGGCCCCTATGGCGTCTGGTGGGGCCTGGCATTCGGCCTGGCCTGTGCGGCGCTGCTGCTGACCGGCGCCTTCGAGTGGCTGATGCAGCGGCAGCTGGGCGCAGGTGCCGTGCAGGACCTGTCGGAGCCGCTGGCCGCGCCGCGTGGCCTGGCGCAAGACGGCTGAGCGCTGCGGCAGCCCAAGCGTTTTACCAAGTGGTCCACCCTTGGGGCCTGCGCTAGACTAGCCATTTTGGGCCACCCCGGCGTAACGCCCGGTGTCCAGGGCCCCCAGGATAGCCAGAGATGCAACGTTTCATCGTCGCCGACGACCATCCGCTGTTTCGTGAAGGCCTGGTGCGCATCCTGCGCCAGCTGCAGCCGCAGGCGCAGGTGGAGCAGGCCGATAGTCTGCAACAGGTCCTGGAACTGGCACGCCAGGGCGAGCCGCCCAGTGGGCTCCTGCTGGACCTGCTCTATCCTGGCCAGGACCTGAGCTTTTCGCTGCGCGCCCTGCGCCAGGAATTCAAGCGCAGCACCCTGATCGTGGTCTCGATGCTGGAAGACGCCACGGTGATCGAGCATATCCTGGCGGCGGGCGTGGATGGCTTCATCGGCAAGGCGCTGCCGCCAGCGGCCATGGCCGAGGCGATCGCCGACTGCCTCGCCGGGCAACCGGTGGTGCGCTATGCCATGCCGAATCTGGCTGCGGCCAGTCTGGCGCCCGACCACCGGCTGCAGGCGCTGACGCCGCGGCAGCTGGAGGTGCTCGGCCTGATCACCCAGGGCCTGAGCAACAAGGAGATCGCCCGGATCCTGGCCATCTCGCCCTTTACCGTGCGCATCCATGTTTCCGCGCTGCTGCGCACCCTGGGCGTCGGCACCCGCGCGGCGGCGGCCGCCTTTGGCGCCAAGGCCGGCCTCGGCGCCCAGCGCTCGCTCAGCTAGCCGCGACGCGAGAGGCCAGCAGCAGGGCGCGCAATTCCGCCGGTCGCACCGGCTTGGCCAGCACCGGGATCTCGGCGTCGCCCAGCGCCTGCTGGACCTGGGGAATGTCGTGCCCGGTCACCACGATGGCCGGGATGCGCCGGCCCTGCAGCCGGTTGAGATAGGCGATGCAGTCGGCGCCCGAGGCGCTGCGATCCAGATCGAAATCGGTGATCACCAGGTCGCAGCTCACGGCGCCGGCGGGGATGCTGGTGGCGGTGGTGACCTCGCAACCCCAGCTGCGCAGCAGGGTCGCGGTGGCCAGCAGCACGTTGGCATCGTCCTCGATGAGCAGCACCCGCCAGCCGGCGAGCAGGTGCTGGGGGCCGTTCACCGGCCGTGGCCGCGCTTCCAGCGGCAAGGTGGCCAGCGGCAGGCCCTGGAGCCTGACCGCGGTACCGCGGCCGGGGCGCGAACGGATGGTCAGCTGCAGATCGAGCAGGGTGGCGATGCGCTGCACGATGGACAGCCCCAGGCCGACGCCTTCGATGTCGCGATCGCGCGTCTCCCGTACCCGGTAGAACTCCTCGCACAGGTGCGGCAGGTGCTCGGCGGCGATGCCCGGTCCCTGGTCGTAGACCACCAGGGCGAGCTGGCCCTGGCGCCGGCGCACCGCCAGCAGCAGGGGTTTGCCCGGGGCGTACTTGAGGGCGTTGGACAGCAGATTCTGCAGCGAGGTGAGCAGCAGCGCCGGGTCGCTGTAGACCTGCAGCCCACAGGCGCGCCAGCGGATCTCCACCCCGGCCCAGCGCGCCGCCTCGGCGTTCTGCCGCACCAGGTCGCCGAACAGGGTATCCAGGTCCACCACCGTGCGCCGCGGACTGACCTGCTGCTGATCGAGGGTGTAGATGTCCAGCAGCGAGCGGAACAGCTGCTCGACGCCGAGCAGGGAGCGGTCGATGTTGTCGACCAGCCGGCCCTGATCGGCGCTCAGCTGGCCGTCGCGCAGGCAGGCGGTGAACAGGCCGATGGAATGGATCGGCTGGCGCAGATCGTGACTGGCCTGGGCCAGGAAGCGCGCCTTGGCCAGGTTGGCCGCCTGGGTTTCGCGCAGCGAATCCTGGATGCGGGTCAGCAGGAAATGCACGTAGCCGGGCACCAGCAGCGCGGTCACCAGCATCATCAGGGCCACCGTGGGATAGCGCTGCAGGAAGGGCATCCCGGCAATGATGGCGGCGAGGGCGGTCAGCGACAGTCCGGTGGCCAGCAGCAGGTAGCCACGCCCATAGCGCAGGCCATTGCCCACCGTGACCCAGAGCAGCACGCCGAACAGCGGCAGCAGGGCCTCGCCGCTGGTGATGGAGGAAAAGGTGATGGCGCTGAAGTCCAGGCTCATGGCCAGCAGCCGTCGCCAGGGCTTCACTCCTGGCCGCCGCCGGACCTCGACGAACAGGCCGATGGCCGCCACGGCGAACAGGGCGTAGCAGAGCAGGTTGGCCAGCAGGATGGCGGTGTCGAACAGCCCCCAGGCCCAGGCGCCGATGATGTAGGTCGAGGCCGGCAGGATGAAGGCCAGCCGGACCTTGGCCTGGCCCAGTTCGGGATCGCGGGCGCTGACCCCCAGGGTCTGGGTCGCGGCGCTCATGACGCCAGATAACCCAGTTGCCAGGCCCGCGGGATCAGGCGAAAGATCACCGCCAGGGTCGCGGCCAGGGCCGCGCTGGCGTACCAGGCCGCCAGGCCCAGTCCCGCTTCCAGCGCAGCGCCGAGCACTCCGCCGAGCAGCATGCCCAGCCAGGGCACCAGCTGGATGCGCCAGCCGCGTCGCCGCTCGCCCAGCAGCCAGTGACCCAGACCGCGCCCGAAGCGCGACAGGGCGCCGGTGACGTAGGTGAGGCCGATGGGCAGGCCATAGACCTGCTCCACCACCGCATTGACCATGCCCATGGCGAACACTCCGGTCAGCAGCGCTAGCGGGCCCAGGGGCAGACTGGCCGCCAGCGCCAACAGCAGGGCCAGCAGGCCGAGCAGCAGGCAGGCGCGCTGGCGGGTCAGCCGTTGCAGCAGTACGCCGCCGGCATTGCCCAGCACGAAGGTGCCGATGGCCAGCGCCAGGTGCCCCGCCGCAGCCCAGCGGCCTGCCGCCACCTCGGCTGCTAGACGGGTGGTATTACCGCTCATGAAGGAGACGAAATCGCCGGTGGCGAGAAAGCCGATGGCATCGGTCATGCCGGCCAGCAGCGACAGGCCGGCGACCAGCGCCAGGCCGACCGCGCCGTGGCGCGGCGCGACCGGCAGAGCGGCGGGTGGAAGGGGGGAAGAGGTGTGCATGGCAGCCATCCTGGCTGAGCGAAAAAAGACGGCCATCAGTGTGCGACGTGACGCGCCCCGACGCCATGGGCGACGCTCCGGAAGGCGCCCTGGGCTAGACTGATGGACCCGCCTGGCCGGAGGCCTCGTGACCACGCCCCTGTTCGCCCTGGTACTGCTCGCCGCCCTGCTGCACGCCGGCTGGAACGCCCTGCTCAAGATCGGCCTCGATCGCTTTCTCACCGCCAGCCTGATCCAGATCGGCGCCGGCGTCGCCGCCCTGCTGGCCCTGCCCTTCGTGGCCCTGCCCGCGGCCGCGGCCTGGCCCTGGATCGCCCTCTCCGCCCTGCTGCACATCGGCTACAACGCCTTTCTTGCCCGCGCCTATCGCTATGGCGACCTGGGCCAGGTCTATCCGCTCTCCCGCGGCAGCGCCCCGCTGCTGGTCAGCGGAGTGGCTTTTCTCGCCCTCGGCGAAGTGCTGTCGCCGCCCGCCCTGCTCGGCCTCGGCCTGCTAGTGACCGGTCTCGCCCTGATGGCGCTGCTCGGGGCCCGGCGCGGCACGCCGCCCAGCCTGGCGTTGCTGGTCTGCGCCTTCACCACCGGCAGCTTCATCGCCGCCTACACCCTGGCCGATGCCCTGGGCGCGCGCGCCAGCGGTGATGCGGTGGCCTATGCCCTCTGGCTGTTCGCGGTGAACGGCGTGGTGGCCGCGCTGGTGCTGCGCCTGAGTCGCGGCGGCTCGGCCTTCGCCGGACTCGGTCCGCACTGGCGCGCCGGGCTGGCTGGCGGGGTCATGTCGATGCTGGCCTACAGTCTGGTGATCGTCGCCACCACCCAGGCGCCCATCGGCCTGGTCTCGGCGCTGCGCGAGACCAGCGTGCTGTTCGCCCTGCTGATCGGGGTCTTCTGGCTGCACGAGAGTCTGCCGCTGGGGCGCGTCTGCGCCGGCCTGGCCATCGTCGCCGGGGTGGTGGCGATCAAGCTGGCCTGAGCGGGGCACCCGGGGAGCGGCTAAGCTGTGCCTTCTTTCGACCTGGAGGGACCCATGGGCAAATCGCTGCGACTCTCGGAAAAGTGGTTCAACCGCGGCCTCTGCCTGCTGGCGCTGGTGTTCGCCGGCTTTCTCATCGGCCTGGGCGGCACCCTGGTCGGCGATCTGCCCCAGGTGGAGCGCCAGCAGGGTCTGGAAGACTTCATGGATCCGGCAGCCACCGCCACGGCGCGAGCGGACCAGCGCCAGGCGAACCAGGCCCGGCGCGCGGCCCAGGACGCCCTCGAGCAGGCCCAGCTGCAGCAGGCCGCCGCCGCGCGTAGCTACACGGCCAATCGCGAGACCTTCGACAACTGGCTGGCGACCCGCCAGACCACCCAGCGCCCCGAGCAGGACGCCGAGCTGATCGCCCGCAGCCGTGCCCTGGACACGCTCAAGGCCGGCGAGCGCGCCGCCGAGCAGGAGGTCGAACGCCAGGAGCAGGCGCTACTGGATGCCGAGCAGCACGCGGCCGCCGCCGCGCGCAGCCTGGCCGAGCTGAGCGACGCAGCCCAGCAGGCCTGGCTCGACGCCCGCCAGCAGGCCGAACTGCGGGTCTTCCTCTATCGCCTGGCGCTGACGCTCCCCCTGCTGGCGGTCGCCGCCTGGCTATTCGTCCGCCAGCGCAAGAGCACCTGGTGGCCTTTCGTCTGGGGCTTCATCTTCTTCGCGCTGTTCGCCTTCTTCGTCGAACTGGTGCCCTATCTGCCCAGCTATGGCGGCTATGTGCGCTATCTGGTGGGCATCCTGCTGACGGTCCTGGGCGGGCGCTACGCCATCCGCGCCCTGCAGGACTATCGCGCCCGCCTGGCGCTCAAGGAAGCCCAGCCGGACACCGTCCGACGCGAAGAACTGCACTACGACACCGCCCTGGCGCGGCTGGCCAAGGGCGTCTGCCCGGGCTGCGAGCGACCGGTGGACCTCAAGGACCCGGGGATCGACTTCTGCCCCCATTGCGGCATCGGCCTGCACGACCACTGCGGCGCCTGCCAGACGCGCAAGAGCGCCTTCGCGCACTTCTGCCACGCCTGCGGGACGGCGGCGCGTGGGTCCGAGCGAAGTCTGGCGGGCGCGCCCTGATGGCAGGCCTCAGGGCTTGTTCGAACTGGTGTTGACGCCCTTTTCGGTGTGCTCGCCGTCGTGCTTGTGCAACTGGCCGGTGGGGTCCTGCAGCTGGATGACCTGGCCCTGCTGCCAGGCATTGGCGCCGGGGGCGACCGCGGGGGTCGGCAGGTCGGCACGGGCGGCCCTGGTCTCGCTGGACGAGATACCCAGGCGGCGATCACGCTCGGCGAGCAGCTTGGGATCGAGCTGGCCGTCGGCAGTAAAGCCCATCATCAGCTGAGGCACGCCCAGGGGCAGCTCCAGATCCTGATCGGTATGCCAGGTATGCCAGGTCTTGCCGTAGGTATGCACCAGCTTGTCCATCAGCCGGTGTTCGGCCACCTGGGGTACGCCGGGCGCGACCAGCTGGCCCGACTTCACCTCGTGCACATGGCTGTGCCAGAGCGCCTTCTCGGCCTCGGGCAGAGTCTTGAACAGCCGTTCGCTGATGATGTACTCGACGCCCATCAGCTTGGCATCGGCGACATTGCCGTCGTAGATCACGCACTGGAACATCTCTTCGCCCAGGACGCTGCAATAGTGATGGGCCTCCATCTGGCTGTGGGGATGGCCGTTGTAGAAGTGGAAGCCGTCCAGGTAGGTGTTGAGGGCGGCGATGGGCGGCTTGCGCTGCAGGACGTCGGCGCCGGCTTCGAGCACCCGGGTATCGGTCTGGGCGGGGGCACCCGGCACCGGGACCGGCGATTGGGTGTCGTTGGCGGCCTGGGCCAGCGGAGCGCAGGCGAGCAGCAGCAAGGCGGGGAATCGGCGGAGGGTCATGGCGCATTCTCGACGGGAGCTTGCCGAGTTCGAAGCCCGGGCGGACGCCTAGGTTCCACCGCTGCGCTAGGCTCGTCATACGAATGTCATGCAACGGCCATAAATTCGTCATCGTCCGCGCCTGGCCTTTCGGTATAAGCGAAACGCCACAGCCACACCTTTGCACCCAGGCTCCTCTCACTGTCGGGACGACTCAATGAACGCACACAGCTCTCCCTCCGGTCATGCCCTGCGCCGCGTGGTCTTCAACAAGAAGGGCGGTGTCGGCAAGTCCAGCATCGCCTGCAACCTGGCGGCCATCAGCGCCCACGAGGGCTATCGCACCCTGCTGGTGGACCTCGATCCCCAGGCCAACTCCAGCCAGTACCTCACCGGCGAGGTGGGCGACGACCTGCCCCACGGCATCGCCGATTTCTTCAAGCAGACCCTGAGCGGCGGCAAGAAGGCCCAGGCCAACATCCACGCCACCGCCTGGCCGAATCTGGATCTGATCGCCGCCTCGGGCGAGCTGACCGAGCTGCAGTTCAAGCTCGAATCCAAGTACAAGATCCAGAAGCTCGCCAAGTACCTCGACAAGCTTGGCGAAGACTATGACCGCATCTACCTGGACACCCCGCCGGCGCTGAATTTCTACAGCATCTCGGCGCTGATCGCCGCCGATCGTTGCCTGATCCCCTTCGACTGCGATGTCTTCGCCCAGCAGGCGCTCTACGACCTGATCGAGGAGCTGGAGGAGATCCGCGAGGACTACAACGAAAAGCTCGCCGTCGAGGGCATCGTCATCAACCAGTACCACGCCCAGGCCAGCACCCCGCGGCAGCTGATCGAGGAACTCCAGGCGCGTGACCTGCCGGTGCTGGCGGCGCCGCTGATGTCTTCGGTGAAGATGCGCGAATCCCACCAGCAGCATCGCCCGCTGATCCACCTGGACCCGGGCCACAAGCTGACCCGGCAGTACCTGGAACTGTTCGCCCTGCTGGAAGGCTGAAGGCGCCCCAGCGCAAGAACGTTCAAGACGGCGGCGACGCGGCGCGGCACCCTGGGTATCCCCTGCCCTCCGGAGCCGTGCCGATGACCGCTTCCCGCCGCCGCGCCTTCCTCCAGGGCGCCTGGCAGATCATGCCGCTGTCGCTGGCCTGCGCGCCCTGGGGCCTCCTGGTCGGCGCCCTGGCCATCGAGACCGGACTCAGCGTGCTGGAAGGCCAGGCCTTTTCCCTGCTGGTGTTCGCCGGGGCGGCGCAACTGGTGGCTCTGGGCATGCTCAAGGCCGGCGCGGGCCTCGCCGCCATCCTGCTGACCACCCTGCTGCTGACCTCCCAGCACCTGCTCTATGGCCTGCACCTGAGACGCGTCCTGGCGCCCCAGCCGCTGCCCTGGCGGCTGGGCTTCGGCTTCCTGCTCACCGACGAATTCTTCGCCCTGAACCATGCCGAGCAACCGGCCAGCTTCGACCGCTGGCGCGCCCTGGGCATGGGCCTGAGTTTCTATCTGCTGTGGAATCTCTTCACCCTGGCCGGGCTGCTGCTGGGGCGGGTGCTGCCCAACCTGGGTGCCCTGGGCCTGGACTTCTCCATCGCCGCCACCTTCATCGCCCTGGTGGTGCCCCTGGTGCGCGACCTGGCCACCGTGGCCTGCGTGCTCACCGCGCTGCTGGTGTCGGTGTGGCTGCATCACCTGCACTGGCAGGGCGCCCTGGTGCTGGGCGGCCTGGCGGGGATGAGCGTGGGCTTTCTGGTCCGCCGCCTGCGGGAGCGCCTGCCATGATCCTCGCCACCGTGCTCGGCATGGCCGCCCTGGTCTTCTGCAATCGCTATCTTTTTCTCGAACCGCGCCTGCCGCTGCGCCTGGGCCGCAACCTGCGCACCCTCCTGGAATTCGCCGTGCCCGGGATGCTCACCGCCATCTGCGGCCCCATCCTGTTCTCCGGCGAAACGTCGCTTGCCGCGACCCTGGTCGATCCCTACCCGCTGGCGGCCCTGACCGCGGTGGGGCTGATGCTCTGGACGCGACGGGTGCTGACCACGGTGATCCTCAGCATGGGCGTGTTCTACCTGCTACGCTGGCTCCTCTAGCCCGAAGGTGGAACCCATCGGGGCCACGAGAGAGCCATGAACGGACAACAAGAAAACGCCCGCCTCTGGCCGGCCCGCGGCCTGGGCGGCGTCGAGCTGCTGTATGCCCGCTATCGCCGCCAGCGCTTTGCGCCCCATGTGCACGAAGGCTATGTGTTCACCGTGATCGAGCGCGGCGCCCAGCGCTTTCGCCACCGCGGCGCCGAGCACCTGGCCGCGGCCGGCAGCATGGTGCTGATCAATCCGGACGAGTTGCACACCGGGGCCACGGCGGTCGAGGAAGGCTGGCAGTACCGCGGCTTCTATCCGACGCTGGCGCAGCTGGGCCCCGTGTTCGCCGAGCTGGGACGCCCGCTGGACGCCACCCCGGCCTTCGCCACCAGCGTGCTGCACGACCCTCAGGTGAGCGCGGCCTTCGGCCAGCTGCATCGGCTGGCCGATGGTGGCGCCGAGGCGCTGGAGCAGCAGACCGCCTGGCGCGAGGCGCTGCTCCTGCTGTTCGGCCGCCATGCCCGCCTGGGCGCCCTGACCGAACCTGGCCGCGAACCCCTGGCGGTGCAGCGCGCCCGCGAACTGCTCGGCCAGCAGTTGCAGCAACCGCCCAGCCTCGAAGAACTGGCCCAGGCGGTAGGGCTGTCGCCCTTTCATTTCCTGCGGGTGTTCCGCCGGGCGACGGGCCTGCCGCCCCACGCCTGGCTCAAGCAGCAGCGCCTGACCCGCGCCCAGGGCCTGCTGCGCGCCGGCTGGGCGCCCCTGGAGGTAGCCCTGCAGCTGGGCTTTGCCGACCAGAGCCATCTCACTCGCCAGTTCAAGCAGGCCTACGGCGTGGCGCCAGGCGCCTACCGCCGCGCCTGGCAGGGCTAGCCAGGGCCCGACGAACGGTCCTGTCCGCAAAAGCGGCCTGCCAGAGCCCGGCAAGCGGCAACGGCGCCTGACTCATCGCAAGCCTCGGGGAAACTTTTTCCGGTCGCCTCGGGCCTAGTCAGGAAGAGCGCCGGCGCTGCCGGCCGCTCTCCCCTGCCCCTTTGGAGTTACCGGTATGACCCTCGAAGAACGCATCCGCCAGCGCGCCTATGAAATCTGGGAACGCGAAGGGCGTCCCCATGGCCAGGATTTCGAGCACTGGTTCCAGGCCAATCGCGAACTGGAAGACCAGCCCGACGACAACCTGACCCAGGTCGGCGGCATCCAGAGCAGCGTCGCCCCGCCGGCACCCAAGCCGCGCAGCCGCTCGCGCAAGAAGACCCCCGAAGACAGCACCAAGGCCTAGCGCCAGTCGTCCAGCAGCCAGACCTCGGGGTGATCGTAATGGGCTTCGCCCCGGTGCAGGGTGATGCCCAGGATCTCGCTGCGAAAGCCTTGAGCCAGCAGCCATTGGTAGGCGCCCCGGCGAGCGGTATTGACGCCGGCCAGCAGTCGCTGCTGACCGTGGTCCCGGGCCAGGCCGTCGCAGGCGGCGATCAGCCGGGCGAAGCGCGCCTCCGCGCCCGCGCCGGGCAGCACCGCCGCGCACTTCACATAGCAGACCCCGGTACCCGCCTCGCTGTGGGGCCCGAAGTGGCAGACGGCGAAGCCCTCCGCCCGGCCCTGCGCATCCTGCAGCAGCAGACTCTCGCCGAGCCCCTGCGCGCGCACCGCGGCCATCTCGGCGGAGACATCCAGCCCCGGCGCATTGGCCCGACCTACGTCGGCGCAGGCCGCCAGCAGCCGGTCGGGTTCGGCCGCCAGGGAAAAGCGCAGCGCCGGCGGCGCGGCCTGCGCCTGCACCGGCCGCGCCATCACCGCGGTCAGGGTCTGCGGCCAGAAGCCGAAGCCCTGGTAGAGCCCCAGGTGACGCGGACTGTCGGGAAAGGTGAAGAGTCCGGCATGGACCAGCTGCCAAGCATCGAGCTGCGCGACCGCGGCGCCCATCAGCGCCTTGGCCACCTTGGCGTCCCAGTAGTCCGGATGCACCGCCAGCGGGCCGAGGATGCCGTGGCGCCCCCAGCGGGTGACGCAGATGGCGCCGACCAGCCGCGCGCCGTCGAGGGCCTTGAACCAGGCGGTGTGGGGTGCGGCGAAGCGACTGCGCACATAGTCGCGGTCGTTCCAGAATTCGCCCGGTTCGGCGGCGCCCATCCAGGTGGCGAAGGCCAGGCGCACCACCTCGGTGGTGGCCGGCAGGTCGGCGGCGGTCAGGGGTTCGACACTGAAGGCGGGGGTGGACATGGGGCGACTCCTTGGCTGTAGGCCTTGGACCCGCCCGGCTGGAGCTTTGCGCCCGGGCGGCAATCGCCGGTTACAGCAGCAGCACCGCGGCCCAGCCGAACAGCAGCATCGGCAGGCTGAAGTGCAGGAAGGACGGCACCACGGTGTCCCAGATATGGCTGTGCTGGCCGTCCACGTTGAGGCCGGAGGTGGGGCCCAGGGTGGAATCCGAAGCCGGCGAACCCGAGTCGCCGAGGGCGCCGGCGGTGCCGATCAGGCAGACGATGGCCAGCGGCGAAAAGCCCAGGTGCAGACACAGCGGGCCGAGGATGGCGGCGAGGATGGGCACGCTGGAAAAGGACGAGCCAATGCCCAGGGTCACCAGCATGCCCAGCAGCAGGAGCAGCAGCGCGCCCAGGGCGCGGTTGTCGCCGATCAGGCCGGCCGCGGTGGCGGCCAGGTCCTTGATCTGGCCGGTGGCGGTCAGTACCTCGGCGAAGCCGCCGGCGGTGAGCATGATGAAGCCGATCACCGCCATCATCTTCGCCCCCTCGCTGAACAGGTCGTCCGCCTCGCGCCAGCGCACCACGCCGGTGGCGGTAAAGACCACGAAGCCGACCAGGGCACCGAGGATCATGGAGTCCAGCCAGAGCTGCACGCCAAAGGCGGCGATCACCGCGATCAGCGCCACCAGCAGGGTGCGGCCATTGTAGGGACGGTCGGCCCGCTCGGTGCGCGCCACCAGGTTGAGATCGTACTGTCGCGGCCGGCGATAGCTGACGAAGACCGCGAGCAGCAGGCCGACCACCATGCCCAGGGCCGGCAGCAGCATGGCGCGACTGGGGTCCACGCCGCTGACGTCCACCCCGGCACGGGACACGCTGGCCAGGAGGATGTCGTGCAGATAGAGACTGCCGAAGCCCACCGGCAGGAACATGTAGGGGGCGATCAGGCCAAAGGTCATGACGCAGGACAGCCGCCGGCGATCCAGCTCCAGGCGCGTCAGCACATAGAGCAGCGGCGGCACCAGCAGCGGGATGAAGGCGATGTGGATGGGCAGGATGTTCTGCGAGGCGATGGACACCGCCAGCAGCAGGCCGAGCAGCGCCCAGCGCAGCGAGCGTCCCCCTTGGGCCGCCTGGCGTTCCATAAGCGCCAGGGCGCGATCGGCCAGCATGTGCGCCAGCCCCGACTGGCTGATGGCCACGGCGAAGGCGCCCAGCAGCGCATAGGAGAGCGCCACCTTGGCGCCATTGCCCAGACCGGCGTTGAAGGCCAGCAGGGTGCCTTCCAGTCCGAGGCCGCCCACCAGACCACCGGCCACGGCGCCGGCGATCATCGCCACCACCACGTGCACCCGCGCCAGACTCAGGACCAGCATCAGTCCTACCGCCACCACCACCGCATTCATCGCCGACTCCGCACCACCAAAGGGGCGCGCACTCTGCCGCAGCCCGGCGCGGGCGTCAAAGGCCGGGGATGGATGGCGGGGCGTACGGCTTATCCACCATGGCCGCTGCCGCGGGCGGGTGGAAAAGCCCTGGCGGCGCCTGGCGCGAGTCGCTTGCAGCCGGGCGAGCCGACGTGCCGTACGCCTTGGCATGACCCCACCTTAATGCAGGCGCTCTGGAATGAACCTTTCATGGACGGAAGGCGTCTGACGCGGACGCTTTCACGGTCACGCCAAGGACGAACTGCCCATGCAAGACGCCATCGACATGCTGATCACCGCCTTCAGTCCGCACTCCTGCCTGGCGGTCCCCCGTCGCGCCGATCGCACCCTGCTGTTCACCGTCACCGACACCGCCCGCGCGGTCACGGTCACCAAGGCCATTCCCCTGTGCAGCCTGGAATGCACCGCCACCCTGGCCACCGTAATCAAGGACCTGCAGCGCGACCTCGATCGGGCGATCGGCACCCTGAGCCCGGAAAGCCTCGCCGACCTGCGCCAGCGCGGTCCGCGGGTGCAGCGGTTCGAGAGTTGAGCGGGGTTGGGGGTTGAGCGCAGGCTGAGTCTCCCTCACCCCAGCCCTCTCCCAGGGGGAGAGGGGGGCGATACGGAGTGAGAGGGAGCTTTGCCGTAGGGTGGATGACGGCGCAGCCTCATCCACCTCGGATCCCGAGTCAGCCAGTGGAAAACGCTTTGCGGTTTTCCACGCTACGGACGGCGCTTGCCGGAAAGAGTGGGCGTTGGCTGTGCCCTCACCCCGGCCCTCTCCCTGAGGGAGAGGGGGTCATTGGAGTGAGATGGGGGCTTTGTCTTAGGGTGGATGACGGCGCAGCCTCATCCACCACTGGTCATCCCGCTCAGCGCCGGCTGGTGCGGGTGCTGACGTCGACCCAGACGGCCAGGACCAGGATGCCGCCCTTGACGATCATCTGCCAGTAGCTGTCCACGTCGAGCATGGACATGCCGTTGTCCAGGCTGGCGATCACCAGGGCGCCGAGCAGGGCGCCGTAGACGGTGCCCGAGCCGCCGCGCATCGAGGTGCCGCCGATGAAGCAGGCGGCGATGGCGTCCAGTTCGCCCATGGTGCCGGCCGACGGCGAACCGGCGGCCAGGCGGGCGGTGTTGACCAGGCCGGCCAGGGCGCACATCACGCCCATCAGACCAAAGATGCCGAGCTTGATCGCCTGGACGTTGATGCCCGACAGCCGCGTGGCTTCCAGGTTGCTGCCCACCGCATAGATGCGCCGGCCAAATACCGTCTGGCTGGTGATGTAGCTGAACACCCCGAGCAGCACCAGCAGGATCAGCACCGGCACCGGGATGCCGTCGTAGCGGTTGAGGGTCTGGATGAAGGCCGCCAGCACCACGCCGATCACCACCACCCGCAAGACGTCGCGCCACAGCGGCGCGAGGGTCAGGCCGAGGGTCTTGCGCTTGCTGCGCTGGCGCCAGGTGAGCACCACGGCCACGGCGAACAGCAGCACGCCCAGGGCGCTGCCCACGGCCGGCGGCAGATAGCCCTGGCCGAGGTAGACCAGTTCCGGCGACACCGGGGCGACGGTGACGCCACCGGTGAGCCCGAGCAGCACGCCGCGAAAGGCCAGCATGCCGCCGAGGCCGACGATAAAGGACGGTATCCCGCGATAGGCACTCAGGTAGCCGTTGATCAGGCCGATCAGCAGGCCACCGGCGGCCACCGCCAGCAGGGTGATCGGCAGGGGCACGTGGTAGGTGACGTCGAGTATCGCCGCCACCCCGCCGAGCAGGCCGAGTTGCGAACCCACCGAGAGGTCGATCTCGCCGGCGATGATCACCAGCACCATGCCGCAGGCGAGGATGCCGGTGATGGACATCTGCCGCAGCAGGTTGGAGAGGTTGCGCGGGGTGACGAAGCCGCCTTCGGTCTGCCAGCTGAAGAACAGCCAGATCAGGGCCACGGCGATCAGCAGGGCGAGCATCTTGTAACGGGTGAACAGCTGTTTCACGGCGTGCATCAGAAGTGCTCCCGGGCTTGGGCGACCGCCCGTTCGGTGGTGCCCAGGGCCGCGGCCAGTACCCGCTCCTGGGTCAGATTCTCATTGGGGAAATCGCCGCGCAGCCGGCCTTCGCCGAGCACCAGCACCCGGTCGGAGACGCCGAGGACCTCGGCCAGCTCCGAGGAGACCATGACGATGGCCACGCCCTCCGCCGCGAGCAGGCCGATCAGCCGGTAGATCTCGAACTTGGCGCCGACGTCGACGCCGCGGGTGGGCTCGTCGAGGATCAGCACCTTGGGCCGCGCCAGCAGCATCTTGGAGAGCACCGCCTTCTGCTGGTTGCCGCCGGAGAGGCCGGTGATGGGCAGGAAGGGGCTGCTGGTCTTGAGTTGCAGCCGGGCGATCTCGGTGTCGATGCAGGACAGTTCCGCCTCGCTGTCGATGCGACTCAGGTGGGCGAATCGGTCCAGCACCGTGAGGGTGATGTTCGAGCCCACGCCCAGGTCGGGAATGATGCCCTGGCGCTTGCGATCCTCCGGGACCAGGCAGAGGCCGGCGCGAATGGATTTCAGCGGGGTGCGGGTGTCGATGCGCTGGCCATTGAGCCAGACCTCGCCTTCGTAGCGGCCGTCGTAGGCGCCGAAGATGGCCGAGACCAGTTCGGTGCGCCCGGCGCCCACCAGCCCGGCGATGCCGAGGATCTCGCCGGCGCGCACGGCGAAGGAGACGTCGTCGACGCGCTTGCGCTGGGGATTGTCGACGTCCAGGCAGGTGAAGTGACGCGCCTCGAAGATCACCTCGCCGATCTCATGGGGGATCTGCGGATAGAGGTTGGTCATGGCGCGGCCGACCATCTGGGTGATGATGCGGTCGATGTCCATCTCGGCCATGGGCGTGGTGGCGATGTGCTTGCCGTCGCGGATCACCGTGATGGTGTCGCAGATGGCCGCCACCTCGTCGAGCTTGTGTGAGATGTAGACGCAGGCGACGCCCTGCGCCTTGAGGTCGCGGATGATGTCCAGCAGCACGGCGATCTCGGAGGTGGTGAGCGCCGAGGTCGGTTCGTCGAGGATCAGCAGCCGGGCGTTCTTGTTCAGCGCCTTGGCGATTTCCACCAGTTGCTGCAGGCCGCCGCCGTACTGGGACACCGGCAGGGCCACGTTCATGTCCGGCACCTTGAGCCGGCGCATCAGCTCGGCCGAGCGCTGCAGCATGGTCGGATAGTCCAGCCGCCCGCCGAAGCGGCGCGGTTCGTGACCCATGAAGATGTTCTCGGCCACGGACAGATCGGGCACCAGGGTCAGTTCCTGGTGGATGATGACGATGCCGGCCGCCTCGGATTCGGCGATGGACTGGGCTTCCAGGGGTCGCCCGTCCCAGCGGATCTCGCCTTCCCAGGTGCCGTGGGGATAGACCGCCGAGAGGACCTTCATCAGGGTGGACTTGCCGGCGCCGTTCTCGCCGCACAGCCCTACGCATTCGCCCGGACGCACCTTGAGATCGATGCCGTCCAGCGCCCGCACCCCGCCAAAGCTCTTGGCGATGCCGTGCATTTCCAGCAGATAGTCGGCCATGGCCGCTCCTTGCCCAGGGGCCGCCCGACGCCAGGCGTCAGACGGCCAGCCGGTGGCCAGTGGTTATTTGCCGTCGATCTGGGCCTGGGTGTAGAAGCCGTCCTTGACCAGCAGGTCGACGTTGGCCTTGGTCAGCTCGGTGGGGGTGAGCAGCAGGGTGTCGACCTTCTTGGTGCCGTTGTCGTAGCTGGAGTTGAAGCCCGGCTTCTCGTTGCGCACCAGTTGCACCGACAGCTTGGCCGCCTCGGAGGCGATCAGCTTGAGCGGCTTGTAGACGGTCATGGTCTGGGTGCCGGCGATCACCCGCTTGATGGCGGCGAGGTCGGCGTCCTGACCGGACACGGCGACCTTGCCGGCCAGCTTCTGCGCCGCCAGGGCCTGGATGGCGCCGCCGGCGGTGGCGTCGTTGGAGGCGACGATGCCGTCGATCTTGTTGTCGTTGGCGGTCAGGGCGTTCTCGACGATGGCCAGGGCCTCGGTCGGGTTCCACTCCTTGACCCACTGCTGGCCGACGATCTTGACGTCGCCCTTGTCGATGGCCGGCTGCAGGACCTTCATCTGGCCCTGGCGGAGGATCTTGGCGTTGTTGTCGGTGGGCGCGCCGCCGAGCAGGAAGAAGTTGCCCTTGGGCTGGGCCTTGAGCACGCCACCGGCCTGCATCTCGCCGACCTTCTCGTTATCGAAGGAGATGTAGGCGTCGATGTCGGCGTTGAGTATCAGGCGGTCATAGGAGATCACCTTGACCCCGGCCTTCTTGGCCTCGGCCACCACGTTGTTCAGCACCGTGGCGTTGAAGGGCACGATGACGATGGCGTCCACGCCGCGGGAGATCAGGTTCTCGATCTGCGACAGCTGGCGCTGCTCGTTGGCGTCGGCGGATTGCACATAGACCTTGGCGCCGAGTTGCTCGGCGGCGGCGACGAAGTAGTCGCGGTCACGGGCCCAGCGCTCCAGGCGCAGGTCGTCGATGGAGAAACCGATCTTGGGATGCTGGGCGTCGGCCTGGGCGAAACCGGTGGTGCACAGGGCGAGCAGACCGGCGAGCAGGGTCGTCTTGAAAGTCATGGTGGCGTCCTTGGTTATTGTTGTTGTGGAGCGAGAGAACGGATTTGAGTGTAACGATTCAGCGCGCTTGCACAAGCGGGTCAGCCAGGCTTTTCTGCCGACCCGCTCGCGGTCGCTAGCGATACAGGTAACGGTTGACCACGCCTTCGAGCAGCTCCTGGCGACCACTCACCGGCTGGGGCGCCAGGCCCTGGCTGAAGGTGTGCTCGGCCAGTTGCTCCAGACTCAGCTGGCCCCCGAGGATGCGCTGACCGAGGGACTGGTCCCAGCCGGCATAGCGCTCGGCCTTGAACTTGCCCAGGGGGTCGTCCTGCAACAGCGCCGCGGCGCGCTCCAGCGACAGCGCCAGGGTGTCCATGGCCGCCACGTGGCCGTGGAACAGGTCGACGTCGTCCAGGCTCTGGCGGCGCACCTTGGCGTCGAAGTTGAAGCCGCCGCGGGTGAAGCCGCCGCCCTTGAGGATCTCGTAGATCGCCAGGGTCATTTCCTCGACACTGTTGGGGAACTGGTCGGTATCCCAGCCGTTCTGCGGATCGCCGCGGTTGGCGTCGATGCTGCCGAACACGCCGAGGGCCACGGCGCTGGCGATCTCGTGCTGGAAGCTGTGCCCGGCCAGGGTCGCGTGGTTGGCCTCGATATTGACCTTGATCTCCTTCTCCAGCCCGAATTGCTGCAGGAAGCCGAAGACGGTGGCCACGTCATAGTCGTACTGGTGCTTGGTCGGCTCTTGGGGCTTGGGCTCGATCAGCAGATCGCCCTGGAAGCCGATGCGGTGCTTGTGCTCCACGACCATCCGCATGAAGCGGCCGAGTTGCTCGCGCTCGCGCGCAAGGTCGGTGTTGAGCAGGGTCTCGTAGCCTTCGCGGCCGCCCCACAGCACATAGTTCTCGCCGCCCAGGCGGTGAGTGGCGTTCATCGCCGTGCAGACCTGGGTGGCGGCGCAAGCGAAGACTTCCGGATCGGGATTGCTGGCGGCGCCGGCGGCATAGCGCGGGTGGCTGAAGCAGTTGGCGGTGCCCCACAGCAGCTTGAGGCCGGTGTCGCTCTGGTGGCGTTCCAGCTCGTCCACCAGACGGGCGAAGTTCTCGCGGTACTCGGCGAAGCTGGCGCCTTCCGGGGCGACGTCGGTGTCGTGGAAGCAGTAGTAGTCCACGCCCAGCTTGCTGAAGAATTCGAAGGCGGCGGCGGCCTTGGCGCGGGCCTGCTCCAGGGGCGAACCGGCTGCCTGCCAGGGCCGCTGGAAGGTGCCCTGACCAAAGACATCGCTACCCGGCCAGACGAAGGTGTGCCAGTAGCAGACGGCCATGCGCAGGTGCTCGCGCATGGGCTTGCCCATGACCAGGCGGTCGGCTTCGTAGTGGCGGAAGGCAAGCGGGGAATCGCTGTCGGGACCGGCGTAGCGGACCTTTTCGACATTGGGGAAATAAGCCATGGCGTTGTCCTTGTTCTTATCTGTCGCACCCGATACGGCGTACCGGTTTGCGTCGATGGTAGCGCCGCTGCCCGGGCTGCCTATTGTGAAAATCACCAGAGCCAGGTGCGATTTTGCCGCTTGAGGCGCGCAGGCGGCGGTCGTAGTCTGGAGCCCCGCCCGCGCCTCCTGCCGGAAACGCCGCCATGCCCAGCCAGCCGCCCGTCCACCGCGTCGCCCTGCTGTTCAACGGCAGCAAGATCTACGACAGAGGCATCCTCGCCGGCATCGGCAACTATCTGAGCGGCACCCGGGCGCGCTGGGATCTGTTCCTAGAAGAGGATTTCCTCTGCCGGCTCAAGGGCATCGAGCGCTGGCAGGGCGACGGCATCATCGCCGACTTCGACGACCCGGCGGTGAGCGCCGCCCTGGCCCACAGCGCCTTGCCGGTGGTGGCCGTCGGCGGCTCCTACGCGGCCCCTGGCGACTACCCGCCCGGCATCCCCTACGTGGCCACCGACAACGCCGCCCTGGTGCGCCTGGCCTACGACCACCTGATCGAATCCGGACTGACCCGCTTCGCCTGCTTCAGCCTGCCCGCCGCCGACACCAATCGCTGGGCCGGCGAGCGCGAGGCGGCCTTTGCCGCCCTGCTCCGCCGCGACGGCCTGCCGGTGGAGATCTATCGCGGCCTGGAGACCAGCGCACCGCTATGGGACACGGCGGTGGAACAGCTGATCGCCTGGCTGGAGGCCCTGCCCAAACCGGTGGGCATCCTCGCCGTGACCGACGCCCGGGCGCGGCAACTCCTGCAGGCCTGCCTCACCGCCGGCATCCCGGTGCCGGAACAGGTGGCGCTGGTGGGCATCGACAACGATCCCCTGGCGCGCACCCTGACCCGAGTGCCCCTGACCTCGGTGATCCAGGGTACCGAGGCCATCGGCCGCGAGGCGGCGCGCCTGCTGCACCAGCGGCTGCACGGCGTCGAACTGGGGGCGCCACGAGTGCTGATTCCGCCGGAGGGGATCAACGTCCAGGCTTCCAGTCGTCACCAGCCGGTGCGCCATCCCCAGGTGATGCGCGCCCTGCACTTCATCCGCCAGTACGCCTGCCAGGGCATCAAGACCGAGCAGGTGGCCAGCTATGTCGGCATCTCCCGTTCGGCGCTGGAGACGTCCTTTCGCCGCGAGCTGGGGCGCAGCGTCCACGACGAGATCCTCGGCTTCAAGCTGGCCGCCGCGGCCGTGGCGCTGCAGGAAGAGGCGCCGAGCCTGGCCGAGGTCGCCCGGCGCTGCGGCTTCACCTCGGCGCAGTACCTGCACGCGGTGTTTCGCCGGGAATTCGGCTGCACCCCGCGGCAGTACCAGTCGAATCCCAGACCCCTGGCGAGCGCCCATGAAAAAGCCCGTCCGGAGACGGGCTTTCAGGTCGCTACCGCGGCTTATTTGCCAACGGTCTGACCCAGGAACCAGGCACGCTCTTCGGCCTGGTCGATCCACTCTTCCAGCAGGCTGGTGGTGGAGACGTCGTTGGCGTCGTCGGTCAGGGTGTGGGTTGTGCGCATGTAGGCCGCCAGCGACTGGTTGTCGTCATGCAGCTCGGTCAGCATCTGATCCGCCGACAGATCGGTGGCATCGCTGCTGGCCAGGCGCTTGAGTTGCACCATCTGCTCTAGGGAGCGCACGGTCGGCTGGCCGATCTTGCGCGCCCGCTCGGCGATCAGGTCGGTGATGCCGTACAGCTGGGTAGCCTGCTCTTCCAGCAGCAGGTGGTAGTCGCGGAAGTGCGAGCCCTTCATGTGCCAGTGGTAGTTCTTGGTCTTGATGTACAGCGCGAAGACATCGGAGAGCAGCACGGCCAGGGCTTCGCCGACGGCCTGCTGGTTCTGCAGGGTGGCGTCTTCGCCCTGATGGGCCTTCTGCTTGACGCTGGAAACGGTCTTGAGTTCTTGCTTGGCATTGGCAACGGCCATGAGAGATCTCCTGTCAGGACGTGAAGAGGAAAAGGGGTTCGCTTGCATTGGCGCGAACATCAACGTCTGCAGAAATCGACCGCACCGGACGAAAAATCGTTCATCGAATTTGCATATCGCCACCATGGGCATGACGAATGGTTGCCTATGTTGCGACTGCGTTTCATTGCCCGTCCCAGAGGCCCTCTTTCGCCACGGCCGCTGCGCTTGTAGCTAGATGTGTAGGTAAAACCGTTTGTCAGCTTTGCCAGCAAACCGACGCCGCGTAAGAACCCCTGCTCGTTCCGCCCGGTCACCTAAAAGGCAAGGCACACGAACGGTCGCCGAGAGCTCTCTGCCGGCCACGACAAGGTTCTGCACACAGGTAACAGCGTATGACGACGCCCCTCAATCCCGCCCAGGGACAACCCTCGCAGACCAAGGACGGTTCTACGGCAGAGGCCCATCTGCATGACCTGAAAGAGGTCGCCAAGGACACGGTGCAAGACGCCAAGCAGGAAGGTGCCGCCCACTTCGAGCACTACCGCGACACCGCGGCCGACCAGCTGGGTGCCATTGCCCAGAGCGCCCAGGCGGCGGCCGACGAACTGGAAGACAAGGACACCCTGGGCCTGGCGCACTATGTCAGCGACATGGCCCGGAGCCTGACCGGTCTGGCCGAGGATTTGCGCGGCAAGAACGCCGAGCAGCTGCTGCAGCAGGCCGGCACCCTGGCCCGCGACAACCCGGCGCTGTTCCTGACCGGCAGCATCGCCATCGGCTTCGGCCTGTCGCGCTTTCTCAAGGCCTCCAGCCAGCCGGATACCGGCAGCAGCGCGCGCGTCGGCGGCGCGGACGCGGTGCCCTCGCTGACCACCCCCTCGGTCGCGGCGGAAAACGAACTGGTGGAGCCGGCGGCGGGTGCCGACGTCATTCACACCAACAACATTCCCAAGGGTCCCGACCTCCACACCCCGACCACCACCCGTGGTGGCGATCCCATCGGTGGCGCGGCGATCAACCCAGCCCGCAGCGACAGCAACCTGAACACCGGCACCTCATCCAGCCCGCTGGATCGACCCACCCTGAGCGGAGGCAAGCAGCCATGATCAACGACAACCCCACTCCGCGCCCCACCGAGGGCGACACCTCGGTCGTCGGCCTGGTCAAGCAGCTGGTCCAGGAAGTGCCGGCGCTGTTCACCAAGGAACTGGCCCTGGCCAAGGCCGAACTGGGCGAGTCCCTACGCACCACCAAGGCCGGCGTGGCCGGCGTCGCCGCAGGCGCCATCGTACTGCTGGCCGGCTTCATCGTGCTGCTGATGGGCGTCGTCTATTTCCTCTCCCAGTACCTCACGCCCTGGGCCGCCGCCCTGCTGGTGGGCGCCGTGGTCATGGTGATCGGTTTCATCATGGTGCAGTCGGGCAAGAAGCAGTTCGAGCCGTCCCACTTCACCCCTGATCGCACCGTCAACAGCCTGCAGAAGGACAAGGACGCCGTACGGAGGGCCGCACAATGAGCATCACCGATCAGATCGATCAGGAATCCCGCAAGAATCCCGACGAGCTCGAGCGCGAGATCGACCAGAAGCGCGAGCGTATCGAAGACCTGGTGGGCGCCCTGGAAAGCCGCCTGTCGCCCGGCCAGCTGTTCGATCAGGCACTGTCCTACACCAAGGGCCACAGCGGCGAATTCGCCCACAACCTGGGCAATACCCTCAAGGCCAATCCGGTGCCGGCGGTGCTGACCTCGGTGGGCCTGCTGTGGCTGGCGCTGGGACAGAATCGCACGCCGGCTCCGGCCACCACGGGCACTCCGCTCAAGGACAAGCTGTCCGGTGCGCTGGACTCGGTCGCCAACAGCGCCGGCCATACCCGCGACTCCCTGAACCGTGGCAGTCACGATGTGCGCGACAAGGTGACCGGCCTGGGCGAGAGCGTTTCGGCCAAGGCCTCCCAGACCGGGGAGCGGCTGAGCGATACCGCGGCGCAGGCCAAGGACACCCTGACGGACCAGGCGCAACAGCTCAAGGGCACCTTCGAGACCCTGCTACGCGAGCAACCTCTGGTGGTGGGTGCGCTGGGCATCGCCCTCGGCGCCCTGCTGGGCGCTGCCCTGCCACGTACCGAGACCGAGGACCGCGCCCTGGGCAGGCACAGTGACAAGCTGACCGCCAAGGCCAAGCAGGCCGCCAGCAGTGGCTACGAGCAGGTCAAGGCGGCAGGCCAGGACGTGGCGAAAGAGGCGCGCCAGGCCAGCCAGGACCACCGCAGCCAGCCGACGGACACGGGCACTCCTGCGCCGAAAAATCTGGGCAACGATCCCGACGCCGGGGTCGAGTCCATGGCGGGCTCGCCGAGGGCAGGCACCGGCAGCACCCTCGGCGCCACCCAGGCGACCGCGGGCATGAATGTCGGCCGTACCGCGGCCAACGGCAATACCCCGGGCGCGGTCGGCGACGAGAGCGGCATGGCCACCCCGCCACGCAGCTTCTGACCGGCAGGATGGCCGGGGTCAGCCGCTGACCCCGGTCCTGAAAAACGAAGGCGCCCGGGTCTGCACCCGGGCGCCTTCGCTTTCCGTGCCCCTATCAGTAACCCGGATCCGGATTCTCCTTGGGCTGCTCGGGTCGCTTGCTGTCCTGCGGGCGCTGTTCTTCACCGCCCTGGTTGAGTTCCTTGTGGGTCTCGCCGACCTTGCCGGCGTTTTCCGGCTTGTGATCGAGATCGTCGCGCTTGGCCATGATCCTCACCTCTTGTGGCTGAGTAGCTTAGGCAACGCGGCGGGGCCAGGGTGCCCTGGCCCCGCCGATCAACGCAGGGGCGGCGCCATGAACTCCGGCCCCACCGGATCCTTGACGTGTTCGGCGAGGATGGCGTCGATGGCCGCCAGGTCCTCGGCGGACAGCCGCCAGCCGAAGGCCTCGTCCAGGCCCTGCAACTGCTCGGGCTTGCGCGCGCCCCAGAGGGCGATGGTCGGCCCCTGGTCGAGGATCCAGCGCACCGCCAGGGCCAGCACCGACTTGCCATGTCGCTCGCGGGCAAAGGCGCTCAGGGCCTCCACCGCGGCCAGGTACTGGGCGAAGCGTGGCGCCTGGAACTTGGGATCGCCCTGGCGCAGGTCATCGCCGTCGAATTGCGTCTGCGCATTCATACGCCCGGACAGCAGGCCGCGGCACAGCGCGCCATAGGCGAGCACCACCAGACCGTGACGCTGGGCATAGGGCAGCACATCGGCCTCGATGGCGCGCTCGAAGAGGTTGTAGGGCGGCTGCACGGTGGACAGATTGGCGAACTGGCGGAAGGCCTCCAGTTGCTCGGGCGAGTAGTTGCTCACGCCGATGGCGAGGATCTTGCCCTCCTGCCGCAAGCGCTCCAACTCACCCGCGGTTTCTTCGTGGGCCACCTGGGGATCGGGCCAGTGCACCTGATAGAGATCGATGCGATCGGTGCGCAGGCGCCGCAGGGAATCCTCCACCTCCTGGCGAATGCGGGCCGCGCTGGCGTTGCGGCGCACCTCTTCGTTGGGCCACTCCAGGGCTACCTTGGTGGCGATCACCGCCTGGTCGCGGATGCCTTCCAGGGCCTTGCCGACGATCTCCTCGGACCGACCGAAGCCGTACACCGGCGCGGTATCGATCAGGTTGATGCCGCCGTGCACGGCGCCGCGGATGGTCTCGATGGAACGGGCTTCGTCGGTACCGCCCCACATCCAGCCACCGATGGCCCAGGTACCGAGGGCGATGCGGGAAACGGGGGTATCGATACCCGGGATACGCAGGGTTTCACTCATAGGATCTCCAGGCGAAGACGCCAGTCGGAAGGGTTAGCCTTGTGAGGCTAATTCAAAAGGCGTTGAATAGGGCTCAACGAACGCTTGACCTTTAGAGCCTGTTCAAAGGCTCGCAAGCTAGAGACAAACAAGGCGAAAATGCCTGAGGAAGCGGAGTTTACGAATGGTAAATGAGCATTCCGACGGGGCTGGCCTTCCAGGGCATTTTCAACGCCGTTTGGCCGACGCGCAGCAGACTTTGGACAGGCTCTTATCGCGCGAGGACTGTACATGCCGACCCTCAACCGCGGCGAACTGGCCGATCTCAACGTCTTCGTCGCCCTGGTCCGGCGGCGCAGCTTTCGCCAAGCCGCCATCGAGCTGGGCGTCACCACCTCGGCGCTGAGCCACGCCCTGCGCCAACTGGAGACGCGCCTGGGGGTCAAGCTGCTCAATCGCACCAGCCGCTCGGTGGTACCGACCCTGGCCGGCGCGGCGCTGGCGGAAAAACTCGAACAGGGCTTTGCCTTGATTGGCGAAGCGCTGGGCGAACTGGACCAGCACCGCGACGCCCCGGTCGGCCGCCTGCGCCTGAGCGTGCCGCGGGATGCGGCGCGGCTGCTGGTGACCCCGACCCTGCCCCGGCTGCTGGCGGCCTATCCGCAGTTGCAACTGGACATCAGCGTCGAGGATCGCCCGGTGGACATCGTCGCCGATGGCCTCGATGCCGGCATCCGCTATGGCGATACCGTGCCCCAGGACATGGTCGCCCTGCCGCTCACCGACGAATTGCGCTGGATCGTGGTGGGCGCCCCCGCCTACCTGGCGCGCCACGGCCGGCCGCAGCAGCCGGAGGAGCTTGCCGACCACCGGTGCGTACGCCTGCGGCTGGGCAGCGGCGCCCTCTATCGCTGGGAGCTGGGCAGTGGCGCCAGCACCCGGACGATCGACGTGCCGGGTCCGCTCACGGTCAACGAGACCGAGACCTCGATCCAGGCCGCCCTCGACGGCCTGGCCCTGGCCTATTGCCTGGAATGGCGGGTGGCCGACGAACTGCGCGACGGTCGCCTGGAGCAGGTGTTGCCGGACTGGGCCTCGCCCGGCGCGCCGCTGTGCATCTACTACCCGAGTCGGCGCCAGCCGCCACCCGGCCTGCGCCAGTTGATCGAGGCCCTGCGCCAGACCTGGACCGGACGCCACCCCTGAGGGCGCGAACCAACCGCCGCGCCCGGGGGTCCCCTGACCACGCCATGATCGCCTGACCGAGGAGGCCCTCTTGCCCGCAGCCAACGCCGCCGCATCCGACCTGCCGCTGCCCGTGGAGCGCGAACTCAGCCCCCGGGCGCTGCTCACCGGGGCGCTGCTGGGCATCCTGCTGACCCCGGCCAATGTCTATGCCGGCCTCAAGATCGGCTGGTCGTTCAACATGTCGATCATCGCCCTGCTGGTGAGCTACGGTCTCTGGCACCGCCTGGGGCGCCGCCTGCAGCAACCGGGCTGGACGCTGCACGAGAGCAACATCAACCAGACCGTGGCCTCGGCGGCGGCCAGCATCGTCTCCGGCGGCCTGGTCGCGCCCATCCCGGCCTACACCCTGCTGACCGGCCAGGAATTGCCGACCCTGCCGCTGATGGGCTGGGTGTTCGCGGTGAGCTTTCTCGGCATCTGGGTGGCCTGGTACCTCCGGCCCCTGCTGCTGGCCGATGCCAGCCTGAAATTCCCCGAGGGCCTGGCCACCCTGGAAGCCCTGCGCCAGGTCTATGCCAGTGGCGCCGAAGCCCTGGCCCGCCTGCGGGTGCTGCTGGGCGCCCTGGCGCTGTCGGCGGCGGTCAAGCTGGTGGACACCTTCGCCTGGACGCTGCCGCGAGTCGCGCCCTCGCCAGCCCTGGAACGCCTGACCTTCAGCTTCGATCCCTCGCTGCTGCTGCTCGGCTTTGGCGGCATCATCGGCCTGAGGGTCGGGTTGTCACTGCTGCTCGGCACCCTGCTGGCCTGGGGCGGTGTCGCGCCCTGGCTGCTGTCCAGTGGTGTCGCCGCGCTGCCGGCGGAGGCCAGCGGTCCGCAATACGCCTTCCTGGTGCAATGGCTGCTCTGGCCCGGGGTGAGTCTGATGGTCAGCGCCACCCTGGCTGCGCTCGCCGTGCGGCTGATCACCCTGCCCCGCGCCGAACGCCGTCGCCAGGGCTGGCAGCGGCCGCGCGCCTGGCCGCTGGCGCTGCTGCTGGCGGCGGCTCTGCTGGTGGTGCTGCTGCAGGTGCGGCTGTTCGGCATAGATCCCTGGCTGGCCCTGCTGGCCCTGCCCCTGGCGCTGTTTCTCGCCGCCATGGCCGCGCGGGTGGTCGGCGCCACCGGCATTCCCCCCATCGGCGCCATCGGCCAGCTGTCGCAGCTGACCTTTGGCCTGGCCGCCCCCGGGCAGGTCAACATCAACCTCATGGGCGCCAACACCGCGGGCGGGGCGGCGGGCCAGAGCACCGACCTGATGAACGACTTCAAGGTCGGCCAGGCCATCGGCGCCACCCCGGCCAAGCAGGTGGTCGCCCAGTGCCTGGGCATCGCCCTCGGTGCGGTGACCGGGGTGCTTACCTATCGGCTGCTGATTCCCGATCCCCAGGCACTGCTGCTCAGCGCCGCCTGGCCGGCGCCGGCGGTGGCCCAGTGGAAGGCGGTGGCGGAAACCCTGACCCAGGGCCTGGGCGCCCTCGATGGCGCCATGCGCCTGGGCATCGTCCTGGGCGCCCTGGCCGGCTTGCTGCTGGGCCTGGCCGAAGCCTTGCTGCCGACCCGCCGCGCGCACTGGCTGCCCAGCTCGGCGGCCCTGGGGCTGGCCTTCATCCTGCCGGCCTCGGTGTCGCTGATGATGACCCTGGGCGCCCTGCTCACCGCCCTGGTGCGCTGGCGGGCACCGGGGCTGGCCGAACGCTTCGCCCTGGCCGCCGCGGCCGGCCTCATCGCCGGGGAAAGTCTGGCCGGGGTGGGGGCGGCTTTCTGGCAAATGCTCTCGACGTGAGCTGCGACATCTTGTCAACTGGACAATAATTTCCAGACGTAATGTCGCGAAGCTTTCAATAACCTTTCAAACCCATGAAATTCGGGGGTTCTGGTCCGATTCAGCTTGCCAGCGCGCTTTTGCAACACATAAGGTTACAAATAGCGCGACCCACCCGCGAGAGGTCTGGGCGCCCTGCGCGAGCTGTCTCCATAACAAACCCAATCCGAGCTAGCAGTCATGGCCACCACCTCGAAAGCCAAATCCATCTTCCGCGTCGTCAGCGGAAACTTCCTCGAAATGTACGACTTCATGGTCTATGGCTTCTATGCCACGGCCATCGCCAAGACGTTCTTTCCCGGCGATAACGAACTCGCCTCCCTGATGCTGTCGCTGGCCACCTTCGGCGCCGGCTTCCTGATGCGCCCCCTGGGGGCGATCTTCCTCGGCGCCTACATCGACAAGCACGGCCGTCGCCACGGCCTGATCGTCACCCTGGCGCTGATGGCCCTGGGCACCCTGCTGATCGCCGTGGTGCCGGGCTATGCCACCCTGGGTGTCGCCGCACCGCTGCTGGTGCTGCTCGGCCGCCTGCTGCAGGGCTTCTCCGCCGGTGTCGAACTGGGCGGCGTGTCCGTCTACCTGTCGGAGATCGCCACCCCCGGCCGCAAGGGCTTCTTCGTTTCCTGGCAGTCCGCCAGCCAGCAGGTCGCGGTGGTCTTCGCCGGCGTGCTGGGCGCCCTGCTCAACCACTGGCTGTCGCCCGCCGAAATGGGTGAATGGGGCTGGCGCATCCCCTTCCTGATCGGCTGCCTGATCGTGCCCTTCCTGTTCATCATCCGTCGTTCCCTGGAAGAGAGCCCGGAATTCGAGGCGCGCAAGCATCGCCCGACCTTCGGCGAAACCATGACCTCCATCCGCCAGAACTTCGGCGTGGTGCTGGCAGGCGTAGCCATGGTCTCCATGACCACCGCCTCCTTCTACCTGATCACCGCCTACACCCCGACCTTCGGCAAGCATGAGCTGAACCTGACCGCGCTGGACAGCCTGATCGTCACCGCCTGCGTGGGTGTTTCCAACTTCATCTGGCTGCCGGTGATGGGCGCCCTGAGCGATCGCATCGGCCGCCGTCCGCTGCTGATCTTCGCCACCGTACTGGCCATCCTTACCGCCTACCCGGCGATGATCTGGCTGACCCACGCCCCGGGCTTCTCGCGCCTGCTGATGGTCGAGCTGTGGCTGTCCTTCCTCTATGGCACCTACAACGGTGGCATGGTGGTAGCCCTGACCGAGGTGATGCCGGCCCATGTGCGCACCACCGGCTTCTCCCTGGCCTACAGCCTGGCCACCGCGACCTTTGGCGGCTTCACCCCGATGGTCTGCACCTGGCTGATCCAAGAGACCGGCAACAAGGCCGCCCCGGGCATGTGGCTGACCGTAGCGGCCGTCCTCGGCCTGGTCGCGACCCTAACCCTGTTCAAGGGCAACACCGAGCCGCGCTTCAAGACCGTCACGGCCTGACAGCCCTGTCGCAGAGCGGCAGGTCCTGCCGCTCTCGCGTCCACCCAGGTCGCTCCGCGCATCGAACTGTCATGACCTTTTGTTATGGTCTAGACCAGATGACCGCATACCGCGGTCGCCGTGCCGGAGTCCGCCGATGTCCACCCTTCCCCGCCTTCTCGCCGGCCTGGCCGGCGGTCTGCTCAGCCTCACCGCTGCCGCCACCGAGCTGACCCACTGGCCGGCCGATGCCGCCCGCCAGCTCGACGCCCTGATCGCCGCCAATGCCAACCAGGGCAACTACGCGGTGTTCGACATGGACAACACCAGCTATCGCTACGACCTGGAAGAGGCCCTGCTGCCCTTCCTGGAGATGAAGGGCGTGCTGACCCGCGACACCCTCGACCCTTCGCTCAAGCTGATTCCCTTCAAGGATGTCGGTGGCCACAAGGAAAGTCTCAACAGCTACTACTACCGGCTGTGCGAGGTCGACGACCTGGTCTGCTACCCCTGGGTCGCCCAGGTGTTTTCCGGCTTCACCCTGCAGCAACTCAAGGGCTACGTCGACGAGCTGATGGCCTACGGCAAGCCGATCCCCGCCACCTACTACGGCAAGGACGACAAGGTGGAGACGGTGGAGATCAATCCGCCCAAGCCCTTCACCGGCCAGCAGGAGCTCTATCACAAGCTGATGGAGAACGGCATCGAGGTCTATGTGATCAGTGCCGCCCATGAGGAGCTGGTGCGCATGGTGGCGTCCGATCCGCGCTACGGCTACGGCGTGAAGCCGGAAAACGTCATTGGCGTCACCACCCTGCTCAAGGACCCGGCCACCGGCGCCCTGACCACCGCCCGCAAGCAGATCGCCGAAGGCAAGTACGATCCCCAGGCCAACCTGAAGCTGCAGGTCACGCCCTACCTCTGGACCCCGGCCACCTGGTTCGCCGGCAAGTACGCGGCCATCCTCACCTACATAGATCCCTGGAAGAAACCCATCCTGGTCGGCGGCGACACCCCGGTCAGCGACGGCCCCATGCTGTTCCAGGGCGTGGACGCCGCCAAGAACGGCATCCACCTGTGGATCGACCGCAAGTCCAAGTACCGCACCCAGATCGAGGCGATGATGAAGAGCAACGCCGAAGGCCAGGCCAAGGCCGGGGTGGCGGTGAACGCGGACAAGCACTGGGTGATCGTCAAGCCCGAAGACATCCAGTAGGCCCGCAGCGATCGGGCGGGCTAGACTGGGGACTCCCTCAGCCCGCCCTGGAGCCCGCCATGGAACACCTGGTCCTGACCGTCATCGCCCCCGATCGCCCCGGTCTGGTGGAAGCCCTGGCCGACTGCGTGGCCGCCCAGGGCGGCAACTGGCTGGAAAGCCGCATGGCCCACCTGGCCGGCCAGTTCGCCGGCATCCTTTCGGTGGAAGTGGAACCGGAATTGCGCAATGGCCTGGTGGAGACGCTGCAGCAGCTGGCCATTCCCGGCCTGCGCATCCTGGTCGGCGAACCCGGCCAGCCGGCGCCGGTGGGTGCGCCGCTGGTGCAGCTGGATCTCCTGGGCAATGACCGGGTCGGCATCGTCCGCGACATCACCCGGGCGCTGCACCAGGTCGGGGTCAACGTCGAACGCCTGTCCACCGAGACCCGCCCGGCACCCATGAGCAGCGAGGTGCTGTTCCATGCCACCGCCCTGCTGGCGCTCCCGGCGGACCTCGAACTCGAGGCGCTGCAGGCCCACCTGGAAACCCTCACCGACGACCTGATGGTGGAGCTCAGGCTCTATCGCCACGGGCACGACTAGGCCCTAGCTCCGCCCCTTCTCCAGCCGTCGCCGGATGCCTTCGGGGACATCGTCCGGCAGCGGCATCCGCCCGTCCGCCGGCAGGGCTTCCAGGCCGGCTTCGTCCAGCAGCACCAGCACCTCCTCCTTGAGGCGACTCAGGGCGAAGGCCTGCCAGGCCTCGCGTACCGAGGGGAAGAGCTCCAGTTCGTAGTCGAAGGTGCGAATCGGTCGCCGACTCTCCAGGGCCGCGCGCAGCAAGGGCTGGGCGTGGGGATGGCGCAGCTGGTGCAGAAAGGCTTCGCGCAGCTCCAGGCGATCGTCCTGGGTCAGGCGCGGCAGCGGCAGGTAGCGTTCGGGATCTTCCAGTTCCTCGCGTTCTTCCAGACTGAGATCGTCCGGATCGAGCAGGCGCAGGGCGCCGCTGGCAAGGTCGAGGAAGTGGGTACCTCGCTCCCGGCTGTCCAGAGCGGCAGCCAGCAGATCGAGGTCGAGGGTGAGGGGGCGCATGGCAGGACTCCGGCACAGGCGAACAGGAGCGGAGGTTACCTCCGCTCCTGTTGCGACCTGACGCTGGAGCCGGCGTTCAGCCTTTCCGCTGATAGGGGAAGAAGCGCCGCTCGCGCAGGTCGTGCTCGATCTGCTCCAGGCTCTTGCCCTTGGTCTCCGGCACCAGGCGCCAGATGAACAACAGCGCCACCAGGGAAATCCCGGCATACAGCCAGAAGGTATGGGCGGCGCCCAGCTTGGTCACCAGACTCAGGGTGGTGAGGGTCACCAGCAGGTCGAAGCCCCAGTGGCTGAAGGCGCCGACGCTGGCGCCCTTGCCGCGCACGAGCAGCGGATAGACCTCGGCGTTGATCAGCCAGATGCAGACGCCGAAACCGCCGCAGTTGAGCATCAGGTAGGCGGCCAGGCAGGCCACCACCGTCCAGCGCTCGACATCGGTCTGGGGACCGGCGCCCTGGAACAGGTAGCCCATGATCGCCAGGGCGATGATGGAGCCGGGAATCAGCGTCAGCAGGTAGCGGCGACGACCGATGCGATCCACCAGGAAGCTGCCGACCACGGTCATGATCACCACCAGGATGGTGCTGCAGCCGGTGGCCAGCACCGCGGTCTGGTCGGAGAAACCGGCCTGGGTGAGGATGGTGGGTGCGTAGTAGATCAGGGCATTGTTGCCGGTGATCTGCGAGAACATGGCGATGCCGGCGCCCACCAGCAGGGCCGGACGGACCCAGGGCGAGAAGAGGTCACTCCAGTTGCCTTCCGGGGCGTTGCTCACGGTCTTGATCTCGGCCAGTTCGGCGTGGGCGGCAGCGGCGCCGCCACGAACCCGTTCCAGTACCGCCAGGGCGTCGCCCTCGCGACCCTTGACCAGCAGCCAGCGCGGACTCTCCGGCAGTACCGCCATGCCCGCCAGCAGGATCAGCGCCGGCACCAGGCCGAGGCCGAACATCCAGCGCCAGTGTTCGTCCAGGGCGAAGCCGGTGAAATAGGCCACGGTGATGCCGAACACCACCATGAACTGGAACAGCACCACCAGCTTGCCGCGGTGCTCCGGCGGCGCCACCTCGGCGATGTACACCGGAATGATCTGGGTGGAGCTGCCGGCAGACAGGCCGAGCAGGAAGCGCGACAGGATCAGCAAGGTGACGTTGGGCGACAGCGCCGAGAGCACCGAGCCCAGGGCGAACACCAGGGCCACGCCGATGATGGTCTTGCGGCGGCCGAGGCGGTCGGAGATCGGGCCGGTGCCGAGGCAACCGAAAAGGGCGCCAAAGATGATGGCACCGGTCACCAGTTGCTTGACGGTGTCGTCCATGGCGAATTCGCGGCCGAGGCCGAGCAGGGCGACGCCGATGATGCCGGTGTCGTAGCCGAACAGCAGACCGCCCAGGGCGGCGATCACGGCGATGAGCACGACCAGCCCCTTGCGCGGGGTGGCCGCCACGGGTGCGGCGAGCGAGGGTGATGAAGCGAGCATGGGGAAATCCTTTCTTGTTTTGCCAGGGCAAGGATCGCGGCGGCGACCTGATCCACCCGCGCGGGCGGGCCGTGGGGGAGCATGGCCCAGGGAAAAGCGCGATGCGGCAGGCAGAGAAACGTTAGGTGAATCGTTTCACCTAATGATGCCAGTTGTAACAGGACTTGTGAAAAGCATCACGCTTGGCGACCGGCAGCGGCTAGCTGCCGATGGTCAGTTCCTGGAAGCGCTGCTCGGGCAGCGCCGCTGCGCCCTGCCCCGGGCGCAGGGCCTGATCGCCCAGGCGCTCGACCAGGAAGTCGATGAACACCTTGAGCTTGGGCGGCAGGTGGCGCGTCGCCGGATAGAGCAGCCAGGCGCCGCCGTGGTAGTGCGGCAGAAAGGACCACTCCGGCAGCACCTGGATGATCTCGCCACGGGCCAGGGCCGCCTGGGCGGTGAACAGGGGCAGACTGCCGATGCCGATGTGGTTGAGCACCGCGTCCAGGCGCACCCCGGTGTGATTGGCGGCATAGCGACCGCGCACATTGACGTGGACCACCTTGGCGCCCTGGCGAAACTTCCAGCGTGAATCGGCCGGTTCCTCCGCCAGGTAGATGCAGCTGTGCCCGGCCAGATCGCGGGGATGGGCGGGCTGACCGTGCTCGGCCAGGTACTGCGGCGTGGCGCAGAGCAGGTGCTCGATGGTCAGCAGCTGACGACCCACCAGCCCGGGCGGCGGCCGATCGGTGATGCGGATGGCCAGGTCGACGTTCTCGTCGATCAGATCGACATAGCGGTCTTCCAGCAGCAACTGCACGTCCACCGCCGGATAGCGGCGCAGGAAGTCGGCCATGTGCGGATGGATCACCGTGCTCCCCACCGCCTTGGGCACCGACAGCCGGACGATGCCGGCCGGCGCCTGGTTGAACTGGCCACTGACCTCCAGCACCGCCCGCGCGGCGCCGACCATGTCGCTGCAGCGCCGATAGACCTCCTCCCCCGCCTCCGACAGGCGCAGCTTGCGCGTGCTGCGATTGAGCAGCCGGGTGCCCAAAGCCTTCTCCAGGCGCGCCACGCTGCGACTGGTGGAGGATGGGGTCAGACCCAGCTGACGGGCCGCCGCAGAGAAGCTGCCGCTCTCCACCACCCGCACGAAGATGGCCATCTCGCTGAGCAGCGGCAGGGGAAGATTTATGCTCACAGCGCAAAATTCCTTTGGAGGGAGGGTGGATTATCACCCTTGCGTGCGCTCTTTAGAATGAGGATGTTTCTCGTTTTCTAGGTAGTAGACGTATGACCGAGCGCCTGTATTTCCTGAGCGACAGCCTGATCGCCGAGGTCGAGGTCCACGCCTGTAGCGCCGCCGAGGACGGTTATGTCGTCGAATTGCTGGCCACGCCCTTCCATCCCCAGGGCGGCGGCCAGCCCAGCGACACCGGCTGGATCGGTACCGCCGAGGTGACCCGGGTGGTCCAGGACGGTGACCGTATCCTGCACCACACCACCCGCCCGCTGACGCCCGGCCGTGTGCTGGCCCGGGTCGACGAAGGCCGGCGCCAGCTGCATTCGCGGCTGCACTCGGCCGGGCACCTGCTCGGTCACATCGGCGAGACCCATGGCTGGAAGCCGGTCAAGGCCCATCACTGGCCGGGCGAAGGCCGTATCGAATTCATTCCGGGCGAGGCGTCGCAGCCCCTGGACAGCGAAGCCCTGCAGGCGCACTTCGACGCCCTGGTGGAAGAAGACCTGCCGCTGCAGATCGAGGTGCAGGCCGATGGCCAGCGCCAGGTGCGCTTTGGCGAGGACGTGGCGCGCTATGCCTGCGGCGGAACCCACGTGCGCTCCCTGCGCGCGGTCGGCGCCCTGAGCGCCCTGGGCGTCA